>Ga0209987_10001675_pt1 | contig 12157 bp, 11 predicted proteins | sample N074metaG_FD_182134 | JGI IMG/M metagenome (GOLD analysis project Ga0209987, IMG submission 182134) | Deep subsurface microbial communities from Kermadec Trench to uncover new lineages of life (NeLLi) - N074 metaG (SPAdes) (version 2) | ecosystem: Environmental > Aquatic > Marine > Ocean trench... | reverse complement strand
TCGTCCGTTTTGAGGACAATGCATGGCAAACACCTGAATTTGTGCCTCTGGCACCGCTGCCCATGCATCCGGCGGCGCATGTTTTTCACTACTCCAGCAGCTGTTTCGAAGGGTTCAAGGCCTATCGCTGGGATGACGGCAAGGTTCGCATTTTTCGCTTGCGCGATCACCTTGCGCGCATGCAAAAAAGTGCGGCATCGTTGCGCCTGCCGATCCCCGACGCGGACATGCTGGAGGCGATGGTCGTCAACCTGGTCGCGCAGCAAATCGACGACATACCCGCTCCACCGAGCTCTCTGTACTTGCGACCTACATTGATCGGCACCTTAGCGAATATCGGTGCGGCGGCGGCACCATCCACTGAGGCAACGCTATTCGTGCTCGCCTCGCCAGTCGGCGACTATTTCACCGGCGCAGCGACGACCCTGAAATTACTCGTCGAAGATCAGCGTGCGCGCTCGACGGAACAGCTTGGCAGCACGAAGACGGGGGGCAACTATGCGGCTGCATTGGGGCCAATCCTGGACGCCCGCGAAAAATATGGCACCGACCAGGTCTTATTCTGTCCGGATGGCGATGTTCAGGAAACCGGTGCTGCGAATTTCATGTTGATCAGCGATGACGAAATTATTACCAAACCTCTCGATACCACATTCTTGCACGGCATGACGCGCGACTCGATTCTCAAGCTCGCGGTGGAACTTGGCTACACGGTAAACGAACGCAGTTTTACGGTCAGCGAGTTACTCGATTTCGTGACGACCTACGAAGCCGCGTTGTCCGGAACGGCAGTGTGCCTGTCAGCTGTCGGCGCGTTGGTCTATCAAGGTGAAGAGATCCCAGTGTGTGATGGCGGTCTCGGTCCGAATACTCAGAGGCTGCGTAAAGCTCTGCAGGATGTCCAAGGTGGTCGGACGCCCGATACGCACAATTGGTTGACCGAAGTCTAATGGTGTTGGCGGAGACTATGAAGAATGTACAGGGATACGGTGAACAGCAGCATGGCGACAGCCTGATGCATGACGCCCAGGACAACGGGCACGGCCAGTAGCAGCGCTGTTATGCCGAGCACCACCTGTAAAATGACCGTGTGCAACAACGCGTTTACTGCAGGGCGGGTACGCTCCGGCAGGTTGGCTGCGCGTGCTTTCACCCAGAATATGACCACTGCAAGCAACGTCGCTATCGCCAGTAATCTGTGGTCGAGTTGCACCGTCGTCATGTTCTCGAAAAAATTAAGCCACCAGGGTTGCAGGGCCATCGTGCCGGGCGGCAGCCAGTGGTCGCCCATCATCGGGAAGGTGTTGTAAATTTTGCCGGCTTTGAGGCCTGCGACAAAGCCGCCCGATACTATTGTGATTGATGTCAGTACCGTCAGTCCCAGGGATTTTCGAAACCACGAATGTCGGGGTCCCGCGGCCGCAGGATGCAGCCGCGACATCGCAACCCAGAACATATACGCGTAGATCAGGAATGCGGCTACAAGGTGGGCGGTGAGCCGGTACTGGCTGACGTGAGGATTGTCCACGAGGCCGCTCTTGACCATGTACCAGCCGAGGACGCCCTGCAATCCGCCGAGTACGAACATCAACAAATACTTCGCCCACTCATTGCGTCGAATATAAGCTTTCGCCAAAAAGTAGATGAACGGCAGCAGAAAAACCATGCCGATAATTCGGCCCAGCAAACGGTGCAGGAATTCCAGCCAGAAAATATTCTTGAAGGCATTGATGTCCATCTGCGAATTCAATTTCTGAAATTCGGGCGATTGCTGGTACATCTCGAACACACGCTGCCACTCGCTGTCTGTGATCGGTGGCAGCCAGCCCACGAACGGTCGCCAGTCGACCATGGACAGGCCTGATCCCGTCAATCGCGTGAAGCCACCAAGGACCACCATGGCGAAAACGAGTCCACAACAAATAAGCAGCCAAATCGCGACAGCTCGGTCTTGTGCCCTGACATCGTCATTCATAAACGCGGAAACTACAGTCGAACAGCCGCCCTCGTCAATGCGCTTTGGCGAATGCATGATAATCTCCAGCGATGAAAATTTCTGACTGCAACAACATCATGGATTTTCGCCGTATTGCGCGGCGCAAGTTGCCAGCGCCCGTGTTTCACTACCTGGACGGCGGTGCTGACGACGAATGGTCGTTGCGACGCAACACAGCCGCATTCGATGACTATGAATTGCTGCCCTCACAACTGTCCGATGTGAGTAATTTGAATCTGAAAACCACGCTATTCGGAGAGCCGATTGACTGGCCAGTGATGATTGCACCTACAGGCGCAACGAAATTATTTCATCGCGAAGGGGAATTGGCTGTCGTTCGTGCCGCCGAGAAATTCGGCATGTTCTACAGCTTGTCTACTATCGGCACGACGACGATTGAAGACGTTGCCGCGGCTGGAAATGGTCCAAAGATGTATCAGGTCTACGTCTTTCGGGACCGTGGCCTGACCAGCGAATTTGTCGAGCGCTGTAAGATTTCCGGTTACAAGGCCCTGTGTCTGACGGTGGATACGCCGGTTGCGGGCAACCGTGAACGTGACCATGTATACGGCATTGCATCCGGAAAACTCAAGCTGCGCAGTGTGCTCAGTGTCTTGCGCCATCCGCGCTGGTTATACCGGGCGGTGCTGCGCAACGACCTGGAAATTGTGAATGTCACGAAGAGCGGGAGACCGTCGGAATTCAGCGATATGAGCGTCAAAGACTACATCGACAGCCAGTTCGACCGGTCGCTGACCTGGAAGGACGTGGAATGGCTGGCGGCGAAATGGAGTGGGCCGTTAGTCGTAAAGGGCGTACAGACTGTCGCGGATTGCAGAAATGCGGCGAATTCCGGGGCGACGGCCGTCATGCTGTCGAATCATGGTGGACGCCAGCTCGAGTCGTCGCCGGCACCCGTGGATTGCATCGCCGCGGTTGCGGACGCGTTGCATGACAAGCTGGAAATCATCTGTGACGGCGGCGTGCGGCGCGGCACGCACGTTGTGAAAGCGCTGGCCTTGGGCGCCAGCGCCTGCAGCATCGGCCGCGGCTATCTGTATCCACTGGCGGCGGGTGGGCAGGCGGGTGTGGAGCGCGGGCTCGGACTGCTGCGTGACGAAGTTGAGCGAACGATGGCCTTGCTCGGCTGTGATTCTGTCGGCGAAATTCGCTCCAGTTTTGTCCATAGGCGAATTTGAGTGGCCGGGGTGCGACCGTAAGTGGTCCGAACTGCGCAATTTCAGGCCATTTAGGAACAAGATTCGTAAATTCTACAGGCGAGGCAATTTTGGCGTCATCGGCGTAGCCCTTGTATACACAGTCCAATCAATAGCAGACGTGCCGACTTAAGTCCCCACGTCCTGTATTTTCTAGAAATCGAGACGAATTTACGAGTACCATTTCGACTGAAACGGCCACATGGCCGCAGGGTAGCAACTGTCTGCGGACGGTGAATTTGTAGATGAGGTAGTTATGTCAGGCGAAAGAGTTGAGGGAACCGTCAAGTGGTTCAATGACGACAAGGGATTTGGCTTCATCGAGCGTGAGGGAGGTCAGGATGTTTTCGTACATCACACTGCGATCCAGATGGAAGGGTTCAAGACCCTGAAAGAAGGACAGAAGGTCACGATGGAAGTGACCCAGGGTCAAAAGGGACCTCAGGCCGAAAACGTAATGGCCGATTAGGCCTTACTGATTTTTTTGAGCGCGGGTTCGGTTGCGGCAGGTCAGCTTCTGAGTCTGTCGCTACTTGTTCCAGCATAACGATAACCGACTTCCGGTCGGCGAAGCGGGGCAGATTCGGTTCGATTCGTTATTGTGCAAGCGCGTGCCCGACGCGCACCCGGTCGCCTTTATTGGTATGGGTAGCAGAGATCATGAAACTCCGCATTAGAGATAATTCCATTCGCCTGCGACTGACTCGCGTCGAGGTCGATGCTGTCCAGGAAAACGGTATCATCAGATCGACAACGGGATTCCCCGGGGGGCGTGAGTTGCGCTACTGTGTCGAGAGCAGCCCAGCCAGCGTAACCCCTGCCGCCTTTTTTTCGGATAACGAAATTACCGTCCGGCTTCCCGAGAAAATGGTCCAGGCGTGGGCCAGCACCGAACAGGTCTCAATGCTGGGTGAGCAGGTTCTCGATGACGGGGCGAAGCTGACAATTCTGGTGGAGAAAGACTTTGCATGTCTTGCACCTCGCGACGGCGAGGATGAATCTGACATGTATCCACATCCGGACGGCGACGGATCCAAGTGCTGATGTCGGCGGGTCGATATGCCAGCTTCGAACCACGTACAATCGCGTTTCTGCAACAACTTGCTGCGAACAACAATCGTGAGTGGTTCAAGGAAAACAAGACCCGCTATGAAAACGATGTCCTCGATGTCGCACTGCGTTTCATCCAGTCAATGCAGGACCCACTTGCAGCGATAGCGCCTCATTTTACGGCTGTTCCGACTCGTATTGGCGGCTCATTGATGCGCGTCTACAGAGATACACGCTTTTCGAAAATCAAGCTTCCCTACAAGACAAACATTGGCATCCAGTTTCGCCATGAGCGTGCCAAAGATGTGCATTCGCCAGGCTACTATGTGCACATTGATCCCGACGAAGTGTTCATTGGTGTCGGCATGTGGCGTCCTGATTCGGATCCCCTGCGCCAGATTCGCGAGCGCATAAAGGCACGCTCGACAGAATGGAACCTGGCGATCGGCAAGACCGCATTCAGACGTAATTTCAGACTTGGCGGGGAGTCTTTGCAGCGTCCGCCACGGGGTTTCGACAAGGACCATCCGCTAATTGATGACATCAAGCGCAAGAGCTTTATCGCTGTGCGCAATATGCCCGTTGCCGACTGCCTGAGGCCGCAATTTCAGCGCACGGTGGAGACCGCGTTCAAACAGGCAACACCCTATATGGAGTTTCTATGCAGTGCGGTGGGCGTGAAGCTCTAGCTACTGACCTAGCGCTTTTCGCAATTCGCGTAACAGAGTTTCCGGATTCGGGCGGTCTGCGAGGAACCTGGACAGTTCTGCATAGCGAATAATGCCGCCTGGGTCGATGACCAGTGCAGTTGGCCATACCGTATCTGCGCCATACTCTTTGCGGTGGTCACCGGGCACGCCGGATTCGTGTAGCAATCCCAATTGCCGCGCTATGGACAAATCGTCATCGAGCCAGAAGTCGAACTCAACTTCAAAAAACTTTGCGACACGTCGTGTCGTTTCCTGTGGCTTTGGTGTAACCATGATCAGCCTGGCGCCGAGATCGATAATGTCTTTGTAGTAGACGGTCAGTTTTTCGACCTGCGAAGTGCAGAATGGACACCAGTTGCCGCGCACGAACAACATTACCGTTGCAGTGCCATGCAATTGAGTCGAACGCACGGGGTTGCCGTCCTCGTCACAGGCAGAAAAGTCGGGTAGCGACCGGCCTGGCCGCAACACCGCCGGGACCGGTCTGCCAGGTCGCCGGTAGCGCCAGGCTACGACAGCCGCAACGACAAGAATGACCGCGAATATTGCTAGCGCAGAGGTACTCATATGAATCCTAGTATCGCTCTCGATTGACCATAGACACAAGGATGGTTTTATGGATACTGGCACGAGTCCGTAGACAGGTAGCAATTCGATGAGTGGCAATCCGATAATCTGGGAACCGGATGCTGATAGGCAGCAGGCATCCGCTATGTATCGGTTCATGCAGCTTCATGGTTTCGATAACTACGATGCATTACATCGCTGGTCGATCGACGATTCGCCGGCGTTCTGGGAAGCCCTTTGCGATTTCTGCCAGATTCATTTTGATCGTGCAGCCGATACGACGCTGGCAAGACCGGACAATATTATGGATGCAGGTTGGTTCGAGGGCAGCCAACTGAATTTCGCTGCGCACTTGCTTCGTCATGCAGGCTCCGCACCTGCAGTCGTTTTCTGTGGTGAAGATGGCACCCGTACAGAGATGAGTCGCGACGAATTGCGAGTCGCCGTAGCTGCAGTGGCGGCGGCGTTGCGTGGCAGTGGTGTTACGGCCGGCGATCGCGTGGTTGGCTATCTGCCCAATTGTCCTGCAGCCATTGTAGCGATGCTGGCAACAACGAGCATGGGAGCGATCTGGTCATCCTGCTCGCCGGATTTCGGCGTTAACGGTGTCGTCGATCGTTTCGCGCAAATCGAGCCAAAGGTTCTCTTTGCCGCAAACGCCTATCTCTACAATGGCAAGACCTGTGACACGCGAGCAGCGGTGGAGGGCGTGGCGGGCGCGATAGCATCCATAGTGCGCACAGTAATCGTGCCGTTTGTTGGCGCCGCCGCGACGGACACCAAGCTCGCGAATGCTGTTAGCTGGGACGAATACCTGGTAAGGGGCGCAGAGCTTGAGTTCACGCCCGTCGATTTCAATCACCCTCTGTACATCATGTATTCATCGGGCACGACCGGGGTGCCGAAGTGCATCGTTCATGGGCACGGCGGTACGTTGTTGCAGCAAAGCAAAGAACACGTTCTGCATACGGGCGTCACGCCTACGGACAAACTGTTTTACTTTACGACGTGTGGCTGGATGATGTGGAACTGGCTGGTCTGTGGACTGGGGGCCGGCGCGACATTAATACTCTTTGACGGTGCGCCCTTTTTCCACGATGGCCGCATCTTGTGGGACATAGCGGAACGAGAAGGCATTACGATATTCGGCACCAGCGCCAAGTACATTGCGGCACTCGAGAAAGCAGGCATCAGGCCCAGGGATGAATACGCGTTAACCGATCTTCGTGCGGTACTTTCCACTGGCTCGCCGCTGGCACCGGCAAGTTTCGACTACGTGTACGACGCAATTGGCAGCGACCTGCAACTGGCGTCCATCTCGGGAGGTACCGACATCCTGAGTTGCTTCGCACTTGGCAATCCCATGCTTCCTGTCCGCCGTGGCGAACTGCAGTGCCGTGGTCTTGGCATGGCGACGGAAATTTTCGACGATGACGGTAACTCGATAATTGCAGAACGCGGGGAACTGGTGTGCACCCGGCCATTTCCATCGGCGCCGGTCGAATTCTGGAATGATCCTGACGGTGCTCGTTACCATGCGGCCTATTTCGAGCGCTTTCCCGGTGTCTGGGCGCATGGTGATTTCGCCGAGTTGACGCAGGCGGGAGGGCTGATCATTCATGGGCGCTCCGATGCGGTACTCAATCCAGGCGGAGTGCGCATAGGCACTGCTGAAATATACAGGCAGGTCGAAAGGCTGCCCGAAATTGTTGAGAGCATTGCGATAGGGCAGAACTGGCAGGGCGACGTCCGAGTTGTATTGTTCGTGGTTCTGCGAGAGGGCATATCACTCGATGAGGACTTGCGCGCTCGAATCAGAAAAGTCGTACGGGATAGCACTACTCCGCGACATGTGCCGGCCAAGATAATTGCAGTAGCTGAGATTCCGCGCACCAAGAGTGGCAAGATCGTGGAGCTGGCGGTGCGCTCGGTTGTTCATGGCGAGGCTGTCAATAACACTGCAGCGCTCGCCAACCCCGACGCGCTCGAGTATTTTCGTGACATCCCGGATCTTGGAATGGATTAAATGACCGCAGCCGAATACATAGGTACGCCAGTCAGACGCGGCACCGTCTTGCGCGAATGGATCGACGTCAATAAACACATGAACGTTGCGTACTACATCCTGGCATTCGATCTGGCGATAGATACCTTGTGGGAGCGCTTCGGTATCACTCAGGACTACATCAACGTGACACACAGTTCGACGTTTGCCGTGGAAAGCCACATAACATGGCAGCGCGAAATGGCGGCCGATGAGCCTTACGTCATTACATCGCAATTGCTTGCCTACGATGCGAAACGAATTCACCAATTCATGCGCATGTATCACGCCAATGAGCATCATCTGGTTGCGACGGCCGAGTGGCTCAATTTGCACATTGACCTGAAGGTTCGTCGCGTCGTGCCGTGGCCGGACGAGATACGCGCCAGTATTGCGGCATTTGCCGAACAGCAGCGTGACCTGGAATGGCCTGATGAAGCCGGCAAGAGTATCCGCGTTCCCAATCCTGTCTTTTCGATACAGCCTGGTTGAGCATGCGAGTTAGCCGACAATGAGTCGTTTTCTACTGGCAATTGATCAGGGGACGAGCAGTAGCCGGGCGGTGATTTACGATCACTCGATGAAGGTGATTGCGAGTGCGCAACAGGAGTTTCCGCAAATCTACCCACAGCCCGGCTGGGTGGAGCACGATCCCGAAGCGATCTGGGACTCGGTCTGCGCGGTAATGGCCGCGGCAATGCACGACGCCGGCGCCACTGATATCACCGCCATCGGGATTACCAATCAACGTGAAACCACTCTCATCTGGGAGCGCAAGTCCGGAACCTGTGTCTACAACGCAATCGTATGGCAGGATCGTCGCACCGCTGACGCGTGCCAGGCTCTCAGGAGAGAGGATCTGGAAACGCAGGTCACGGCGAAGACGGGGCTGCGGCTCGATCCCTATTTTTCGGCGACAAAAATTGCATGGATACTCGACAATGTTGACGGCGTTCGGGAAAAAGCGGAGACAGGGCTGCTGGCATTCGGCACCATCGACAGTTTCTTGTTGTGGCGTCTCACGGGTGGCAAGGAACATGCGACGGATGCAACCAATGCCTCACGCACTTTGTTGTTCAATATTCACGATCAGCAGTGGGACGAGGAATTATTGGAGATGTTCAATATCCCGCGGCAGTTACTGCCAGACGTGCGTGATTGTGCTGCGAACTATGGCCTCACGGCGGTTGATTCGATCGTCGGCGGAGTTCCGATTTTCGGTATTGCGGGTGATCAGCAAGCTGCATTGATTGGGCAGGCCGGACTTGACGTCGGCACGACCAAGAGCACGTTTGGCACGGGCTGTTTTGTGCTTGCCAACACAGGTAGCCATGCGCTCAAGTCAGACCATCAATTACTCACTACCGTCGCCATGAGAATCGACGGCAAGGTTACTTATGGGCTGGAGGGAAGTGTGTTTGTCGCGGGCTCGGCGATGCAATGGCTGCGAGATGAACTCAAGATTATTGATTCGGCTCTTGAGACGGAGGCTATCGCGAAAAACACCGGTATTGTCGAAGACGTGCATGTTGTGCCCGCATTTACCGGGCTTGGCGCTCCGTACTGGGATCCTGCCGCACGCGGCGCAATTCTCGGCCTCACTCGCGGCAGTGGTCGTGAACAGATTGTCACTGCTACGCTGCAAGCCGTCGCTTATCAGACGCGCGACCTTATCGATGCGATGGCGGAGGATGGCATATCGCCCAGTGTCATTCGCGTCGACGGTGGCATGGTGGCAAATGACTGGTTTCTGCAGTTTCTGGCGGATATTCTCGGTATTCCGGTGGAACGACCGGAAAATATTGAGTCAACGGTGTTGGGTGTCGCGTATATGGCGGCCTATAAGGCAGGGATCATACAATCGCCCGAGCAAATATGCGCAGACTGGAAATGCGACAAGCGTTTCGAGCCGGCAATGACTGCCGGGCGGAGAGATGCCCTGCTCAATGGCTGGAACCAGGCCGTCACCCGAATTCGCACCAATGGATAGACACAAGTTGCTAAAGGCACGACAGAAAGTCGGCAAGTACAGGATACTCGGGCGTATAGCATCCGGGCCGCTCGCGGATGTCTATCGTGCCCAGGATACTGTGCAGAACATCAAGGTGGCGTTGAAAATTCCGAAGGCGGACGATTATACGGGGCATGAAGAGTTTCTGCACGAGGTACGAGTCGCAACAAAGCTCAAGCACCCCAATATTCTGGGCGTACTAAACGCCAGCTATATTGACGAACATTTTGTCATCGCCATGGAACTTGGTGAGGAATCGCTTGCTGACCGGATTGAGCGGCGCACATCGACTGTTCGCGCTCTTGACCTTGCCGGGCAGGCGGTCGCGGCATTGGCGCATGCGCATGAACACAAGTTCATTCATTGCGACATAAAACCCGAAAATTTCATACTGTTTCCCGGCAACCAGCTAAAACTGGCCGACTTCGGTTTCGCCAAACTCAATTTGCGCACGCTTAAAGCGTCGGGCTCAGGAACGATTGATTACATAGCGCCGGAGCAGGCCATGGGCAGGCCGAAATTTCAATCGGATGTGTTTTCGCTGGGTCTGGTTTTGTACCGCTTACTGTCGGGCAAACTTCCGGAGTGGCCGTTTGAGTGGCCGCTGGCGGGTCACGACAAGCTGGCCGCACGCGTCAGGCCGGAGCTGATAGAGGTATTCAGGAAGTCGATCCAACTCGACCCGAAGCTGCGTTACTCCGATGCAACGCAGATGCAGGCAGCATTTGCTCGTGCGCAAAGGCATGCCCGCAGACAAAAAGGGACCAGGCCCAGATCCGGCTCGCGCCGCGGAACGTCCTGGAGACAGCTGCAATGGCGTGAGTTTCAACGTCAGTTCAAACAGCAACTTGATTCGCGCCACCAGTGCAGGCGTTGCGACGGGCCTGTGGCCGAAAGCATGCACTGTTGCCCCTGGTGTGGATTTGACAACCCGGCGCGCGGCACCGAATCGCGAATGCCGTCAAGTTGTCCGCGCTGCGAGCGCGGCGTGAAGAACGACTGGGATTACTGCGCCTGGTGCTACGGCCCCGGTTTCGTTGCGGAGTCCACACGCAGTTATCCGGACAAGCGCTATTCTGCACGCTGTAGCAACCGCCGTTGTCGAGGGCCGTTGATGTCATTCATGCGCTATTGTCCCTGGTGTCGAATCAAAGTCAGGCGACGCTGGAAATTGTCAGGCAGTCGACGTTGCTGCACAGCCTGCAACTGGGGAATTGCACAGGAATTCTGGAATTACTGCGCCTGGTGCCGTGAACCCGTACAGCGAAAATAATCGGCGAACGCAAGTAAATGGACATACATGAATGAAGGGCTTGCCGGACGACATTTTGTTACTCGATAGCACGCAGTCGCCTGAGCGCATCGAGACTGATGTTGCCGGCGGCTCGGCGGTCGCGTATACGAGCCGCGACCCGGAAAAAGAAACTGAGAATGAGGATACGGTCGCCATCATTCCGTACGGGCCAGGTGCTGCGGTGCTGGTCGTGGCTGACGGGGCTGGTGGCCTGCCTGCGGGCAAACGCGCGTCGCTCACTGTTGTGCAGACGCTTGCAGCATCGCTACAGTCTGCGATGGATAAGACGATGCTGCTGCGCACGGCGATATTAAACGGTATTGAGGCCGCAAATGCGGCGGTGCTGGGTCTGGCGAATGGCTCTGCAACGACGCTGACCGTAATAACGATCGAAGGTCTGACGGCACGGTCGTACCAGGTCGGCGATTCCGAAGCGATTATCCTGGGGCAGCGGGGTGTGATCAAATTTCAGACGACTGTGCATTCGCCTACAGGTTTTGCGGTGGAGGCGGGGTTTCTGGATGAGCGCGCTGCATTGCTCCACGAGGAGCGACACCTGGTGTCAAATTTCATTGGCACCGCGGACATGCGGATTGACGTTGGCGCGACGGTCGAGCTCAGCCCCAGGGACACAATATTGCTGGCAAGTGACGGACTGATGGATAACGTGCACCTTGATGAAATAATTGAATGTGTTCGCAAAGGATCCTTATCTGACGCAGCCAGCTCAGTTGCGGAACTTGCGCACCGGCGAATGCAGGCGCCGTGCGCCGGGCAACCCAGTAAACCCGACGATTTGTCTTTAATTTTGTTCCGTAAACCGGAGCGTCTCGGCATTTAACAATATCAACTACTTAGGGCAATTCCGTCGGCGAGCTGTAGGGCCTCGAAAATATGATCCTGGAGGTGTTGATCGGGACCTTGCAGCGTATTATCGTGATTACGGAACAAAGCGACCCTATTTGCGCTCCAACACCTTAAGAACTCCGTGAGGCCGAAGGTCATGAAACAGACAAATATACGCAAGAAATTTCCCCGTTTAAGCCAAGGCGGAATTTTGCTGGCAGCGGTGTCTGCTGCCGTCGTGCTTATCTCGGGATGTTCCACAGCCATAACCGCCCCCAGCGGCGTACAGCTTCCAGGCGGCGTACAGATTCCAGGCGGTGGTTCGTCTGGTGGCCAGTCCGGTGAGTCCGGTGGCCAGTCCGGTGGGCAATCCGGTGGCCAATCCGGTGGCCAATCCGGTGGTCAGTCCGGTGGTCAGTCAG
>Ga0209987_10001673_pt1 | contig 12160 bp, 12 predicted proteins | sample N074metaG_FD_182134 | JGI IMG/M metagenome (GOLD analysis project Ga0209987, IMG submission 182134) | Deep subsurface microbial communities from Kermadec Trench to uncover new lineages of life (NeLLi) - N074 metaG (SPAdes) (version 2) | ecosystem: Environmental > Aquatic > Marine > Ocean trench... | reverse complement strand
CAGCGTCCTCGCAAGAATGGATGCAAACGGCGGCGTCGTGATGGTGACGTTTATTCCCGCCTACGTCAGTGAGGCGCGCCGCGAGTATGAGGTCGGCATCATTCCGCTAACCAAAGACCTGACGACAGCGGCCGAAGAGAAGGAGGCGATCGAGATGTATCGTGAAGAACACGGTGTGGTTCCGCTCGCCACGCTGGCCGATGTTGCCGATCACATTGAGTATGTCGCCAAAGTAGCCGGGCATGACCACGTCGGCATCGGTAGTGATTTCTATGGCGCTGAAGGCGACGAATTAATCCAGGGAATTGAGGACGTCTCGGGCTTTCCGCACCTGATCGCCGAGTTGGTGCGTCGCGGCTGGAGCGACGAGAACCTGGCCAAGCTGTCACGCGGCAACATGCTGCGCGCATTTTCGGAAGCAGAAAACGTCGCAGCCAAACTGCAGCAAGCGCGGCCGCCGTCGCTAAAAACGATCGAAGAACTCGACGGACTCAGCGGCAATTGAAGGCCTGGTCGCACTCAGGTTTGGTTTAGTTCGAATGCCCGCTTTTCCGGATATTGGGACCAGACTCAACTGTCCATTAAGCCGGGAGAAGACCAGCCGTTGAAAATATTAGTTTTCAAGCATTTTGAATGTCCGCTTCCCAGAAAAGCGGGCATTCCTCCAGCTACCGTGGCTACCCGCCATGATTAGTATAGGATCAAACCAGCCACAGGTAGTGCAGCCGCGATAGGAAGAGGAGACCATGGAGAGCGTGCCCTGGATCGGTGAGTTTATGGATGCGGCGATGCCCACCCTCAGCCCTGAGACCTTCGGGAGCGCGCGATGTATTACTGCTAACGTGCGAATTTGTGGCGTCCGAGGTACAGTAGCGGTGTTAGAAACAAGAATAAGAATTAGAAGCAGGAAAATCGGAAATGGGCGTGGTATTCAGCATTATCGCCATCATCGTTCTGGTCGTGTTGATTCTTTTGTTTCGCCGGATCAGGGCGGCTACCAACAAACGTCCGCCTGGTCCAGACCGCGTCGGCAAGGTACAGCCTGACACCCGATTTCATGCGGTGGCCCTGGAGAATTTGAGCGGCGCCTGTGCAGCCGCGTATGCAATAGAGGGTGAACGGTTCATGCCAGGCGAGGTGCCACGCATCCCATTGCCGGAGTGTGACGTGCCGGTATGCAATTGCCTCTTTGTCCATCACGACGACCGTCGCCTGGCTGGTAATCGCAGACAGCGTTGGACGGGTTCTATTGGTAAGGTCGGCAGCGCAATAAAGGAGCAACGCGACGGGGACGACCGGCGGAACGACGATGCGGATAATTAATTCACGTAGTCTCCCATGATGCGGATGAGTAGAACCAGTTTCCCTCTATGCCATGGTAGATGAGTCCGTTCCGATAATTCGGATCGGAGAAGTCGGGCAGATAAATATATCCCTGGTCGCTGTTTGGCCCAAATCCGTACCTGACCCGGTAACTTTCAATCGAACGTGGGGCATTTCCTCGACCGAAAATTCGGATCGTAACCTGATACCGATCCAGACCTTCCGGCCGTGTTTCCACAATACCTTGCCGGTTGGTCTATGCACAGACTTTGTCAGGATTCCATCACGACAATGTCAGCAAAATCTTCAATTCAATGCCGGCGTTATCGGCCGATCAGCGGGAACACTTTCCCCAGTGCGGCAGTTGCTGTAAAAGAGCGAATCTTACGTTCCTCATTTAATCGAGCGCTTCGACGCCATCGGGCCCCTGATGTCAGTAAAAATTTTACCGTTTAGCAAACTGCTGTTCGTTCTGCTTTTCTTTATTGCGGCTTGTTCGCAACAGGCAGTTGATGCCGAGTTCGAGCGGCTCCAGGCACGGGCGGAAAAAGTAACCATCATTCGAGATGACTTTGGTGTACCGCATATCTATGCGAAGACCGATGCCGACGCCATATTTGGCATGCTGTATGCGCAAAGTGAAGACGACTTCAATCGTGTCGAGCAGAATTACATCTGGGCAACCGGGCGCCTGGCGGAGGTTGAGGGCGAAGACGCAATATTCAGCGATTTGCGGGCACGTCTTTATATGACGACCGATGAGGCCAAGGCGGCCTACGAAGCCGCGCCGGCTTGGCTACAGGACCTTTGCGATGCGTTCGCGGACGGCGTGAACTGGTATCTGTTGTCGCACCCAGAGGTCAAACCCCGCCTGCTGACGAAGTTCGAGCCCTGGATGCCAATGTTTTTCAGTGAAGGCTCGATCGGTGGCGACATCGAGCAGATTCCGCTCGAGGGCATCAAGGAATTTTATGGCGGAGAGATATCAGTCGCGACAGCAAGTCGTGCCTTCAAGGAACCGAGCGGCTCGAATGGTTTTGCGATTTCCGGCGACCTGACCGAATCGGGTAACGCGATGTTGCTCATCAACCCACACACGTCGTTTTTCTTTCGTGGCGAAATTCATGTCGTCAGCGAGGAAGGATTGAACGCCTATGGCGCGGTGACCTGGGGTCAGTTTTTCGTCTACCAGGGCTTTAACGAGAATACCGGCTGGATGCATACCTCGACCAATGTCGATTTCATGGATGAGTTTGTAGAGGACGTATTCGAAGAGAGCGGTGCATTGAAGTATCGCTACGGCGATGAAGTGCGTTCGGTCGAGGTGTCAGAGGTGACGCTTAAATACAAAGACGGTGACGGGATGTCGGAGCGGACGTTCCCAATGTATCACACGCATCATGGGCCGGTCACGCACAGCAATAATGGCAAATGGGTCGTCACAAAGATTAACTGGGACCCGGTCAATGCGCTGCGCCAGTCCTTCATTCGCACCAAGCTCGGTGATCATGATGAATTCTTCGAGATGATGGACATTCGAACAAATTCATCGAACAACACGGTGTTTGCGGATTCGAGTGGGAATATTGCTTATTTCCACGGCAACTTCGTGCCGAAGCGCGATCCCGCCTTCGATTTTTCCAAACCCGTTGACGGTAGTGACCCGGCGACGGATTGGCAGGGACTGCACACGGTCGATGAAATCGTCACCGTCCTGAATCCGGAAAATGGCTGGCTACAAAACTGCAACTCAACGCCATTTACCGCTGCGGCTGAATTCAGTCCGAAACGCGAGGATTACCCGACCTACATGGCGCCGGATCCGGAAAATTATCGTGGCGTGCATGCGGTTCGCGTTCTGACTGGAATCTCCGGGCTAACGCTCGATAAACTGATAGCGATTGCTTACGACACGTATTTGCCGGGTTTCGAACGCCTGATCCCCGGATTAATTGAGTCCTACGATCAGGCCGAAGATGCGCCTGCCGGGATTGCAGGTGCGATCGAAATATTGCGCGACTGGGACCATCGCGTGTCGTCGGATTCAGTTGCAATGACACTCGCTCATTTCTATGGCAGCGCCTATTACGAAGACGGTACGATACCGACTGAACTGGAAGATGCATCTTTCATGGCGCAGATTGACTATTTCGGCACTCTCTCACCGCATGCGGAGCGGCTACGCATCTTTGCTGAAACAGTCGCGATGCTCGAAGCGGATTTCGGTCAGTGGAATACGCCGTGGAGCGAGATTAATCGCTACCAACGACTCAACGGCGATATCCGGCAGCCGTTCAACGATGACGAACCGTCGCTGCCAATCGGCATGGCCTCCGGGACATGGGGCGCGCTGGCATCGTTTGGCGCCAAGCGCTACGCAGGCACGAAGCGGATTTACGGCACCTCGGGCAACAGCTTTGTCGCTGTGGTCGAGTTCGGCGACAAGGTTAAAGCCAAGAGCATGCTCGCCGGTGGTCAAAGTGGTGATCCGCAATCACCGCACTTCGACGACCAGGCGCAACGCTACGCGGACCGGGCGTTCAAGGACGTGGCCTACTACCGCGAGGATGTGGAGCGCAGGGCGACCAGAACTTATCACCCCGGTCAATAATCGCTCGCTTGGGCGAGCTCCTACGCCCGGTTTTTTGAAATATCTTGCTGATGTAAACAACATGTAAACCTGCGGCCGCAGGTTTTACCAAAGCATGTCTTATTAGTCAGGCGCTCCCTGCCTAACATGCCTCCATCGAATGTTTCGACATGAGGAGGCAAGACCATGGCATTAATCAACCGCATCTCGCGACTGGTCAAGGCGGACTTTCACGCCGTTTTGGATCAGATCGAAGAGCCCGAGCAATTACTGAAGCAGGCCATCCGTGATATGGAGGATGACCTGGCTGATACCGAGCAACGCATCATCCTGTGTGCGCATGATCAGGAAGCGCTGGCGGTTCGCAAGAGCGAACTGGAAGCGACGGTTGCGGAAATCGATGCACAACTCGATCTTTGTTTCGAGTCGGGCAAGGAAGATCTCGCGAAAAGCCTGATCAAAAAGAAGCTCGAGGCCGAGCGTCTTTTAAAGCGCCTGAATTCTCGATCTACCGCCAATTTGAACTATCTTGAAGAGCAGCGCTCGACGCTGGATGAGAATCGCGCGACTGTAGAGAGCCTGCGACAAAAAGCAGAACTGTTTGCGCACCGCACCCAGTCGCATCCCGATGGCGGTTCGGAATTCGACGATATCGCCTGGATGGCGCGCGAAATGAATGTCGGCGACGACGAAGTCGAGATTGCATTTCTGCATGAAAAGAATGCAAGGAGTGCGTCATGAAGCGGCCCTCGTTTTTTCATGGCGTGATTGTTGCGGCCGTGTTCGCTTTCTTTGCGAGTGCGGTGGTCGCAACGCTGACCCCGTTCGTCGGCTTCTTTAGTGTCATTCGCTTCGTGATTCCCGCGCTGGGACTCGCCTATATCCTGTACCTCTTCAGCAGCAGTAAGGAACGGGTAGGGCGCGTTACCACGCTATCCCTTTGGAGCGCACTGGCTGTCGTTACATGGTGGGTGGCACCCCCGCTGCCGCTATACCTGCTGATTCATGTCGGTGCGATGTGGCTGGTGCGCTCTCTTTATTTTTACTCGGGCGTGCTGCCGGCCTTGATGGATCTGGGGCTTAGCGCCCTGAGTATTTCGGCAGCAGTCTGGGCCATCAGCCAATCGGGCAGCGTGTTTCTTGCAACCTGGTGCTTCTTCCTGGTGCAGGCGTTGTTCGTTGCAATTCCACCAGCAGTGAAGCGCCAGGCGAATCCTGCCAGAAACACCGTTATCGAAAACGAGCCCTTCGAGCGTGCACGGCGACAGGCCGATCGGGCGCTCACACAATTGTTTAGCCAATGAGGAGATACAGAATGAAAATCAAAATACTGGGCGTTGCCCTTTTCGTGCTGACCCTGGGCGTGGTTGTTTATTACCCGCAGCTCATGGCGAAGAACGTTCCGGTGAATCCACCGATAAACCATCACATCATCGCCAGCCAGAATCCGAAGATAGACGTTGTGTTCGTCCTGGATACGACTGGCAGCATGAGTGGCCTGATCCAGACGGCAAAAGAAAAGATCTGGTCAATCGCGACAACGATGGCGTCGGCACAGCCGACACCTGAGATTCGTATTGGCCTGGTTGCTTATCGAGACCGCGGCGATCAGTACGTGACCAAAATAGTTGATCTCTCCAGTGATCTCGATTCCGTTTATGCCACGCTAATGGATTTTGAAGCAGGCGGTGGTGGCGATACACCCGAGAGCGTCAACCAGGCACTCAACGATGCTGTCCATAAAATGTCCTGGAGTGAGGGCGAGCAGGCCTACCGGGTCGTTTTCCTGGTTGGCGATGCACCACCGCACATGGACTACAACGAAATTCGTTACCCGGAGATCGTTGCCAGTGCGATTGAGAAAGGTATTGTGATCAACACGATCCAGTGTGGTGAAATGTCGACAACGATCGCACCGTGGACGCAGATCGCTAGCCTTGGGCAGGGCAGTTTCTTCCAGGTTGAGCAGGGTGGCGGCGCAGTAGCATATACCTCGCCGTTCGATGAGGAGATCGCGGCATTATCGGCCCGGCTTGACGATACGCGTCTCTACTATGGCACCGAGGAAGAGAAAGAGCGGATGCTCAGGAAAGTTGCGGCGACCGATAAGCTGGAATTACATGCATCGGTTGCGACACGTGCTCGACGCGGCGTATTCAATGCAGCTGTCGGTGGCAGGACTAACCTTTTAGGTGAGAACGAACTGGTTGATGCAGTCGCGCGTGGCGAGGTCGAGTTGGACGAGATTGAGCCGGATGCGTTGCCGGAGGCATTGAAGCCGATGGCACCCGCCGAGCAGCAAGCGTATGTCGCGCGTTTGGCCGATGAACGGTCAGACCTGAAGCGCCAGATCCAGGAGTTGTCCGCTGATCGCGACGGCTATCTCGCCAAGAAAGTGGATGAAGCCGGCGGCATGAAAGACTCGCTGGATATGCAGCTTTACGAGGCCGTCAAAGAACAGGCCGGCAAAGTCGGGTTGGAGTACGAGAGTGGTCCGACGTTTTAATCACCTCTACCCGTAGGAGCCCGCCCCAGCGGGCGATTCGCTCGCCGGGGCGAGCTCCTACAAATATTAGAGAGTGTTGGGCAATAAGAGGGGTCGTTACGCGGCCCCTTTTCTTATTAACGACCTTACAGATTTGACGGCAAATCGTTAGAATCGCCCGCTGGGGCGGGCTCCTACAGGCGGGCTCCTACAGGTGGGTTCATACAGCCGGGCTTCTACGGAATATTGGAATGACATGCGTAACAAAAGAATAAGAATTACAGTAACAGGATTGCTTCTTCTGGCATGTGTGGCACTTGCTGACAGTGCCAAAGTCAATCACGACATTATTCCTGTCGAACTTGCGGATAATGCAGTACTGCTGCGCGAACGCGCTTTGCTGGACAACCTGTCGGTCGAGATTGTCGAGTCCCTGACGACTGAGGTTGGCCCGCGGCGTGTTGGTACAGCAGGTGACAAGCGAGCGATAGCCTGGGCCAAGGCAAAGTTCGAAGAGCTTGGCTTCGATCGGGTGTGGGCCGAAGAAGTCCCCGTCGAGCATGGCTGGATTCGTGGCGAGGCCAGCGCGGAAATCGTTTCGCCTTATCCGCACAACATCGTCATGACAGCGCTTGGTTACAGCGTCGGTACCAATGGCGACCTGGTCGGTGAGATCGTTGAATTTGCAGATTTCGAGGCTTTGGAAGCAGTGCCGGAAGGAGACAGCCTGAAAGGCAAAATCGCATTCGTTGCATACAGCATGGCGGACTATGTTCCCGAGCCGGGCGAATCGCGCATGGCTGGTTACGGCAAGGGCACGCGCGCTCGCGGTGCTGGCCACGTCGCCGCCGCGAAACGAGGCGCCGTTGCGATCATCATTCGCTCCGTGGGCACAGACAACAATCGCATCGGACATACAGGCAGCGGCTACGGTTATGTCGATGGCGTAAAGAAAATTCCGGCGGCGGCCGTGTCCGCGCCGGACGCTATCCTGATTCAGAATATGCTCAACCGCGGCAAACCGGTCGTCATGAAACTGAATATGACTTCGGCAATTACGGGCCCGGTTAAGGGCGCAAATGTTATCGGTGAAATCACAGGGCGTTCGGACGCTGATAACTATCTGGTGCTTGGCGCGCACCTCGACTCCTGGGATGAGGGAACCGGCGCGATCGACGACGGCGCCGGTGTTGGCTCAATGATGGCCGCCGCCGCGTTTATTGGCCAAATGGAGCAACGCCCGAAACGCAGCATTCGAGTTATTTTGTTCGCCGCCGAGGAAATCGGCCTGGTTGGTGTCAGGGCCTATTACGAGCAGCACAAAGATGAACTGGACAATCATCTTCTGGGTGCAGAAGTCGATGGCGGCGGAGGCCGGGCGCACACACTGATCTCGGGTGTTGGTGAGGAATCGGTGCCAGTCATTCGCGAGATGCATAAACTCGTGGCGCCGCTTGGCATTGCCTGGAGTGACGCCAACGATGCGACCGGCGCGTCTGATATGGGCGTGCTCGGCAGGGCAGGGATGCCGGCATTGAATTTCTCGCAGAACTCGAACGATTATTTCATGTACCACCACACGCCGAATGACACGTTCGACAAGATTATTCCTGAAGATATGCGCTACCTGACTGCGGCCTATGCAACCCTGTTTTACCTGGCTGCGGAGATGGAAGTCGATTTCCGGAATTAAGAAGCCCTGGCTATTTGCTTCAGTGTTCCGCGTCCTTCTTTGCTGCGTTTAATGCTGTCCACCTTACGTTTGCACGCTCAATCAATCTGTCCGGGTTATAGCGCCAGGTAATCGATACTTCTTTGATCATGTTGAGATACAGCTTATCTTCCCAGATCGTCCATGCTTCGGGATTGGTTGGAACGTCCCCGCCGTGCGCCATTCCCAGTGCACAAAAACCGCCGTACTGCGGCGCATACTTTTCGGGATTCTCCGTGAACGCATCGCGGTGTGCGGCTGACATGAATCGCCAAATTGCACCATTCCATTCGGCCGTGATATCAGGCGATCCGCGTTCCGCCTGACCATCCGTAAAATATGCCACCGGATCATAACCATCGATGGCGCCGTTCTCGGTCGCGTACTGCAGCGTTTCAGCGACACTGCTTGTAGCTGCAGCCAGGAATGACAGCAGCATAAGGGCTTTGAACCTGTTCATTCGGAATTCCCGATTAATGGTGATAGCTGGTTAGAGTCGAAACGCGAGTAAAGTTCGACGCCTGTGAGCCAAACTGTCGCTACAGGGCGAACGATGACATGAACTGTTGCAGTTTTTGTTTCGAACCGGACGACAGTAGTGCGGCCGGATTCTTAGCCTTGACGAACAGGTCTTCAACCGTTCCGTTGATCGTGATATCAGATTTGTCACGCTCGCCAAGGCCGATCGTCAGCTGCTGGTCCCGAATATCAACCCAAGCCGAAATGTCGTCGGATATGAAACGGGTACAGATGGCTATTCCTGCAGACAGTTGCGGGTCGAATGCTGCTTTCAGTGCGACGAGATCCCAATCGTCCTGGTGATAGTAGCCTTCAATTCTGTCGGGCAAGTAGGTGAGACCCCACCGCACCAACGCGAGAACGGCCGGCTCCAGAGCGCGACCTGCATCAGTCAATAGATACACATGTGCACCACGCCCACGATCCTGTCTTTCGACGATTCCTGCCGATTCCAGCTCCTTAAGCCTGGACGCGAGCAAATTGGTGCCCATACCCTGCAACGACTGGCTCAATTCCTTATAGCGTTTCGGACCGACCAACAGATCCCGGATAAGAAGCATCGACCAGCGCTCACCAATCAGGTCAGCCGTCAGCGCCAGGGCGCAGTTTTGTCTGTAGCTGCGTTTTGCCATGGTTGACAATTCTACCCATTCACTATATCTTTTTAAAGCACTATAGTTTTTTAAAGTGGAGAATGAAATGAAACCAGGCAGCGATTTATTGATGCGGGGCTTGATGATGAACGCAGTTTTCTCGGGACTCTCGGCGGTCGCAATGCTGCTGGCGGCGAACTGGGTTGCCGAGCAGGTAGGTCTCCCGGGACCCGCAAACGTCTATGCGGTGGCCGTTTTTCTGCTGTTTTTTGCCGCTCAACTCGGAAATATCGTCCGAACACAGGCGATCCGTACCTGGGAGATTGTTGCGATCATCGTTGGCGACCTCATGTGGGTCGCTGGCAGCGTCGTGCTTGGTACACTTTATATACAGTCCTTTTCCACCATCGGCGCCGTACTGGTCGACGTTGTCGCGCTCGCCGTGCTGATATTCGCCGTGATGCAGATTCGCGGCTTGCGGATATATCGCCGCACCGCTCACAGTTAATCTGATATGGCAGGTCCGCTTCGCAACAGCGGACTCATTTCCGAGAATCCTTCGTAGCGGGGCAGGTCGTCCGCGATCTCGAACCACGGCAGACGCTCTGGTTCGAATGCATGCGACGTCGGCACCATAAGCTCCGGCTTGTCGAAGGTGCTGATGTGAAGTTCGATGATCTGGCCAAGCTGATCACCATCACCTTCCCAGGTCAGCGGTGTGCCGCAGTTGCCGCAAAATGCTCTTGTAACACCCGGCGAAGATTCATACGTTCGGCGCTTTTCACCGCTGAACGTCACATTGTCTGCCTGATATCCCGCGAGTGTGACGACCGGCGCACCATTGTGCTTGCGACAACTCTCGCAGTGGCAGTAATTGATCGCGAATGGTGCAGCCGATGTTTCAAAACGCACCGCACCACAGAGGCATCCGCCCGTCATCGTATCGATACTCATGCGTGTCTCCTTTAATAAAATTGGGGTCGAACCCACTGCTGTCCCATAAAAAGCATGTGCGAAGCCCTGAAGACAATAACTATCAGGACGCTCAGGTAATTTAATGCACTGGAAACATGTTTGTCGCCCGCTGGGGCGGGCTCCTACGAAATCATTGTAGGAGCCCGCTCCAGCGGGCGATTACTGGCCTTTGTATTGTCATTTTGTACCGTGTTGTCACCAAACTTGAGTTTATGGGACAGCAGTGGGTCGAACCGAGTTTTTCGAAAAACCCCGTCTGACCTTATTTTATCGCGGCCAGTCGTGTCCAGTCATCGGGACCGAGTTCGGCGAGAACTCGAAATTCGCCGTCACCCAGTGGCTCGAGCACATGGGCATAGCCTCGCACAATCTGCCCCCGCGCATCGGGCCGCTCGGGCTGCGGAACGAGGCTGCCAACGATGTAACCGTGAGAGACCAAAACGCGGTTGCTGCCATCGGCCGGGACTGTCGATACAAGGCGCCGTCTTCCTGCATTATCCGGGCCGATCAGGGCATCGGCAGGGGTGACCTGCCCAACCAGCAGCCACGCCGTCTCGCGCGTCCGGCACATCGGACTGGAAAGTGCCTTACCTATGACGAGGCCAATTTCACGCATGGCTTCGGCTACCTGCCGCAATTCCTCGCGACCTTCGTCCGACAAGTTTCGCTGCCGGTCACAGTCGAAATAGGCTGCCTGTCTTTCCTTTGCGGAACCGTCAAGTGCATATCGTCCTGAGACCGCATCCGGTCGATCAGAATCCGGCCCGGTTTTCCCGTGTCTGAACAGGAGTACGAGGCCACCCGACTGCAGTCGCGCCAATAATGCGCTGTCCTCGAGGTCTTGTCCGACTGCCGTCTGCAAGGAAAGCGCAATGCTCCCGGTGACGACCATTAATGTAGTTGCAAGCAGTCTCTTCATTCATCGTCCTTTGCGGGCCAGATTGGCAAGACTATACTTCATCATCATGTTAGCTCAGCTTCGTAATACGTCTAACGATAAGCTTGCAGGCACGCTGCGGATTCTGCTGGGCCTGGTCTTTTTCATGGCCGGTATATTGAAAGTGGTTGTTCCCCATCTTGGGGAAGCATTTGCAGGTCAACTCATTGCCGCAAATATTCCGTTTCATAGCATCAATCTTTATGCATTTCCGATGGTCGAGATGGTGCTGGGCCTTACTCTGTTATTCGGACTTCATGCGCGCTTATCCGCTGCGATTGCGGCTGTCACTATGGTGATTGCCGCTTATGTCCACCTCGCGGTTGAAGATCCATTGCTGTTTCCGCTACAGCCAGTCGAACCAATCGGCCCGTTCATGCTACTGGCCATGTTGCTTTACGTATTGTGGAAGGGCGCTGGCGCCTGGAGTGTCGATCTCCGCGAGAGCAAGTGACTACTCGCCATTCTGAGCAGATAACCATTCAAACCACACAGTCTCAATACAGTCCGGCCGAAGAGTTTATCCACGCGGCCAGTCATGGTGCCGGCCTGCTTCTGAGTATCGCCGGTCTTGTGTGGATGTTGAATCTGTCGATCGGTGTCTCCGATCCATGGCGGATCATCGCCAGCAGCATCTACGGGGCCAGCCTGATCTCTTTGTTCCTGACCTCGACTTTGTACCATGGGTTGCATGGCTCACCGCATCGACCCTTGTTCAAGCTGCTTGATCATTGTGCAATTTACCTGCTGATCGCCGGCACCAGCACCCCGTTCCTGATCGTGGCGATGCGAACCAACACCGCTTGGTGGTTGTTCGGGATCATGTGGGCTTTGGCGGCCATCGGCATCCTTAGCAAGCTCTGGCATGGGCATCGGTATCCGCGATTGTCGCTCGCCGGTTATCTGCTTATGGGTTGGCTGCTGGTGATTGTGGCGCCCGAAATGATGGATGCGATCGGTGTGAACGGCATGGTCTGGTTAGTCGCGGGTGGTCTCTGCTATTCAGTGGGTGCTGTCTTCTACGCGG
>Ga0209987_10001670_pt1 | contig 12175 bp, 14 predicted proteins | sample N074metaG_FD_182134 | JGI IMG/M metagenome (GOLD analysis project Ga0209987, IMG submission 182134) | Deep subsurface microbial communities from Kermadec Trench to uncover new lineages of life (NeLLi) - N074 metaG (SPAdes) (version 2) | ecosystem: Environmental > Aquatic > Marine > Ocean trench... | reverse complement strand
AAATCCACACACACTATCGTATCCGTGACAGGCTTGGCACTATACATGATCGCACAGCTAGTTTCCTGGGCATTGTTCATTTAATCAGACTCTTTCCTTGATACTCACGAATAAAATGGTTGGTTTTGATGCCAGGCCTGTACTGGCTTCCTATAGTGGAATTGGTCAGGATGTTCAGCAGCTATTTTCCGCCATGTTTCAGATTCATTCAACAATAGAATGGGTGGCGTATACTCCAACCAGACAGACGACACATCTAAATGGTCTGGAGGCGATGACCTCACTTGCTATGACGCCCTTCACGCCACGATGGCTTTCGAGTCGGATGGGGAAGTTCAAAGAACCCTTAGATCTTTTTCATGGGACCAATTTCGTAGTGCCTCATTATGGTCAGAAAAAGACCGTATTGACTATTGCGCCATAAGGGGTTTGATCGAGTGAAGCAATTTACCTGGGAGCAAGCAGCAAGAGAGACGTTGATGGTCTATCAAGAAGTCTGTTGAATAAGTATGAGCGATCTTGGCCTCCGTGGCTAGGCACCTCCTTTGTGTTCTGGGCTTGTTCCAGATAGATTTGACCCCTGTAATATTCGGATAATCATGACACGCATCTTACTCATCAAGCTGCGGTATCTTGGCGATGTCGTACTCAGTACTCCTCTCCTTCCTCTGCTCCGTCAAGAATTCCCGGATGCCAAAATTACATTTTTGGTTAATTCCGGTACAGATAGTGTATTACGAGGCAATCCGTATCTTGATGAGATTTGGGTGTTGCCTCGTCAATCCTGGTGGCAACAACTGAGTTATATCCGGCATGTGCGGGAAGCCAAATTTGATGTGGTGATCGATTTGACGGATGCAGATCGGTCAGCCTTTCTGTCGTTCATGAGTGGAGCCCCAACACGTATCGGCTATAATCGTGACCATCGTTGGCGAGGAATATTGTATACATATCTGGTTCCTGCCAATTATGGGGCCATGCATATTGTGGACTATCATCAACAGGCGTTGGCCGGATTGGGGATAAAGGAGGCGGTTGGGAATCCTGAGGTATATGGAGATTCAGGGGGACAACAACAAGAGGAGAATGATTGGGGCGATTTCTCTGCAAAGGATCAATCGCTGGTCCTTTTGCATCCGACGGCCAGATATGTTTTTAAAGCTTGGCCCTTAGAACGTTTTGCGGCAGTGGCAGATTGGTTGAGTGAGCAGGGGATGCGTGTGGGGTTGATCGGAAGTCAATCAGAAGTTCTTGTTGGCCAGCAAATTGTCAATGTATCCAAATCCAAACCCATCAATCTGATGGGGGAAACACATCTTTCTCAATTAATTGCCCTCATGAAGCAGAGTGTCTTATTCATTGGAAATGACGGCGGCCCCATGCATATCGCGGCAGCAGTCGGGTGCCCGGTCTTGGGATTATTTGGTCCGACAGATCCTGCTGTTTGGGGACCACGAGGTTCACACGTAAAGATTATTTATAAAGGATTGGATTGTGAAGAATGTTTCTATCCGGGCTGTTCTCTGGGTGAAGAAAGCTGTATGCGCCAAATATCTGTTGAAGAAGTCTGCTTCGCCGCTCAGGCCATGCTTACTATAAAGAAGTTAGAAGTTAGAAGTGAAAAGTGAGAAGCAAAAGACAAGAAAACGAATGATTCTGACTCCTTACTTCTCTATCTTCTCACATCTCACTTTTTGCTGGGTTAAGGAAAGACGGGGAGTGGGGCATAGACGAGCGCATGCCCCACTAATTCCTCGAACCACCGTTCAGTTTCTTGATGAGACAGCGGATGTTGATTCAGTCGTATCTCCAGTCGAAATTGTCCCTCTGATCCAACGAATCCTACAATCACCGACGCATCAACAGTCTCTGGCAACACGACAGTAGTTTGAAACTCGGCTAAGCTGCCATAGATTCGCCCGTATGATTTGAGTAACGAATATATTTCCGGTATTTCTTCTAACTGGCAGTGAAGAGAGCAGCGATACATCAATCGAGTATGAGGTGAAAGATGATTGAAGTCGCGTAAGGCATCTGCGGAAAAACCTGTCAGATAGACGCGGACTTGTTCGGTTGGATGTTGGACTGTTGCCGCAAGTTGGCTGGCGGGTACGAGAAATTCAAAGGGATCCGGAGAGTTCAATTCAAATTGGCACGGTCCGAATGCATCAGGCCACGAACAAAACAATGGAGTGTTCTTGCGCTGGGTATGAAGAGAAACTTTATGTGTGCCGATAGTAACGTCAAGAGGAAGATGGAGGATGTCGATAGCTGCACGAAAGGCTTCTTGGCGGTCATTCAACCAACATTGCTCATGAGGCTGTTCCACTGATTCTCCAGGGGCGATGATATCTGTGGTATGGACACGCACGCGAATAAAACCATGGGTATGGCGAAAACCCGCCCAGAGCCAAGCTTCGGGATGAAGCGTGGCCAAGGGTTGGCTGATATGCCAAGGGTGAGCCACCGAACAATAGGTATTGACCGATTGGTGTCGTTGAAACAGGGTGTGATATCCACCTACCAATAAGAAAAAATCGCCTGTCCATTGATCGAACACATGTAAGAGAGTGCCATCTTCAGTCGGCCAAGGTTCTAACTGACCGATCTCATCAAGCTCAGTCACTTCCCATTCTTCAATATAGGCGATCATCTCCTTTTCAGGATGGATAGAGGTTAAGCCAGCTTGGCGTAACCTATCGGTTACCGACAGGATTTCATCGAAGGAAAGAGAAGAGATAGATTCCCAGCGATGTTCACGCATCGATCATGTCCGAGGTTGTCGGTAGGGCGGGAGAAGAGAGCACAAAGGTTGTACAATCGTGAATCGTGCTGCACCAGGATAGATTTGGATACGACAACTTCCTTGCCACACACCGTATGCGAGATTCCTTCACCAAGCGTGGTATACCCTTATGACGGCCCCGGTGGATTCTGCGTAGCGCATCCAGTACATCATCAATTGTCTGGCTCATAATTTTTCGATGTTCATCGGCTGAGCGGGATGTAGAACGATCAAATATTACAGGGTTTTCGACACATGGGGGTCTCCTGGTGCAAGCTTTTGGGGCAGAAGGGATATTCCTGTGCACGTCGTCCCTGTTTGTACAGGTAGAAGGCCCTTCAAAGCAACTGGTTACGCTTTTTCCAGCAAACCCTACGTCGCGAATAGCAAACCGGCTAGATGGTGTTGGGGAGGAGGTCGAGCCGATGTGACCAGGCGAGGCCGAATATCAGGAAAACTGAACCGATATGAAACCGGACGGGATATGGGAAGGTGGTGCGTCTTACCCAGGAAAACCCTCCTGTTCTGTTGCTGAGGAAAAGAAGAGAGACAAACCGAATTGAATGAAGGAGTAGGGGAGAGCAAGTGACGCAACCGTTCGGTGTCAGAATGTTCGCGGTGCTTAGAATCGACTCCAGTCTCACCGGGTTTGAGTATTTCGCTGGATGTGTCATGTTGTTGTCATGCGAGGATTCACGCGGCTGTGATCGTTGTTTTCCCAACATTCGTTCGGGCACGGTTATAAATATTGATGTGTTGGGCTTTACAGCTTGCACCTTGTATGTGAGAAGAACACACGGAGAGCATTACCAGATGCGATTGTCCAGATTCCACACCTGGCCGGAAATATCCTGGGCCAATGCGAGATGATAGACGGTTGCAGCCATGTGGTTCAGTGAAGGTGTGCGATTGAGAATGTGGGTATGATGAGATAAGGCTGCATCTATCCCCGATGCCGATAAGGGTGAGGAATGCCAACCAGGGAAAATGGCATTGACCCGAACATTCCAACTTCCCCATTCCTGCGCGGTTGCCTGCATCAGTCCCAGCAATCCGGCTTTTGAAGCGGCATACGCTGCCTGTCCGGCCATGCCATGTTCTCCAGAAAATGATCCTATCATAATCACCGCGCCTTCTTGTTGTCGTTCAAAAAATGGCCCCGCTTCCCGTAATACATGAAACGCTCCCGTAAGATTTGTTTGTAGGGTATGAGTCCATTCTTCAGGAGTGGTTTTTTGGAGAAGTGTTGATGGAGCGATACCAACGGCCCATACCAAAACATTGAGCGAGCCATAGTCTTGCACAAAGGATGGTAATATTTTCGTAATTTGCGAAGGATCATTGACATCAGCCTGATAAAGACGGGCCTCGCCATCAGCCGTTTGGATGGCAAAAGAAGTTTCCTCTGCAGATACACGATTCCGGTGATAATGGATTCCGACAGGCCATCCCTGTCGCCCGAATTCCATAGCAATTGCACCACCAATAATCCCTGATCCCCCAAAGATCATGACAGTTGAAGATTGGGGTAATGGCATTGTGTGGTCAAATGAAGAAGCGGTCGAAGACGATGATGAGAAATTTCGTGTAGTCAAAAACCTCGACAAAAGGGCGAAGCTTTCACGGTCGTTGTATTGAAACGGAAAAATGGGTGAGAGTTGAACCCTCACCCTACTCAGTCGGTTCCGTCATTGCAAGTAAAATGACAAATGATGAAGAAGGAGCCATGATCCTCAAGCCGGCAGTTGAGCGCGAAAAAGCTGTGCAAGCAATTGATGTGCAGAGGGAATTGACAAATTGTGTGGTTACCTTTTGGTGATGAGTCGATGTGTCCATTTCCTAGGTGCGTCAAGGGGTTGTGAGACTTTCGTGATCCAACTGCTGTTTTTAGGATTATACTCGATATGGCATGTATGATTGGGGTTGCCATCTCTCGGTAATGTGAGCTTGGCCTCATCTAACACGGCTCGCGGAGACTCGATTGTCGGGTATCAGATCATGTGGTTTTTGGCCGAAACTTTCGCACCTTCCATGAGACGAAAATCCTTGCGAAGACCATCGTACTATTGGTTCAGAGCTGAGAGGTGGCAACAAAGATCGTCGACTGGAATCATACGTGTTGAGGACTTCCTTTTGACAGTTTCGGTAGAGGAATGCACTCAAGGCCTAGGCGACTCCACTCCCAATCGGGAGACTGGCGAGAAGCCACCCACGGTATTAAGGATTGTGCAGAAGATTCATGGGCATGAGGAAGAAAATATCCTAGCCCGGAAAAATTTTGCATGATTGTCCAACTGGTACTGTAAAATTTCTGAGATGAGGAACCGGATTATTTTCGATATAAACGATCTTCATGAGAGTTGTGGGACTGAACATTCATAGACGAAGTCTGTATTATTGGGTACAGTATGCCTAGGACAAGCGGGTTCATGTCCTTAGTCAACAGGGGGGATGTGTATGGAGAAAAAACACCGTGTTTCTCTATGGTATTTCATTGTTGCATTTTGGGCGTTAATTATTCTCCAGGAAATTTACTTTGCGTCACAACATCTAGATGAAGTGCCCTATAGTCAGTTTAAGGCATGGGTGCAAGACGATCAGGTGACTGAAGTCTCCATTACGGAGACAATGATTCATGGGAAGTTGAAACGGGATCGTGATCAGGAAGGCTCTCAATGGTTTCAAACGGTGCGGGTAGACGATCCGGATTTGGTTCGGTTGCTTGAGAAAAAGCATGTAGAATTTGCTGGCGTGTTCATTAGTACTCTTTGGAAAGATGTGGCCTCATGGGTTGTGCCGATCTTAGTGTTTGCCGGGATTTGGGTTTGGCTCCTGCGAAAAATGGGACAAGGTGCCGGAGGCGGATTTATGCGTATCGGTAAATCCAAAGCCAAGGTGTATCTGGAAAATGATATTTCCACACGATTGAAAGATGTGGCTGGTGTGGATGAGGCCACAGAGGAATTGTTAGAGATTGTACAATTTTTACGCACACCGGAAAAATATACACGAATTGGTGGAAAAATTCCTAAAGGTGTGCTGCTTGTCGGGCCTCCGGGAACTGGGAAAACCTTGCTGGCCAGGGCCATTGCGGGAGAAGCTGGTGTGCCGTTTTTCTCCATTAGCGGGTCTGAGTTTGTGGAAATGTTTGTCGGAGTCGGTGCAGCGCGTGTCCGGGATTTGTTTGAGCAGGCCCAAACGAAGGCGCCCTGTATCATTTTCATCGATGAACTGGATGCCTTGGGGAAAGCCCGGGGAGCTGGTCCGATGGCACATGAGGAACGGGAGCAAACCCTGAATCAACTGTTGGTTGAAATGGACGGATTTGATCCTCGTGTGGGAGTCATTATTTTAGCGGCGACCAACCGGCCGGAAATTTTAGATCAAGCCTTGCTTCGTGCCGGACGATTTGATCGGCACATCTTGGTTGACCGCCCTGATCGGGTAGGACGTGCGGCTATTCTGGCTATTCATGCCCAATCTATACAATTGGCACCGGACGTGGAATTGGAGAAAATTGCGGCGATGACGCCGGGGATGGTTGGGGCCGATCTTGCTAATGTGATCAATGAAGGGGCGTTGCTGGCTATACGTCATGGGCGAGAAAGCGTCCAACAGGCGGATTTTCAAGAAGCCGTTGAGCGGATTGTGGCTGGATTGGAAAAGAAAAACCGGGTATTGAGTATTGAAGAAAGGAAACGCGTGGCGCATCATGAAGTGGGGCATGCGTTGATTGCTCTCTCGCTACCGGGGTTGGATCCGGTCCATAAAATTTCCATTATTCCCCGGGGGATTGCTGCGTTGGGTTATACGCTTCAGTTACCTACTGAAGATCGTTATTTATTGACTCGAACGGAATTAGAAAATCGTATTGGGGTTCTTTTGGGGGGGAGGGCTGCGGAGGAATTGGTCTTTGGCGAAGCGTCGACTGGAGCAGCAGATGACTTACAAAAGGCCACCAATATTGCCAAGCGAATGGTCAAAGATTATGGCATGAGTGAAAAATTGGGAACAGTCAGTTTTGATGGATCGGTCAAGCCGACGTTTATCGCAACGAACGAATTCCATACCGTTCCAACATATTCAGAACACACCGCCAAGGACATTGACCTGGAAGTTCGCCGTTTGATCGATGAACAAGGGACTCGAGTTCGGAAGATACTCACCACGTTGCAGCCGGTGTTGCTAACCGCTGCCAAAAAATTATTATTGAAGGAAGTGATGACGGGCGAAGAATTGCAGGCTCTCCTTCCTCACAAGGAAGAAGGCCCGACAGAGCCAATCCAAGAGTCTTTAGTCTCTTAGGCCTTGAGTGAAAATCACTTAGACATTTCGCAGCCAATCTTCGGGCCATCTTTGAACGCGCCTCAATCGAAAAAACCTCACCATAGCTCTGCTATGCCTCGGTGTTTCCTCAATCGTTCCGTCTAAATCTGACTCAAATCTTATTGCGAATGCGCTCAAGTTCTTTTCACTCAAGCCCTTAGGACCAAAATCCTGTATTTCCCTGCAAAGATATTTTTGGAGATTCTTTAAGCGCCTCGCCTATCAAGGAGATAATGGCCATTTTGGATACATCACATTCTTTGGAAACAGGCGTTCTTCCGTACCTTCGTCTGGTTCTTGTCTGTCTTCTCGCCTCACGCTTGACGCCTCACGCCTGACGATTCTTCCCCTTGTTTGGTAGTCGGCTAGGCCTGGTTAGTCCTTGTCCTGCTGGCTTTGCTCTTCATGAGTGACTTGGATATCAATGACAGCCCCTTCCCGTTCTAACGCTTCGGTGCCAAAACGATAGTTCGAAGACATGGTGGTGTGGGCCATCTGGCGATTTTTCGGATCCTGGAATTCTATCCGGGTTTTCAAGTTTTCGTGAGCCAGCACCACGACCTTCATGTCCAGGAAACCTGCCATGCCAGGGTGCCATGCCACCATTTTGTACAGGCCTTCAGGAATGTCTGGAAGCGTGAAATTTCCTTGTTCATCTGTGATCGCATAATACGGATTGGTGATGGCCAGTCCCCAAGCTTGCATGTAGGGATGAAAGCCGCATTCCAGGAAAAATGTGCGGCGGCCTTGCGTGAAGCGTATGCTGTCGATCATCGCTTCGCCCGGTTTGTGGGCATGATTTTTCAGCACATCTTTGGGGTGATACGGGTTGAGCCGGAGGGGACGGTGAAGCATCACTTTCGGGCCAAAGGTCGCGGTTTCATAAATTTGGACATCATGGATGATCGGATCCATGTTTTGGATATGAATGGGTTGCGACTCACGAACCACCGAAAGCCATGGAGCAAACACACAATCTTCCACCATCACGCGGATAGGTTGGATTTCTGGAAAGGGTTTTCCTTGAGAAATGTTTTCTAAAAACACCACCGCGTTTTTTAATCCACCGTCAGGGGCGACTTCAAATTCGTCTAATAAACGCCAGCCTGTGCCGGTCGAAATACGTCCGCAAAATTCGGTGTTGTTATGGATAATGAGTGAAAACGCGAGGGGGGGCGGTTTTTTGCCAGCCAGGACAACCTTGCCTGAAATCGTGCCCCCATTAGAAACGGTCGTTTCCTTATAAGCCAGGGTTGGCGTAGAAAGGCTAATGCTCAGTGCGATAATGAAAAATCCAGTCGCGAATCTCATGATTCAATCCTTTGGTAAATCGGATGAAAAAGTGGTTCAAAAACAATCGATTATTTTAAGGAATTCCCTGACCCTATTTCCAGTCCCTAATCCCTGGTTCTCTTAAAAATTTCAACCATTAGGTATTTTTCGAATGTTGAACATCCTTGAATATTACAAAATGATGAAAACGACATGTTCTGTTGCATTCGGCGACACTTTTGCGCAATGGGACTGTTGCGCTTTGCCACAGGATTTCACTCTTTCCTCGATTGAGGTGGCGTCAATCCTGATCATTGACAAACTTTCTGTGGCATTATCTACATTTTATGAAAACAGGCATATCTCTTGCCAAACCTCTCTAATGGAACCTTGAGCGATTCGTCTGAGATGAGTCAAGACTTTGGGGAATTATGAAGGGAGGTGAGATGATGCGATACCTTTTAGCTGTTGATGGCTCGGACCAATCATTAGATGCGATACGGGCATTTGAAGCCTTAAGCCCGGCTGAAAGTTTAAAGGTGCTTCATGTTGTGAATGTCCCCGGCATTCCCTATCCGGCCATGGGTGTTGATGTGGCAAAAGATCTGGCGATGACTGTGGAGTGTGCGATGAAGGAAGAAGGTGAACGTGTGTTGAATCAAGCCACCTCTCTCTTGCCTCTTCACTCGGGGTCCCTGTCAAAACAACTGGAACTGGGTACTCCTACTGAATTAATTCTGAAAGTGGCTCAGGAAGACAATGTTGACTTGGTCGTGATGGGGGCCAGGGGGTTGGGACGCATTCAAGAGCAAATCTTCGGGAGTGTGTCACATCGCGTGATGACGCATGCTTCCTGCTCGACCCTTCTTGTGAAGCAACCTGTTCGAAACATCAACCATCTGCTTATCCCTATTGACGTGCAGGAAGACTCTGATGCGGTTCTTACTTTTTTCAAAAAACATCCTTTTCGAGAACCCTGCACGATTACCGTCCTGCATGTGATTCCTATGGTTGATCCAGTCTGGCCGGTAGGGGCGATGATTCCTCAGGAATTTCGCCAGGAAATGATCAGTTATGCGGAGAAGTTTACGCAAGTTCTGTGTGTGGAATTGGAACGGTTGGGGCATCACGCCAAAGGTCTGGCCATCCAGGGAGCACCTTCAGTCTCGATTATTGAAAAGGTCCAAGCGACGATGCCAGATCTTTTGGTGATGCGCACCAATAGACATTCTGAAGTGAGTCGATTTTTTCTAGGGAGTGTTTCCCATTCGGTCTTTCATCATACAGATTGTTCGATCTTATTAGTGCGGGAATAAGAAAGGCATAACCCGGCAGCGTCATTTCTCATGTTTCTCAGGTGGGGCAAGTGAAGAGTCCCCCATCTCGGGCTTTTAAAGGAGGAGAGGGGTATCTTATGATCCAAACAGATGATAGTGCTGATTTAGAAAAGTCGTTTTTTGATCGCTTGAGAGTGGCCGATCTCATGGAGCAGGCGGTCCAATTTGGCCACGAGCAGACGAAAGGGGATGTGTTAGCCTCATTGATGATTGAGGGATTTGGTGGAGTGCCGATTGTTGACGCGGACCAACGATTGATGGGGATTGTCACGGAATTCGACCTGCTTGCGGTTCTGGATAGCGGAAAGAAATTGAGTGATATCTCAGCTGCTCAGATTATGACCCATGAAACGGTCAGTGTGACGTCACATACGGATATTCGAACATTGATTTATGTGATGCAGACGAATCATGTTATTCGGGTGCCTGTCATAGATAATACAAATGGAACGCTGATCGGCATCGTCGCAAGGCGTGACATTCTGCGAGGGGCTGTGAGTGCTGAGCTTGAGTGAATAGTTCCATAGCTGTCTTCCTTGTTAGGATATATTCATTATGAATTTCTTTTGCCCCTGGTTTTTCTTCTCGCCAAATAACATTTTTCTGTCTGAGTCGGCTAATGGATTTTGCATAAACAACGATGTATTCATGGCCTATTGAAAATAACTTTGCATCGTTCTTCCTGCCTTTTTTCCAAATGAGTTGCGCAATGAAATTTTCTCGACCAAAGACATCGTCCATGAATATTCGTAGGTAGGTCATCTCGGCATCGTCGATAGAAAGCAAAATCACCCCATTTTGACTAAGAAAGTCATGGAGGAGAGCGAGTCGGGGGTACATCATGCAGAGCCAACGGTCATGTCGGTCCAGAGTCTCTCCTTCCTTCCCAACAATCTTTCCCAGCCATTCACGGATGATGGGATTATTGACATTGTCGTTATAGATCCAACTCTCGTTTCCTGTGTTGTATGGTGGATCGATGTAGACACTTTACATGGCCTGGGTAGTAAGGAAGTAGAGCTTTACGTGCGACAAGATTATCTCCCTGTACGATCAGGCTCATGTACCGATGGTTGGCGTATCGCTGGATTAACCCTGTTCGCGTCAGCACTTTTCTCGCCGCGAGGTTTTAACCATCGCTCACTGTCCTTTTTATGTAGTACGGTCAGGATGACGACTTGGTTCGTCACAATACGGTAGTAGGTCCGGTAGTCTCCTATTCGCAAGCGATACAGGAGTGGTGAAAAACTGACGAGCCGTTTGATGCGGGTTGTACTACCTTTAAACGGCGCAGTCGAGAGGTGGGTATGAATGTCTTTGAGAACCTTCCATGCGTCTACCTCTGGCATAGCTCGAATTTCACGTCCGGCTTCCGTAGCGAATTCTATTGTATAAGGCGGATCGGCGACGTTCACCCGGAAAATTCCTTGAGCATGGTGCTTAGAGAGGTACCGCCATTCTTGAGATAATTTTTCCAGCGTTTTTCGATTTTACGCTTGAACGTGGGATCATGTTCCAGAAGATAATCCTCCAGTTCGTCTTCTCCTAGGTGGTGGAGGATGGCAGTGGGTCGCCCATTTTTTGTGATTACGACATCTTCTTGCTCCGTTTTTTTGAGGAACTGCGATAAGTTATCTTTGACTTCCTTCACACTGGGGATTTTCATGTGATGCCTCCTTGTTGTGTAGCTACAATCAAAGCCACAACATTGTCGCCTGTCTATGCAGATTTGGATTATTTCGTGACCCCTAAACTTTGGATGAACCTAGAGGGCACCTTCGATCTTGATCAAGCAACCAACCGGAGAAAAACAGCCTGACGAAAAATCGGCATGATCCATTCAATCACCTTGTGGCAGCATACCTTTGCCATGACACACATCATAAGCCACACTTAGGGGATTGATGCTTGTCAGGATAGCCTTTTCCTTGCTGCGAGTGAATATCGGCTCAAGCTGGGCTGAAGGATGGCTGTGAAAATGTGAAGTTATTGTTTCGTGAGCCTAAGCGAATTTTCAAAAAATGGGCGGGATTGTCATGGAGTCCGTTTGTCGGGGTTTTTATTTCCCGGATATCACGAGGACGCAGGGTGCGAGAGTTCCTGTTCTATATGCTTTTTTGGTGCCGACCCTCTTTAAGGGCCTGTCAATAAATAACCTTCGCAATCTCGCGCCAAGATTTGGGCCAGATTTGGACGGAACGATTGAGAAAAAACCGAGACATAGCCTGGACTATGTTGAGGTTTTTTCGATTGAGGCGCGTTCAAAGATGGCCCGAAGATGGGATGCGAGATGGTAAGGTTATTTATTGACAGGCCTAACTGTTTCTGGTTTGCGGTGTGCGGAGGAACAGCCTTGTATGTGGAGCAAGGAGGAAGTGGCGGACTTGGCGGATCCAATTATCGAAAATGTGATGATGTCTTTGCATGTATTACTTGAACCCCTGCCATTGATTGA
>Ga0209987_10001669_pt1 | contig 12176 bp, 9 predicted proteins | sample N074metaG_FD_182134 | JGI IMG/M metagenome (GOLD analysis project Ga0209987, IMG submission 182134) | Deep subsurface microbial communities from Kermadec Trench to uncover new lineages of life (NeLLi) - N074 metaG (SPAdes) (version 2) | ecosystem: Environmental > Aquatic > Marine > Ocean trench... | reverse complement strand
AAGCGTTCGAATTCTGCCTGCATTTGCACCGCGTTGCGATATCGTTTGGTCGGATCCAGCTGAATCGCTTTTCGTAGCATTGCGGCAAATTCGGGCCGTACGCGCGACTTCAAACGTTCGTGTCCGATCATTGGCCACGTGAACGGCCATTCAGGCAATTTCCCTGAGAACAGTCGATACAGAACCAGTCCCAATGAAAATACATCGGACTGGAATTTGGGCCGGCCCATCGCTTGCTCGGGCGCAATGTAGTCGATGGTCCCGGACCCGGACGCCTTCAAAGTTCGCAAGCTGATCTTGGCAAAACCGAAATCGGCCAGCTTGAGTTGATTACCCGGAAACAGAATAAAGTTTTCGGGTTTGATGTCGCAATGAATGATCTTGTGTTCGTGTGCATGTGCCAACGCGGAAATTGCCTGGCCCGCCAGGTCGAAGGCACGCACGGTCGACGTTCTACGCACGATGCGGTCGGCGAGTGATTCGTCGCCAAGCTCCATTGCAATCACGAAATAATCGTCTATATAGCTCGCATTGAGCACCGACAATATGTTCGGATGCCGGAGCTTTGTTGCCACCTGCACTTCGTGAAGAAACTCGTCCGCCCCGGTCTCGTTGCTTGTTTTTGGAATTTTCAGCGCAACGCGTGTTTTCTGAATCGTGTCGTAAGCCCGATAAACATTCGCAAGCGGTCCGGACGCAATACGACCGAGGATCTTGTATTTGCCAATTTTTTGTCGAGCCCTAAGCAATAGTTTTCACTCAATCAATGGTGCAACCGAACCTGCCCGACGGCAGATTTCCAGCCGCCCAGCAGACGCTCCCGTTGTGCATCGTCCATTTGCGGCTCGAACAAGGCGTCGCATTCCCACAGCGCTGCAATTTCCTCGGGCGAGTCGAATACTCCGCCGTATAACCCCGCCAGGTACGCCGCTCCGAGCACGGTCGACTCTGCGTTGACCGGTCGCTCGACCGTTATCTGCAGAATATCCGCGAGAAACTGCAGAAACCAGTCGTTTCGCACCATGCCGCCGTCGACGCGAATGACCGACGGCGCGATGCCGTCATCGGCCATCGCATCGATCAGGTCGCGGGTCTGAAAAGCGATACCCTGCAGCGTTGCCGTGACGATATCGTCGCGACTCGTGCCACGCGTCAGCCCGAGTATCGCGCCACGCGCGTACGGATCCCAATACGGAGCACCGAGCCCGGTGAATGCCGGCACGACATAGACATCATCGACTACGCCTGACCTTTGTGCGATTTCCTCCGTCTGGGACGCCGACTCGATCAAGCCCAACTCATCGCGCAACCATTGCACCGCCGAACCGGCAACGAACACACTGCCTTCCAGGCCGTAGACCACTTTTCCATCCAGTCTGGACGCGACGGTGGTGAGCAGTTGATTATTCGATGTCAGTGCATCGCCGGCCGTATTCACCAGCACAAAGCAGCCGGTCCCGAAAGTGCACTTGGTTGTGCCGCGCTCGAAACCTGCCTGGCCGATCAGCGCTGCTTGCTGGTCGCCGGCCATGGCGAGCACCGGCGTCGCACCACCCAGGGTCTTGTCGTCGCTTATGCCAAACTCGTAGGTACAATCGTGCACCGAAGGCAGCAACTCTGGCGGAATGTTAAAGAGTCCCAGCAACTCTTCATCCCATTCCTGTGTATGAATATTGAACAACATCGTTCGCGATGCATTCGTTGCATCCGTCGCGTGCACGCGGCCGCCCGTTAATCGCCACAGCACGAAGCTATCGATCGTGCCGAACGCCAGCTTTCCTGCCTCCGCTTTTTTTCGCGCGCCGTCCACGTTGTCGAGAATCCAGGCAATTTTGGTTGCAGAAAAATACGGATCGAGCCGCAAGCCGGTTTTGTCAATGACGATTGGCTCGATGCCATCCGTCCGGAGCGCATCGCAAAGTGCCGCCGTGCGGCGATCTTGCCACACGATCGCATTGTATACGCACTCGCCGCTATCCCGATCCCAAATCAGCGTAGTCTCGCGCTGATTCGTAATGCCAATACCGGTGATGTCGCTCGCGACCGCGCCGGCTGCCCGCATCGCCTGACGTGTTACTGATTGCACGGCGCTCCAGATTTCTTCCGGGTTGTGCTCGACCCAGCCGGCCTGGGGGTAGAGTTGTGTAAACTCCTGCTGCGCGCTGGCGACAACATTCGCCTGGTGATCGTAAATAACCGTCCGAGTACTGCTCGTTCCTTCGTCGATTGCCAACAGGAATCGTCCGCTCATACGTCATCACCCGCCGCGAGAAAACCGTCTTCCGCATGATACATACGTTGAAAGACGCCATGACTTATTCCTCGCCGAGCTCTGGAACATTTTTGAAGTGTGCCAGCGCCTCCGGATTGGCCAATGCCTCGGTATTCTTGACGGAATCGCCGTGCACGACCGAGCGCACGGCGAGCTCCACGATCTTGCCGCTCTTGGTCCGGGGTATCTCGGCAACGGCGATGATCTTCGCCGGCACATGCCGTGGCGTAGCGCCTTCGCGAATCACGTTGCGAATTCGTTTCTGTAACTCGTCATCCAAATCGACCTTCGAACGAAGCACTACGAACAGCACGACCCTGACGTCATCGTTCCAGCGCTGCCCAATGGCGATACTTTCCACGACATCATTGAGTTTTTCGACCTGGCGATAAATCTCGGCCGTGCCAATGCGCACGCCGCCTGGGTTCAGCACCGCGTCCGAACGGCCGTGAATGATCATTCCCCCGGTATTCTTCAGTTCGGCGAAATCGCCATGCGCCCAGACACCGGGAAATCGCTCGAAGTACGCGGCATGGTAGCGGGCGTTATCGGGATCGTTCCAGAAACACACCGGGGTGGACGGAAATGGCTTCGTACAGACGAGTTCGCCTTTTCGTTCGAGCAACGGGCTGCCTGCGTCATCGAATATCTCCACCGCCATGCCGAGGCCACGACACTGCAATTCGCCACGCCGCACCGGCAACAGCGGATTCGCGGCGGCGAAACAGCCCAACAGGTCGGTTCCACCCGCAATCGAGGCGAGCTGAACGTCGCTTTTGATCGCGTCGTACACAAAGTCGAAGCTTTCCGGCGCAAGTGGCGAACCCGTTGACAGGATAGTCCGCACGCTGGACAGGTCGTAGTCGTCTTTCGGGCGCAGCCCTGATTTTTCAAGCGCAGATATATACCGGGCGCTGGTCCCGAAAATCGTGATCCGTTCTCGTTCCGTCATCGACCACAGGGTCCGTCCATCCCCGGCAAATGCCGCTCCGTCGTACAGAATCAATGTGGCGCCTGCGACCAGTCCGCTCGCAAGCCAGTTCCACATCATCCAGCCACAGGTTGTGAAATAGAACAGGCGATCGTCGGCATTAATGTCCGTGTGCAGCATTAACTCGTTCACGTGTTTTAGCAACGTCCCACCCTGTCCGTGCACGATGCACTTGGGCACGCCTGTCGTACCGGACGAATACATGACGACCAGCGGATGATTAAATTCGACGGCATCGAACGTCAAGTCAGTACCTGTGACCCGAAAATCCTGCCAGTCGACAAACGCATCCGTCGACGTCGGCGCATTGTCGTCGAGAAAGGCAACGATGACGGTGGTTTCTATACCTGGAATCGCCGCAACAATGTCCCGGACGACGGGAAGGCAATCGATACGCTTATTGTTGTAGCGGTAGCCGTTGGTCGCCACCAGTACTTTCGGTTCTATCTGACCGAATCGATCGACGACACCGTTGACACCAAAATCGGGCGAACACGACGACCAGACGGCGCCAATACTTGCCGCTGCGAGCATGGCAACAATGGCTTCAGGGCAATTGGGCAAGTAAGCGGCAACGCGGTCGCCCTTTACCACTCCGCTGTTGCGCAGACCTTGTGCGACCTCGGCAACGGCAAGGCGCAGCTCGTCCCAGCTCAATTCGCTGCGAGCACCATCCTCTCCACAAAATATGAGCGCGGCGTGATCGCCTTCATGGCGTAGCAGGTGTTGTGCAAAATTCAGGCGACTACCCGCAAACCAGCCTGCATCCATGATGTTGTCAGGGCGCGCGAGAATTCGATCTGCTGGCGCATCAAAATGCACATCACAGAATTTACAAATAGCCTGCCAGAATGCCGGCAACTCGGAGATCGACCAGTCATACAGGTCGTCGTAGTTATCAAAGCCCTGTTCGCGCATAAATCGGTACATCGCGGAGGCTTTTACGCGTTTGTCGCCGGGTTGCCAGAGAATCGGGTTTTCGCTCATTGTCATCGTTGAGTGTAGGAGCAGCATTAGTATCCACATAACATTACTGCTGTCCATGCTCATTGAGGCACAATGCGAGTGTGAGCAATATTCCCAAAACCATGCAGGCGATCGGCATTGAAGAACCTGGCGGTCCCGATGTGCTCAAGCTGATCGAATCCCCAACTCCGCGACCGGCGGAGGATGAGGTACTCATCCGCGTGTCCGCAGCAGGCGTAAATCGCCCCGACTGTCTGCAGCGCCGCGGAATGTACCCGGTGCCCCCGGACGCGAGCCCGTTGCCGGGCCTCGAAGTCGCCGGGCAGATTGTTGCAAAAGGCGCCGCCGTCACGCGCTGGCGGACGGGCGACCGTGTGATGGCTCTGACTCACGGGGGTGGTTACGCCGAGTATTGCCGCAGCAATGAGGGACATTGCCTGCCAATTCCGGCGGCGCTCGATCCCATTGCTGCGGCTGCAATTCCTGAGACCTATTTCACGGTCTGGTACAACGTATTTATGCGCTGCCACCTCAAGGCCGGAGAGACATTTCTCGTGCATGGCGGATCCAGTGGCATTGGCACAACGGCTATCCAACTTGCGAAAGCGTTCGGTTGTACCGTGATCACGACGGCAGGCACGATTGATAAATGCCGTTTCTGCGAGCAGCTTGGGGCTGATCGCGCCATCAATTATCGCGACGAAGACTGGCAGCAGCTCGTTCACGATTTCACTATGGGAGCCGGTGTCGATGTGTTGCTCGACATGGTCGCAGGCCCGTACATGCAGAAGAATCTTGACAGCATGGCGCTCGAAGGGCGCTACGCAATCATCGCATTCCTGCAGGGGCCGAAGGCCGAACTCAACATGCGGGTTGTGCTTGGGCGGCGGTTAACGATTACCGGGTCAACATTGCGACCACAGTCGGCCGCAGAAAAAACAGCGATCGCCGATGAAATCACCGACAAGGTCACCCCCTTGTTCGAGTCTGGTCAGGTCCGGCCAGTCATCCACACGACGTTTCCACTCGCCGAAGCCGCGGCCGCGCACGAACTCATGGAAAGCAGTCAGCACATGGGCAAGATCGTGCTAACGATCGATGATTTTTTGGATCCCTAGAACACCACGCCGACGGCCTTGCAGAGGAATCGCATATAGGGCGTGCCCGCTTTGAATGCCGTCTCAACCTTGCGCTGAAACTGTGGGCTCAGGCAATCGTCCACCGACAGGTATTTGATCGCGATAAAACTTTTGCGCTTGATATCGTCAATGAGCTCGTGATCCTTATCAAAGCCCCTGGGTGGTCGTGTCAGCACATCACCGCCGAGGCTGAAGTGGCGTTTGAATTTCGCATCGCCTACCGTGCGCTTCCACTCCGCTGGTTTGGCCGCGATGCGTTCCCGGATTGCGCGTAGTGGATCTGAGTCAGGCCGCCACATGCCGACCCCGACAAATACCTGTTCCGGATCGACATGCACATAGTAACCCGGAGAATGCACATCCTTTGCGCGTTCATGCCGAAATTGAATGCCGATGTTCGTTTTGTAAGGCGTTTTGTTTTTCGAAAATCGGGTGTCACGATAGACGCGCATTAACGATCCACCAACACGAGTCGGTTTGGCGACAAAATTAGGTGCTATTGCCGCAAGTGGATCGTGCATCGATTGAATGAACCGGAGAGCGACGTCGAGCACTTGCTCCTCATAACGGGCTTTGTTCGCCTTAAACCACTCGCGGTTATTGTTGTTCGAAAGCTGCTTGAGGAATGCCACCGTTTCTGGTTCGAATCCGGCATAGCGCGACCCGGCCATCAACATTGAGCCTCGCCCGAGTCCGGATGCGCGAACATATCGGATTCGTCCTCGCCTTCGCGTGGCGCCAGGCAGGCGAAGTCTTTCTCAACAAGAATCATCAATTGCTCGCCGTCATCAAGCCGCTGTTCACCTGCTATCGATACCTGTTCGGAATTCGCCCAGGCGAGCACGGTTGTTTCCGGCAGCCTTACCGTAACAATGTTATCCGAGAAAAAAGCACCTGGAATGACGCTCGCCGGACTGCTCTCGACACGGTACTGAAATTCACGGCTGCCGGGAAAACCGGTGCGGGCAGACACGACACCATTGTCGCGCAATTCATCGACCTCACCGCGAGTCAAACGCACGCGTACCGAATTGTCACGAATTCTAAGTTTCACGGAGCTCTATCTTATTTGGTATACAGGTATTAGATCATGAATGGAGCATTCGCACTTGATCACTGACCCGTGGTTTTATGCTGTTGCCATCCCTGCCGTCCTCTTGTTCGGCATCTCAAAAGGTGGCTTCGGCGGGGGCCTTGGCACCGCCGCCGTGCCGTTGATGGCGCTCGTCATCTCGCCCGTACGGGCAGCGGCGATTCTGCTGCCAATTCTTTGCATCATGGATCTTGTCGCAATGTGGAAATTTCGCGGCAAATGGCTGTGGCCCGAATTAAAGATATTGCTGCCCGCTTCATTGCTCGGAATTCTTGCGGGCACGCTGTTATTTGAATACATGAGCGTCTCCGTGGTCCGTCTCATTGTCGGTGCGGTCGCTATTTCATTCACGCTGCATTATTGGATAAACAAGAAACGTTCGAGCAGCGCCGATCTTCCACACTATCCGCGTTCTTATGCTTTGCTGGGAGGCTCCGTCGCAGGATTTACAAGTTTTGTCGCGCATTCAGGCGGACCGCCGATCAGTATGTATCTTTTGCGCCGGCCGCTTGATCGCACGGAATTCGCGGGGACGACCATACTTTTCTTCGCCGTCGTCAATTACGTCAAGCTCATTCCCTACGCCTGGCTTGGACAATTTGACACAGATAATCTTGCGACGTCGGCCGCACTTGTCGTTTTGGCGCCGATTGGCGTTCTAATTGGCGCCTGGTTGCACAAGCGCGTCACCGATCGATTCTTTTTCGGTATGGTTTATGTCCTGCTGTTCGCGGTCGGCCTCAAACTCATTGTCGACGGCGTCACTCCTTACCTCTAGGGTTTCGCCAATGATTCCAGCAGCGAGGCCACATTCGGATCGGACGGACGGTAGCTGGCGAGTACTTCGGCGACCTCCCTGGCTCGTGCGCTGTCGCCGCGATCTCTGAGCATGGTTACCAGTGCCCAGGCAATATCGAAATCATGACCGAAGCGCCGGTGCGCTTCCTCAAGCACCTCGACTGCCTCGTCCGGCTGACCGAGCGAATTCAGGGCGATGCCCTCGACGTATGCGAAACGGGCATTGTTCGGTGACAGTCGTGCCGCCTCGCGCAATTCCGCCAGCCCAGCCGAGGCGCGATTGCTACGAACGAGCAACAATCCCAGAGAATGGTGTATTTCGGCATCGGCAGCGTTGAACACCAGGCCGTCGCGCAACAATTGCTCGGCGCCACGTTCGTCACCATTTCGGCGCAGCGCGTCGGCATAGTTGAGTCGTGACAGTGAATACGCCGGATCTATTCGCATTGCGGTCTTGTAGTGGTCGATGGCCTGATCCGGATCGCCAAGGGACATCGAAAAATCGCCCAACGCCGTGTGTGCTTCCGGCCGACTTGCAATCGCCAGCTGCGCGGCACGGAAATCCGCCGCTGCCGCCGCAAATCCTGCCGTGCTTGGCAGGTTTTCATTGATGGGGCTCAACAAAGAGGCCGCCTCGATGCGGACGCTGCGCACGGAATCTTTGAGCAAAGGAGCCGCGAACTGCAATTGGTCGTCGGGTGACAGCATTCGCGCAGATTGCAGTGCTGCCAATCGGACCAGCGCGTCGGGGTCAACCAGGGCAAGTTGCATCGCAGCCTCATCTTCAGTTCTCAGCGGACTCAAAAGCATTGTCAGCGCTGTCGCCCTCGCAATCCCGGGAATCGCATCGTCGCCGATGACCGAGTTCAGCGATGCGCTGGCGGTTCCTCTGCGCGCATCATTGAATGCGTTCGCAAAATGCGGCGTTGACGGTGTGGATGTCCCCCACCAATCGCGCGCCGCCGTGGCTGCCCACTCAACGCCCTGCTTCGCGTGGCACGCCGTACAGGCATTCGGCGAATCGGTCGTCTCGCTGAGGTCGGGTCGCGGCACACGAAAACTGTGATCGCGGCGCGGGTCGACAACCATGTAGTCGCGCGACGGCATATGGCAATCAACGCAGGCAACCTGGTCAGATTCGTGTTTGTGATGCTCCGTCGCAGCGAACCTGTCGGGCAAATGGCACTGCGTACAGACATCGCTCGGCTCCGCACCGCTTACGAGTTCGAGTGAATGAGGATTGTGACAATCGCTGCAAGTAACGCCTGCCTGGTACATGCGGCTTTGAATAAACGAGCCATAGACATAGACCTCGTCACGAATCTGTCCGTCGTCGAAGTACAAGGAACTATCCAGCAACGCTACGCGGTGAGTCTCAGCAAGTGGCATGCCGTACTCATAGATTGCGCTGATAACGCCGCGGCGCGCGTGACAGCGACCGCACGCTTCCGGTTGCTTTGGCGGACGCATTGCCAATTCACTGCGTTCGGCAATGCCGGTTTGCAGATTCATCTGCCATACCGACTTTCCATGGTCGTCCAGGTCGAGCAGTAATCCCAGACCGCTGCTGAAATCGCCTTGTCGAGCCTCGGCGATATGCACCGATGCTGGCCCGTGGCACGCCTCGCAACCGACGTTAATTTCGGACCAACTCGTGGCGAAACTGTCGTTCGCCACGTCGTAATTTACGTTCAGATTGGTTGAGTGGCACTCGGCACACATGTAATTCCAGTTTTGCTGCCGCCCTGTCCAGTGCAGAGCATCACCAGGGCCAATGAATTCATCGGGATAGAGGTGAAACCATCGTTGACCGCCATCGCTCGCGGCGCGCGTATCCCAGGCAAATGGCAGCGGCTGCAATCGGCCACCTGGAAATTCAACCAGGTATTGTTGCAACGGCGTTACACCGAAAGTGTAGGCGACCGGAAAATCCTCCGGCTCGCCCGCCGCGTTTGCTGTGCGCACTACAAAGCGTCCGTCACGCATCAGGAACTCTGTTTCGGTGCCGAAGTAAGTAAATATTGCGTCGTTGAAATCACCGAGAACTGTCGAGGTATCGGCAACCTGCATGGCGAGATCGTGGTGCGAGTTTGCCCAATCGGAGTATTCGGCAACGTGGCAGGCCTCGCATGCCGTGCTACCCGCAAACATGGGTTCGGCAGTGGCAGGAGGAAGCGGTGCCTCACCGCAGGCCGACAGCATGAAGATACTGCCGAACAGCAATTGTCGGAATCGTGGGTGCATTACAAGAGCCTGCAAAGCAGGCAGAGAACAGAAGCGGAAGCCTGAGACCGGTCACACATCGTCAACCGGAAAGTCGATGCCTAGTCGGCCATAACGTTTTCGGCTTGCGGGCCTTTCTGACCTTGCGTCACTTCCATCGAAACTTTCTGACCCTCTTTTAGAGTCTTAAAACCTTCCATTTGGATCGCACTGTGGTGAACAAATACATCCGGTCCACCCTCACGTTCGATAAAACCAAATCCCTTGTCGTCATTAAACCACTTGACGGTTCCTGAAACTCTTTCGCCTGACATATCTACCTCTTAAAAAAACGCCGCCTATAGGCAGTGAAAACGTCTGCCCGGCCAGGGCAAAGCAGCCGCCATAATACTCGCAAAACGACGGCAGGGCGATTAATCAGGCGCAAGTCTTCAGGAACTCGGACGACTTTCTATGCTCGCGGCGTGCGGCATTGAACGTAATGCCGGCCGAGTTTGCTTATGGAATTGCATCCAAGCAATGCCATCGTTCGCTCAACTTCGGCACGCAACAGGCCGAGCGCGCGTTCAACACCGGGTTGCCCCCCGGCCGCAAGCGCAAACAGGTAACCACGACCGATGCTGCACGCAGTCGCGCCCAGCGCGAGGGCTTTTACGACGTGACTGCCGCGGCGAATTCCACCGTCGCAAATAATTTCGAGCCGATCATGCAATGCATCGGCAACGTTCGCGATGCAATCGACCGGAGCCGGTGTCGAATCGAGCTGCCGACCGCCGTGATTGGAAATCATTACCGCAGTGGCGCCGGAATCCGCCGCCTTGCGGCAATCGTCCACGGTTTGCACCCCTTTGATCGCCAACGGACCGCCCCAACGCTCGGCCAGCCACTCAACGTCCTTCCAGGTTAGTGATCGCTCGAGTTCCTTATCGATAAAACGGCGTATGCCAGCCGCGACTGCGCGCGCCGCAGCCTCGCTGGTCGTGATGTTGAGCATATCGAGATCCTTTCGCAGAAGTACGCGGGCCAGCCATCCCGGATGACGCGCGAAACTCAACACCTGTTTGATTCTCGATCGCGGCGGCGCACCGAAACCGTACACGAAGTCGCGTTCACGATTGCCGGCGACCGGGACATCGACTGTCAGCGCGAGCGCCGTGTATCCGCTCGCCTTGCTGCGCGCAATCCACTCTTCGGTCAGACCGCGATCTTTGAAGATATAGAGCTGGTAGAGCTTGGGGCCGTCGGTAACAGCGGCGGCCTCTTCAATACTCGTTGTGCCCAGCGTCGACAGGCTGTACAGCATGCCGTACTTGGCCGCGGCACGCGCGACCGCTCGTTCGCCATCAGCGTGAAACAGTTTCGATGCGCCCGTCGGTGAAATCATGACGGGCCAGTCAACAGTCTTGCCGAATAACGTTGTCTGCAGATTAATAGCGCTGACGTCGGACAACTGCGATGGCAGCAGCTCGTAGTCGTCGAACGCCTGTGTGTTGCGGGCCAGTGTGACTTCGTCGTCGGTACCGCCATCAAGATAATGAAACACTGGAGCCGGCAGACGGCGTCTTGCAATGGCTCGAAAGTCCATCAGGTTATTGCATTTGTCGATTCGCATCGATCGAGAATATCACGGTCTTAATTTTCTTCCCGGGCTGCTAAGATTGCCCGCCACTATGAACGATGAAACATCCGTTAATTCTCGCGACCGTGCAGTAGCCCTATGGCTAGTGAGTTGCTGTGCGCTCGTGTTTGTCATGGTCGTGCTGGGTGGCGTCACCCGATTGACGGGCTCCGGCCTGTCGATGGTCGACTGGCGGCCCGTCGTTGGGTGGTTGCCGCCATTGAGCGAGGCGCAATGGCAACAGAGCTTCAACGCCTACCAACAGACGCCGGAATTTCAAAAAGTAAACTCACACATGAATGTGAGCGAGTACAAGAACATTTTCTGGCTCGAGTACCTGCATCGTCTGCTCGGTCGCCTCATCGGCATCGTTTTCTTCATACCCTTCATTGTGTTCGCGATGCGTGGCTACATTCGACGCCGCGAATGGCCCAGGTATCTGCTGATGTTCGGCCTCGGCGGGCTGCAGGGTTTGCTGGGCTGGTACATGGTGAAGAGCGGCCTCGTCAACGACCCGCACGTCAGTCAGTACCGCCTGACCGCTCACCTGGTCGCGGCATTTCTTATTTATGCCTACATGTTCTGGGTCGCGCTTTCCTTGTATTTTCCGCAACGCAATGGCGCGAGACACGCGTGGTTCGGCAGAACGGTCGCGCTTACCGGCCTTATCTCGGTCACGATCGTCTCCGGCGGGTTCGTAGCGGGCCTCAAGGCCGGCAAGATCTTCAACACGTTTCCAATGATGGGAAGTCACTGGGTCCCACCGGGATTAACTACCCTCGACCCTGCATGGCGAAATTTCACAGAGAACGCAACGACGGTGCAGTTTGTCCACCGATTGCTGGCGATCACCACATTCCTGATGATTGTGGTGTACTGGTTGCGCGCTCGAAAAACGGATCTTCCGGCGCGCGCAGCAACGGCAAGTAACGCACTACTGCACACCGGTGTTTTGCAGGTTGCTCTGGGCATCTCAACGCTCGTATTCAGCGTGCCACTGATACTCGCGGCCAGCCACCAGGCGGTGGCCATGTTGCTGTTCACGGTCGCCTTGATTTTATTGCACAGCCTTCGAC
>Ga0209987_10001665_pt1 | contig 12185 bp, 8 predicted proteins | sample N074metaG_FD_182134 | JGI IMG/M metagenome (GOLD analysis project Ga0209987, IMG submission 182134) | Deep subsurface microbial communities from Kermadec Trench to uncover new lineages of life (NeLLi) - N074 metaG (SPAdes) (version 2) | ecosystem: Environmental > Aquatic > Marine > Ocean trench... | reverse complement strand
GCGATGCGACTTTTCCATAGCGAGCAACGGTCGAGCGCCGGCCATCGCGTCATACCTGCCGGGCCTGCGTGACGCCGTACGCCTGCTGCACGCCGACGCCGTGCGTCAACTTCACCAGGGAAAACCCGGCAATGCCGCAGATCGCCTGGCGATCTGCTTCCGGCTCAGCGCGCACCTCGCCGGTGATCGCCAGTTGCCAAGCACGCTGACGTCACAGGTGATCTTCAACCGGACGCGTCTGCTGGCCGAGTGGGGGCTTGAGGCATTCAACACCGACCATCTCGCCGGCATGCTTGAGACGGCCGACATGGCCAACGCCCGCGATCCGTTCGGATACCTGTCGAGCCAGTCGGCCGCGCGACGCGAGATCGTGGGCGCGTTGCGGCTGCACGGCCAGCCGCTGCTGAGGGCGCAACGTACGGTCGGCCGTCTCGACGGTGACCGGCTGTTGTACATGGTCGTCATCACCAGTCGTGGCGAGATCGCCCTGCCGGAGGCTGAGCCACTGAGCGATGTGATCTCGCTCGAAGCGATCGCGCTGGCGTTGACCGAGGTCCAGGAGGTCCGGAACGCGGTCACCCGAACCGGTGACCTCGGGCCGATCGCCGATCGCGATGTTCCGGACATCGGCCGGGTCCGCGAGCGGTTTGCCGAAGCGCAGTCGGATCTGCGCAAGGCGCGAGTGACGCTCAAGCGGTAAGTCTCCCTACCGGATAAACCGCATGTTCCCGAAGCTCGGGACCAGACCCGGCCCGTTCTCTGTCAACGGGTACGGTGCCGGGAAGTAGACCAGCCACGCCTTGCCCAGCAGCAGCCTGCGGTGCACCAGGAACGGACTGTCGTCGATCTGGTGTACCACGTAGGGGTGCGGGTTGCCCCAGAGCCGCGAGTCCGACGACGCGGCGCTGTTGTCGCCGAGCATGAAGAAATGATCCGGTCCCAGGACCGCGGGCTTGTCGGGGTGGGTGCCGAACGCCGGTGACCCCGGTCGGACCAGGGCGTCGTGACCCGGCGGCGTCGCGTTGCGTGTTGCCTGTGTCGTGAGGGTATCGACGCGGTAGTACAGATCCCGGTCGACCTGGACGCGGTGCAGCGTGAGCGGCGAGCCGGCGAAGTTCCACCGCAGGTTCGCCTCGCCGGGCTGCAGGCGCGGTGACCGTTGCTTCCACGCGTCGATGGGCATGCCGTACGACTGTTCGATGCGTTGCGGTGGTGCCCAGTCGTATTCCAACGGTTCGCCCACCCTGCTGCCGTTGATCCAGATTGACATCGCCTGGTCGACGTGCCAGAACTCGACGTTGTAGACGCGACCGGCCCGGGGCATCTCGACTTCCGTGGCTTGCTCGTGGATCCACGGTCCGCGAGCATCGAGCGGACGCATCCGCATCCGTGCGACGCCGTCGCCGATGGAGAACTCGAACTGGTATCCCCGCGTGTCCAGGTGCAGCGACATGATCAGGCCGTCCTGGTCGGCCACGACGGCGGCCGCGATCCGCAGGTCGCTGATATTCGTGTCACGCCCGGCCCGCAGGCTCCTGGACATCGAGAACATGTTGTACGAGGTCCAGTCCGACAAACGCAGTTGCTGGTTATCCCACGACAACGTCGAGGGCTGGGCTACCTCGCAGCGGTAGCTCCGCCGGTCCGCCGTCTCCCACACAGGTCCGGACCACGGTGACGCGTACGTGCCCGAAAGCCGGTTCGGGTGGACCGGGATGAAGTCGCTGTGATAGACGGGCCGCCAGACCGCACGCTGCACGTGCTGGGGCTTGCGTTGGATCTCGTAGGCCGACCAGTCGTCGCAACTCACCGCCGGGGCGACGAAAACATCGCCGTCCGTGAGCCAGATGGCTTCGTTCGGCAGGCCGATCAGTCGCTTGATGTAATTCTCGGCGTCACCGTCCGGGTCGGTGGGGTTCTTGAACACCACCACGTCGAAACGGCTCGGATTCGAGAACGGGTACAGACCCTTGAGCACCAGGATCCGGTCGCCCATGCGGTGCCGCAGCGTCCTGGGCGAGATGGTCGACAGCGGGTAGTTCGGGCCCAGCATCGGATCCACCGCCGCGCCGGAAAGGTTGGCGCCCTTGGCGTCGACCGGGTAGGTGTAGCCCGTCTGGTTCGAGTGGATCAGCAGGTGCTCGCCCATGAGGGTCGGCGCCATCGATCCCGTCGGGATCACGAACCCCTCGGTCACGAATCCACGGAAGGTCATCGCCAGCACGAAGGCCACGATCAGCGACTGGAGCGTCGCCACGGTCGACGTCTCATGTTCGGGCGCGTTGATGACCTGCGACGAGTCTTGCTCGGGCGATCCCATGGGGGATGATCGTACGCGAATTGTCGCTACGACTCCTTGCCGCCCCCGCCCCCGGACCCGCCGCCACCGACGCCGCCGCCGCCACCACCACCACCACGGCGTCGCCGTCGTCGCCGACGCTTCGGTCGCGGGCCGTCAGGCTTTGACGACTCGGCCTCGGTCTTGGGCTTGTCGGTCGGCTTGCCGGGCTGGCTGAGGCGTTCCCGGTTCTGGTCCGGGGTCTTCTCGACGGTCCCGGTCCCGGCCTTCGATTCCCCACCGGTCTCGCGCCGGGGATCGCGCTGTCCGCCGCGGCCGAGTTTGTGTCGCGGTCGGTCGCGACGTTTGTCGGTGTCCCCGGCGAGCATTTCGGGCGGCGGTTCGGGCGCGCTACGGGCGCGTTCGAGCAACGCGATGCTCTCCTCGACGTCGATCAGCTCCTCGACTGGAACCGCGATCTGGTTGTCGTTGTGCTCCAGTCGTATGAGCACCAGCTGCACGAGGATCTTTGTGTCGAGAACGACGCCCGGCCCCTCGCTGGTGCCGACACGCTTCGATCGATTCGGCAGGTTCTTGCGGAGCTGGTCGTAGGTCTGGTCCTCGTACCGCAGGCAGCACATCAGCCGGCCGCAGCGGCCGGAGATCTTCAACGGGTCGAGCGTGGCCTTCTGGATCTTCGCCGACTTCATCGAGACGGGTTTGAGCACCTTCAGGAAGTTCCGGCAGCAGCAGTGCTGACCGCACCGCTCGTAGTCGGCAACAAGTCGCGCCTCATCGCGCGCCCCCACCTGACGCATCTCGATTCTCGTCTTGAAGTCGGCGGCAAGATCGCGCACCAGCTTGCGAAAGTCGACCCGTTCCTGGGCCATGAAGTAAAATGTCAGCAACTCCTCACCGAGGATCGGCTCGACGTCCACCAGCTTCATGGACAGATCGAGCTCACCTATGAGTCGTTTGCACGTCGAGATGTAATGGCTCTTGTTGGAGTCCAGCTCCGCCTGCTTGTTGAGTTCCTCGACCGTCGAGACGTGCAGGATCTTTCCGTCGGTGTGGAACGGGAAGTCCCGTCCGCCGGAGTTGTCGATGTACTCCAGCAACTCCTGGCGGGTCACGCTCTTGGAGCAGCCGGCGTTGTCGCAGGTGGTGGTCAGCATTTCCACCACCTCGGTGCCACGGTGTGTTGTTGCCGTGAGCCTGGTCCCGCACCCGGGCTTCTCGTCGCCCTCGTACGGGAACTCGCCGACGGTGCCGAGCCGGCCGAACTTGACGACGATCGTCTTGGGCGGCGCGAGCCGCTCGTAGATCTCCTCGTCGGTCATCGACGAGCGGTGACGCGGATCGGCATCGGCTTCAAAGACGGGAAGCGGAAAGATACTCAGGAGAAAGCTCGCGTCGGGTGGCGCGCGTCGCCGGTCCGGTGTCACACCGGGCCCCCGGTTTCGACGACCGCCGTGGGAATCCCGCAATGTCGTCAGGGATCAGGTTTCCAAATCCGCTACCCCCCCTGACGGGGCAACGGGTCCAAACGCGTTGCTGTTTGGAGTATATGGGAAGAAGGCACGGAGGCACGGAGGGAAGAAGGCAGAGAGGCACGCTGGGCTTTGTCGCCGTAGGATGGGCGTTCTGCTGTGTCCGAACACTTTCTTATCGCGCTGGCCGGCCTGATCGTCCTCGGCGTCGCCGCGCAATGGCTGGCGTGGCGGCTGGGTATCGCGTCGATCCTGCTGCTTCTGGTGGCCGGCTTCCTCGTCGGGCCGGTGAGCGAACAGGTCCTGGGTCGCAAGCTTCTGGATCCGAACGAGTTGCTCGGGGACCTGTTGCTGCCGTTCGTCACGCTGTCGGTCGGGCTGATCCTCTACGAGGGCGGCCTGACGCTGCGACTGGCGGAGCTCGGCCAGGCCCGTGCCGTGGTGGTTCGGCTGGTCACGCTTGGCGCCCTGGTGACCTGGGGACTCGGCTCCGTGGCGGCATGGTGGATCCTGGGCCTGGAGCCACGGCTGGCGGTCCTGCTGGGCGCCGTCCTGATCGTCAGCGGTCCGACCGTGATCCTGCCCCTGTTGCGGCATATCCGGCCCACCGGGCGGATCGGAGCGATCCTCAAGTGGGAGGGGATCGTCATCGACCCCATCGGCGCCATGTTCGCCGTGCTCGTTTTCGAGGTCATCCTTCTGCCGGGTGTGGTCGAGGCGGCCCCCCAGGTTGCCGTAACGCTGCTGAAGATGATCCTGATCGGCGGAGGCTTCGGTTTCCTCGGTGGCGTCGCCCTGGTACACGTGCTGCGTTGGCTCTGGGCACCGGCCTACCTGGAGAACGCCGTGTCGATCATGTTCGTGGTCGGCGTGTTCACGGCGGCGCACCGTCTCCAGCCGGAGTCGGGGCTGCTTGCCGCGACCGTGATGGGAATTACGCTCGCCAATCAGAAGTTGGTCGACGTCAAGCACCTCGCCGACTTCAAGGAGAACCTGCGTGTGCTTCTCATCGGCGTGCTGTTCATACTGCTGGCCGCGCGGCTCGATGTCGCTGACCTCGAGTACGTGGACTGGCGCGCGGCCGTCTTCCTCGTCACGCTGATTCTCCTGGTGCGGCCGGTGAGCGTGTGGCTGTCGACGATCGGTTCGTCGGCGACCCGCGGCGAAACGGCCTTTCTCGCGATCATGTCGCCACGCGGCATCGTGGCGGCGGCGGTGGCGTCGGTCTTTGCGCTGCGTCTGGAAGAGACCTACCCGCAGGCCGCCGCGCTCGTGCCGTTGACATTTCTCGTCATCATCGGGACGGTGTCCGTCAGCAGCGTGCTGGCGCCGCCGATCGCGCACCGGTTGGGGCTCGCGGACCGCAAGCCGCAGGGCATCCTCATGGTCGGTGCGCACAAGTGGGCCCGTATGATCGCCGAAGCAGTCCAGAATCAGGGCTTCCGCGTGCTGCTGATCGACACCAACCGCACCCACCTCGCGACCGCGCGGATGGCGGGTCTGGACACACACAACGACAGCATTCTTGCCGAGCACCTGCTCGACGAGATCGATCTCGGAGGCACCGGCCGGCTGATCGTCGCCACTCCGAACGACTGGGTGAATATTCTCGCCGTGCACCGGTTCATGCCGGTCTTCGGTCGCGGCGAGGTGTACCAGGTCGCGCCACGCAAGGGCGCCGACAGCGGCGACGACGATCACCGTCACCTGCACGGCCGGTGGTTGTTCGACGACGGGCTCACCTACGAGCAGCTCAGCAGACGCATCGCCGACGGTGCTGTGATCAAGACCACCTCGCTCAGTGAGGAATTCACCTATGAGTCATTTCGCGAGCACTACGGCCAGACCGCCGTGGCGCTGTTGGTGGTCTCGCCGTCGCGGCGGCTGGAGGTGATCACGGCTGACCGGCCCGCGGACCCGAAGCCCGGTGATACGCTGATCAGTCTCGTGGATGACCCGGACGACGAAAGTGATGACGCCGCAATCGGAACCTGACAGGGATGGTCGAGACGCATCCGAGCCTGGTCAGCTGTCCGCACTGCGGTCTCGTGCAGACGGTGCCCCTGGCACCGACCGGTATGCGCGCGTGCTGCGGGCGGTGTGAGTCGACGATCCGCGGCCGCACACGCCGGGCGCGTGCCAACAGCCGAACTGCGGCGATCGCCACGGCGGCGCTGATCCTCTACCCGCTGGCGGTGAGTCTTCCGCTCATCAAGATCGAGCAATTCGGCCACAGCAGCACCTCGAGCGTGCTGCAGAGTGTCACGGCGCTGCTGAGCAGCGGCCAACTCGTGGTCGGCATCATCGTGCTGCTGTGTTCGGTGATTCTGCCGCTGGGCAAGCTCACGGCGCTGCTGGTACTGTCCACCGGGGCGCTCGGACACAAGCACCAGGCGCTCACCTATCGCCTGGTCGACTGGACCGGCCGGTGGGGCATGCTCGACGTGCTGCTCGTGGCGATCCTCGTGGCCGTGCTGAAGCTCGGCGACGTTATGGCCGTGAGCGTGGGTCCGGGGCTGCTCGCCTTCACGGCGTGCGTTACCCTGAGCCTGTTGGCCGCCGCGTCGTTTGATCCACACAGCCTCTGGGACACCGAGCCATGACGTCTCCGGAATCCTCCATGCCAGCCAACGTGCCGCAGGCCGTCCTGAAGCCGAAACGCAGCGTGTCGCTCGCGTGGTTGCTACCCGCGGCGGCGATCATTGCCGCCGCCTGGCTGGGCGGGCGGGCGTGGTCGCAACGCGGTGTGCCGGTGACGGTCGTGCTGGCCGACGGCCACGGCCTGAAGGTCGGTGACGCGGTGCGATACCGCGGTATTGCCGTCGGCGAAGTGCGGCAGGTCACGCTCGACGATGCCAGCAGCGGCATCCGCGTCACGATCGCATTGCGCTCCGAGGCCGACCGGCTGGCGCGCACCGGCAGCCGCTTCTGGGTCGTCCGCCCGCAGTTCGGGCTTTCACGCACGGTGGGGCTCGAGACGCTCGTCGGACCGCGTTACCTGGCGGTGCTGCCGGGTCGGGGCGCATCTCAGCGTCACTTCATCGGCCTCAACGAACCGCCGATCGTCGAGCGTCGCGATCCCGGCGATCTGGAAATCATTCTCACGGCCACGGCCCTTGGAAGCCTGCGTCGTGGCGCGCCCGTCATGTACCGCCAGGTGCCCGTCGGGACGATCCTGTCGGTCGGTCTCATGAGTGACGGTGGCGGCGTCGAAGCGCGCGTACACATCGACAGGGCTTATGCGCAGCTCATCCGCAGCGACACGCGTTTCTGGGACGTCGGCGGGCTCGACGCGACCGTTGGCCTGACCGGTGTGAACATTCGCGTCGAGAACCTCGAAGCTTTGCTCGCCGGGGGTGTCGCGTTGGCGACGCCGCCGGGCGGCCGCGAAGCCGTGGGCACCGGCTACCGGTTCGCCTTGAGCGGACGGCCGCCGGAGGGCTGGCTGCAGTGGCAACCCATGGCGGTCATCGGCAGTTCACTGCTGCCGTCCGGCGCCCCGCTGCCGAGCCCGCGTCGCGCGACCGTTGCCTGGACGCAGGGTCGCCTGATCAGCCGCCAGCGTCACCGCCAGGGGTGGGTGCTGCAGACCGACCAGGGTTTGCTCGGCCCTGCCGACCTGCTCGTGCCCGACGATGATGCCGACAAGGACAGCACCATCCTCGAAGTTGCCGGGACGGTGGTGCCGCTTGACGGGTTGCCACGGTACAGCGGCGGCGGGCTGGCGATCCTCGAGGGACGGTTGATTCGTCCGGCCTGGCCGAGCAGTCGGTACCGCCGCGCCGCCGAGCCGGAAGAGTGCCTGGCGATCGGCGACCCGACGGCGCCGCCGATACCCCTGGCCGCGGCACGCCTCACCGCGACCGACGGTGGCGCGTCGTGGGACGTTGACCCGGCCATCTCGCTGGACGAATCGTGGCACGGCGCCGCGGTCGTCGCTCGTATCGACGGCAACCTTGTGGGGATCCTGCTTGTCAAAGACGACATGGCCAGGGTCGCAATGTTGCCGGAGAAGTGAGGGAGAAGTGGTCAGTGGTCAGACAGCAGGCCCTGCTGACCACTGACGACTGATAACTACTCTCCGGCACCTGACACCTCGCACGCATCGATCCCCCGGCGGGCGTTGCGAGCGCTCTGGCCATCCGGGCTGAAGCCCGGCGTCGGCGCGGTCGATTCCGTGGGGGGGGTTGCATTGCGCGCGGCGGCGTGGCACCCCCCACACCAGGAGATGCACCCATGGACAGCTTCCCGAACCTTCCCCCGGCCAAGTCGCCCGCGGCCGGCGGTCCCGCCCCTGCACACAGCGGCTCCGTCGTCGCCGACGCGCCGCCACCGCCGCGAAGCGACGAGCCCGCCCAGGTCCCGCTGCATCTGGGCGACGGCAAGGAAGACGGCGACTTCGTTCTCGACTCGGAGTTCATGGAAAGCTATCTCGACGACCGCAACCCCATTCCGGCCATGGTGCTTGGGATCGGCATCCTCATGTGCTACGGCATCTTCGGCGGCTTCGGCTTCTGGGCCGGCGGCGTCTCGGGTGCGATCTCGATGAGCATCATGCTCAGCGTCATGCTCGCCGTGGCGTGCGCGACCTCGGTGGGCGCCGGCTGGCTGGTCTGCAAGGTCTTCAATGACGACATTGGCAGCGTCCCGACCCACTTCGTGCGTTTCTCATCCGTCGCGGCGTTTCAGATCGCCGTCTTCAGCGGCCTGGTTTTCCTGATGGGATTCTTCCCGGCGATCGTGATCAGTCTGCCGATCATGGTCGGGATCGTCGTGTTCGTCGGCGGTATGGACCTGTTCCGCGCGATCGTCTTCAGCGTGATGTTGACGATCGTCAACATCATGCTCGCCAGCTTCTTCATGATGAGCGCGATCGCGACGACGGTCGGCGAGCCGATCTGATCAAGTCCGGTGCGCGGGACGCTCACGGTCCTCCTGCGCAACAGGCGGTCCTCCTGCGCAACACGCCGGCATTGTTTACCCTATGCACGGCCCCCAGTTGGCCAGCAACTTCAGGAAGTCGTTGATCCCGGCGCCATTGCCGTCGAAGTCGCACGCCGTGCCGACCTGCCCCCACTGCGCGAGCAGTGCCAGGAAGTCCACGATGCCGACTTCGCCGTCGAAATCGCCGCAGTCAAAAGGGCACGGTTCGCAGATCGCACCCAGCGGTGAGGCTGCTCCGAAGGTGGTGAAGACGATCACCGTGGTCGATTCGCCAGGACCCAACGCCGTCACCGGGATCGACAGACCGATCGACGCGTCGCATGGTGCCGTGCAGCCCGGCGGCGCCGGGCCGCTCTCGCCGTTGACGCCGGTGCCGACGCCGGCGATGTAATTCTCCCACGCGCACGGCACGCCGTAGGCGTCCCACAACGGGCCGTCGCTGCCGGCCTCCATCGGCGGGCCGGGGCCGGGGCCGGCGCCGTCGGGGTCAACGCCCGCCTTGGCGCCGAAGTACGCGTCGGCCTGGGGCGAAATGATCGTGATGTACGTGCTTTTGGCAGGCCCGTCTCGCCCTGGAACACGTACCGGCACGACGTTCCGTTGCCCCCGGCGCCGACGGTGTCGTCGGTCGGATCAAACGCGGCGTCCCACACCAGGTCGCCGTCCATCGAGCGGACCAATGTGAAATCGACGGAGACCACGTCGACGTTCGTGATGAGAAGTGTCTGTGTCAGCACGGTTGCCACGCCCGGATTCGACTCGAGTTTCTGGGTGAGCTGGATGTCGAGGTCCAGGCCCGGGCCCACGCCCGGGTGCGTGAGGTTGAAGGTACTTTCAAACCGGTCCCACGAGCCGTTGAGATCGTCGTCGAACACGAAGCTGCCTTCGCCGCCAGTGCGGATCACCGAGTCATCGGGCGCGAAGACTTGTCGCCAGGGGACGATGTTGGTCAGCAACTCACGGCTGATGCCGTCTCCGCTGCCGTCGCGCTGGAAGAAGTAGAACCCGTTCGTGAACGATGCCTCCTGCAGGTCCAGGGGCAGCGGCCCTGCTCCGCCGGTCGGGTTGTACGCATCGCCCGATATCGTGTTGCCGGGGAAGCCGCCGCCGAAGCTGTCACTGGTCCACGATCCCAGACCGTCAGTACAGATCCGACAATATCCGTCGACGCTGCTGTCGGGGCCGGTTTCGAGGCAGGGGTAGCAGGCGCCGAAGCATTGCGGGGCGCAACCGAGGTCGATCGCGGCATCGGTGCATTGCTGGATCCAGCCGAGTTCGTGTGTGCAGCACTGGGGTATGGCCTGTTCGCACACGATCGCACTGCAGTCGGGGTCCTCGCAGCCGTTGACGCCGGGGTTGGCCTCGGCGCAGGGGCGAAGCAGCGGATTCTGCGCCGGATCGACGCAGGCGGTGAAGTCGCCGTTCTCGAAGACCGGGTCCGTCGCGATCGAAACGGTGTAGTCGTTGATCTCCAAGGAGCACTCGACGCCGTCAAAGATCCCCGCGCCGTTGCAGCTGCCCAGGACCACGAAGACGATGATGCCGGCGGGGTGCTCCGAGATCGTGATCGCCTCGGAGGCGATGGTCTGGCCACCGCCGCCGGTCGAGTCCCAGCAGCCGAGGCTGACGAGCACGCTCGGGTTGCAGTCGAGGGGGTTGTCGATACTGATAAAGAAAGTCACCAGGTCAAGGCCTGCCTCGCCGGTGACGGCCGAGGTGATTCGGATCGTCCCGTTGCCGTCAATGTCGGCGGCGGCCAGTTCGGGTTGGCTGACCCGGTACCAGTCGGTGTCACGCCGGTGGACCGAAGGTTCGTTCGGGCCAACGCAGAGACCCTCGTCGACGCCGTCGCCCGGGTCGGGGTCGCCCACGCACACCATGTCCGGGCAATCGCCGTCCACGTCGCACGTCCGCGTGGTCCTGTACGTCGATGTGCTGCCGCAGTAGGTTCGGGGCAGACCGCCGTCCGCCGCGACGTCCGTGAACACCGGCGGCGAGGCGTTGCACCCGGTATTGACCGTGTCGTCGTAGAAGTCGGTCGGGCAGACCTCGCCCTCTGCGGTGTCGCCCGCGCCGGCGTCGTTGCTGCACTGGCTCCACGCAGCCGACCCGTGCGCGATGGTTACAGCAGCGACGATCGCAGTCAGCTGGGTCAGGCAACGGCAGCCGCCGTGGTCGATTCGAGCTCTGGTTCTCATCGATCCCGCAAAGACGATTAGACGGGCGTGCCACGAGGATTATCCACTGATTCGACACCGTTGACAACCGTTCTTGGCCAGAATTGGCAGTGCAAAGGACCGCGACACCTGTTGCCTCACAGGCTGTGCCCGGCGCTTCCAATCGGGTTGCCTCGACGTCGCGCAATTCGCTGTGCCGGCGGACTAGAATGGACGATGGTGCTATGCCGGGCGCAGCGTCGACGGTCCTTGGCCCCGTAAGTTGATTCCCGCCGTGTGTATCGCATGACCGCACTGAACATCACTGCCGGCCTACTGCTTGGGATCTCGGTGATCGGCATCATCGTCTGGGTCTGCTGGCTCGTGCGGACCAGCCTGATGCGGGTCGGCTCCAAGACGGTGCGCGACGGCCTGCATCTTCCGGCGCCCCGAGACGGATGGCCCCTCCTGAGCATCATCGTGCCGATCCACAACGAAGAGCGTCTGATCGACACCTGCGTGACCTCGCTGCGTCGGCTGGATTACGACAAGCTTGAGATCATCTTCGTCCTGGACCGCTGCACCGATGACACCGCCCGGCTGTTGGCCGTGCATGCGGCGGCCGATCCGCGGATCATCGTCGTCACCAACGACACCTGTCCTGATGACTGGGCGGGAAAGTGTTACGCCGCTTATCGCGGCGCCGAACGTGCCTCCGGCGACTGGATGTTGTTCACGGATGCCGACACCTGGTTCGATCCGCAGCTGGCCCGGGCGGCGGTGGCCCTCGCCGACGACCGTGACCTTGCGCTGCTGAGCCTGTTGAGCACCCTGACCTTCGAGCATTTCTTCGAGCAGGTCGCGCAGCTGGCGGCGGCCGTCAAGCTGCTGAGCCTGTACCCGATCGAACGGGTGAATCGATCACGCAGGCCTCGTCCGTTCGCCAATGGACAGTTCCTGCTGTTTCGCCGTGACTGGTACGAGCGTATCGGCGGACACGCCGCGCTCAAGGACGACCTCCTGGAGGACATCGCGGCGGCAAAGCTCATCAACGGGCACGGTGGTCAAAGCGCCGTGGCCCTTGCCGACGGGATGCTGATTTGCTCGATGTATGAATCGCTTGCCGAATTCAGGCAGGGCTGGAAGCGGATCTTCATCGAGGCCTGCCACCGCAAGCCGGCTCGGCTGCGCAAGTGGGCCGCGCGAACCCTTGTCATCGACGTGGCGCTGCCGCTGGTCCAACTCGTGACGCTGGCGTCGGCACCCGTCGTCGCATTCGCCGGCCAGGTGCCGCTGGCTGTTGCGATGACAATGGTC
>Ga0209987_10001661_pt1 | contig 12192 bp, 9 predicted proteins | sample N074metaG_FD_182134 | JGI IMG/M metagenome (GOLD analysis project Ga0209987, IMG submission 182134) | Deep subsurface microbial communities from Kermadec Trench to uncover new lineages of life (NeLLi) - N074 metaG (SPAdes) (version 2) | ecosystem: Environmental > Aquatic > Marine > Ocean trench... | reverse complement strand
GGTTGTTGACCTTGAATATCTCAATATTCAGCCGGCAGATTCCGATTCTGAGCAGACTGGTCTGCTGCCGCAAAATTTCTTCAACTTGACACTAATAAGTAAGCTGATGTCTTATGGTGATTTTCTGGTGACCGATTTTCGTCTGGATACTCGAGTAGAAGGCAATCATCTGACTGTCGATACACTAGCATTTCGGCGCGATTTAGTGTCCTTGACGGCGAGTGCCAAATGGGATTATTTGCCAGAGGTAAAGCAGCACCGCTCGGCACTGAACCTGACGATCACAGGTGAAGAGTTAGGTCAAACCATGGCAAAACTTGGTTTTGGGGAAACCATGCACGATGGAAAGATCAATATGGATGGACAGATCAGGTGGTCAGGAGAGCTATTGCACATGGATTGGGACAGTTTGATGGGTGAGGCCAGGCTTGAAATTGCCAATGGTGTACTCAAAAATGTAGATCCGGGTTCGGGCAGATTTGTCGGCCTGCTCAGTTTAAGTGCCCTGCCAAAACGATTGTCGCTCGATTTTAAAGACGTACTGTTCGAGGGCCTGAATTTTGATAAGATTTCGGGTAGCTATAAAATTGAAGGCGAGAATATGTATACTAATAATACCAAGATGGATGGAGCCTCGGCCAGGGTCAAAATATCGGGTAGAATCGGATTACGTGATCACGACTACGATCAGACTATGCTGGTAATTCCCAAATTCAGGCAGACTCTACCAGTGATAGGGGCTCTTGCCGCAGGAAGTTCAGTGGGCTGGGGACTATTATTAATTCAGAGCCTGTTTAAAAATGCTATCGATAAAAGTGTCCAGGTTGAATATAAAGTGACTGGTCCCTGGGGAGACCCACAGTTGGAATTGATTAAGAATGTTGTTATAAAACGAGATAGGGTAGTTAATGAAAGGTAGATTATATTTGCCGCTGTTACTCATGGCGCTCAGCTTTCCTCTTGCGGCGAACAGCCTGCGAATTTTTACCCTGAGCGCTGACGAGTGGGCGAGGCCGCGCGCCGGTAAGGTTATCCCGGATTTTGATGCGCTTCGAGCTGCAGTGGGTTATTGGGATAAAGGCGCAAACTTCGCCATGCTAATCCGATACCCGGGTGAAGACAGCGGTGAAATTTGGGCCTCGGAGTTACGTGACTGGTTTATTTCTCTTGGCATACCATCGGACTACATTTTACTGGTATCGGGTAGTCAGGATGCTGATGAGGTCACAATTATTGTTGGTAATCGTACTGAACTAAAACTTTAGGAATCTTCGCTATGTCTTCAACATTGGAAAATGTATCCAGCCAGATATTGCAACCAACAGGGTTAGATATCGAATGTCTCGATAAATTTCTGGGCGGCCTGTATGGCAATAATATTGACGCCGGGGATCTCTACTTCCAGACCAGTCAGCAGGAATCCTGGGTGATGGACGATGGTATTATTCGCGAGGGTTCATTTAATATCGAAAAGGGAGTTGGGGTACGCGCCATTTCGGGTGAAAAAACCGGGTTTGCCTATTGCGATGACCTGCAGTCGAATGCGATTACGCAGGCGGTAAAAAATGCACGGGCAATTGCAAAGCAGGGGCAAAGTGGGGGTACGCAGATAGCCGTCAATACCCGGACGTTTAAATCCCTGTATACCAGTATGAACCCGGTAGATGGGCGCAGTGCCGACCAGAAAGTTGAATTACTAAAGCAACTGGATGCCTATACGCGTGCGCTGGATGACCGTATCGAACAGGTGATTATTTCGCTGTCGGGTGGCATCGATCATATTCTAATCGCGGCCACGGATAATACCCTGGCAACCGATATCAGACCGTTGGTGAGACTTAACATCACAGTATTAATGCATCAAAATGGTCGTCGCGAACAGGCCTCGGTTGGCGGCGGCGGGCGCCATTCCTATAATATATTTTTCGATACCGACGTGGCCTACGAATATGCACGTGATGCAGTACGCCTGGCGACGGTAAATTTAGAGTCGATTGCGACTCCGGCAGGAAGTATGCCGGTAGTATTGGGACCCGGTTGGCCAGGCGTATTACTGCACGAGGCTGTAGGGCATGGTCTCGAAGGCGATTTTAATCGTAAGGGCACATCGGCATTCAGTAACCGCATAGGCGAACTGGTAGCGTCGCCGTTATGCACCGTGGTTGACGATGGTACACTGCATGATCGTCGCGGTTCGCTCAGCATCGATGACGAAGGTGTGCCCGCGCAGTGCACCACGCTGATCGAAAATGGCGTGCTCAAGGGCTATATGCAGGATAAATTGAATGCCCGCTTGATGGGCACTCAGTCGACCTCGAATGGCCGACGCGAGTCTTTCGCACATCTGCCAATGCCGCGTATGACCAATACCTATATGCTGGCGGGCGAGAGCGACCCCGAGGAGATCCTGGCTTCTGTCGATAAAGGTCTGTATGCGGTCAATTTTGGGGGTGGCCAGGTCGACATAACATCGGGCCGGTTTGTATTTTCTCTTACAGAAGCATATTTGATCGAAAATGGCCGAATCGGTGCGCCGGTAAAAGGTGCGACCCTGATAGGCTCGGGTCCGGATATCATGGCTAAAATCTCAATGGTTGGCAATGACCTGGCACTCGATCAGGGAGTTGGGGTATGTGGCAAGGAAGGTCAGTCCATACCGGTAGGTGTCGGCCAACCGACCCTGAAGATCGATGAGATTACCGTCGGTGGGACTGACGGTTAGTTATTTTATATCTCCTGATAGAAACGGCATATACAGGCTAATTTACCGAAACACCGGTAATCTCCATGCCCTTCTCACTACTTTGCAAGGTCAGTTGGCCGAGAAATTCTCCCGCTAGTAGTGTACTGCGTAAGCGCCACAATATAGTCACACCCTTTTCGCGTTGAATCGAATCGATAATTTTGAAATCTGGCGCAATGCTGCTTAACAACGGGAAATCTTCGCAGCTTTGCCTGAAGTGCTGTTCAGAAAGTTTTGTCAGTAATTCATTGGAAAATCCTCGGGAGAACCTGGCGTAATCTTGTTCACTCGCGGCTTCGATGATATTTTTCCATATCGGTAGGGCAACTGACTTGAGTTGCGCATTCTTTAATTCGATTACTTTTGCCATTATCTCTAGTACTCCTTCAATGAGATATCTTAGGATTCAACAACTGTCTCGCCCGAACCGGTACTCAGCCAGATCCTTACATCTTCGTAAATCGATAGCATTGCGGGAACTACAAGCAGGATCAGCAGCGTCGCAAAGGCGAGTCCAAAGGCAATTGATACTGCCATCGGAATCAGGAATTGAGCCTGCCGTGAAGTTTCGAACAATAGCGGCGTCAATCCGGCGATAGTTGTCATCGAAGTCAGTAATACAGCACGCAGTCGCTGACAGGCGGCTTCTTCCAATGCCTTATAGACCGACATGCCTGCGTCTCGAATCTGTCGGTAAAAAATAACCAGGATGATCGAATCATTGATGACGATACCGGACAGACCGAAGACGCCGAACAGGGATAATATCGTCATGTTCATATCCATGATCCAATGGCCGAAAATTGCGCCGGTCACGCCCAGTGGAATTGTCAACATGACCAGAATCGGCCAGCCGTAGGAGGAAAATACCCAGGATAATACCAGGTACATCAGTATCAGTGCGATCAGTGCGCCGGTTTTCATATCGGCAAAGGTTTCCCGTTGGCTCGCTGATCGACCCTCGATGCTGTACTGAATACCATAACGACTCGATAGTGAAGGTAGGGTCGAGAGTTGCAGGTCACTGACGATTTCGGCAGTATTGTTTATCGCCGGATTGACATCGGCGGTCACATCTACCGAGAGGTTGCCGTTGAAATGGCGAAGGGCCTCGAAACCCTGGTTAGACGACCAGATCGCGACACTTTCAAGCGGCACAAATTCACCACCCGGTAGTTTGATCGGTAGTTGATACAGGCTGGTAAGACTGTTTCGTTCCTTATCGGGCAGTTGCAGGCGAACCTCAATTTCATCGGCACCCTGCTGAAATCGTTGTAAAATGATGCCGTCGTATGCGGCGCGCAGCTGCCGACCAATATCGTTGATCGATAAGCCCAGTGCCTCTCCTGCCGGGCTTAGAGAATAGATCAACTGCTCGCGACCATAGGGTAAATCGTCGTCAATAGCACTGACGCCCGGAATCGCCGATAGCGCCTCGGCAAGGTCGAGCGCTGCAGTTTTTAACCGATGCGGTGAGGAGCCGGTCAGGCGGATATTCAAATCACGTCTCGAAGGGCCGACTCTGCGCGAAGATATCTTGAAACTATCGATACCAGCGGGTAGCGAGATGCGCACACGCCAGTTCTTGATAAAATCGCGATTTTCAGTCTTACGTTGATCAGAACCGAGTAGTTCGACGTAGATTGAGCCGTTGCGCTGGCCTTTTATAGCTCGTCCATGCCCGGAGCTGGAGGCGTGCAAGGTGTAATAGGTGGATACAATTTTCTCATCATAATCTGCGATGGTATTTTTTAGTTCCCGTTCTACCTGTCGCAAAAAGGTATCGACAGTTTTTTCGGAGGTGCCGGCGACAAACCGTACGTTAGCGTAGAGAGTGGTCGACTCGGGTGACGGGAAAAACTGCCAACCGGTTTTGCCACCAACAACCAGGCCAACCGCGAAAATCAGGAACCCGATCGCAGTCGCGATCGTGGTCCAGCGAAAATCGATGGCGTAATGAACCAGGGGTCTGAAGATTCGATCGCGAAAGCCCTCAAAACGATTGTTCAGGAACTTCCGCACCCGTGATGGTGGCTTATGGTGATCATTGACAAAAGCATGCCGCAAGTGTCCGGGTAAAATTAAAAAACTCTCGACCAGTGAAGCGATAATCACGCATACGATCACTACCGGAATCGCGACCATGATATTGCCCATGTGCCCGCCTATCATCATCAGAGGCAGGAAAGCTGCAATCGTGGTCAAGGAGGAAGCCATTACCGGCGCCAGCATCCGCCGAGCACCACCTTCAGAAGCCTTCAGTGGATCTTCCCCCATATCATAGTGTGCCTGCGCATCCTCACCTACGACAATCGCATCATCGACGATAATGCCGAGCGCCATGATTAATGCGAACAGGCTAATCATGTTGATGCTGCCGCCGACCAGATACAAGACCGCGAGCGTAGCCATAAATGAAACCGGGATTCCGACAGCGACCCAGAAAGCCACCCGTGTTGATAAAAACAGATAAAGAATTATCAATACCAGGGCGAGACCACCGGCACCGTTCTTAAGCAATAGAAAAATCCGGTCCCTGATCAGTTCCCAACGCTGGTTGAATACCTGTACGTGGATAGTCGGGGGTAGGGTGGGTCTTATTTGGTCTAGCCATTTTTGTAAAATTTCCGCCGACTCAAGCGAGTCGCCTGTCTCGTTACGGCGAAGCACCAGTACCACCGCGTTGCGTTCGCCTACGGTTATTGTCGGCGTACCCGATCGGGTTTTGCGCTCGATCGTAGCGATGTCGCCCAGATTTATGCGTTTGTCCTGTTCGCTGATAACGCTCAAGCCTTCAAACTGCAGTGGTGATCGACGTTGGCCCTTGCTGCGAATTTCCCGCGTGCCATCATCTTCGCCCATCAATCCAGCGGGAAAATCCTGGCTCGCGTTGTCGATGCGTTGGGCCAGATCGTCGAGTCCCATGCCCAGGCGTCGCATCTGCTCTGCCGCGACCGAGATTTGAATCGTATCCTGTGGCAAGCCCTTGATTTCCACCTTGTCTATACCGCGCGCCAGCAATTCCCGCTCAAACTGGCGGGCGATAACCCGTAATTCCTGCAATTTTTCCGGACCAGTAATTAATAATCGGGCTACCGATTCGTAGCGTATGCCCTGCGTGACTGTCACCTTTTCCACTTCTTCGGGCATATTGGTGAAGTCGTCGACCTGCTTTTTGACATTGTCGAGTGCCAGCACCATATCGGTACCTTCATGAAACTGCAGCGTAATACCGGATTTTCCGGGAGTCGAGGAGGAGCTCATTTCCTTAAGCTGGTCGACACTGCGTAAGCGCTGTTCCAGTGGTATGGTGATACCAGATTCGATGTCTTCGGCGCTAGCGCCACTCCAGCTGGCGGATACCGATATCGTATCGAGGTCGAAGTTAGGGAAAAACTGGATATTGAGATTTTTAAGAGCGATAGCGCCGGCCAGAAGCATCATCACCATCAGCAGGTTAGCAGCCACCCGGTGATTCGCGAACAGGCCAATGATATCATTTCGATGAGTCATCAGCCTCGCTCCTAACCTTGAGACCGCTCACCGCGTTTGGTAAATGGGTGATGACAATTTCGTCGCCAGAATTTATCCTGGTGCTTTTGACCAACAGCAACGCGGTGCCATCCTCATCGCTATATTGACCGACCGACTCGACGTCCACACCTTGCAGTCGACTATCCCGCAGTAGATAAAGCCTCGAATTACCATAGATAGCCTGATAAGGAATCGCTATGACGTTATTTTCGACCGGCAAGCTGAAACTCAACGGTAACAGGTCCCCGAGACGAAGCCTGCTGCTGGACTCGCCTGCCTGAAAATAAGCGTCGACACCCGAAGGTTCGGCTTCGCCGGCGAGCCGGACTAGTTCGAGTTGCAGATTTATCCCAGGCAGGGTGATACGGGCAGTTTGGCTTGTGCCGTTGGATATGGCCTGTTGTATTCCGGCTATGTATCGTGCCGGTATGTGTGCACGTATTTCGAGGCTATTCACCGGGTACAGAGACACCAGGATTTGACCAGTGTCAACGCGGTCTCCGACCGATACAGGTGTCGAACTGATGACCGCCTGAAAAGGTGCAAATACTTCGCTGCGCTCGATCATCAGCTGCGATTCTTCGAGTTTTGCCCGGTTATGTTTAAGCCTGGCCCGGAGTTTACCAAGTTGTATCGGAAAACTTTCGACTTCATACTCACGAGAGATTACCGACAACTGCTGGCGACCATGCGCACTGTGTGCAAGATTGAGAATGGTGTCCGCAGTCAGGTTTTGTTGTTTCAGTTTTTGTAGCCGTTCTACCTCGTCACTGGCCAGTCGTAGTAACTGACGTTCGGTTTTCAACGCATTCTGGTTCGACCGGTGGCGAATCTTTAATTCGCTGATCTGGTTTTCGATATCCTCTAAATCTGTTTCGGCCTGCACCAGCATCGATTCAAAATCCCGGCGGTCCATTTTTACCAACAACTCACCTGGGCTGACCTGGGTTCCACTTCGCACCAGTACCTCGCTGACGATACCCGCTCCGGGGGCGGCAGCCTGTAACAGTTCCGGGGATTCGACGCGCCCATAAAGTCCGAGACTAGGTGATAGATTCTGTTTCAACGCGGGGATAACTTCGACCTGCCAGACTTTTTCCTTAAGTTCCGGTTTTTTTCTTTCCGGTTTGCTGGCTTTCAGGTGCTGAAACAAACCCACCGCAATCGCGATGATAACGATGGGTAAGATTATCTTTATGCCTCGGTGAAAATTCATGGTCGGCTATTGTTACACATTCAGAACTGCAAACTAACGTTGTAATGATTTATCGATTAAGCGTCAAGCGCCTGATAATGATAGATGAACTGAATTCGGGTTAGTTCCTGTTACTGATCAATTGCAGCCAGATACAATTTCCCCTGTTTCGCTGGCGGGCACCAGTAATACGCACTATTCAGCATGTGAGAAAATTGAATCTATCCAGATTATGCTGCCACTGCTGAACCGCGACAAAACTCGAACCGCTTAGGTCCGAATTGTCATTCATTAGTATTGCAGCCTCGAACTCGGCTTCTCCCACCGGTTTTTCAGTACCGTCTGACCCAGATTACAGGTCAAATAGACCGCTTGTTCGGGTAGAGGCTGCAGGATACCAGGTTGATAAGAATCCATCGCAAGCGATCAGGTTGTGGCTTCGAAACGGCGCATCGCGACATTTTTCCTTGTCGACCTGGGGTCGAATATCTGTCCGTTCATCGCCAGGTAAACACCGGGGCTGAGTAGCTGAACCGCGTTGGTGGCTACGCCAATATTGTAGGCTGAATCGCTATAACGCATGCGCGCGGGTTGCATCGCACCGGTGATGACAATGGTTTTATTTTCAATTTCAAGCAGGCACATCGCGGTTTTGATCATGCTATCGGTACCATGGGTTATGACGATCCGGTCACAGGGGTCCTGTTGCACTTTTAAGCGAATGGTCTCACGGTCGGAGTCGTCCATATAGAGGCTGTCTTTCTTCAGAATCGATTCCACCTCGAAATCGAATGTCACGTTGGCTTCCTCAAGTATCGGTATGGCCATGGGTTCGCCAATGTGAAAATCGCTCTTGTCGTCGTAGTAGATCTTGTCGAAGGTGCCGCCGGTGGCGAGTATTTTAATTTTCATTATATTGATGCTGCCAGTTCATGGTGGGATTATTTCACGGATGTCACATAATTCAAATGATTGCTAATCGTATACCATTGACGATGACAGGAATTCGATAATAATAGCGATCTGAAAAGACGCCTGGCGTCGAGATAAAACTGGAAGCCAAAATGAGTTCGGAAACGGAAACAAAGCAGTCAGCCCGGTCAGCCTTCCCGCTGGTTGCGATCGGTTGTGCCTGTTTGATTGCATTGCTCGCATTTGGCCCAAGATCGGCGATGGGGTTTTTTCAGTTGCCGATACTGCAGGAAACCGGATGGGATCGCTCGACCTTTGGGTTCGCGATGGCATTGCAGAACCTGTTTTGGGGCCTGGGCCAGCCGCTTTTTGGCTTAATCGCCGATCGATATGGTACCTGGAGAGTACTGATGACTGGCACCTTGTTGTACATCCTCGGTTTGATTGTGATGGCCTTTGCTGCGACGCCCCTGTGGTTGCATATCGGTGGCGGTATTTTGGTCGGGCTAGGTATCGCCGCCTGCTCTTTTGGCGTTATCCTGTCTTCTCTTGCGAGATTAGTCGGCCCCGAGAAACGCTCGTTTGCCTTCGGCCTGGGTACGGCAGCCGGCTCAGCAGGCATGTTTATCTACGCGCCGATTTCGCAGGGATTGATTGATACCCTGGGCTGGTCCGATAGCCTGTTGGTATTGAGTGCGTTTATGCTGCTTATTCCAGTGTTGGCGATTCCGCTGAGGGGCAATGCGTCGACTTCAAAAATAGCCAGTGCTGAACTGGAGCAGTCGATCAAGGAAGCGCTCAGCGAGGCCCTTGCCCACAAGGATTACCTGTTATTGACTTCAGGGTTTTTTGTCTGCGGGTTCCAGGTGGCATTTATTACTGCGCATTTCCCCGCTTATATCGGTGACCTTGGCATACAAGCCCGGTGGGCGGTGGTAGCGATCAGCCTGATCGGCTTGTTTAACATATTTGGCTCATTGGCCTCGGGTATTATCGGGCAACGCTATTCGAAACCGAAACTCCTGTCCCTAATCTATATTGGTCGCTCTATCGCATTCACTGCCTTCTTGCTAATACCGGTGACACCAGCCACTGTTGTCATTTTTTCGATAGTAATGGGTATCCTCTGGCTTTCTACCATCCCACCGACCAATGGCCTGGTTGCAATTATGTTTGGCACCCGCTATTTGGGTATGCTCGGAGGTGTGGTATTTTTCTCGCATCAGGTCGGGTCCTTCCTCGGCGTCTGGATGGGGGGTGTGCTCTATGACCAGACCGGCTCCTATGAACTGGTATGGTGGCTCGGCATGGTGCTCGGACTGTTCGCTGCTATAGTGCATTGGCCCATCAAGGAGAAATCTGTCAGGCGAGAACCATCGCCTGCGTTGTAACACGGTCTGAAACAGGCTATCGCCTAAACCAGCGGTGGTTCTTCGCTTTCACTATTGCCGCCAAACTCAATCATGAATCACTTAACCTGACCTGACCTTTAGTCGAAGGGGTAGGCTTCAGTACATCGATGTAGCAGATTTTTTATTAATTGATCGCAGATTTGCATTTGTCGTCGCGACACGTACTCGTTGGGCTTATGCGCCTGATCGATGCTGCCCGGTCCGCAAACAACGCTGTTGATGCCAAGCTGTTGGTCGAACAACCCTGCCTCGGTGCCAAAACTGGCAGGGTCGCCAATCTGGTCGACCGGGTTGATCGATTTGGTGTATTCGATAACCTCCGATCGCGGGTCTGTCTGTAACCCCGGATAGTTCGATATAGGACAAAACTGAATGTCGCTTTGCTCAAATCTGCTTTGCATATCAGGCAGTAAGCTGTCCATAGCATAGTGTTTGACTTCCTGCGCCAGGGCATCGAGATCGTCCTGCGGCAGGTTACGTATTTCGAATTCAAACTGGCACTGTCTGGGTACGATATTAAGCGCCGTACCGCCATTGATATTGCCCACATGAAAGGTCGAATGCGGCACCGAGTAGTCCTGGTCAAGCATATTTCGATCTTGCACGGTCCTGTTCATGTTACGGATGAATGTAACCAGTTCGGCGGCGTATTCAACCGCGTTGACGCCGTTGGATATATAGGCCGAATGGCAGGACGAGCCGCTAAACTCGACTCGAAAGGCAGATTTGCCCTTGTGGCCAATCACCATCTTCATATCGGTGGGTTCGCCGATCAATCCGATACGCGGTTTTACCTCGAATCCATCCATCGCGGTAATTAACTTTTTGACACCGACGCAGCCGATTTCTTCATCGTAGGAAAATGCCAGGTGCACTGGAGTTTTCAATGTCTGTTCAAGCATTTGTGGTACCCCGGCCAGTGTGCAGGCGATAAAACCTTTCATATCGCAACTGCCGCGACCATAAAATACCTGGTCGTCGGCCACCAGTTGATAGGGATCGCTATTCCAGTTCTGCCCAAGAGTCGGCACTACATCGGTGTGGCCCGAAAGCATCACACCACCGATATCGTCCGGCCCGATGGTCGCGTACAAATTGGCGCAAGTCTTGTCATCACTGTGTACCAGCTGCGATGTGACCGAGTAACCGTCGAGATAATTGCGCACGAAATCGATCAATTCAAGGTTAGAGGTGGTACTGGTGGTATCGAAGGCGATCAGGCGTCCGAGAATTTGCTCGCTACTCAGGCTAGCCACTAGAGGTCTCCGGGAACACCGTACGAAGGCGCTTTATGCGGGTCGATCGCACGCGTGATGTAATCGTCGATTTGCGGTTCATACACGGCCCAACCAACATACATTTTGGCAATTGGATCGTCATCCCAGTCGATACGAAGTTCGGCGCGTGGCCAGGACAGGTCGGCGCCAATCAGCAGGCCGGCCGAATGCAGGGGCCCCGCTTCGCCACCGGCATCGACTCCGGCCTTGAGTGCGTCGAGTAATCGTTTACCAAACGAGCCAGTGGAGTTTTCAAAACTAGTGACCATTGCCGCAGGCACCGCTTCGTTGTCGAGCAGGTTACCCGCCGCGGCGCAGTGTTTACCCTGGACCGACGCAAAACAGCCCAATATCCTGTCGCCGGTGAATAAACCGGTGTTACCGTCGGCGTCGACTAGTACCAGCTGGCGGTAATCTGCATAGGGGGTACTTTCTACGGTAGTCCTGACAGCATCTTCGACGCTCAGGCCATCGGCCAGTAGCGACAGCATCTGCTGACCCAACCGGGGGTCGGTTATGTTTTGACTCAGCGCGATACCAACACCGGGACGCCAGTGCAGGCAGCGACTACTGACGCTGATACTCGAAGAAGAAATAGCCGCACCCAATTGACCGGTAGCCTGGTCCCAGGCGGCAATCGATAATGTCATAGTTGCTTACCCATAGGTTTTTGTTGCGCCTTGCAGTTGGCTAACCATTTCGAAGGACTCGACATGAGCATTCGCAGCCGCCGATTGGCGAAGGATAACATGCGTGACGCTGATAGGATCAGCGATTATTCGGTCCCCAAAAACAACTGGTATTTTGTTCCCGGAATTTCCCTGAATATAGTGATAAATAATAATTTACATGTTTCGGCCATCGCATCAAACTACTGGAATCTAGGTTTTTATTTGAATTTCAGACCAGGCAAAATCATGATCAGAACCGGGGACGAATACAGGGCATCGCTCCAGGATGGACGCGAGGTTTATATGAGCGGCGAACGGGTAAAGGATGTCACGACCCACCCGATGTTTAAGCCGCTGGTCGACATTCGCGCTCGAATCTATGATATGCAGCACGACGCGGCAACCCGCGACCTGATGACCTATACCGACGAGCAGGGTGAAGCGCATG
>Ga0209987_10001660_pt1 | contig 12192 bp, 8 predicted proteins | sample N074metaG_FD_182134 | JGI IMG/M metagenome (GOLD analysis project Ga0209987, IMG submission 182134) | Deep subsurface microbial communities from Kermadec Trench to uncover new lineages of life (NeLLi) - N074 metaG (SPAdes) (version 2) | ecosystem: Environmental > Aquatic > Marine > Ocean trench... | reverse complement strand
CATGCTCATCGCCTGGGTCATGTCGATAACCGTTGTATTCCCGTCGGATGTGCTCACCATATACATATGCTGGTCAACCAGTAACAGATAGGAGTCATCACCCTGGCCGGTATTTACGCGCAGATTGTCGCCTTGATACTCGAATTTCATTTTAGTGCCGTCCTTGTTTTGCAGGTCGGCGGCGCCTGCGAGGCTGTAGTTACTGTATGACAACAGGGCGGCGAGCGCGGCGATGAGAACGGTGGACCTATGTGAATTTTCCATTTCTACTTGTCCTTATTGGTTTGTGGTGAGGAAGCTAGCGTGTGAGTTTAGTGAGGCTGAGAGGTTCAGCAAACACAGCAACATTACTCTTTTTATTTTCGTTCTCCAGGATCATTTATCCGATGGAATTAATTATTGCCTGTCATTCAATAGATATATACATTTTAGCCTTGTTTTGCTAACCCTGCGCTTTTTTCTTCATCGCCCTGGATTTTCAGGGCTAAACCCCTGGCCTGGTCAAAGCCGGTAGAGTGAGAGCTACCGGTAGTTTAGTATTCGGTGTAGTCCTGCTTCAGGTCTTGGACTATACTTTGTAGGTAGAACCCAGAAGAGGTTCAGTTGGATAACTGGTTCAAGACCATGGACAATGAAAATTCCTTTGTGCCTGCTCGGTATGCTGTATTTGCCCGTAAACTGCTGGATGTTTTATGAGCGCTGACCAATCAACGTCTCCAATTCAGGCCTGGGGTCAGACCCACAAGGCACAGCGTGCTCACAATCAAGACGCCCTGTTGATTGACTTGGCCCACGGCCTGGTTGTGGTTGCCGACGGGGTAGGTGGGCAGGACGCGGGTGAAGTGGCCAGTGGGCTCACCTGCGAAGTGTTTGCCCGGGAAGTGGCCGCCGGGTCTACCCTAGAGGCGGCAATTCGCAAGTCCAATGCGGAAATTCTTGCTGCGGTTAGTGACGGGCTGGGTCGAGAGGGTATGGCAACTACCGTAGTAGCACTACATTTTGATGGGGCGGACTATGAGCTGGCCTGGCTGGGTGATAGCCGGGCCTATCTGTGGAGCGAAAACCTGGCCCTGCTCAGTCGAGACCACTCCTATGTAGAGGCCCTGATTGCCAGCAACCAGATTAGCATCGAAGATGCCCGCGTCCACCCCAAGAAAAATATTGTTACGCAGGCCATTGGTGCACAGAGCACCGAGCAACTGAACATAGGAACAAACCGCGGCCGCCTGCAACCGGGCCAGGTTATTTTGCTGTGTAGCGATGGACTTAACGATGCGATTCCTACAGCGAGTATTGTTAAAATTCTATCGGCGGACCAGCCCCTGCAAGTTCGCTGCCAACAGTTGGTGAGTGCCGCTCTAGACGCCGGTGGCAGAGACAATATTACTGCTGTGTTGGTTGAGGGGAGCCCCAGGCTTGTGTCTCAGGAGGGGGCGGCGGTCCCAGATTTTGTCTGGATTTATGACGCGGCTACGGCGCAGTACAAGGAGTTTCGTGAGCCGACCAGCAAAACCGTGGTAGCGATAAAACGGATTTCAGCGAGAACATTGGACGAGACAAAGTTGCTGGCATCGGCACCGGTTGGTGCCCGAAATAAGAGGCACAAGCGGTCGCGGGAAGTTCGCGTCTATTTACTGTGCGGGTTGTTCTTTGCGGCAGCCATGTTGTATTTAAGCCTGTCTGACAACGCCTATTGGTAAGGGTGAAATGCGCGTGGCACTGACAGATGGCGTCACACTCATGTTCGATAAATACCTGTTCAAAGTTGTCATGGTTGGGGTGTCACTGGTGCTGTGGCAAATATTATGAAGTAAACATCAAGTAACGCTGCGAGGGCGAAACTATGAAAGCGTCAGACCTGTTTATCAAATGCCTGGAGGAAGAGGGCGTTGAGTTTATTTACGGCGTGCCGGGAGAAGAGAACCTGGATATGCTGGAGTCACTGCGCACATCGAGTATCAAGCTAATCCTTACCCGTCATGAGCAGGCCGCTGGTTTCATGGCGTCTACTTACGGGCGACTTACCGGCAAGGCGGGTGTATGTATTTCCACACTGGGGCCGGGTGCTACCAATCTGGTTACCGCTGCCGCCTATGCGCAACTCGGTGCCATGCCCATGGTGATGGTGACGGGTCAAAAACCGGTAAAAACCAGCAAACAGGGTGCTTTTCAGATCCTTGACATCGTCGGCATGATGAAGCCGCTGACCAAATTTACCCACCAATTGGTCAGTAGTGAAAACATTCCCAACAAGGTTCGCGAGGCTTTTCGGCTGGCTGAGGAGGAGCGTCCGGGGGCGGCGCATCTGGAATTTCCCGAGGATATCTGCACCGAAGAAGTCGGCCTGCAACCTTTTAAAGCCAGTCAGTCGCGGCGACCGATTGCCGAGGACAAAAGTATTGATGCGGCGATAAACATGATTGAAAACGCCAAAAGTCCGCTGCTGCTTATCGGTGCGGGAGCCAACCGAAAGTTAACCAGCAAGATGCTTACCGCCATGGTAGATAAGCTGGGGATTCCATTTTGTACAACGCAGATGGGCAAGGGCGTTGTCGATGAAACCCGGCCCGAGTTTATTGGCAATACCGCTCTGTCGGCAAACGATTATGTACACCGGGCTATTAATCACGCCGATGTTATCGTCAACGTCGGTCATGACGTTATCGAAAAGCCGCCTTTTTTTATGACCGACCACGATGTGCAGGTTATACACATGGGTTTTAAATCGGCAGAAGTCGACCCGGTGTATTTCCCGCAGTTGGAAGTGGTGGGCGACATCGCCAATGCCATATGGCGGATGACGGAGAATATGAGCACGCAGGATCACTGGGACTTCACTTTTTTTGAGCACGTGCGGGACAAGTTGACCGAGCAAATTTCCGAGGGCACCGAGGATGGTCGCTTCCCGGTCTACCCACAGCGAATAGTCAAGGATGTGCGCTCCGTTATGCACGGTGATGGAATAATAGCCCTGGACAACGGCGTCTATAAAATCTGGTTCGCGCGAAATTATATGGCGCAACACCCCAATACGGTGCTGCTGGATAATGCACTTGCCACTATGGGCGCGGGCCTGCCCTCGGCCATGGCGGCCAGGTTTGTCTATCCCGACAAACGGGTGATGGCCATTTGCGGCGATGGCGGCTTTATGATGAATTCCCAGGAGTTGGAAACCGCCGTGCGCCTAAAGATAAACCTGGTGGTGTTGATACTTCGGGATGACGCCTACGGCATGATCAAATGGAAGCAACTGAATTACGGTTTCCAGAATTTTGGCCTGGATTATGGCAACCCCGATTTCGTCAAATACGCGGAGTCCTACGGCGCCTTCGGCCATAGAGTGGAGACAGCCGATGGCTTGTTGCCGCTAATGGAACACTGTCATAGTACGCCCGGGGTCCATGTTATCGATTGCCGCATAGATTACAGCGAAAACGACCGAATCCTGAATTATGAGATTCAGCAACGGGCGGCTGAGTTATAGGCGTAATTGAGAGCTTGCGTGGGTGCGTAACAGACTTTCGCTGTTGTACTAACGCTCGCCAAGTTGGTCGGAAAATTCACCAAGGAGTTTGTAGTTGTGCTCAATGGCCGGCGAGCCGTCGCCCTTATGCAGGTTTGCTATACGCAGTTGCTCTTTTACCCAGCTATATTCCGCCCAGTTACCGCCCCCGGTTTTGACGATTTCCATCTCGGCATTGCCGGCACTAAACGCGTTGCCCATGCCGCTGTAGAGCTGGGTAAAGTCCGCGAGAGAGGGGGAGTTACCGCTCTCCTGACTGGCGTCCATCTCGCTGGCCACCTTTGCCATTTTTTGTTGGTACTCCTCTCTGATAACACGTGCTTTTTCAATCACTTTAATCAGGGCCAGTACCTGGCTCTCACTGACTTTTCCATTCTCGGGCGGATCAAACTGGTCGGCAGTGGCGCTATCCATAAGGCGGGCCTGACGTTCAATTTGTCCAAATATGCCGGCACCAGCACTGGATTCGGCTGACGAGCTTGAGGTAGAGAAGCCCTCGTTTCCAAAGCTTGTAGAATGGCTAATGGGAAGCAAGCTGCCAACAATTACATTTACAATAAGAATGACGACAAGTGAGCTGATAAAATGTACGGTCTTTTTAGTGTCTGGAATTGCCAGTGCCAGTGGCATAAGCCGGTACATGAAAACGAGTGAGAGAACTCCGCCAGCGATGGACAGTAGGGTGCCAAAGAAGCCGGGCAGAATGGCTGCCACCATAGCAGCCAGCCAGGACGGAATGGCGGCCAGGCTGACCGCGGCAAATGAGCGGGAGAAATCGCTTTTCCCCTGGAACATACCAGCCATTGTGCTGAATACAAAGACCGCCACGGTGAAGCCGATACAGGCCAGTATCAGCCCAAAAAACAGTGCGCTAAACACATTGTCGTAGTAACCATAGGCCGTGAAGCCACCAAATATTTGGCCGAGAATTGCACCCACTAGCACACTTGCCACGAGCAGGGGCGCCGTCAGGTTGATGGCGGTGGTTTGCCAGCTCGGGCAGTCCTGAAAATAGGCGTTCCAGGTGGCCTGGTGATCTGTCAGGCCACCTTTTATAAGGCCCAGTGTTTTTGATAGATTAAATTTTTCCACGTACTCGCTCCATTATTTTAATTGGAAATGGATGGGCAGTAATTGATAGGAACTGCCGTCTGTCACTGTCGCGTGTGGCTTGCCTGCCTCTCAATTAGTTGCGCCACTGAGCTTAATCTCTAGGTTTATTTTCATAGTGCACTGCTCCGTGTATTGGTCAATTATCCCTTTCTCCCAATCCTGGACGGGGAGTTCTTAACAAACAATAGTGATAAGTACTTAGCTTACACCCTGTTCTTGCAAAGCCTCCCCGGCGACCTCGCTGCGTGGGTGCAATGCCAAATAAAACACAGGCACTACAAAGAGTGTGAACAAGGTTCCCACCAACATGCCCGCGGTAATCACCAGGCCTATACTGAAGCGGCTGTTGGCACCGGCACCACTGGCAACCAGCAGCGGCCACACCCCAAGCACGGTGGCGAAGGTAGTCATTAAAATGGGGCGCAGGCGCAGCGATGCCGCCTCCAACACCGCTTCAACGCGGCTGCTACCCTGGCGTACTAACTGATTGGCAAAGTCCACGATGAGGATGCCGTGTTTGCTGATCAAGCCAATCAGCGTGAGTAGGCCTATCTGCGTGTATATGTTCAGGGTGGCCATGCCCAGCGCAATCGGCACAACCGCTCCAAAGATAGACAGGGGGACGGTGACCAGAACAACCAGTGGATCCCGAAAGCTATTAAATTGTGCGGCCAACACCAGGAATATCAAGGTCAGGGATATGGCGAACAATGAAGGGAAGGAAGCGGCCTCCTGCACAAATCTGCGCGACCCGCCTGTGTAGCCTGCTCGAAACCCTACCGGGGCAATTTCTGCCAGTTTGTGTTCCAAAAAAGCCAGCCCGGTACCCAGACTGTTTGGCGGCGTCATCATACCCTGCAGTGTGGTGCTGTTAAGTTGTTGGTACTGGGTGAGTTCGTTGGACTGCACTGAAGATTCCAGCGAGATAACAGCAGACAGCGGCACCAACTCATTGCTGGAGGTGCGCAGGTAGTATTTTTCCAGCTCCTTTTTACTCAGCCGAAAACCCCTGGCGGCCTGGGGAATCACTTTGTAGCTGCGCCCCTCCAGGGTAAAGCGGCTGGTTTCTGCCTCGCCCAGCATCACCGCCAGGGTGCGCCCTATCGACCGCATGGAGATACCCAGGCGGGCCGCTTTGGCCCGGTCAATTTCTACTTTGATCTCCGGCCGGGTAAATTTCAGACTTTGGTTGATGAAGGCGAACAAGCCGGATTCCCTGGCGGCGCTCAGCAGTTCGCTACCCACTCGTTCCACTTCTTCATGTTTTGCTGTAGAGGCGACAACAAAGCTGACCGGCAGGCCGGAATCGGACCCGGGTAGCGGCGCTGAGCCAAAGGTGAAGGCCTCAACACCGGCCAAACCATTTAGTTTTTGTTGGAATTCAATCATTAATTCTTGCTGGGTTCTGTCTCGCTGGTCCCAGGGCAGCAATTCAAGTCCGCCAAAATTGAAATTGGGCGAGCTTACCTGCCAGGAGCGATCGACCTCGGGAATCGATTGCCACAGTTGCACCACTTCGTTGAGGAAATAGTTTATATACTGCAGGTTGGCGTACTGGGGTGCAGCGGCCACCACATACATGGAGCCCTCATCCTCTGCCGGAGCCAATTCCTCCTGGGTGAGCGAGATCAGCACGGGCAGGCTGGCGATAATGCCGGCGCTGAACAACAGTACCGCGCCCCGGTTGCTCAGGCAGGCGCTGAGCAAGCGGCGATAGAAGGTGATGAGCGCTAAAAATTTTACATCCAGCCAGTCGGCGAAGCGCCCCTGGTGGTCGTGATCTTTCAGCACCCGGGAGCACATCATGGGGCTGAGTGTCAGGGCGATGATGCCGGACACGATAACGGCGCCAGCCAGAGACAGGGCAAATTCGCTGAACAGGGCGCCGGTGAGTCCACCCATAAAGCTGATGGGTGCATAGACTGCCGCCAGAGTCAGCGTCATTGCCACCACGGGCAGCGCCACCTGCCTGGCGCCTTTCAGGGCAGCCTCCATGGGTGTGTAGCCCATCTCGATATGCCGGTGTACGTTCTCTACCACCACAATCGCATCATCCACCACCAGGCCGATGGCGATCACCATGGCCAGTAAAGTGAGCAGGTTGATAGAAAAGCCCATGGCCAGAATGAGGGAGAGCACACCAATGAGTGACAGCGGGATGGCAACCAGTGGAATAATCACCACCCGCATAGAGCCCAAAAACAGGTAGATCACCAGAATGACAATGAGTCCGGCCTCTATCAGGGTGACACCCACCTGGCGCAATGCCTCGTTGATGGCTACCGAACCGTCACCATCGAGTTTTATTTGCAGGTCCGCCGGCAAGGCTGCTGCAATTCGCGGCATGGCGGCTTTTACCCTTCTTGAAACTTCCAGCGGGTTGGCATTCGGGGTAGGGGTTATGGAAATAAAAATTGCTTCCCGGCCGCTGGAAAATGAACTGAATTGGGTGTTCTCTGCAGACAGTTCAATGTCGGCGACATCGCCCAGTCGAACTCGCTCTTCACCGCGCTGGCGAACGGTGAGTTGGGCGAAGGCCTCGGGGGTTTGCATATCGGTTTTGGCGTCGACAGTGGCGCGCACCAGTTCACCTTCGGTGGAGCCCGCTGTGGAAATATAGTTGTCCCGATTAACGGCCTCGTTGATGTCCTCCGCAGTCACGCCAAAGGCGGCCATGCGTACCGGGTCCAGCCAAATACGCATAGCGAGAAACCTGCCCCCCAGTATATTGGCTTTGCCCACGCCCTCAATGGTGGCCAGTTCGGGTTGTACGGAGCGCACCAGGTAGTCGGCCACCTGTGGAATGCTCATCTGCTCGGAGTGAAAAGCCAGGTACATCAGGGCATCGCCACCCGATGCTGTACTCACCCTGGGGCTCTCGATGTCCCGGGGCAGCTCGGAGCGCGCTTCGTCCACCTTGGCGATCACTTCAGACAGCACATCGCTGCTGTTTTCGCCCAGGCGCACGTGTACGGTGATGTCGGAGACACCGGGTTGGCTGTTCGAAGTCATGTACTCGATGCCCCTGGCACCGGCTATGGTTATCTGCAGGGGCGTGGTGACAAACCCCTGTATGGTGCGGGCACTGGCCCCGGGATAAACAGTCTCCACGTGGATAACGCTGCGCTCCAACTCGGGAAACTCGCGAACCGACAGGCGGCTGGCGGCCTGCCCACCCAACAGAAGGAGCAGGGCACTGATGACGATGGCCAGTACTGGCCGCTTAATAAAAACGTCGGTAAATGCCACTAGAAATCAACCGATGTATCGATGACGACAGATGCCCCGCGGTACAGTTTGTTCTGGCCCGCCGAAACCACGGTTTCCCCAGCCTCCACGCCCTCCAAAATGGCGATCAGGCCGTCTCGTGAATCACCCAGGGTAACAATGCGCGGCGTCACTGAAAGAGCGCCGGCCTGGCCTTCTATCACGTAGACGATATTACCGTGCAGTGAATAGCTGACCGCGGTCTCGGGCACTGTCACCAGGGAAATGGGCTTGTCCAGGTCTATGGTGAGCTCGGCAAACATGCCCGGCAACAGGCCGCCGGCGTCGCTCATGCGCGCTCGCAATAGCAGGTTTCTGGTGCTGGATTCCACCCTAGCGTCCAGCGCCTGCAAGGTGGCGTGGAGTTTCCGGCCGGGGAGGGCGGCGGTTTTTACCGCGATATCCAGGCCGGGCCGCAGGCTGGGGTAGTGGCGCTCGGGCACGGTGAAGTCTATTTCGAGCTGTGACAAGTCCTGTAAGGTGGTGATTTTCGTGCCCGGCTCCACATAGTCACCTATTTTGACATGGATAATGCCAATGGTGCCCGCAAACGGGGCATTGATGCGCTTGTTGTCCAGGCGTGCCTCGGTTTCCGCCAATTGGGCGGTGGCGCTGGCCAGGTCCGCCCGGGAGCGGTCGTATTGACTCTGGGGGATGGATTTCTGCTTGACCAGTTTGCGGTCGCGCTCAAACAGCAACTCGGCCAGTTCCAGATTGGCAATCTGGCGCTTCCTGCTGGCCTGCTCAAGCTGGTCATTTAAGGTGATTAATAAGTCACCGGCGCTCACCTGCTGGCCGGAGATGGCATTTATGGCGATGATTTCACCGCGCTCCTCGGAGCTCAGTTCCACCCCCCGGGTGGCCTTAATTGTGCCTATGGCATCCAGCTGGGTTGCCCAGGTGGCGGCCCTGGCAACGGCAGCGGCAATGGTGACCGGCGGAGGCGTGTAGTCGGCGCTGGATGAGGCGGTGTTCTGCGTATAAATATAGCCGCCAATGGAACCAAAGATGGCCAATAGCAGGGCGATAGAGAGGAAATATCCGCGCAAAAGCTGAAACCTCACTGGTTTTATCATTTTTTTGTGGTCGAGCTTGACATGCAGCTTATCTGTTCCAAGACGTTAGTACAAATAGCTGGGAGTCACAGCGGTCATAGCATAGAATAAGGATATAACCGTAATGATTACCTGAGGTATAGACAGTGAAGCGCGGCCGAAAGTTGAAGAAACTCCAGCGTCACATGGACAAATCCACCGATTATGCCCAGTGGTGTGAAGCAGCCAAAGAACACGATGAATTATCCGGCCAGCAGCGCTGGCGTGATGTCGATCAAACCAATTTGTATGACTATGTGCAAATCCGGCTGCGTCTGGATACGCTGCGCAGCCTGCGGGCGCGGCACGATTACCAGGGGCTGCTTTTTGCCCTCAACGAAGGTATCCACGGCAATATGGCCGGCATGGGGCGCAGCAGCCTCTATTTGCGGGCAAATTTTGGTACCAAGCGCCTGATCGAACAATACATAGATGAAATTGATGACTCCCTGCGGTTTTTGGCCGAGCTGGATAGCGATGAAATAAGCACACAGCAAAAAATCGATTTTTTCTACCGGGCAAACATCTGTTTTGGCCGCTCTGCACTGATGTTGAGCGGCGGCGGTGTGCTGGGTTTCTACCATCTGGGTGTGGTCAAGGCATTGATGGCGGAAAAGTTGTTGCCCCGGGTAATCTCCGGTTCCAGTGCCGGCGCTATGATAGCCGGCATGCTGGGTACACACACCGATACCGAGTTGGAGTATTTCTTCGACCCCGCCAATATCAACTTTGAAGCTGAACGGGAAGCCAGTGTCTTCTCCCGCATGTTCTTCGGTGCCAATTCCCAGGTTGATGTACACGACCTGGAAAAAATCATCGCGCGCCTGGTGCCCGATATGACCTTTCAGGAGGCCTATGAAAAGACCGGTCGGCAAATCAATATTACCGTTGCCCCCGCCGAGGCTCACCAGCGGTCACGTTTGCTCAATGCCATTACCTCACCCAATGTGTACATTCGCTCGGCTGTCATCGCGTCCTGCGCCGTGCCCGGCGTATTTCCCTCGGTTATGTTGATGGCCAAGAACGTCCACGGCGAAGCCCAGCCCTATCTGCCATCGCGCAAATGGGTCGATGGCTCCATCGCCGATGACCTGCCGGCCAAACGATTGTCGCGTCTGTTCAGTACCAATCACTATATCGTCAGCATGGTTAACCCCATCGCCATTCCCTTCCTGCGCAATGGCGTGGAGCCCAACCGGGTAACCGCAGCCCTGGGCAGTCTGGGCATGGGTGTGGGGCGCGAGCTGCTGAATTTCTATCGTGGCATCGTGCAAAAGAGAGGCGACCAGTGGCCGCGCTTCAATTTGTTTCTCAATGGTGTGCACAGCTTGATGGACCAGGAATACAGCGGTGATATCAATATCGTCCCCAGCTTTCGCTGGTACAACCCGGGCAAGGTGTTGTCTCACCTGTCGGAGAAAGACCTGATTGAATTAGTGGACGGTGGCGAGCATTCTACCTTTTCCAACATCGAGGCGATTCGCACATGCACTCAAATCAGCCGCACCATGGAAGAGGTATTGCAACGTTTTGAACACGGTGATTTAAAGCCTGAAGCCAGTGTAAGCCGTCCCAGATCTTCCAGACGGCGTCCGCCGGCCACCCGTTCCGACCGGGTGAAAGCACCCAAACGGGTGGGAGACACAAGTGTCGAAGTAAAACCAGCCGTTAAGAAAAAGCCCAGTAGCAAAATGAAGACACAGGCAAAAGCACCCAGGGCTGTCAAAAAGCCCGCCGAAGCAGAGCGGGCCGATAAAGCCGCCTGAGGTGAACCCCCGGGGCGTCCCGGGGTTCGCGTCGGTGGCGGGGCGCTAGATACGCTCGATTATTATAGCCGGTGCCATGCCACCGGCGGCGCACATGGTGACCAGGCCAAACTGCTGGTCGCGGCGTTCCAGTTCATCCAGAATGGTACCTATCAGCATAGAGCCGGTTGCGCCTATGGGGTGACCCAGGGCCATGGCGCCACCGTTCACATTGACCTTGTCCCTGTCCAGGTCCAGATCTCGAATGAACTTTTCCGCTACCACTGAAAAGGCTTCATTAATTTCGAACAGATCGATATCTGAGATACTCAAGCCAGCCTTTTCCAATACTTTACGCGCCGCGGGAACCGGTGCGTTCAGCATCAGGGTGGGGCAGTCGCCCATATTGCACATGGCTTTAATTCTGGCCCGGGGCTTCATGCCGTTGGCTCTGGCGTAGTCCGGCGATGCCAACAGCAGTGCCGCAGCGCCGTCGACCACGCCCGATGAATTGCCCGCGTGGTGTGCGTGAACAATTTCCAGTCCCGGGTATTTTTGCTGCACCATGGTGCGGAAGGTGGTGCCCGCTTCATCCAGCGGGTAGTCGGCCATGGCCTCGAAAGAGGGCTTTAATGCGCCCAGGCTCTGTACGGTGGTGCCGGGCCGGGGAAACTCTTCGCGATCCAGTGCCAGTGTGCCGTCCAGTTTGTAAACCGGAATTAAACTCTTGTCGAAATAACCCTTTTCAATGGCATTGGCGGCGCGGGCCTGCGACACAGCGGCCAGTGCATCCAGCGCGTTTCGGTCTATGCCCTCAATGCTGGCAATGGCATCGGCGCACACACCCTGGTTGGGTTGTGGATGCTTCTCGCGCAGGTGCAAATTGCCATTGTCCAGGAAGGGTGACATGGGTGCCCCCTCTTCCCCAAAGGTGGACATCATTTCGGCGCCACCACCGACAACCAGATCTTCCATGCCCGCCATAATACAGGCTGCCGCCAGGCTGACCGACGTGATACCCGAGCCACAGAAACGGTCCAGGGTCATGCCACTGGACCGAATATCGTAGCCGGCATCCAGGGCCGCCATACGGGCCAGGTCGCCACTCTGGCGCCCGCGCTGGGAACTGGTACCAAAGATCACATCTCCCACCTCGGCGGTATTGAGCTTGTTGCGCTGGGCGATGGCCTTGAGGACGGTTGCGCCCAGGTGTTGTGGGTGCTCGTCGGCCAGTGCGCCCTTGCCTTTTTTACCGATGCCGCGCGGTGTGCGACAGGCGTCTATAATCCATGCTTCTGGCATAGAGTTTCTCCAGTTTGTGAGTGTTTGTGGTGGCTTAACAGCCCTTCCATTTGGGCGCGCGCTTCTCGGCAAAGGCCGTGGCACCCTCTATGGCATCCGCGCTGGTAAACACCGGCATTACCAGGGCACCCTGTTTTTTCCACATTTC
>Ga0209987_10001659_pt1 | contig 12194 bp, 11 predicted proteins | sample N074metaG_FD_182134 | JGI IMG/M metagenome (GOLD analysis project Ga0209987, IMG submission 182134) | Deep subsurface microbial communities from Kermadec Trench to uncover new lineages of life (NeLLi) - N074 metaG (SPAdes) (version 2) | ecosystem: Environmental > Aquatic > Marine > Ocean trench... | reverse complement strand
ACCGGTGAAGAGCAGCAACGTCAGATAATCTCGAACATCCTCGGCGGCATGGGGATACTGATCTGAGGACAACCCGATGACGGCTGCATGCCAGGCAGGCAACTCGCTCCGCTTGATCACCGTTTGGCGACGCCCGAGCTTATTCCACATCCTTGCTTCCGAGAGGCGCTTGACCGGACATTCCGGAAGAACATGGCTGCCATCCGTCGATGTGAACCGCGCCCGCGCGAAGTTCCAGAGCGACCGAAGGAAGCGCATCGACAGATTGGCGTATCCGGGGCCCCGATCCTCAGTCAGTGCGCGAAAACGGCGAAGAACCATCTCTCCCGACACATCCTTCATCGGCCTGCTTAGCCAATCACCGAAGCAGACCTCAAGGATACGGCGATAAGTATAGGCGGTGTGGTCCGCGAGATCGCGCATCTCGAAAAACTCGGTGGCGGCATCTTTCAGGGTCAATGCCTCTGCACGCCGTCGAGCCTTGGCGGCATTCGGATCGATACCGGAAGCCATCTCTCCCAGGAGCCTCTGCGCCTCCCGCCGCGCCTGCTCACAGCTAAAGACATCTGCCGTTCCGATTGTCACCCTGCGCGTGTTGCGAGCCACCCTCTTTTCGGCGAAATAGGTCTTCTTGACGCGACCAACACGGACTCCAAATCCCGACAGTTTGGTGTCGAAATAGATCTGTTGCCCACGGTCCGTGAGCCGTAGGTCTTTAACGCTGGAGGAGGTGAGTTTGAGCTGTGTCATTTTAGTAGGCATATAGTAGGCAAGCTGTGTCGAAGTCGGTAATGCAATTAAAGCACGTTCATAAACGTATGTCATTGAAGAATTTCGTATTTCAAACTATGTAAAACAAATTCAAACTCTTTCAAGTATACTGTTGTCTTACTCTTAATCAGCGGGTCCGGGGTTCGAGTCCCCGTGCGCCCCCCATAAAATCAACGACTTAGGCGGAAACGCCTAGGTCTTTTTTCTTTCGGGGTAACGCGTGGGGTAACAGCACGCAGAAGTCGCCTCGCCCGCCATCCCTTCGGCCTTAACCGCACCCCTGGTTGATCTCCGTTCGTGAACTCGACGCCGCCGGATTCCAGCGCGGCGCGGATGCTCGCGTAAGACCCGGTTTCACCGGGGACCCGTCCAGATACCGTTCTCATCAAAGTGTCTTGAAGCCGCGAATCCTCCCGCGTTCCATAGCGCATCAAATGCCGGACGGACTGCTCGCTGATAATCCTTCTCGCTGCCGTAGTCCTCGATCACGATTTCAGGGAGTTCGAGAACGGACTGCATGATGGGCGGGTTGCGATCGTATTGCGTCAGATTATTGACACCGAGTTTCGCGTTGTAGACGCCATCGAGTGTGAGCATGACGACGAGAGGAGGCGCAACATCGAGCATTTTGAGCGCGTCGAGGTAAAGGTGGAGAACGCCCAGAACGTGCTTGTCGAATGCGAGACATGGGATAAGGATCTCGCCGTCTTCTTCCCATGTCAGTCGGACCTTCGTGGCCTCGATAATGCCATTTCTAAAAAGCTGAGTATAACCGTAACACTCCACGCCGCCGCGGATGTTTATAAACCCGTCGAAGTTGAAGCGCGGAGTGGAACTTGTATTGCCCATCGGTGGGAGGCTCTTGCGCAGCTCAAAGGCGCGCTCTAGATCAACCTGATCACGCCCCGAGAAAGCCGAGAGAGGGACGATGTGAAGGACCGTTTTACCACAATCGTTCGCCAACAGGACGGGGGTCTCGCCACCTGAAACCTTAGCGAGGCGTTCCTGCCGAAACGCACGAGTGCGGTCGTGTGCTGTAGCCGAGACATTAAAGAGGACTCTCAGTTCCTCAACGCTCACCTCATGGGCCCCTGCCGAGTTGCGGACAAAGAAGCGATTGGTGTTGCGGGCGGAGACGCGGTGCGGTGGGTTCCAGCTTCGCGGGACACGGATCACGATGACAAAGCCACCCGCTGCGATTGGTATCGCCTTTATTCGTGAGCCCGAGACGCGGGGCTCTAGACCATCGCGCATAAGGCTCTCAAGGCGCTGCAGCACCTTATCGGGGTCAAGGCCTGTGAGCGGGACGATCGCATCGGCAACGCCATCTGTTTCGTCCATGCCAATAATCAGGTGCCCTCCCGATGCGTTGGCGAAGGCGGAAACGTCCTTGAGGAATTCCTTAACGCCTGCATCGCTCCCGCTGTACAACCCACGCTTGTATTCAATCGAGATACCTTCAGGAACTCCCGTGTCTATCAGCGACTGTAGATCGGGCTCTGAAATCTGATCAAAGTTGAGACGACCGAGGGACATAGGGAAGCAACTCCTGGTAGTTCCAATTTTTGATTGCTCAGCGAGCCAAGCGTGTCAATAACGATTACCAGTTGCCAGCCGATGCAGTTTGGCCAGGTGAAGCAGGCGGGAGGGTCTACCGCTGCCCCTAAGCGCCCCGCACAGCACCATCTCCGCTCTTGGCGCCAGAGGGCATGACGCGCACGCCGAAGCCCGCCACCTCGTCATCCCAGACGAAGTAAGGCGCGGCGACCAGCCCCACCGATGGCCCACTATTCCACCGGTGCGTGGCCCCTTCTTGCGCCGGGATTGATACAAGCCGCAGTCAAGGCGTCGGCGCCTCCGGCGGGCCGTGTATCTCAGTATGCAGCTTTATACCGGGCAACGATTTCAGCGTCGTCGAGGCCCTCCATGAGCTCTGCTTCGTAGGTCTTGTGAGACAGGAAGGCATCCACGAAAATGTCTCCGAAATACGAACGGGCCCAGGTGCTGTCTTGCAAATGACCCAGTGCCTCGGGCAGGGACTGGCTGAGACGCGTGATCCCGATCTTTGCCAGTTCTTCCCTGCCAAGCTCGTCCATATTGCGGTCGTCCGCCTTTGGCGCCGTCAGGCCATCGTCGAGCCCGCTTAACCCCATGTTCAATACCGCCGCCAGCGCGATATAGGGGCTGGAGGTTCCGTCGGCGGCGCGAAACTCAAAATGGAACTTGCGCGCGACAGAAGACGGATCGCCGCCGAAGACCGGGCAGACGCGCACCGCGGCCTCGCGATGTTGCAGACCCAGGTTGTTGAAGGCCGGGCACCAGCGGTTGGGTGTCAGCCTCATGTAGGATGGCACCGACGAGGCGCAGAGCGAGATCGCGTCGGGCAGATGCCTGAGGATGCCACCGATAAACGCGCCCGCGGGCTCAGATATCCCCGCCGGCCGCGCCGGATCGTACGAGACCGGGTTGCCGTCAAGATCCTCGAAGCTGAAATGGATATGCACGCCGTTGCCGACGCCATCGGGATCGACCATTGGGGTAAAGCTGGCGCGGGCATCAAAGCTGCGGGCGGTGGCGCGCACCAGTTCGCGCAGGATCACCGCCTCGTCGGCGGCTCTCAGCGCGGGGCGCGGATCAATAGTCACCTCGCATTGCCCGGGGCCGAATTCGGGCATGAAAGTATCAACCCCCAACCCGGCCCGGTCGAGGACCCGCATCAGTCGGTTCGGAAACGCGCCAAGCCGCCTGTAGGCGCGCAAACCATAAGCCAGCCCCGGCAATCCCTCGGTGCCGGAATAAAAGAACTCATGCTCGAATGTGGCATTCACCCGTAGGCCGTGATCCGCCTCCAACCGGTCAATTGCGTGTTTGAGCTGGCTGCGCAGGCAGCAGGCCCATGCGGTGCCGTCGAGTTCCAGAATATCGCCGAGGACAAAGCTTTCCGCGATATTATCGTCCGGCAGGTCGATCTTAATTTCGGAGGAAAAATCAGGGCGCAGCATCAGATCGCCAAGCGGGCCCCAGGGGCTGGGGGCGATCGCTCCGAACGAGGTTATGAACACATTGGTCGGGGTCCAGCCGACACCGGTCTCGCGTCGTTTCTCTATGGCAAAGCGTGGCATGGCCTTGCCGCGAACCTGTCCCGAGATATCACTGATGCAGACCATCAGCAGGTCGGTATCGCGTTGCTTTTCGTTCATTGGGTATCCTCGGCGGGTTGACTGCGCATGAAAGTGTTGGCGTCCCTCGCCAATTGGTCAAATTTCGCCAGATTGTCGCCAGCATGTTCGCCATTGGCCTTGATAATCCCGGCAATCAGGATCTCGGCGAAGGCCAATTGCCCCACCAGACTATCCATGGGCGAGGATGTCTCGCTGGGTTGATTGAACTGCAGATCGGTCATGTATTCCTTGGCATCCGCCCATTTGTCAGTGATCAGGATGACTTTCGCACCCTCAAGGGCAGCCTGACGGGCAAAGACCTGCACGGAATGCTGATACCGGCGGATATCAAAAACGACCAGGGTGGTTTTTCTGGATATGTGAACCAGGTTGCGCGCCCATCCCTCGGGTTGCCCGTCAACGAAAACGACATTGTCTCGCAACATTCCCAGATAATTTGCGAATAGCCGGGCGATGTTCGAGGAATAGCGGCCGCCGATGCAGTAGACCGACGATTGCTTGGCCGACAGCAAACGAATGGCCTCCTGGAAATCCGCTTCGGCCACATCCTTTGTACTGCTGCTGACATTTCGCGCCAGTTCTTCCGGCATCCGCCTGAGAATGTGCTGGCGGCCGGAATTGTCGTCACGGACGGATTGCTGTTTCAGCCTTTCCACCGGCGAGTCGAGGCGGAATTTTACACTGTCTTTTACCGCCTTCTGAAAGGCGCCATAGCTGTCAAACCCAAGCTTCCCGATCAGCCGCAAAACGGTTGTGGTGCTGACGGCCGACTTGCCCGCCAGACCGGCAACCGTGTCCAGGGCCGAAACCGGATAATCGCTCAGAATAAGCCGTGCGACGGATTTTTCCCGCTTTCCCAGGCTTTCAAAGACCCCGGACAGGCTTTTCTCAAAGGACATTTTGCACCTCCCCATCCCCCCTACCTTTCCCTGACGTGAATATCTTGATACATTTAGCATTAATTACATGAAAATGTATAAATTATTTGACTCCAAACCTCCACCCGTTATGTTGCTTGAGTGGCCTTGGATATCGCTCGGATCTCGAATGAAGAGCATGCGATCATGCGGCCACGCACGCACATGACTGTAGGGAGGAAGAAAAGTGAACCCGAAAATCAAAACGCTGGGTGGCGCGCTCATAATTGCGGCGGCCGCCCTTGGTCCGTCGCTGGCAGGTTCCGGTACGATAAAGATCGCCGCCCTTTACAATGTTACCGGCGGCATGTCTTCGCTCGATGGCCCGTCCCTGAAAGGCGCAAAGCTTGCCGTGAGCCAGATCAACGCCGCGGGTGGCGTTCTGGGACAGCAGATCGAACTGATTGCGATCGATACCCGCACCGACATGCAGGAAACCTCGATCGCCGCTCAGCGGGCTCTGTCCCAGGGCGTCGTGGCGGGTATCGGGCAATCCGACACCACCTTTGTCATGGCCGCCGCGCCGCTGTTCCAGGAGGCGGGAATTCCCTTCGTGACCTCCGGCGCGACCCATCCCGAGCTCCCTGCCTGGGTTGGCGATTACATGTTCATGACGCCGTTCGGGGATGACGACCAGTCGTATGCCATTGCGGATTATACCTACAATACGCTCGGGTTCCGCAATTTCGCCATCTGGACCGACCAGTCGATGGACTTCACCAAGGCGCTCAGCCATTTCTTCATCGAGCGGGTGAACCAGCGTGGCGGCGCTATCGTCCTGGAAGACAGCTTCATGATGGGCGACACGGACTTCTCGGCCCAGATTGCCCGCCTGAAAGCCCAGGATCCGATACCCGACGCCGTATTCATATCGGCGATCCCGACCGAGGCGGGCCTGACCGTCAAGCAGATCCGCGAGGCGGGGCTGGACATTGCAATCGTCTCGGGCGACGGCTTCGACACCGACCTTCTGGTAAGCACGCCCGGCGCGGCACTGGCCACTAACGTGTACTTCTCGACGCACACGTTCCGCGAAGACGACCGGCCCGAGGTAACCGCCTTTATCGCCGCCTACAAGGAGGCTTACGGAATCGACCCGGAAAATGCCTTTGCACCGCTCGGGTATGACGCTCTGAAGCTGGTGGTCTCGGCGATCGAGCGCGCCGGCTCGACCGAGCCTGCCGCCATCCGCGATGCGCTGGCCGCAACCCGCGGGTTCACCGCCGTCACCGGCGAGATCTCCTATACCCGCGAGTCGATGGTGCCGCCCAAGCCGATCTCGGTGATTTCGGTCACGGGTGGGGTCTATAAGGTGGAAACCATCTGGAAACCCTGATTTCGGGATCGACCGAAAGAAAGGGGCCGGCCGTGGCGACATGGCTGGCCCCCGCCCTTTCCGGGCCAAGCCGTCAGGGTTATCTGGCGCTCGCGATATCCGCCAGTATCTCGCCGACCGATTGAACGCGGCAATACCCGCCGAAGGCCCGCAACGCGCCGGCATGGCGCTCGTCGGTCCTCGAGGCACAGGCGTCATGGGCGCAGATCATGTAGAAACCGATATCGGCCCCGTCGCGAATGGCCATGTCCACGCATTGATCGGTCAGGATCCCCGCGACAACCAGGTTGGTGATGCCCATATTGCGCAGCAGATAGGCCAGAGCGGTCGAGTTGAACACGCCGGACGAGGTCTTGGGCAGGACGATGTCGTCCGGCCCCGGCACGGCTTGCTCAAGCAGCGCGGCGCCGGGCGAGCCCTTGGGAACGAGAATACCCGACAGCTTGTGATCCAGCCCCACGTCGCGCCCGTCTTCGGTCAGGGCCTCGATCACGGTGTAGATGATCTCGCAGCCATTCTCGCGAGCGCCGCGCACCAGGGCCGAAAGGTTGGGGAGCATCCGCTCGCTCATCGCCCTGGCATATTCGGGGTATTTCCGCAGGATGTCCGGCGCCATCTCGCTCTGCTGCACATCCACCACGAGAACCGCCGTGTTTTCCGCAACCAGCGGCCAGTCGCGAACCGGCTCGATATTCTTCATCGCCGCGCCTCCGATCGATGCCGGGTGCCCGGCAGAGCCGCTATACACGCGTCGATCGCGCGGCACAATTTGTTGGCCCATTCCTCGATCCGCGCGGGTAAAGCCAGCAGATCGTTGCGCAGTTCGATCTCGGCACAGTGCAGGCCCCGGTCCTCGCCATGCACCGGGATCGTGTAATCATGCTCGCGGCTCATCACATAGGGCTGGTTCATCGCGATCCGGTCGCCCAGCGACGGTTTCAGCGCCGAATACATCAGCTCCGACATCGCCCGCGACCGGTCGCAGAGAAGCCCCACATGCAGGCTGCGCTTTTCGCCGTGAAATACCGGGGTGAAACTATGGACCGAGATCAATACCGTATCGGGTACCGTTTGCGCGCGCCGGTCGAGAAAGGCGGCCAGCCCGTCATGGAACGGCTGCCAGATTTCCCCGATACGCGCCGCGCGCTCGGTTTGGGTCAGGTCGGCATTTCCCGGAACTTGCATTTCCTCGGCGTTTTCCGGGATGAAGCTAGGAACACTGGTTTTGCGGTTGCAGTCGCAGATCAGCCGCGAATAGCGCTGATGCACGAGCGGCGCGTCCAGCCGGCCCGACATGGCCCGGGCCAGGTCGAGCGCGCCAAGATCCCAGGCGAAGTGCCGTTTGGCGTCGATTTCGGACAATCCCAGTCGGCCAAGCCTTTCGGGAAACAGCCCCCCGCCATGCTCGCATACCAGCACGGCACGCGAACGCCCCGTTTCGTTCTCGAGCACCAGCGGTGAACTTTCTTCGTCCGCAAGAAGCTTCAACATCCCTCTCCTCCGCATCACGGCCAACTTGTATCAAATAATAAAAAATACATTGCTCACGATCAATATGTAAAATATCGTACCTCTTGCGCCTGCTCGGCTTGCGACTGGGCGGCGAAACCTGATCTTGGGAGGGGTATGGTGCTTGAAGTATCCGGGGTCACCAAGACGTTTGGTGGTATTCGCGCACTGAGCGGTTTGGAATTGTCTCTGGAGCAGGGGGATCTGACCGGCCTGATCGGCCCGAACGGCGCGGGCAAGACCACCGCGTTGAACGTGCTGAGCGGGATTTTACGGCCAAGCTCGGGTACGATCCGGTTCATGGGGCGGGACATTCTCTCCTGTTCACCCGAAGAGCGCTCGGTGCGGGGGATAAGCAGAACCTTCCAAAGCATACGTCTGTTCGATGAAATGACCGTCCTGCAGAACGTGAAGGTTGGCGCGCATGTCAAATGGGGCGCGTCGCTGTTAAGCGTGCTCTTGAGCCTGCCGCAACACAAATCCGCCGAGAGGCGGATCACCGAGATCGCCTATGATGTGCTGGAACGCACCCGAATGGCCGATTTCGCCCGGACACTTGCCGGGTCGCTGTCATTTGGCGACCGGCGGCGTGTCGAAATTGCGCGGGCGATGGCCTGTGACCCCAAATTGTTGTTGCTGGACGAACCCGCCGCCGGGATGAACGCATCCGAGCAAAGACAATTATCCGATCTGATCCTGTCGCTCAATCAGGATAGCGGGCTGACGCTATTGCTGATCGAGCATCATGTGCCGATGGTGGCCCAGTTGTGCAACAAGCTCGTTGTGCTGCACAAGGGCGAGACGATTGCCAGCGGCAAAACCCAGGATGTCCTACGCGATCAGAATGTTATCGATATCTACCTGGGCAAGCGCAACGCGGGCAAAAGACCGGCGGCATCATGCTGAGTATAAACAACCTGAATGTGTTCCGGGGAAAGACCCATGTCCTGCAAGATGTCAGCTTCGAGGTGCGCGAGGGCGAGATCTTTTCCCTGGTCGGATCGAACGGGGCGGGAAAGACAACCCTGCTGATGGCGCTTTCCGGGATTATCTCGATCAAAAGCGGCACGGCGGTGCTGGGATCGGGCCCCGACGCCGTGGATATCGTGAATTCCCGCCCCGAGACCATGGTTCGGGCGGGCCTGGTGCATTGCCCCGAAGGGCGCCAGGTTTTTGCCCGCATGACGGTCGAGGAAAACCTGCGCCTTGGCGCCTATCTCGACAACAATCCGGCCCGGATCGCCGCGCACATGGAACAGGCCTTTGAAATGTTCCCTGTTCTCAGGGAACGGCGCGCGACCGCGGCAGGCGGGATGTCCGGTGGCGAGCAGATGATGCTGGCTCTGGCGCGCGCCCTGATGGCCCGCCCGAAAATTCTCTTGCTGGACGAGCCGTCGCTGGGTCTTGCGCCGCGGATCACCGAACAGATCTTTGAAACGCTCGATGACATAAACCGGAAGCAGGGCGTGACGATCGTGCTGGTGGAGCAAAACGCGATGATGGCGTTGGAACTGGCCTCGCGCGGCTGCGTTCTGGTCAATGGACGGCTCGACAAGGTCTCGGATGCGGCCGATCTTCTGCGCGATCCGCAAATCGTCGCGTCCTATCTGGGGGTCGGACAATGAGCGAATATGTGATGCAGCAAATGCTCAACGCCCTGACCTTAGGTAGCCTCTATGCCCTTGTGGCAATCGGGTTTTCGCTTATTTTCGGTGTCATCCGGCTGGTCAACTTCGCCCATGGCGATCTGATGATGATCGGGGCTTTTTCGACGCTCGGCCTGTTGCAGGTTGCCGGCCCTTTATGGGCGCTTATTCCGGTTCTGGTTCTCGGCATCGGGTTCCTCACCGGCAGCCTGATCGAAAAGGTTGTGTTCCGGTCGGTTCGCAACGCGCCGATGATCACCGGTTTTGTCGTTACCCTGTCGCTTTCGGTCGTGATCCAGAACCTCGGCCAGATGTTCCTGGGGGCGCAGCCACGCAGCCTGCGGCTGCCGGAGTTCTTTTCGTCCCGGGTCGAGTTCGCCGGGCTTAGCATGCCGGCGATCGATATCGTCATCCCGGTGACGACGATCGTTCTCGCGATCGCCGTGACACGATTTGTCTATCGCAGCCGGGTAGGGGCGGCGATGCGCGCGGTATCGGAAAATATCGTTGCGGCACAGTTGATGGGCATTTCGATCAACCGGGTCGTAATGGTTGCGTTTGGCCTGGGCAGCGCACTGGCCTGCCTGGCCGGGTTCTTCTGGGGCGGCAAGTTCGGGCAGATCGACCCGATCATGGGCCTGGCCCCGGGCCTCAAAGCCTTTATCGCAACCATCATCGGCGGCGTCGGCTCAATCCCGGGCGCGATTCTGGGCGGCTACATCCTGGGCTTTGCCGAGGTCATGTTCGTCGGCTTTCTGCCGCCGGAATACGCCAGTTTCCGGGACACGTTCGTGTTCGGCACGCTTATCGTGATCCTGCTGATCCGGCCTCAGGGCATTTTTGGCATCGACGAAGAGGAGCGCGCGTGATGCAGCTTTCCTCACTGCGGCATTTCAAGGTGTCACAATGGCAGGCGGTTGTGCTGTTTGCGGCCATTCTGATCGGGCTCAATCTGCTTCTGGCCTGGACTGGCACCGGCTATACGCTGACGCTGGCAAAACTGATCCTGATCAATGTCTTCCTCGCGGTCAGCCTGACAGCGGCCAACGGGTTTACCGGCCTCTTCAGCCTTGGCCATCCGGCTTTCATGACCCTGGGCGCCTATTCGGCAGTGATGTTCACCTATCCGGTGGGGCGGCGCGGCTTTGCCATGCCTGCCCTCCCGGAATTTCTGGCCAAGGTCGAGCTTCCGCTGTGGGCCGCCGCACTGGTTGCGGCAGGGTTTGCCGGTGTGGTGGCCTTTTTGGTCGGGCTTGTGGTGCTCAGGCTCAAGACCCACTATCTCGCCGTTGCCTCGCTGGGCCTTATCATCGTGGTGCAGAATCTGGCGCTTAATTTCGATGGCCTGACCCGCGGCGGGCGGGGCCTCACCGGAATTCCGCGGGAGGCAAGTCTGCCACTGATTTCCGTGATCCTGTTTCTGGTCGTGGTGATGTTCTGGAAGATCAAGCACGCCTCGCTCGGCCGGGCGATGCTGGCGGTGCGGGAAAACGAAATGGCCGCGCGCAGTTACGGCATCCGGGCCTATCGGCTCAAACTACTTGGTTTTGTCCTGGGCGCGGGAGTTGCTGGAATTGCCGGAGCGCTGGTGCCGCATGTGATTGCCGTGATGACGCCCGGATCCTTCGGCCTGATTCTGGCCTTCAACCTTGTCGCTATCATCGTCGTCGGTGGGCAGGGCTCGATCATCGGGGCCATTCTTGTCGCCCTCGGGCTGGGCACGGCCACCGAATTTCTGCGCCCGCTCGAGGAGGCGACCGGGCTCTATGGCGCAATCCAGGTGGTTGTCGCGCTCATGCTGATAGTCATGCTTGTGCTGAGGCCGAAAGGCCTGTTTGGTCTGGAAGAACCCATGGTGAGGATAAAGGACTGACATGCAGGGGCTGGCCGCTTCAGAAACCGCACTGCTTCTGATCGACGTTCAGAATTTCGTACTGGAACCGCGCAACCACGCTGCAAGGCCGGAATTCTATGAACGGGTCCGGGTCATTGCCGGCCCGGCGCTGGAGCGCCTGTTGTCCCATTGCCGCGCCGAGGGGATCGAGGTCGTGTACACTGTCATGGAGAACCTCACCGCCGACGGCCGGGACCGCAGCCTTGATTACAAGCTGTCGGGGTTCAACATTGCCAAGGACAGCCCCGGCGCCCTTATCCCCGCACCCTTTCAGCCCCGGGGTGATGAAATCATTTTTCGCAAGTCCTCGGCCTGCCTTTGGCATTCGACCAATGCCGCCTATGTGCTGCGCAACATGGGCATTCGCAATGTTTTCTGCACGGGCTTTCTGACCGATCAATGTGTCGAGCAAACCCTGCGCGCGGGCACAAGCCTGGGCTTCAGAATGGCCTGTGTTCCGGATGCCTGTGCGGCAAACACAAACACGCGGCACAGATCGGCGCTGGCGCGCGTGAAAACTATCTGCCAGTTCCCGAGTGCAGACGAATTCTGCACGCCGCCTCGGAAACAGCCCGCCCTGTCATAGCTGAACTGCCTCCGCTGATCATTGCATCCGTACTGAAGCAGTTTGCCTGAACGGCGAAAGTATTACACGGCGTCTGCATTCAAGATCGAGGCACTGGCGGCGGCGACGAGTGGCTAGCCCGTTCCGGGGCTTGCCCGATTGCCCGTGCGCTGCCTCGATTTTCGGCTACCCGCCAGTTCGGAAAAACGAGCCTGAATGTCCGAGTTGGGTCTTGGGTGTGTAGAAACGTCGGACGAGCGCGCGAAATGCCACTTTGGCTCAACTGTCAAAATTCCAGCATGAATAAAATCAATGACTTAGGATGACCGAAACTTCAGGAATCACGCCGATTTGCAATAAAAACTAGATAAGAC
>Ga0209987_10001658_pt1 | contig 12198 bp, 12 predicted proteins | sample N074metaG_FD_182134 | JGI IMG/M metagenome (GOLD analysis project Ga0209987, IMG submission 182134) | Deep subsurface microbial communities from Kermadec Trench to uncover new lineages of life (NeLLi) - N074 metaG (SPAdes) (version 2) | ecosystem: Environmental > Aquatic > Marine > Ocean trench... | reverse complement strand
TCATTTCTGACAGCCAATGCTCAAGGAATGGATAACGTCTGGTTTTTGGCTCAGGCAGGCCAGCCAAACGGCTGGGATAAATGCTAATAACGGTTAATTATGACCATATAATTCAAAACATAATAGAAATTACCGGGCACTGCGGAATACTGGTACAGGGGGGAAGCACTTGGGTCCTTTCGAGTTCCCAACCGACATTGCGGACCGGAAGGTTTTCGCGCGGGCGGTTGTCGCGCTGCGCGAGGGCGGGGTGCTGCTGCCCAGATTCGCGCAGCTCGCCGAACCCGCGTCGATCCCGGAGAACGTCACCGCGCGGCTGGCCGGGGTCGATCCGGACGCGCCCGACCCGGCCAACCTGTTCCGAGTCCATTGGTTTAACGACGCCGAGCGCCGCGGCCGCGACGGGACACCCGGATTTCTGGAGCTGCCGCGCGCGCTGACCGGGGTCGCGGCGCGCATCGTGGTCGCGCTCGGCGAGCGCTTCCCCATGATCGGCGCCCACAAGGTGCTCGCCGCCTACGCCTGCCTGGTGCCGCGCATCGTTACGGGGCGCTTCGATCCGACCACGCAGCGCGCGGTCTGGCCCTCGACCGGGAACTACTGCCGCGGCGGGGTGGCGATTTCGCGCATCTTGGGTTGCCGCGGCATCGCGGTGCTGCCCGAGGGCATGAGCGCGGAGCGCTTCGAGTGGCTGCGCGACTGGGTCGGCAATCGCTCCGACATCGTCCCGACCCCGGGTTCGGAGAGTAACGTCAAGGAAATCTATGACGCTTGCCACGAACTGGCGCGCGATCCGGACAACGTGATCCTCAATCAGTTCTCCGAATTCGGCAATTACCTGGGACACTACCTCTGCACCGGCCGCGCGTTGGAGCGGATTTTCGAGAGCTTACGTGGCTCCGGGCGCGGGCGCGATCCGGGGCTGCGCCTGGCGGCCTTTGTCGCCGGCAGCGGTTCGGCCGGGACCCTGGCCGCCGGCGACCGCCTCAAGGAGAATCACGGCGCGCGTATCGCGGTGGTCGAGCCGGTCGAATGCCCGACCCTGCTCTACAACGGCTACGGCGAGCACAACATTCAGGGCATCGGCGACAAGCACATTCCGCTCATCCACAACATCATGAACGGCGATCTGGTGGTTGGCGTCTCCGACGAGAGCTGCGACGCGCTCGATCTACTGTTCAACAGCGCGCCGGGCCGCGCCTACCTGGGCGGCCGCAAGGGCTGGCCGCCGGCGCTTATTTCGAGCCTCGGAAGCCTTGGCCTGTCGGGCATCGCCAACGTGCTGGCCGCGATCAAGACCGCGCGGCGCCTCGACTTGGACGAGAACGACGTGGTGATCACGGTGGCGACCGATTCCGCGCGACTCTACGCGAGCGAGCGCGACAAATGGCGGGCCGCCCGCTTCCCGCAAGGCTTCGACGAGCTCGACGCGGCCGAGCTCTACGGCACCCATCTGGCGTGCCCCGACGGCGACCATCTGCTGGAAATGACCCACCGCGACCGGCGCCGCATCTTCAATTTGGGTTACTTCACCTGGGTCGAGCAACAAGGCGTCGAGTTGGCGGATTTCGACCGGCGCAAGGACCAGCGCTTCTGGACCGGCCTGCGCGACCTGTTGCCGGTGTGGGACGAACTCATCGACCGCTTCAACCGCGAAACCGGGCTCGGCGCCGACTAGGCGTGCCCGGCGCATCCGCCGATCCCCGAACCTGCGCTGGAATGGCAGGTTTGAGCCGGCAACCACCAAGGAGGAAACCGTTTTGCGCGCTGCTTATTACGAACAGACCGGCCCGGCCCACGAGGTCCTGCGAATCGGCGAATTGGAGACTCCGGAGCCCGGGCCCGGCGAGGTCCGGGTGCGGGTTCGCGCCTCGGGCGTCAACCCTTCCGACGTGAAGAACCGCAGGGGCGGACCGGACCGGCCCATGCCCTTCCCCGTGATCGTGCCCCACAGCGACGGCGCCGGCGAGATCGACAAGCTCGGCGAGGGCGTCGATGGCGGCCGTCTGGGCGAGCGGGTCTGGACCTGGAACGCCCAGTTCGGGCGCGCCTTCGGCACCGCGGCCGAATACGTCGTCCTGCCCGAGGCCCAGGCCGTGCGCCTGCCCGACGCGACGGATTACGACGTCGGCGCCTGTCTGGGCATTCCGCTCTTGACCGCCTACCGGGGCGTCACTATCGAGGGCCCGGCGGCGGGCCGGACCCTTTTGATCGCGGGCGGCGCCGGGGCGGTCGGTCACTACGCGATTCAGATCGCCAAGCGCCAGGGCGCCACCGTCGTGACCACGGTGAGTTCGGCCGAGAAAGCGGAATATGCCAAGGCGGCGGGCGCCGACCACGTCCTCGACTACAAGCGCGAGGATGTGGCCGCGCGGGTGCGCGAAATCACCGACGGCCGCGGCGTCGACCAAGTGCTCGAGGTCGACCTGGCCGGCAATGCCGCGCTCGATCCCCAAGTTTTGGCGCACCGCGGCACGGTGGTGGTCTATGGCTCGAACCGGCCCGAGATGACCCTGCCGTTCCTGCCCTACCTGGCCAACGAGGTTACGATCCGATTCTTCATCGTCTACCGTTTGGACGCGGCCGTGCGGCGCACCTGCGAGGCCGCGCTCCATGAGTTGCTCGAAAGCGGCGATCTCCGCCATGCCATCGCCGCGCGCTATCCGCTTGCCGAGACCGCCGCCGCCCAGGAGGCGGTCGAGAGCGGCCAGGTCATGGGCAACGTGGTGGTCGAGATCGACTGAGGCTAGAGCATTATCCGACCTTACGGGGTCATTTGACCGGGTTGTTTTGTCCCGTGGTTAGGAGCGCTTCGAAATGCGCTGCGGGGCATCGGATAAGAAGCGCGACGCGGCCACGGGGCAAAAGAACCCGGCCTTCGGTCAAGTTCGAACTGGGGGGCCAGGGCGGCTCATCGGCTGCGTTGCGGCGCTTGCCCGCCATCTGGGACTCGGGGGTCCCACATCGCGCCGCGCGCCGCGCCTGCCCGCCCCATTGCCCGAATGAGCCGCTCTGGCCCATCAAATGACCCCGTAAGGTCGGATAATGCTCTAGGCGCGGGGGCTAATTTTGAAGGGCGGCGCGGATCGCCAGGCTGATCAGCCAGAACCCGATCGCCAGGCCCGAAGCCATCAGCGCGTAGCGGAAGTAGAGCTCGCGCAGGAGGCCGCCGACCGCCTCCTGGGCGCGCTCGGGCGGTAGGCCGAGGTTCCGGTCCAAGAGAATCCACACCTCTGTCTTGCGGTAGCTGCGGGTCGGCGCCTGCGCGCCCTTCCACCACAGCACGGCGGCGGCGATCCCCGTGAGCGCGGCGCCGGCCCCGAAACACAGCGCCGGCTCGAAGCTGAAGCCGATCATAAAGGTACCGATCGCGAGCGCGGTAAAACCCAGCGCCCGCAGGATCGAAACCTGTGCCGCCTGCTTGATCCGGTCCATCGCTCCCGCTCCGGGGCGGTTAGTTTGCCGGCGCGGCGATCTCCGCGCTGGCCGCGGCGGGCGCCAACTCATCACGCCATGCCGCCATGACGGCAGGGGCGTCGAGGATTTCCGCGAATTGGTCGCGCACCGCTTTCCATTTGAACCGCATGGAGTACTTGACGATCTCGATGTCCTGATCCTTCAATTCCGGCGCCACCGGCGCCCATTCGACCAGGGCCGCCAGGCTGCCGCGGAACGCAGCTTCGCCCTGAGCCATCTCGGGCCAGGGCGTCTCGGCCGCGCGCTCCGAAAAGGCGTGCCGCGCGGCGTCGAAACCTTGGGGCCGGTAATCGGGGATCTCTTCGTCGCCGAGAATGTTTTTATGCAAACAAAGTGCCAACGAGCGGGTTTCCCTGGCGCCGGCACCGGTGTCGCGGCCGACCCGGGCCGCCGCGAACACCGTCAGATCGGATAGCGCGGCGAGGTAGATCTCCATAATCGCGATACTGATGGAGTTCGCGAACACGTCGTCCTCGAATAACGAGGTATAGCGCGTGCCGGCGCGGGTCTTGAGGTATCCGAACAAGGTGACCTGGGTGACGGCCTTGGCCCGCCGCTCGATGAAAATTCGCAGCTCCCCGGGGGTCGTCAGGGGCGGCGGCTTGCGCCAAAAACACAGGCTCTTGAGGGCCAATCCGACAAAATAGGCGGCTTCACGAAAAGCGAGCAGCACTTCCTTGAGCATAAAAAAATTTGCCTTTCGGACGACTCGGTGTTAACAAAAATATTAGCCCTCAGATTACTTGGTACAATGTGCGTGTGAAAACCATTTATTACCTATTTGGCCGTGGGGATCAAATGGGATGCGGTCAGGCTTCAAATAGCTGCAATTTTCGTTATTGAGACCACTTTTTTGGTACATTGGCATTGCGTATGTGAAAACAAGTCGGGGGTACTGAGTTATGGCCGAACTGACGCCTGAAGTGCGCGCGGCGCACTGGGCGAAGACCAAGAGTTTGACCATCACCGTCCTGGTGCTTTGGTTTATCTTTTCCTTTGTCGTGCATTGGTTTGCCGACTCTCTGAACGCCTTCTCATTCCTCGGGTTCCCGCTTGGCTTCTATATGGCCGCGCAGGGCTCTTTAGCAATATTCGTCGTCCTTATCTTCTGGCTGGTGTGGCGCCAGGGGGCGATCGATGAGGAATTCGGCGTTGCCGAAGACGAATAGAGGCAGGGAGAAGCAACATGGCTGACTCAAAAGGCACGTTCATCGAAAACCTGCCCAAGGTCTACGGTATGTACACGGGCGGTTTCATCGTTTTCATTTTGCTGATGGCCGTGCTGGAGCAGATGGGCGTCAGCTCCGAGACCATCGGCATCCTGTTCGTTGCGTTCACCGTGGTCATCTACGCGGGGATCGGGTGGCTGTCCCGCACCATGCAGGTCGATGCCTACTACGTGGCGGGCCGGCAGGTTCCGGCCGTATTCAACGGCATGGCGACGGCCGCGGACTGGATGTCCGGGGCCTCTTTCGTGGCCATGGCCGGCGGCATTTACTTCGGCGGTCACGGCTACTTGGCCTTCGTCGTCGGCTGGACCGGCGGTTACGTTCTGGTCGCCTCCTTGATGGCGCCCTATCTCAGAAAGTTCGGCTGCTACACCGTTCCCGACTACATCGGGGCCCGCTACGGCGGCAACCTGGCGCGCGTGATGGCGGTCATCGTCCTGGTGGTGGCGTCGTTCACCTACGTGACGGCGCAGATCAACGCCACCGGCACCATCGCCTCCCGGGCGCTTCAGATTCCCTTCGAGGTCGGCGTCTGGTTCGGCTTGGTGGGTATCCTGCTGTGCTCCATGCTGGGCGGCATGCGCGCGGTCACCTGGACCCAGGTGGCGCAGTACATCGTGCTGATCATCGCCTATCTGCTGCCGGTCATCTGGATGTCCAACAAGCAGGGCTTCGGCATGATCCCGCAGTTCGCCTACGGTGACGCGGTGGCGCGCCTGGGCGAGTTGGAGGATTTGTATCAGATCGGTACGCTGTTGCCGACCGAAAGCTTCCCCGGCCTCAAGGCCCTGACCGTGCCGCACGCCGCGGCCGGCGGTGCGGGCGGCAGTTCGGCCATGGCGAGTTGGAAGTTCGTGACCCTGGTGGCCTGCATGATGGCGGGCACGGCGTCGCTGCCGCACATCCTGATGCGCTACTTCACCACGCCTTCGGTGAAGGCCGCGCGCCAGTCCGTGGCCTGGTCGCTGCTGTTTATCTTCCTACTGTACTTCACGGCGCCGGCGTTGGCGACCTTCACCAAGTTGCAGGTTCTCGATCCCAACCTATCGACCGCTATCATCGGTCAGGCAATCGCGGACGTACAAGCGCTCGACTGGATCCAGAAATGGACCAACGTCGGCATGCTTGCGATCTCCGATAGCAACGGCGACGGAATCCTGCAGGTCAACGAGTTCTTCATGCGCGGGGATATCGTCGTCCTCGCGACGCCGGAAATCGCCGGTCTGCCCTACGTGATCTCCGGGCTGGTGGCGGCCGGCGGTATGGCCGCGGCCATGTCGACGGCGGACGGGCTGCTGCTCGCCATCGCCAACGCGCTGTCGCATGATCTGTACTACAAGATCATCGACCCCAAGGCGGACACCAAAAGGCGACTGATCGTGGCCCGCGTGTTGCTGCTGTTCATGGGTGGGGCCGGTGCGTTCATCGCCAGCTTGAAGCTGACCAGCATCCTGGGGGCCGTGGCCTGGGCGTTCGATTTCGCCTGCTCGGGTCTGTTCTTCCCGCTGGTGCTGGGCATCTGGTGGAAACGCGCCAATCGTGAGGGTGCGATCGCCGGTATGTTCTTCGGCTTCCTGGCCGGGACCCTGTATCTGGTCAACGTGAAATGGCTGGGCGGTGCGGAATGGTTAGGTATCGATCACTTGCGCTTCGGCATGATCGGCATGCCGGTGAGCTTGGTCTCGATGGTGGTTGTAACCCTGATGACCAAGGAGCCTGACGCCGAAACCCAGGCCATGGTCGACGACATGCGTATTCCCAAGGGCGAAACCGTGCTGTCCATGACGCACTAATCCCAAGGGAATGGCAATCAACCGGGGCGAAGCCCGTCTTCGCCCCGGTTTTCTTTTGGCCGATTCGCGGCTAACCTGACCGGGGCATGAGGCAAAGCGAAATGGTCGAAGCCTTTCCGGTCTGGATCCTGGTTATCGATTACGTCCTCGGCATGATCATGTGGACGCTGATCGGCCGCACCGGCATGTCGTTCTTTCTGCCGCAGGACTCCAAGTTCTTTTTCATGCGCTTCTTCGTGCGCGTAACCGACCCGCTGCTGCGGCTGTTCCGGGTCATTACGCCGGGTTTCCTGATCCAGCCGCTGGTGCCGCTTTTCATCGCCTGGTTCTTTTTCATGGTTCGCTTTTACTTGATGCCTTGGCTGCTGGGCTACGACCTCATGGGCATGCTGTCGTTCCCGCTCGAGGGCGATATCGCGCGTGCCATCTACCAGATCGGAAGTAAGTGAGGTGGGCCGCGGTTAACGTCGAAAAAGTGCCATGCAGTCGCAGATCAGGATCTTCTCGCAACGGGTCGCCGACTATCTGCGGCCGGCACCGGTGGTGCTCGGCGCCGAGACCGAGATCGTCCAGGTAGTCGGTCGCATGACCGCGGGAAAGGCCAGTTCGGCCTTGATCGTCGATGGCGAAGGGCGCCTGGCCGGCATCGTGACCGAGCAGGACGTGACCCGGCGCGTGGTGTTTTCCGGCACCGGGACGGAGCCCGCCTCGGCGATCATGGCCCGGCCGGTTCAATCGGTCGCCGTGAGGTGACTATCTTTACCGGGCGATCGCCTCCATGCGCCGCTTTGACTGGCGCCACATGCCGGTGGTCGACGATGAGGATCGACCCCCCCGGCGGCGCTCGACCTGCACGACGCGCTCGCCATCGCCGGCGAGCAGAGACCCTGCGCCACGTCGATCGTATCGCCCACGACGGCGGCCTCGAGGGCCTGCGTGAGATCAAGGCGCCGGAGGTCGACCTGGCCGAGGACCTGTTCGCGGACAGCGTGCCGGCGCCCGACGTCCAGGCCCTGCTTGCCGACATCAACCGCGACATCCACCGCCGGGTCCTGGCTGCCGCGCTCAAAGACATGGCGGAATTCAAGGCCGGCAAGCCGGTTGGCAACTACCTGCATCCGCGCCGCATGGGCAAGCCCGAGCGCGAACAGTTGATCCGCGCCCTGAAGGCCATCCGCATGCTGGCCGAAGCCGTCCGCCTGGAATTCCGCGGCGAGGTTTTTTTCGAGAGGCTGGGGGAGGGGGGGCCTCGCGAAGGTGCCTCACGATCGCTTGGAGACCGCCATGTAGCCGCTGGCTTCGGCGTCGGGAATCGCGTCGGCCGAAAAGGTGAAGGTGCCGTTGTCTTTCACCTCGACCGCGGCCCGCACGAAGGCGCCGAGAGCCGCTCTGGCGAACGCACCCCCCACGGAGATTCTTTTGACACCGGCATCTTGCAGTTCTTCGACGGTGAACGTCGCGCCCTGGAGACCCATCAACACGTTCACCGGTTTCTCGACCGCCGAGCATACCGTACGGATGGCATCGAGGCCGGGTAGCCCGGGAGCGTAGACCACGTCCGCGCCGGCCTTCTCAAAGGCTTGCAGCCGCCTGATGGTGTCGTCGAGATCGGGGCGGCCATGGAGAAAGTTCTCCGCCCGCGCGGTCACCAGGAATGGCAAGGTGCGCGCTGCCTCGCTAGCCGCGGCAACCCGTTCCACCGATTGTCCGAACTCGAAAATGGGATTTTCCGGGTCGCCGGTGGCGTCTTCGATGGAACCGCCAACCAGCCCCGCGGCCGCCGCCAGCCTGATGGTTTCCGCGCAAAGTTCGGGTGCGCCGCCGAAGCCGTCCTCGAGGTCGGCCGATACCGGCAGGTGGGTCGCCTCCACGATCGACCGTGCATTGCCGAGAATCTCGTCGCGCGTCAGCCCGGCGATCGAGTCGCGGCGCCCGATCGAAAACGCGAACCCCGCACTCGTCGTCGCCAGCGCCTCGAAGCCGAGCGCGGTCAGGATCCGTGCCGTACCGGCATCCCAGGGATTCGGCATGACGAAGACTCCCGGCCGCTCGTGCAACGCCTTGAACGCCCGAAATTTTTCGCTCTGTAATTCGCTCATGGTGCCGGTCCAACCCGCTGAAAAACGCTCGACGAACCCTAGGCGAGATAACCGCGCCGCTCAACCGCGCGGCATTCTAAAACTGCGCCTGGTGTCTTCTGATCTCCATCATGCCGCCCGAGGCGCTTAGCGCTTGGTCCAGGGTCTCGATGCCCCGGGCTTCGAGTCGATTGATAGCTACAGGCGCATAGCTCCCGGGATGCCAGGGCGTTCATCGAGTTCCGGCTAATACCAAGGAGCGTTGATAATGACCCATAGAGACGGCTTCCCAAGGCTTTCGGCCAGGAGCGCGTGGCGTGGCGGTGCGGGCACCGCGAGCCGCGGGCCCCGTCCACAAGCATTGGGCCGCCCGAAAGCCTTGGGAAGCCGCCTTCGGTCGCACGGGCGAACCGGCAGGGGACTCCCTTGCGGCGTCGGGAAGCCTTGCCGATACACCGTATCGCCTGCGGCTCCCCTCCTGCCCGCCCCCTTGGCCGACGGATCGCCCGTGCGATCTCTATGGTTCATTATCAACGCTCCTTGGTATAAGCAGCGGATCCGGGCGGAATTTCCGCCGTTCGGTTGCCAAGCGGCGGGTCAGCGGCCAATATCCGCGAAACTCGGCAAATGGCGCGCGCCCAAGCGCGATTGACTGGGCGCGCTCGCACCCTACCTATGGGACGGCGGCACCTATGGGACGGTGGCGAACCGCCCGCCGACCCTCGCCTCCAACAACCCCCGAGAAAGAACTCCATGGCCGAGTATCAATACGTCTATCACATGGACCGGGTGTCCAAGACCTTCCCGGGCGGCAAGCAGGTGCTCAAGGACATCCGCTTGAGTTTCCTGCCGGGCGCCAAGATCGGCGTGCTCGGTCTCAACGGCTCCGGCAAGTCGACCCTGATGCGGATCATGGCCGGGCTCGATACCGAGATCGTTGGCGAGGCTCGGGCCGCGGACGGCATCAAGATCGGCTATCTGCCCCAGGAGCCGGAACTCGATCCGGCCAAGGATGTGGCCGGCAACGTCTTCGAGGGTGTGGCGGAGGTCAAAGCCCTGCTCGACCGCTTCGAGGCGGTCAGCGCCGGCTTCGCCGAGGAGGACGCCGACTTCGATGCGCTCATTGCTGAGCAGGCGGAGCTGCAGGAGCAGATCGACGCGGTCGGCGGTTGGGACCTGGAGCGCACCGTGGAGATCGCCATGGACGCGCTGCGCTGCCCGCCCGGGGACGCGGAGGTGACCAAGCTGTCCGGCGGCGAGCGGCGCCGGGTGGCGCTGTGCCGGTTGCTGCTGCAGAAACCCGACATGCTGCTGCTCGACGAACCGACCAACCACTTGGACGCGGAGTCCGTGGCTTGGCTGGAGCGCTTCCTCGAGGAATACCCGGGCACCGTGGTCGCGGTGACCCACGACCGCTACTTCCTGGACAATGTGGCCGGCTGGATCCTCGAGCTCGACCGCGGCGAAGGTATTCCTTTCAAGGGCAACTACTCGAGTTGGCTGGAGCAGAAGCAGAAACGCCTGGCCCAGCAGGAGAAGTCCGAATCCGCGCGCCAACGCACCCTGCGGCACGAACTGGAATGGGTGCGCCAGAGCCCGCGCGCGCGCCAAGCCAAGTCCAAGGCGCGTCTGCAGTCTTACGAAAGCCTGCGGGCCGCGGCCGCCAACAAGACGCCGGAGCCGGGCAAGATCACGGTTCCGCCGGGCCCGCGGCTCGGCGATCTGGTAATCGAGGCCCAGGGTCTGACCAAGGGCTTCGGCGGGCAGCTGCTGATCGATGACCTCGACTTCAAGATCCCGCCGAACGCCATCGTCGGCATCATCGGCCCCAACGGCGCCGGCAAGACCACGCTGTTCCGCGCCATCGTCGGCCAGGAGCAGCCCGATGCCGGCACGCTCAGGGTCGGTGAGACCGTGACCCTCGGCTACGTCGACCAGTCGCGCGACAGCCTGGCGCCCGACAAGACGGTCTGGGAGGAAATTTCCGGCGGCCTGGACACGATCGAGCTCGGCAAGCACACGATCCAATCGCGCGCCTACGTCGGCGCGTTCAACTTTCGCGGCGGCGACCAGCAAAAGAAGGTCGGCCAACTCTCCGGCGGCGAGCGCAACCGGGTGCATCTGGCCAAGATGCTCAAGGAGGGTGCCAACGTGCTACTGCTCGACGAGCCGACCAACGATCTCGACGTGGACACCCTGCGCTCGCTCGAGGAGGCGCTTCTGGAGTTCGCCGGCTGCGTGTTGATCATCAGCCATGACCGCTGGTTCCTGGACCGGGTCGCGACCCACATCCTGGCCTTCGAGGGCGACAGCCAGACGATTTGGTTCGAAGGCAACTACCAGGACTACGAGGCCGACCGCCGCCGCCGTCTCGGCGCCCGGGCCGATCAGCCGCACCGCATCAAGTACCGGCGGTTCTCGCGTTAGCTCCGGTTCATTCGAGATTCAACATATCGATTTCGGGCGACTAATATATTTTCGCCGACCAAGCGCCGCTTCGATTTTCGCGGCGCCTCAATGAGTCATGAGGACCGGAAGCCTGGCGTGGGTGAGAATGTGATTGGTAGCGCCCCGGGTCAGTGACTCTCGAAACGGGCTCTGCGAGTAGGCCCCCATCACAAGAAGGTCCGCACCGAATGCCGCCGCTTGGTCAAGCATTACGTCACCCAAGAGACGGCGATCGAGTTCCACCTCAATCAATGTCGCGTCGATACCGTGCCAAACCAGGGACTCTACGAACTCCTCCGCCGAAGGGCCGTGGCCATGCCGGTCCGCGATAGATAAGACCCCTACCTTCCGGGCGCGTCCAAAATAAAGACGTCCGATGGCCGCGGCACGTGCCGCGAGTGCGCTGCTGCTCCAGGCGATCAGAATCGTTTCTCCAATGGTCGCGGGTTTGCGTTCTGGCGCCGAAAGAACCGGCCGCCCGGAGTGGAAGAGGGCCGCTCGCAATGTTTCGCGCAAGCTGTGGTCTGGATCGTTCTTCGGCTGGCTGACCACGACCAGATCGAATAGCCTGGCTTGCTCCGCGATCGCCTCGGGACCATCTCCGGCAATTACTTTGAACGCCCCAGACGTTTCAGGTGGATCGCTGGGCCGGTCTCCCGATCGGGCCTGCATGGCTTGCCGAACATCTTCGAAAAGCTGCCGTGCCGCCTGTGTGTCCTCATCCTCGGCGAACACCGGCGAATCGCCCGTCTCGCGTAAAAGCGGGTTGGACTTTCCCAAGGAAGCCAATTCCATAATGGCTTCGGCCTCCTCCTTATCAAAAGCGGGTCGAACGTGAAGGCCGACGACGTGCCCATTGAACCGGCGCGCCACCAGGAATGCGGTCTCCAGGGCGCTGCGCGCCTGAATGAGATTAGGAACCGGCACTGCGATAGTTTTGATGGACATGGCATGCGGCCGCTGGGCGCCTCTAGAGGGCTTAATCCAACATTCTCGGGTGGCGCAATTCAGGTGTTAGGAAAACTACCACGAATTGCGCTCAAAGCCTAGTGGTCTGAATCACCTAAAATACGGGGTATAGGTTTTTCAGCTTGATGCGCGCGTCTTTGTTTGTAAATCGCCAATCGGCTTTGACATGATGTTTGTTGCGCCGGTTGAGCCAGGCCGCGAGTT
>Ga0209987_10001655_pt1 | contig 12205 bp, 8 predicted proteins | sample N074metaG_FD_182134 | JGI IMG/M metagenome (GOLD analysis project Ga0209987, IMG submission 182134) | Deep subsurface microbial communities from Kermadec Trench to uncover new lineages of life (NeLLi) - N074 metaG (SPAdes) (version 2) | ecosystem: Environmental > Aquatic > Marine > Ocean trench... | reverse complement strand
TGAAAATTTAATCCCGTATTCCATTTTTTCATTCCTGACGTTTTTCGCAATAACGCCGGCACTTTACCTGGCGCAGTTCAATACTCAGCTAATGCTGGTAACGGGTGTGCTTTCAGCGGTATGGCTGGCGCACTGGGTTCGACTGAAATTACCGGACTCCGCGGAAAGTCGGGACAAGTTGTGGGTCGTGACTGGACCATCCGTGACCTCGATGTTGTCAATATTCGGAGGAAAATTTGCGCTCGTATTGCTCGGTATCGTGGTGATGCTGGCGGGCAAGGGCTGTATGGACATGGGCGGAGGTGGGCCCGGTTGGATAGGAGAGCCGCTTGGCTTCTTATTTCTGGTTGTGCCCGGGGGCATCATTTTCCTGAAAGGCCTTATAGGATGGTTGATTCAGCCGGGTCATCGCAAAGTTAAGTTTGTCGTACTTGCCGTAATGGCGGCCATTTTGGCCGGCACATTTCTACAATACTGATTCTCGAGCCCGGACCTCCCGGAAAAGGGGCAGTGAGCCCAACTGCACACGTGGGAAATGGGGCGGTGACCGTAGCTACACACTCAACAAACGTGCTGGGTTTCCCATGGTGGCTCTTCGATCAAGCATTCTCAGTTTTTCCTTAAGGCTTTATTTGTCCTATCCGCTGTGAAGAATCTCTTCTTGATTTTATGCAATTAACAGGTTTCAGGTGCGTCTAGGTGCTGGTGTATGTGGTCTTAACACCGCCGCCCAGTTGCCATTTGCCTGTAGAAATTGGTCCCCTCTGGCCGAGCCGCCTTTCACCTCTTCCTCAACCGTTATTTTCGTGATATCCACACCAATCGTTTTAAAATGCCTCAGAACCTGTGCTAATGATTGGTCATTCGGCTTGTAATGACCGCTGTCATTTCTTATCCGTGTTATCACTCCTTGTGTCATTGCAATCACGCCAGCACATTGAACGGGCATGCCGGCCATGAAACTTGAATGGTAATCGAGCAGGCCGGAACCCCTAATTTGCATTGCATATAATTCATTGGACATGCTAAAAGCATAACTTACCCCTTCAGATCTTGCCTCAGAACGGATTACTTCACCAGTAGCCTTATCTTGAATTATTTTGTCTGCCTCGTAAGTATTCGTTGTATCCCACGGCTTAAGGACCAAATTCGGATCTCTTTTAAGATCTGGATTAAACCAATAAGCCAAGCCATTTCTGAAAACAACCCTAAACCTCTCGCGCTGAGCTGCGTTCAGATACTTTGGATTTTCATCTGCATCCGTATCAATCCCATGTTGAGACATGCTTTTGCCATACATCTGCTGTAGCTTCGCAGCTAATTGGCCAACTCCGCAGCTATGAACTTGAGCGAGCTTGTTGCCGGCGAATAGGTTCAATCGCATAATGGAATCCCTACGACCGGAATCCATCTTTGGATTTATTTTGTGGTTGTTATTCCAGTACATGGTCGTAAAAAAAAGCCCGCCTACTTTATAAGCATATTCACCTGAACTCTGAGGTTTGTTCAGGCTTTTCACCATCCGATCAATCCGCAGTAACGCTTTATCATCTCTGCGCTTTGGTTTGAACAAACTCCCGACAAAACTATCTTTTTTCCATTGATGGTCTGACGGTAACATTGAATATGATTGAACTGGCATGGCAACGTCCTCAAAATGTTAATAGATTAGGCTTAACCGATATTCCCCAGATAACCTCCAAATCAGAAAACATCCTGTCTCAAATAGGGGCTACCCGTCTTTCGGCAGGTTTGGCCTTACCGGGGTTGCTAGTTACCTAAATATAGTAGCTGGTGAGCAAAACGGTGGTCGGCCACCAACGGCCGCTCTGGGTTTGCGGTTTCAACCGATGGACGCAACACCTAATTACACAGGTATACGATGATGACCAATTGTTTCATCGAGTACCAGCGTCCGTAGGCTATTGAAGAATGCCTCGACCGGGAGTCCAGGGAACGTCGGCGCTATCTAAAGCATCTTTCAACGCCGCGTAGTCACCGTCTACCAGCTTCGATAATTGGCTCGCAATGTCGACATACGTATCGCGGGCGATATTGAACGACTGCCGTTGTGTTTCCGTCGGGCCGTAGGCGCTGGTGCTCGGATGAAATCGGGCATGCCAAAGCCGGTCGGATATGGCCATCGTATCGTTAACTCCGAAAGATGAAAGCGTCTCGTTTTTCTCGAGACGGTTGCGCTGCCGAATTATTAGAGTCTGCAGCGTGTGCGCCTGTTCGTAGACCGAAATATTCGCCCTCGAATTTTTTAGAACGTCCTTTATCGCACCGAGCTGCTCATTAATTTCGTCGATCGAGTTAATCGTGCCGGCAACCGCACGCCGCAGGTCGTCCACTTGCATTGAGTACGCGATTCGCTGAGATTGCGACGAGCCCGGTAGCGTCGGCTCACGAATTGAAACCACTTCAAACGATTGAGTCTGACTGACATCAGTGCTGACTCCGTTCTCCCTGACGCCCATCGCAACGCTATACGTGCCCGGCGCAACCAGGACGCCGGTAGCGGCGACTTCTTCTTCACTCTCGTCGTCAGGTTCCCATGGATCCAGAATCGGGTACCTGAGGTCCCAGCTGATGCGGTGAAATCCAGCTTCAACCGGTCCTTCCAGGTACCGTACAACGTCTCCGTCGGAATCGGTCACCGTAAATACGATGGCCGGGTCGTCCGCCAGCTCTTCACTCATCAGCCGTTCCCAGTTCGGGAATGTGACGTCCTGATTCGCTTTCTCTCGTTCCTTTTCGTCCTCTCGCCGCTGATCTTTCAGGCTGTGAATGGTTTTCGGCAGGTAATAGGTGAAGGTGGCTCCGAATGCCGGGTTCGGTGCGACGAAATGACTGTCGCCCTGGCTGCCGGCACAACCGCTGGTCGTGCAGCCATAGGGCCGCCTGGGCACGTACCAATATGCCCGTCGGACGGGAAACAAAACAGTATCGTTGCGCAGCATATTGGTGGTGACATCGCGTAGCGGCGAATAGTCATCGAGGATAAAGAAACTGCGCCCGAACGTCGCACCGACCAGGTCATTCTCACGGGTTTGTATGACGAGATCACGAAACGCAATATTCGGCGTATTGCCAGAGAGTTTCGTCCACTGTCGCCCGCCATTAACGGTAAAGAAAACGCCAAACTCGGTGCCGGCGAACAGGAGTTCGGGCTTTACATGATCCTGAACCACACGCCATACAACATGGCGGTCGGGCAAATTGCCCGAAATGCTCTTCCAGTTCCGGCCGCGATTCTCGCTCTTCAGTATATAGGGGGCAAAGTCGCCGCTTTTATGATCATCGACCACCACGTAAACCGTGTCGGCGTCGTGCAGATCGGCTTTTATGTCATTGACGAAAAAATTATCAGGAACGCCCGGAAGATCGTCGATGACCCGCCAGCTGTCACCGCCGTTGTCGCTCACTTGTATGTATCCATCATCCGTGCCGGCGTACAACAATCCTTCAACAATGGGTGACTCCGAGAGCGATGTGATCGTGTTGTACTGCGACATCGCGCTCAAGTCCCACGCAGAGTCGAAACTCCAGGTTCGGCCCATCAGCGGCATTTTAGTCCGGTCCTGGTTGCGGCTTAGGTCTCCGCTGATGACCTGCCATGAATCGCCGTGATCGTCGCTTCGCCAGACTCGCTTGCTGGCAAAATACAGACGCGCCGGATCGTGCGGACTGATCAGGATAGGCGAGTCCCAATTAAATCGCTCCTCCTCTTCGTCCGCGGACGCCTGCGGTCGAATGTAGACACTTTCGCCCGTCTTGCGGTCGTAGCGGGTCAGGTTTCCTTCCTGCCAGTTGGCATAAATGATGTCGGGATTGCTGGGATCTGCTGCCGACTGGTGGCCGTCTGCAAACAGCGTCACGAACCAGTCGGAATTGCGAATGCCCGTGATGTTGTTTGTTCGGGACGGGCCTCCAATGCTGTTGTTGTCTTGCGTACCACCATAAACGTTGTAAAACGGTTCGTCGTAATCGACGGCAACCTTGTAGAATTGTGTGATGGGCATATTGGCAATGAAGCGCCAGTTTTCGCCCGAATCAAAACTCTCGTACAAACCACCATCATTCCCCACAAGCAAATATTCTTCGTCCTCAGGGTCGAAAGCCATCGCATGATGATCGACGTGTTTGGTGGCATGCCGCATCGCGACGAAATCCTCGCCGCCGTTTTCGGTAACGTGCAATATCTGATCCATCTGGTATACGCGATCGAAGGAATGCGGGCTGGCAAATATTTCCTGATAATAGTGTGGCCCCGTTGCGCCCGAGAGATAGTCGTTCTTCTTCTCCCAACTCTCGCCGCCGTCGGCAGAGCGCCAAAACCCGCCTTTGCGATTGGCCAGTTCGATGGTGGCGTACACGACGTCAGGTTGCTGCGGCGAGATCGCAAATCCGATTTTGCCCATCGCCTCATCCGGCAGACCTTCGGTCAATTCACGCCAGGTTTCGCCGCCGTCCATCGATTTGTGAATGCCGGAGCCTGGCCCGCCGTCCATTAACACAGCTACGTTTCTGAATCGCTGCCACGAAACGGCGTACATCACATCGGGATTTCTTGGGTCCAGGTGTATTTCCGACACACCCGTGTACTGATCATCGATCTCGTTGTTGCCGAGTCCCGCCCCCAGGACCTTTCTCCACGAATTGCCCCCATCGGTCGATTTGTAAAGCCCCCGATCGCCGCCTCCGGACCAAAGCGGTCCCTGTGCCGCGACAAAGATCACATTCGAGTCGCGTGGGTCGACGCGGATCATGCCGATATGCTGAGAGTCCGGAAGACCCATATTCTCCCAGTTTTTGCCGCCGTCCCGACTGCGGTAAACACCGGCACCGTAGGCAACGTGCCGTCCACTGACATTTTCACCAGTGCCGACCCAAATTGTGTTGGAATTATTGGGGTCGATTGTGATGCAGCCGATGGAGTAGGCATCCTCACCGTCGAAGATTGGCTCCCAGGTCGTGCCCGCGGTCTCAGTTTTCCAGACGCCGCCGCTGCCGACGCCGACATACCAGGTGCTTTGATCGTTCGGATCGATGGCGATATCGGCGATACGGCCCGCCATAAACGCCGGACCGATGTTTCTTAATTCGAGGCCGGCGAAGGTCTCATCGTTAAATCCCGGCTCTGGCTTTTCGTCATCGGCGCTCCATGCCGACAGCGGAAAAACAAGCGCGAGTGTGGCGATGGGTAAGAATCGATTCATGACGGCCCCCGGCATCAGCGGTGTTCGCTGTTATTGAATTGTTATGAACTACTGCCGCTATCCTGCCACAGGCGGATGCGTGATTAGTCGAATATCGACGATGGCCGCGGAAATTGTGTCTCGCGATACGCAATTATTAGGCCCATGCTCCGGTCTGTGTCAGGAGAACCCGTCGCTGGATTCAGGGATACAGATCCCCAATCCTCGCGCGCCGCCTCAAGCCAACCTGTTCACCGATATTTGGGGTCAGAGTAAGAACTCTTGCGAACCTCCAAATAATTGGGGTTAGATATTTGGGAGTTTTTACTCTGACCCCAAATATCCCAAACTGCCTGTCAGCAACTCCAAATTCCCAACCAGGCGCTTGTAATAATTAGCCAGTCCATTGGCAGCGTGATTGATGGCGACAAATTCGCCGCGCAAATCTTCCAGGGCCCGCTCGGCACGTTGATTTTCCTTGCGCGTATGATTCCAATCGTCCGCCTGAAGACCACTATAGATACCGATGACGACGATCAGGATTTCCAGCATAACCGTAAACCAGTTTTGCTCCCGGATAGCATCAGACAATTTCCGAAGAATCATGTACGCTCCCCTTGTGGCAGACAGCATAACCAATGGCCGACTTCACGCAAACCAAAATCAAAGGTCCAGATCGGGAGTCACAATTTTGTCGATTGAGGCCCGATCCAGACCGACATCTGTCAGTAGTTTCAGATAATTTCTATCAGTGTATAGCCCAGGATATTCATTCCTCTCGCTGTATGAACCCAGAATGGACCAATAGACCGGAAAGTACTTTGTCAGTTGTCGCGCGCGCACGACACTTGTCGTTGCATAATCGCGCGCCAGGGTGGCGACGTCTTCCCGAATACGAGCGGATTTCTCCCGTGATCGGCCCAGGACACCGGGCAAGAGTTTATGCCTGTTGTTTAAGGGTGTAGAGTTGTCCGGCAGTTCACATTTGAATAACATGCTTCTCTCGATGCAATTCGCTTAAATCGTCGACTAACAGGCGTTCCAATCGGATTGACCAAATACCGATGAAGAAGTGAGGAGACGAATTTGGACATCCCTGACTTCGTACACCCTAATCACGTAAGCGCCTTTACGAGCGCGGCCAGCACTTTTGAATGCAATATCCTGGTTCGGCAAACCGGCCGAGCAGCTTTGAGCTGGGTCGGCAAGCGCGGATACACTGGTAAACGTGCCGACATGAAAGCCAAAACGGCGAATCAAGCTTCCGGCCGCTACCCGATAGCCGGCCTGGTCTGTTCACCGTGGTTGCAGCCAGGCGCGTTCACCAGAGACAGGATTGCATCGGCGCAAAAAGAATGGTCGAAGTGCGCTCACCTGATAACCGTGCCGAATGACGGACGCGGATTTGACGACGACAGGGCTCCGCAGGGTTGCCGAACTCCCTACCTGGTGCAGACGAACAGGAATCACCGGCATTATGGCTGCGTGGCGCTCGTGGACATGGGACTGTTGGTGCCGCGCTACGTTCACGGCGACTACGATCTTTACGCCATCATCCCCGCCGGCGCGGCCTATGACCCAAAGAACGTAAAGCCGACTATGGGATCGTTGGGCTCAACGATGAACCCGGACAGCATGACCATGAAAGAGCGCCTGGGATTGTCAGTACCAAACCTGGAGGGGCCCCTCTCATTTCGCGTTGCGAATTTCATCAACAACCATATTTGTCGGGGAAGTCCCGACTTGTTGGGCGCACTGATGGTCAACCATGGTGAGCAGGTCAACCTCGGCAAGTCCGGCATCACCCATGAGCCGGTGTTAGCTGTCTTGCCGACAGCACAGGATGGGCGGTGGACAAAGATTCTTGAAAATCAGAGAGACCATGAAGAGTTCTACATGAACGTTTGACCCTGCAATTGTTTGCCGACGAAGCGCCGCCCAAAATCAACCGCAACCAGGAAACAAAGGGAATCAAGATGTCATTAGAAGAAAAAATAATCAATATTCTCGAAAACTCGATAACTGCCCGAGTTCACTTCAGATGCGACGGCACCAGCGTCTGGGGCGATGGCTACAAGATCGTTGCCGACAAAATTCGTTCGCGGGCAATTCTTTGTATGGAAAATACGCGGCTGCCAGCCGGCACAGCATTTTATAGTTTAGAGGTTAATAAACTCTCGGTTTCGACAGAAATGGCAAAAGGTATGACGTCAGATACCGAAAAAGCGCTGATCGTGCATGAAGCAACCCATGCTTTGCAGGATCGCGCGGCAAGGACATTGAATCTGATCGATTCAGAATGCCCCGCATTCATTGCCCAGTGCATGTACTTAAAGTTAGCCATGCCCAACCAGTTCCCGTTCCAGGTCGGTCCACACGTTGATATATTCGTCATCGCGCACAACATCGCCAACACGATGCTCAAACCCGGCGGCAATCGAACCTTAACGGCGGCGTCGGTTGAATTGCAATCGCTTAAGGAAGCCATAAGCAAGTGCCCGCTTTATCACCCGCGCGAAGACGAGGATCGGGAATTTGACGGGATCGCAGAGGTTTGAACAAGCGGTGACCAGCGCAACGATTGCTGCGAAAAACGACGTCATCAACGGATCGAGAAATACCGGTAGACTAATCATCTCAAGCCGCACAAGTTCAATAAGCACAATGAATGTGCTTACTCTGATCCCAAATATCGCCGCTGAATTTTTGGGCCCAATGCATTGCGAATTCGTCGCTCAAGACCGCATATTGCATTTTAGCTTTGTTACTCGGCGCCTAAAAGGCCGAAAATTGCTTGGTCGACGCTAGCAAAATGATACAGTTAGCAGCCTGCCAGTTCGAAAAATCGAAAAAAAACAGCGGAATCAGGCGCGACCACCTTTCCGGGAGGGCTTAAACAGCGGCATGGCAATTGTCGACTATGCGTTCCGTATCCTCGCTGACGCTGCTTCAGGTTTGCATGCCTGTCGCCGAAAAATTGGCAGGATGGTAGCGGAAGACATAATGGCAGACCATCGCCAGGAATTGCACGCCTGTGCGATTTGCTACTACAAGTCGGGCAATCCGCGTGAATAAACGAATGAATTCGAAGCAAAATGACGAATTTCAAGCAAGCACTGGGAAAGTTTCTTAACGGGGAAATCGAGTTTTCACAGCTCGAGGCGGTGTTGGTGGCAGACCTCGCAGGTCAGCCGAATTCCGGGCCCGAAGCACTGCAACTTCTGAACTCACTCTATTCGACAGGTCGATTGCCGCTGCAATTACACCAGGCGCTCCTGCAAAAGGTGCAAGCGCATCACCAAAGTCCCCCGCCAGCCAGCGCGGAATCACCACCCACTCCCGCGCCCGATAGTGACGACGATGATAAGACAAGATTTATCATCCGACCTCCGGCAACGCCTGCGCCACCGCCAGTTCCCAGCGGGCGACAAACGGATGTGGAAACTGGTGGGAGCCAGACGACCGGGCAAACTGGCCAAACCGGGGAAACCGGACAATCGGGAAACTCGCGATCAACCTGGAGCAATTCGGATAGTTGGCCCGAAACCAGTGCCGGCGCACCGATGACGGGCTCAATACTCAAAGGGCGATTTGTCCTGGAAAGTATTATCGGCCAGGGTGGCATGGGCGTTGTGTTCAAGGCAAAGGACCTGCGAAAAGAAGAAGCGCAGGACCGCAACCCCTACATCGCCGTTAAGATTCTCAATGAAAAATTCAAACAACACCCGGAATCTTTGAAGGCCTTGCAAAGGGAATCTCGCAAGGCGCAGCAACTTGCACATCCGAATGTCGTCAATGTGTTCGATTTTGATCGCGACGCCGGCAACGTGTTCATGACGATGGAATTCATGGAAGGAGAACCGCTGGATCGCTTCATGAAGCGCAACATCTCATTGGGGATTTCCCTGCGTGAAGCGATGCCTATGATCAGAGATATGGGACAAGGCCTCTCGTACGCGCATGAGCGCGGCATAATTCATGCGGACTTCAAACCTGCTAACGCTTTTCTCACCACCGAAGGTGTCGTTAAAATATTTGACTTTGGCATTGCCAGGGCGGCGCAACGTTCAGATCAGGCTGCTGGCGAGATGACATTATTCGACGCCGGAACCCTCGGTGCGTTAACACCGGCATATGCAACGATCGGAATGATCGAGGGCGAAGAACCGGATCAAAGAGACGATATCTATGCATTGGCCTGTGTCGTCTACGAATTACTTTCTGGAAGACATCCATTCAGAAAGGAGTCTGCACTAAGGGCACGAAACTCGGGTTTGGTGGCGCTGCCGATAGACGGCCTGGATCGCCGGCAATGGCGTACTTTGAAAAGGGCTTTATCGTTCGATCGGTCTAAACAGCCTGCAACAGTCAAAGAGTTCATAGACGGTCTGGAAGCAAAAGAGACTAATAAGATGCAGTGGGTTGTCGGCGGCATTGCCGCACTGCTGCTAATCGCGTTCCTGGTTGGTACGGTCCCATCGTACTTGCGCGATTGGCGCTTGAATTCTCTCATGAAAACGTTGCAATCCGGCTCGGACAGTGAGATCGAATTGATATTCGACGAGCTGGAAAATGATCTTAGCCCTGAAGAGCAGTCCATCGTCTACCGCAACAATGCCCCTAGCACGTCGGCTCTGTTTGCCTATTTCAACCGCGTCATTACCACCTCGATCGGCACAGACAACGAGAACAGCCGACAGCTTGGTCTCTATGATTACCCGGCTGCGCTGGAACTAATCGGCCACGCCCAAGCGCTGTTGCCCGACTCTGCCGCTGTTGCCCGAATTAATAACATTGAGGAGCGCAGAGACGCAGAAATTGCTCATCAAAAGGAACGGTTCGAGACAGCTTTGAAAAACCAGATTTTGCTGTCGTCACAGGGACCTGATAGCGCCGAAGAGATTCTTGGTGTCGTTGCGCTTGTGCAGCCCGGACATGAATTGTTGACGGATCAAGGATTAGTTAAGGCATTCGAGCGCCAGGTGCAAACGGCATTGGTCAACGATGAGGTCGCATTGGCGAGGTCATTGATTGATGGCGGCATCAGGGTCATTCCGACATCGCCATTGCTGCTCGATTTGAGCGGCAAGGTCGATAACGAATTTGCGTCTACAGAGCGTACGGTGAAAGAGCAAGCGGATGCTGAAATCCAGGCGATGCTGGAAAACATACGCCAACTTGCGCGAACGGGACGATTTGCTCCACCCAATGAGAATGTTGCCGACCAGAAATTGCTGGAATTGCAAGACAGTGGTGCGGACCCGGCAACTATTGAACTAGCTCGAGAGGCGATTGCCCTGGGTTATTTGCAATTGGCGCGTATTGCTCGTGAAGCAGGAAATTTCGAATCGGCGCGCAGTCTCACCGAGCTAATTACACGACCGAGTGCAAACGTATCCGAACAGCGGCGACAGGAGCTTGCCTACATAGATATGGCAGAGCAAAGCGCGAGGCGTGCTGCAAGTGCACCCCCGACTCAACGACCCGAGCCCGCCAGTTTGGGCGAAATTGACTTGTTGCGGCAGCAATTCATCGCTGGAATAAGCAAGAACAACCTGACGTTGGAGGACGGCCGGGAACTGGTTGATGTCGTGGATGAGTTGCAGCAATTGGGTGCTGACGGCAACATCGTTGATAACGGTCGTGATCGTATCGGTGCGGCGTTATTGCAATGGGCATTGGTACGCGCTGATGCCGGCGACTGGGACGAAGCATTAAGTATCGCAGTCGGAACCCGTGAATTGTTGCCCGAGAGTAATTCGGCGCGGACAGTTTCGGAAATGCTGGAGCGCGATTACCAGCGTTTCAAGGAGAAACAGGGAGAGCAGCAACGGTCCGCTGAAGATTGGCTCGATCAATTAATGGCTCAGTCGATCATCGACCTGGCCTGGCTCGATGAGATCCTGCAGGTGCGCGATGAGATGGGCGGCGATGCGGTGATTGAACAATCGTTGAACGAACAGATCGAGCTCAAACTGGCAGGGCAGATTGACGAACATACCCGGAATGAAGAATTCAGCGATGCTCGCGAGTTGTTCGACGCCGGGTCGGCTTTATGGCCAGCCGGCACAGCCTTGATAGTGGCTGGCAATGATCTGCAATCTGCAATTGACGCGTCTGAATTACAGGCGCAGCGCGGGGAACAGGATGAACCGATACCAGACACAATCCCGGCGACCGTCGCGGTGTCGAATTCCAGATCAAGCGTGGAGTCGAGTTCCAGACCAAGCGTAGAAAACAGGGAGTTCAAACTCACCCATTTTGTCCCGCCCGAATACCCTCGTCGGGCAGAAGAAAGGGGTGTCACTGGCTGGGTTGAAATAGCCTATACAATCACCAAGAATGGCGGCACCACGAATATTCAAGTCGTGAAGTCGAAACCCGAATTGACATTCGACTCTGCCGCTACGGAAGCTGTCGAACAGTGGCGTTACGATCCCGTTATCGAAAATTACGAGGCCGTCGACAAGCGTTTTACGATCCGCCTGAACTTCTATTTAGACTAATTTTCGTCGACTGGGTTTTTCACTGGATCCTTATCATCCCCGAGACTAACGGATTGAAGTCGACTTTTTCGAAGCGCAATTCAGAACCATACATTTCACGCACGGAAGTGATTGCATTTTTCTGTACAAGCCACGGCACCAGAAGAAAACTGAGCGCGGCGTAGACCGAAATCGCAGCCAAAGCCAATACGAATTTTCGATATTTGTTGAAGTAATCAACGGGTGAACCGGGCGATTTACGGTAATCGTCGATCATGCACTGGGCCTCTGTGGACCATTCCTGGAAACATCGGGTTTATTATTCGACTTTCCACGACTTAATGTATCTCAATCTATCGTCCAGGTAGCCAGTGAGGAAATCCAGACTTTCATCTCAGATGCTTTTGGCGCTATCTGGCCGGCAGCTTCAGTCGCGATCAGGCCCGCTTATTCTGTTCGCCAAACCTGGATGAGTTCATCGTAGGGTACGGTTTCGCCCTGGGGCTTTTCATTGGCCAA
>Ga0209987_10001653_pt1 | contig 12212 bp, 16 predicted proteins | sample N074metaG_FD_182134 | JGI IMG/M metagenome (GOLD analysis project Ga0209987, IMG submission 182134) | Deep subsurface microbial communities from Kermadec Trench to uncover new lineages of life (NeLLi) - N074 metaG (SPAdes) (version 2) | ecosystem: Environmental > Aquatic > Marine > Ocean trench... | reverse complement strand
TTGATGAAAGCTTTCCATACAATCCAACAACAGATTTTGTAAAAATTAGACTTGATGCTCAGAAATTTCTTGAAAAAAATTGCAAAGATGTAGGAATTAATTTTTCGGTTATCCATTTTGGAGATGTTTATGGTACCAGAGGATGGTTCTACGAATTTTTAATAAAACGTCTTTTAAAACATACTTTCAGACTTCCCAAAAATGGAAATTATTACAAAGGATTTGTGCATATAGAAGATGCAGTGGGAAGTATGGTATCAGTTTTAGAAAATAATCTAAAAAACGAGTCATATATTGTAGCAGATTCCTCTCCTGCAAAATTCAGAGAGTTTGTTGATTTTACAGCAGACCAAATAAGAGTAAAGCATCCAGGAAATGTTCCTGTGTTTCTAGCAAAGGCAGTGATAGGAGGAGATTTAATCAAATTACTAATGACATCTATGAAAGTGTCAAACAAAAAAATTAGTCAAATATACCAATTTAAATTTCCGTCATACAGGGATGGAATTCCAAATGTAATTTCTGAATTAAAATCAAAACGATTACTAAAATAGCCACTTTTTAATAAAATAATTGTAAAGTTAATCACTTGTTTATGTAAATTAATTATTGATTTGCATACAAGACTTTTTGATACTCTTTGATTAACTCATCAGTGATTTTAAGCACGTAAATCGATTCGGCATCACTTAAATGATCACGCCCATCCCCTACTGCGTTTTTTATCACAGTATTGATTTTGTTTATCATTGGGGGTTTATTTTCTATGTCCATTATTCTCCATCGCCAAATACTATACAACAGGAAATTACTTAAAGACGATCTTCTGTCATATTGTTTTATTACACCTGAAAAAAAGGATAGTTTTGATTCTCATTTTTCTTAATTTTTTACTAGGGAATTTATTACATTTGTTTCATTTAGAGGAGATTCTAACTAGAACTACACTGTAGAACAAAGGTTCAATCTATTAGAGCAGAATTTTATTTTTCTTTTGTCTCTTCTGATTCATCCACGTCGTAATTTCTTCTAGAGGGTCTGATTGGAACAAAAATGATTGTCATTTAATCTTACTTGAAACTAAAATTTTCCAGTATTTGAATACTATGAACAAATGTTCTGTATTCACAGTTTTACAAAAGGAAAAATTTTTGGGAATGATTAGAAGTAAAAAAGTAGGTTTTGAGCATTTTTCTAACATAAAATTTCATTAGAATTGTATACATTCAGCTAATCGATCCTATGTACCTAAAATGTGTCCCTCCTGGGATGGGTATAGTTAAAGTTTTTTTGGGGAGGATGAAAAATAAAAAAATCACACTAGTTTTTTAGTGTGAGTGGGTTTGTCCATGACTGGACAATGTTTTTATTCAAATCAGCAAATGCACTTACATTTTCGTTGTATGCTTGGATGTTTTGTACGGCTGTATCAATTGTAGTTTTTACAAATTGATTCTGTACGGTGCTTGCTTGAACAATTTGCTTGTTGGTATCAATAATTGCAGTCTTTGCAGCGCTTGGGATTTCAGTTGAAATTCCAGCCTTTCTTGCAAATTCCTGGTGTACAGATACTGAGGCATTAATTGTTTTTTCACATGCTTTCAAACATTCTTCTTGCAAATGTGTTATGGCTTGAAAATACTGTGGGGTAATTTTTGAAATATTCTCAAAGTATTTTTGAACATTTTGCTTGTACATTGAATATACATCGGTTGTTGGAGTTTGTGTACTCATACCATACCACTCAAACCCCCAATATATATATCATTGGTAGTGGTTGGTAGTGATTGGTATTTATCGGTTTTAACATCAAATTTTATATAGATATGGTAAAATTGGCAAACGTGTCAAAACCAGAAAATTACACCACTGAAGAAATCGCAGAGGAGTGGGAAAAGTTCGAATGCCGGATAGTCAATTTCTTAATCCGTTGTAAAACATTCTTTAAAAAATTGACTTCTTTGAAATAGTTTTTCTGAATATGCTAAAATTATTAATAAAATTGATTTGAAATATAAAATATCACCATGATCTGTGTGTTTTCGTTCTATGTTTAGATCGAAGACAGTTTTTACAACATGAACATACAATTGTATTGTAAAGAAAAAACTTGGGCTTCCAGATTAGCTGATAAAAATAAAACAAAAGCAAATGATTTAATCGTCTTTAAATGAAGTACAATAATTGGTTTATAGTTCAAAAGACAATCCAGGGTTGATAAGGGTATTGTCCTTTTTGAAATCCCATGATACAGAATATTTGTCAGGTCAGGATCTAAGTGATGTATTAAGGATTAGTAGAGTTGCAGTTTGGAAGCACATAAAAAAAATTAAAGAGTTGGGATACACTATTGAGTCCAAACAAAAGAGAGGATACAGATTAGTTTCTACTACTGATTTATTATTACCTTGGGAAATTATTCAGGGATTAAAAACAAAAAAAATTGGAAGAGTAGCATATTATTATGACTCAATAAATTCTACTCAAAATCAAGCTATGAAAATGACATCAGACTCCAAAAACAACGGTGCCATAATCATCGCTCAAAAACAAACTGGTGGAAAAGGAAGGTTAGGAAGAAAATGGATATCCCCTAAAGGAGGTATTTGGTTATCAGTTATTTTGTATCCAGAATTTGATATCTCAGTAGCTACATTATTTCCCATTGCTTCAGCATTAGCCTTGTCCATTGCATTGGAGAAATGTTTTGACATAAATCCAGAACTGAAATGGCCTAACGATATTACCATAAAAGGAAAAAAAGTTGCAGGAATACTAATTGATGCTTCATTAGAATCCAACAAGATTGAAAATGTAGTTTTAGGAGTGGGAATCAATTTTGATGTGAATATAAAGGAAATTGAAAAAGATTTGAAAAATACTCCAAACTTTTATGGTGTCTCTTCACTAAAAAGATTCAAAAAAGGCACATCTCCAGTTCATCTGGTCCAAACTTTTTTGGTAGAGTTGGAAAAAATTTTCGATTTGCTTAATGTAGGTCAGACTAAAAAAATAATAAAAGAATGGACAAAAAGATCATCCACGATTGGAAAAAATGTAGAAATAACTACCAGAGAAGGAAAAATAAGTGGAAAAGCTATCAAAATTGATGACGATGGGGCCCTAGTGATATCAGGTAAAAAAAATACGAGGGTCATATCTGGAGATATTACCCATTTACCAAAATAAACAAAAAATAAACTTGCAAATTATTTTTTAGATGATTTTTTCTTTGTTTTGGATTTTTTTTGTTCTAAAATTAGTGATGTTTGAGTTTTCAAAATTTCTTTTAGGTCTTGTTGTATGTCAAAAACAGTTGCAAGCATCTGTTCTAATTCTTTTGAATAATCCTTGTAGGTAGATATTAATTCAGACATTTTGAGGTTGACCTCTACAAGATGTTCATTTGACCGTAAAAGATTAGCTGATTTTATTAATTCGGGGATGTCAGAAGAAGAATCCAAATTTTTCAGTTCGGTAGTTATTTTCTGAATCTGTTTACGTAGTTCATAAATTATTCCTCCTGTACCCACTTCAGTCAATCTACCAAAAGATGTTTTTTGTTGATTAAAGAATTTTTCTCGAAAAAAGATCAATTAGATAAGAGAAAATAAGTGAGGAAAAGAACTATGGATAAATTAGAAATAAAAATTTTCTAGTTTTCCCGGCTCTTAAATAATCAAAATAAAATTAGCTTGTCCTACACACCAATAACACGTAGAAACGGTGTAGAACTGATAATAATCCAATTGGTGTTTTCATAGTACTTATGTTAAACGGTACGACTCTTTCTGGACCCAAATGTCCATCATGCGGGGATAAAAAAATGGTAACAGATCAGAATACCGGAGAATTATTTTGTGGAACATGTGGATTAGTTGTGACTGATAAAATTTCAGATACGGGAGCCGAATGGCGTTCATTTGCAAATGATGAGACCAACAGAACACGAGTTGGTCCCGGAACGTCATTGACCATGCATGATATGGGACTCTCCACTATAATTGGAACCCAAAACAAAGATTCTACTGGAAAACCATTAACCTCCGCTATGAAGAGCTCGATTGAAAGATTAAGAACATGGGATAGTAGAACACAAGCACATTCTTCAGCAGACAGGAACCTACGACAGGCATTAAATGAGATGGATAAATTAAAAGACAAACTAGCTCTAACTGACGCAGTTATCGAAAAAGCAGCATACATTTATCGAAAAGCTATGGAAAAAAAATTGGTAAGAGGTCGTTCGATTCATGGGTTGGTAGCCGCGTGTCTTTATGCATCATGTAGAAATACAGAAACCCCAAGAACTTTAGACGATATTGCCAAAGGAATCAACATTAGAAGAAAAGATGTTGCAAGATGTTACCGATTAATTTTTCGAGAGTTGGAGCTGAAGATGCCAGTAGTAGACCCCGTTAAAGTTGTATCGAGAATTGCTAGCATTGCAAAACTTACAGAAAAAAGTAAACGTAAAGCAGTAGAAATTCTTGAAAAAGCAAAAAAACTTGGTATAGCTGCAGGAAAAGACCCAATGGGAATAGCTGCAGCAGCTTTGTATCTATCCTGTATTAGTACAGGGGAGGTAAAATCACAAAAAGAAATCTCAATGGCATCAGGAGTTACCGAGGTAACAATTAGAAATAGATGTGCAGGATTAAGAAAGATGATTCAAGAAGAAAAAATTTTGTAACTTCAGACCAGCTTGTTTTTTGTACGACAAACTCTTTTACAACCAATTAACTTACATCAATCAAGATTGCTATTAGTAAATCAGAACGTGTTCATTTTACTTTTTAGTGGCATAATAATTTTTAAAATTTTAAAAGGCATCTTTCCAAAATTCCAATCCTTTTCAGATGATATCAGAAGAACGTCATCATTTGACAACGGAAAACTCATCACAATTACTTTTTCTCGATAAGACATCGAAAAGTGAACCTCACCAAATTGATGATCAAATTCACGTCTCATACGTACACGCAATGCCAACTCCATAAACATCATTTCATCTTGTTTTTGCGCTTCAAGTGACATTAGGCCTTTTTTCATCCCTCCTGCCATAAGATGACCTCTACTATTGATGATTCTAGCGGATCTTATTTTTATGTCTAATTTTATGATTTTCTGACAGATTTTCTCAATTTCTTCAATCTTATCCAATGGTCTAACGTAACAAGCGATCTATTTATTGCGAGCTTTGCTTTTGGTAAACCATGAAACCTCAATCAACAGAAGAGGCGGTAAAATATTATAAGCATTTGTCCTTGTTTTGGACTGACTTGATACACTTGATGTCGAGTAAACCGCAAGCTCTAACCTCGACGGGTCCAATGAGAGCCTTTGCCACAAATTCAAAAAAAGTGGCTACAGAATTAATTGAGATAAACGAGAGTCTACTAGGTTTTAACAAGTTTCAAACCGAATACTACAAGCAATTTGCAGAGACCTGGAGTGAAGCACAAAAGAAGGTGAATTTGAAATATCCTGAAATTCCACAAGATGTAGAGCAGATAGAGGCATTCAAAAGGATATGGATAGATATTTTTGATAATGATTTTACCGAATTGTTTGACTCAAAGAGATTTGGAGAAAATTACGGAAAACTCGTTTCAAAAGAATTGGATCTGACCAAACATTGGAATAACATTACAAATGTAATACTCCAATCAGTAAATTTACCAAGTAAAGAGGAAATTGATGAAGTGTATAAAGAGCTACATTCACTTAAAAAACGAATTACAAAATTAGAAATTGAATCAAAAAAGAAAAAGATGGTGGAAAGAAATGAAAAGTGAAAATGCGATTGACCCCAAAATAATTGAGGAAATCATCAAATTTAATAAAAATGTCATCGAGGCTCCAGAATTAGTTCCAGCCCCAGATGAAATTGTTTTAGAAGAAACGCCACACGATGTAGCACTAGAAATTGATAAAACAAGATTATTACATTACAAACCATTAACTGATAAGCAACATAAAACACCTTTGCTAATTGCTTATGCTTTAATCAATAGATACAGCATTTTAGATCTTCAACCAGACAAAAGCTGGGTAAGAAATTTGGTCCAACAGGGCTTTGACGTATACATGCTAGATTGGGGAACACCCACTGCTATGGACAAGTATCTTGACTTTGATGATTACATTAATGGTTATTTAGATGGAGCAGTAGAATTTATTAAAAATGAGTCTTCAGTTGAAAAAATATCCTTGCAGGGGTATTGTACTGGCGCAACTTTGGCAACTGCGTATATTACATTACATCCAGAAAGTGTAAAAAATTACATTGCTACTGCTCCCGTAATAGATGGTTGGAGAGACACTACAGTAATTAGCAATCTTGCAAAACACATGGATGTGGATAAGATGGTGGATACTGTTGGTAATATGCCTCCTGAATTCATGTATTATTGCTTTTCTGTGCTTAAACCATTTGAACAAGGTCTAGAGAAATACGTGAAATTTTTTAAGAATATTGATAACAAAAAATTTGTCGATAACTTCTTACGGGTAGAAAAATGGCTTAGTGATACTCCTCCGATTCCAGGAGAATTATTCAAACAGTGGATAAAGGATATTTATCAAGATAATTTATTGATTCAAAACAAAATGTATGTAAATAACAGACACATAGATTTGAAAAAAATAAACATGCCAATTTTTACTCAGGTTGCCGTAGGTGACCATCTTGTATCGCCCGAATGTAGCATGCCATTGCATTATGCTGTAGCAAGCGAGGATAAGACCCTAAGAATGTACCCAACAGGACACGTAGGAATGATAGCCAGTTCATTGTCTCAGAAAAAAGTCCTTCCAGAACTTGGTAAATGGTTACTTGAAAGATCCTAAAAGAAAATGAAAAATAAAAAATTTAACCGCTAATTGTTATGTGCGGTAAATGTAGAAATCCATGATTGTAGAACGTTCTTGTTTAGGTCAGCAAATGATTTTGCATTGTCGTTAAAGGTTTTGATATTTTGCTGTGTTGCATCAATTGTAGCAAGCGCTATTTGATTTTGCATCGATGCTGCTTTTACAAATTCATCGGTTGTGTCACGAATTACTTTTAGTGTCGCCTCTGGAATATTTGCTGCGATGCCAGATTTCCTTGCGAATTCTTTTTGCATTGTGAATGAGGAATCGACAATATTTTCATATGCCTGCAAGTATTCTTGTTGTACGTTAGTAATTGATTGATGATATTGTGGTACTGATTGTTTAATGCTCGTGAAGAATTTATCTACGTTTTGCTGATATACTGAAAATACATCTTTTGGAGTTCCTTGGGTTTGCTCGTTTTTACTCATTTTTTCACCTCCTTTTTACCTGATTTTTTTCCTATCGGAAGGATAATGACTTGAACCAAGTCGCCTTCGCCTAGTCCAAGGGCATTTCTTTCTGCCTCTGGAATTGAAATTCTGCCGCCACTGCCAACAGAGGTTTTGTAAGCTCCCCAATTCAAAAACGATGGTAACATTTGTCCTAGGTTGAACATTACATCCATGCTTCTGTTCTGCAAGTTTGTCATGTTCTCCACTAAAGTGGACTGGTTGTTTTGTGTTACATCAGACATTGTTTTTAGGGCTTCTAGTGGATTGAAGGTCTGAGAGCTTTGATTGTTCATTAATGAGCCAAAATTTTTTATAAATTCAGTCTGTGCACGACCGCTTTTTTGTATCCATTCTTTGAACATATATGTAGGATCGTACTGGCTGTAATTACCACTCATTGGTAAATTATGGTATTGAGTAATATTTAACCATATCTAATTAAGATGCCACTCAATTCCCTGTTACCCAACCTTTTACACCAGAAATACCAACGGTGAACTTTACATTCTAACTACTCTTTAAAAAATCAAGAACAATATTTGCAAATGCTTTTGGATCATGAACAAAAGGAGTATGACCACAACCATCCATTCTATGAAATCTACAATCTTTGATTGATGACACAAATTCATCAGCATATTTGACTGGAATTACTGGATCGTTAGCCCCCCAAATTATCAAGGTAGGAACATTGATTCCTTTGAGTTTGTTTGTAATTATTTCTGCATTTTTCAGGCCTAATATAGTAGACATGAATGCCATTTTGGCATTTGGCAACTTCATCCTTTCAACAAAACCTTCAATAATTTTCGGATCAACCTTGATTTTAGATCCTCCCATCATTTCATAGGCATTTTTTGCATTTGTTTCATTAGGATAAAGTGCTGCCATGATGTAAGCATCTAATGCAGGAGTAGACTGTTTCATGATTCCTGAGGGTGATGAAAGAATTAACTTTTTAATTTTGTTATTTCCAGAGGCATATTCTGCGGCAACCTGTCCTCCTAATGAGGAGCCGAGAATATTGGGTTTTTCAATGCCAGTTGAATCTAAAAATTTTCTTAGAAAATCTGAAAAAAAATCAGTAGTATAATCCACTAATGGCTTATCGCTATATCCAAATCCAATTAGATCAGGGACTATGAGATGGTAGTCTTTTGCAAAGTAAGGAATAGTATTGCTCCATCGTTCAGCAGACGCTCCTAAACCATGAACTAGAACCAATGTATTTTTTGAATGACCTGTTTCCAAATAACGAATTTTATTTCCATCTACTTGGATGAAATTTTCTTTCACTGTTTTAGCATCAATAATTATCACTAGATAAATATTAACAAATTGTTGCGATCGGTAGCTTTTATGTTTTTCAAATTGTTAAATTTGAAAATCCTTCAATTTCGTTTTTTAGCATCCAATTTTAGGTTGAAATGTAATAAAAAAGAAAGATATCAAATTTCTCGTTACTATAGTTGGATCAAAAAATTCCTAGAGATGGCTTGAAATGACAATTTAAGTGGCAAGAAAATTTTTAGCCACCATTACAAAAATCTATTCAATTAATTAGCCTCCATATACAGAATTCCGAGGAGGTGGTTCAATAAAGGAGGTGTTTTTTGGCAGTATCAAGTTATGTAGTTCATACAACCAAAATTCTTGCATTGATTGTAAAGTAGATCTAGGATAATCCGTGTTTTTGAAAATACTTTTGATGGTAATTCTCGGCTTTGTAAAACTCTGGCGCAGGAATTATCTCAGTTACAATTTTTTTTGATAATTTTCCAGAAGAATCCAATATTTCTTTTGATTTTTGTGCAGCTTGTTTTTGAGATTCATCATGAAAGAAAATAGAAGACCTGTATTGAATTCCAATATCTGGTCCTTGACGATTAAGAGATGTTGGATCATGGTTATTCCAGAATAAAGTTAGTAATTCCTCATACGAAATTTCATTCGGGTCATATTCTACCTCTACTGCTTCGGCATGCCCCGTTTTATCAGTACACACTTCTTCATAGGTAGGATTTACTAAATTTCCCCCAGTATACCCCACTTTAGTCGATTTTACACCTTTGGTTTTAAGAAATAAATCCTCGACATGCCAAAAACAACCAGATGCAAATGTCGCTATCATCACTAATTATTTGTTTTAAACTAGATTAAAACCATTACAACAAGATCGTTTTTTTAACAATAATTATTTAACATTTGTAAAAATTCCAACTACTTTCTTTGCGAGAGTTTCAATGTTGATGCTAGGTTCTGCAGATATCAAAAGAAGAATTTGTGAGATAGGAAATGGGAAACTAACTAAAACTGCCTTATCACGTCTGGCGGCAATATAATTAAGTGGGCCTAAACTTTCATCAAATTCCTTTCTTATAGAAGCTTTTGATACAAAATTAAAAAACGCCTGAAGTTTTGTTTCGTCATTTTCATATGGAATAATGCCATCTTTGAAACCTCCTAAAACAAGTTTTCCTTCCTTGTTTATTATTCCTGCAAATCTGATTTCAGGTTCTTTTAAAAGGATTTTACATTTTTCATCATATAGTTGAAAACTAAACTCGTTTTGTTCTGACAATCAAAAAACTATTTCATATCTCAAAAATAAAAACGTTGTCTAAATTAAAAAAATAATCACACTGTCAAACACAAGCAATATTCACAATTTACATTTTAAAATTATATAATCTATTATTTGTTCTTCAGATGCTTTTTTCATTTTTAGTATTGAATTAAAGAGAATTTTTTCAACAAAATAAGGATATTTTTGCCTAATTGATTTTTTCAAAAATCTTCTATTATTGACATAATAATCAGCTAGAGGAACATAGACATGTTTTCCAATTAATCTTTCATCAGTTATCGTTAATCCTTTAGAAGTTATCAATCTCTTTACTAAATCAACATCATAGTGTTCAGATGACCAAGTAAATTTTAGAATCCCTAATTTTTTAATAGAAGCCTTAGAACAAATTACAGGTAAAGCTAAAACAAATATTCCAGATTTTTTCATAATCCTTTTTGATTCAGAAATAAAACCCTCCAATGGTTTAAAATGTTGAGATGATTCCAAGGCTAAAACACGATCTAACGAATTATCTGCAAATGGTAGTTTAGTGGAAGTTGAATTGATAAATTCTAAATTCTTTTCTGTACCAGAAAAATGAAGTTGGTTATAATTAATATCTACACAATACAAGTTTAATTTTTCATAAAGATTTCTCCAGAAAATTGCGGGAGCTGAAAGTCCACTGCCTACATCTAAAACTGTATTTGCAGTTTCAAGTTCAGCCAGTTTACCAAAAAAATCACAAAGGTTTTTTTGTGCAGAAATTGGTTCTTTAATCTTGTCTGTCCAATAACCAAAATTTAGCATCGAGCCGCCAGTTGCAATCTGCATTAAAGATGAAAGAGAATCATAGAGATTTACTACATCTGTTTCATTTCGTCTAAATGTCCAAAGAAAAACATCAAGAGGGTTTATTGTGACCAAAAGATTTTCAAATTACTTTAGAATTAATCCTATTAATTTCTAGGGTTGATGGTGTCTAAAGGTTACAATTTAGTATATTTTATTAACCAAAAATTGCAAATTAGAGTATGTCAGATCCAAATTCAGATGTTTTCGTTGAGCTTCTCATTGCCAAATGGTCTGATAGATTTATCGCATGGTTAATTGATTTTATCATAATTTCTTCAATTTTTGCAATAATAGTCACATCTATTTTTGGTACATTACATGTAGAATGGAGTGAAAACATGATAGTTTCTGAAGGAACAAGTTACATTCCTGTAAGTGTATTGTTCTTAGCTTATTGGATAATTTTAGAATATAAAAGTGGCCAGTCGATTGGTAAGAAAATCCTCCATTTGAAGATAGTAAGTATCGATGGAAATCCCCCATCTCTATTTGGAGTGATTATTAGCAGTTTTGGTAAGGCCTTTCTTTTGCCAATAGATATGATTTTGGGATTAGTTTTTACCAATCAAAAAAGACAGAGAATTTTTAATAAAATTGGAGATACTATCGTAATAAAAATACAAAATACAAAAAACAATTCTGAAAATATTAAATACAAAAAAGACTAAATTTGTCATATTTTCTTATGTTAGGCCTTTGTAGAATTAACCAATAGATCTATTAGCAGCTTTAGATCTTTCTTTTTTAAGAATTGTCGGATACCCAAACAAATGAATGGTGGATTGGCCTTCCAGAAGAACTTCAAGACGATATCGAGTTTGAAAAGTAAACAAACAATCTATCTAAAACAAAATCAAATGAAAATTGGAAATGCATTAAAAATTTACAGGGGTTTGTAATTGGTTAATTTTATTCTCTTTTAACAAGGGTTCGAGTAGCCCTTACTTTATCAATTTTTTTAATATTCCTCGCAATGGTTTCTCGAATTTTTTCGATGTTTTCGGATTCCATTTTTACTACCATATCATAGTCACCAAAAGTTCTATCAATTCGCACTACTTGTTCTAATTTCTCCAATTGTTCTATTACTTTTTGTTCGGCACCTAAATCACTTTTTATCAAAACATATGCAATGGTCACAAGTTTTTGGGTAAAAATATGATATTTCAAAGTTTGTATCAAGAATCATATTCACAAAAAAATAGTTTAATTCTGGATAAAGAAATATTTCTAGTCGTGTATAGCTTTCGCTAAGAGAATTAAAAATAATTCATCGTGCAGTCGTGTATTTGCATTCACTTTGTGAATTCAAAAATGAATTCATCGTGCATAGTCTCTATGTAAGTGGCTGAACCGATGTGTTGGTCTATTAGTAAAGGCTGGCTCACCACTCGCCGAAGCTTGTGATCTACACCACCTTCCTATCAACGCAGTCTTCTGCTGCCGACCTTCAT
>Ga0209987_10001651_pt1 | contig 12215 bp, 9 predicted proteins | sample N074metaG_FD_182134 | JGI IMG/M metagenome (GOLD analysis project Ga0209987, IMG submission 182134) | Deep subsurface microbial communities from Kermadec Trench to uncover new lineages of life (NeLLi) - N074 metaG (SPAdes) (version 2) | ecosystem: Environmental > Aquatic > Marine > Ocean trench... | reverse complement strand
CCGTCTCGTCGTCGTCGCGGGCGCGCCGCGGCAGCGCCGCGATTGCCTTGCGAACGGCTTCGGCCGCGTCGGTCAGCGCCGCCTCACCCGCTTCGTCGGGCTCATCGGTACTGAACACGCCCTGGGCGACGACACGCGGCTCGGCCATCAGCTCGCCATCACCGTCGAGCACCAGAGTAACGAAAGCGACGCCGTTGTTCATCAATCGACGCCGCGCGCGGATGACGTCGCTTTCGGTGCTGAGCAGCCTTTTGCCGTCGAGCAGCAGGCGACCCGAATGGACGTGATCGATGACCTCGGCCGGCCCCGGCGCGAGCCTCAGGAGATCGCCGTTCTCGACGACGACCGATTCGGGCACCTGCAGCGTTCGTGCGTAGCGCGCGTGCTCCAGCAGATGACGTGCCTCGCCGTGCACCGGCACCGAGATGCGCGGTTTCACCCATCGGTACATCTGCGCCAGCTCGTCGCGGCACGGATGGCCGGAGACGTGGATGTCATGATCGTCCTCGGTCATGATCTCGACGCCGAGCCCGATCAGGCGGTTCTGTAGGCGGTTGATGGCGAGTTCGTTGCCCGGAATGATCTTCGACGAAAAGATCACCGTGTCGCCCTCGCCCAGGGTGATATGCGGGTGGTTGTTCGAGGCGATGCGCGAGAGCGCCGCGCGGGGCTCGCCCTGGCACCCGGTGCACAGATAGAGCACCTTGTCGGGCGGCAGGAGCGCACCGTCGCGATCGGTCAGCAAGGGCGGCAGGTCGTCGAGATAACCGGTCACCCGCGCCGCCTCGGTGATGCGCCAGAGCGAGCGGCCGACCAGCACGATATGCCGACCGGCCGCCTCGGCCGCGGCAGCGATGGTCGCGACGCGCGCGACGTTCGAGGCGAAACAGCCGACCGCGACACGGCCGGTCAGGCCACCGATCAGTTCGATCAGGTTCGTGCGCACGGTGGCCTCGGACCCCGACTCGCCGTCGCGAAAGACGTTGGTCGAATCGCAGACCATGGCGAGCACGCCGTCGTCGGCCCAGCGGCGCAACGCGGCCTCGTCGGTCACCGCGCCGACCAGCGGGTCGGGATCGATCTTCCAGTCGCCGGTGTGCATGACGGTGCCGGCCGGCGTCTTGATCGCCAGCGCGTTTGGTTCGGGGATCGAATGGGTCAGCGAGATGAACTCGATTTCGTAGGGGCCGAGCGTGAGGCTGCCGCCGAGCGGCACCTCGGTGATCACGAGGTCCTCGATGCCCGCCATCATGCCGTCGCCGCCGGCCAGCTTGCGGCGCAACACCTCGGCCGTGAAGGGCGTGGCGTAGACCGGACAGCGAAGCTGCGTCCATAGGTAGGGCACCGCGCCGAGGTGGTCCTCGTGGGCGTGGGTCAGCACGATGCCGAGCAAATCGTCGCGGTGTTCGACGATGAAGCGCGGATCGGGCAGTATGACGTCGATGCCGGGTATCGTATCGTCGGCGAAGGTGATGCCGAGATCGACCATCAGCCACTGGCCGTCGTAACAGTAGAGGTTGAGATTCATGCCGATCTCGCCGGCCCCGCCGAGCGGCAGGAAGAGCAGCTCGCCCGCCTCGCCGCTCATCCGGCGGCCCCGCCGATACGCCGGTGGATTTCGAGCAGTCCGCGCATGGTGAGATCGTCGTCGATGTGTTCGATCACCATCGTCGCGGCATGGAACAGTGGCGCAAGACCGCCGGTCGCGACCACCGTCATCGGCTGGCCGAATTCTTCCTTGATTCGCATAACGAGTCCTTCGATGAGGCCGACGTATCCCCAGTAGACACCCGACTGCATGGCCGCGATGGTGCCCGTGCCGATGACCGCCTGCGGCTTTTTCGGCGCGACGCGCGGCAGCTGCGCGGCGGCCATGTGCAGCGCCTCGAGCGACAGGTTGACGCCGGGCGCGATGACACCGCCGCGGTAGGTTCCGTCGGCGTCGACCACGTCGAAGGTCGTCGCCGTGCCGAAGTCGATGACGATCAGCGGCCCGTCGTAGCGGCTGTGCGCGGCGACGGCGTTGACGATCCGATCGGCGCCGACTTCGTGCGGCTGATCGACCGCGATCGCGATACCGATGTCGGTGCCTGGCTCGACGATCAACGGCTCGCAGCCGAAATAGCGCTGGCACAATCTGCGCAGGTTGAAGACGCTCTCGGGCACGACGCTGCAGATCACCGATGCGGCGATGTCGGCGCGCTCGAGGCCCTCGAAGCCCATCAACTGGCTCAGCCAGACGACGTATTCATCGGCCGTGCGATCGGCGCGCGTCGCGGTGCGCCACTGGCCGCGTTGCGTCTCGCCATCGAAGACCGCGAAGGCGGTGTTGGTGTTGCCCGAATCGATGGCGAGCAGATAGCCGCCGCTCATGCCGCACCGCCGAAGAAGACGTCGCCGGTATGGACGGTGCGCAGGCTGCCGTCGCCCAGCTCGACGATCAGCGCGCCGGTCTCGTCGATATCGGCGAAGATGCCTTCGATCGTTTCCTCGCCGAGCGTGACCGTGATCGCCTCGCCGACACCCTTGGCGTAGCGCATGACCTCCTCGCGGATCGGTGCGAAGCCGTCCTCGACCCATATGTTGGCGCGCACCTGAAAGTGGCGCGCGAAGCCTTCCAGCACCTCGCCCGGCGTCACCTCGCCGCAACCCTCGGCGCGCAGCGAGGTGGCCGGGAACGTGGCGCCGTCGGGCGCGCTGGCGACATTGACACCCATGCCGACGATCAGCCAGTCGAGCGCGTCCGCGCCGGTCGTCGAAGCCTCGAGCAGAATGCCCGCGACCTTGCCGCCGTTGAGCAGTACGTCGTTGGGCCATTTGAAGTCGATCTGGCTGTGCGGCGCCACCAACAAGGTCAAGGCGCCGGTCAGGGCCATCGCGGCGACGAACGAGAGCTGCGCCGCCTCGCGGGGCGGACAATCCGGCCGCAACAGCAGGGAAAGGTACAGGTTGCCCTCGGGCGACGCCCAGTCACGGCCGTGTCGGCCGCGGCCCTTGCGTTGGCTGAGACCCCAGACCAGCGTGCCCTCCTCGGCGCCGCCTTCGGCGAGCCGTCTGGCCTCGTCGTTGGTGCTGTCGACCTCGTCGAGCACCACCAGCCTGAAGGCCGGCGGCAGCTTTACGTCCCGGGTCACGGGATCAAGGCGGATGCCGCTGTCCGCGCCGCCCGCAGCAGCTCGGTCGGCCATGCGAAGAAGAGCAGCGTAAACAGCGCCGTCGCGGCGACGATGGTGCTGAGTTCGCGACCGATCGGTCGGTCGAACGGGTCGGCCGGCTCGTCGAAGTACATCACCTTGACGATGCGCATGTAATAGAACGCCGCGACCACGCTGCTCAGCAAGCCGATCACCGCGAGCCCATAGAGCCCGGCATCGATCGCCGCGAGAAAAACGAAATACTTGCCGAAGAAGCCGGCGAGCGGCGGAATACCGGCCATGGCGAACATGAAGATGCCGAACGCAAAGGCGAGCAGCGGGTTGGTGCGCGACAGCCCGGCCAGATCGTCGATACCCTCGACCATGCGGTCCTGGCGGCGCATCGCCAGGATGCAGCCGAACGCGCCGACGCTCATCATCAGATAAATCGCCATGTAGACAAGGACGCCTTGCACGCCGGCGCTGGTGCCGGCCGCCAGACCGACCAGCGCATAGCCGACATGGCCGATCGAGGAGTAGGCCATCAGGCGCTTGATGTTCGACTGGCCGATCGCGGCAAAGGCGCCGAGCAGCATCGAGGCGATCGAGACGAAGATGATGATCTGTTGCCACTGGGCGGCCAGATCGCCGAACGGCTGCAAGGTGACGCGCAGCAAGAGCGCGATGGCGGCGATCTTGGGCGCCACCGAGAAGAACGCGGTCACCGGCGTCGGCGCGCCCTCGTAGACGTCGGGCGTCCACATGTGGAACGGCACGGCGGAGATCTTGAAGGCGAGACCCGCGGCGATGAACACGATGCCGACGATGACGCCGATCGAGGCCTCGCCGTGCGCGCTGGCGAAATGGTCGGCCAGCACATCGAAACGCGTCGTGCCGGTAAAGCCATAGACCAGCGAACAGCCATAGAGCAGCATCCCCGAGGCGAGCGCGCCGAGCACGAAATACTTGAGCCCGGCCTCGGTAGAGCGCAGCGAGTCACGCTGGAACGCGGCGACGACATAGAGCGCCAGGCTCTGCAGCTCGAGGCCGACATAGAGCGACATGAGGTCGTTGGCCGACACCATCATCATCATGCCGAGCGTCGCCAACAGCAAGAGAACCGGGAACTCGAAGCGTTCCATGTTCTCGCGCCGGATGAAGCCGAGCGACATGATCAGCGTCAGTCCGGCGCCGATCAGCACCAGGAGCTTCATGAAGATGGCGAAGTCGTCGACCACGAACAATCCGTCGAAGGTCGTCGTGGTGGCCGACGACGGGCCGGCGATCAGCATATAGGCGATGATGAACGAGGCGACGACCAGGCCCGAGATCATGCGCGTCGCGCGGTCGCCGCGGAAGGCGCCGAACATCAACAGCCCCATGGCGGCGAGCGCGAGCCAAATTTCGGCGAGGACCGGGGTCAACAAGGCGGCCATCGTCCCCTGCCTCCTAGCGCCCGACCAGCGCCGTCGCGACACTGGTCACGCTTGGCGCGCCGCCGGCCTGAACGATCAGATTTTCGACCGAAACGCGGATCACCGAGAGGAAGATCTCGGGATAAATGCCCATCACCATCACCGCGATGACCATCGGTGCGAAGATCACGATCTCGCGACGGTCCATGTCGAGAATGTCCTTCAGATGATCCTTGGTCAGGTTGCCGAACACGACGCGGCGGTAAAGCCACAGCATGTAGGCCGGGCCGAGGATGATGCCGGTCGTCGCCAGCACGGCGACCCAGGTGTTGACCTGATAGACGCCGACCAGCGCGAGGAACTCGCCGACGAAGCCGGACGTCCCCGGCAGGCCAATTGACGCCAGGGTGAACAGCAGGAAGACGAACGCGTAGACCGGCATGCGGTGGACCAGGCCGCCGTAATGGGCGATGTCGCGCGAATGACAGCGGTCGTAGATCACGCCGACGCACAGGAACAGCGCGGCCGAGACGACACCGTGGCTGAGCATGAGCAGGAGCGCGCCCTCGATGCCCTGCGTGTTGAACGAGAAGATGCCGATCGTCACGAAGCCCATATGGGCGACCGACGAATAGGCGATCAGTTTCTTCATGTCCTCCTGCGCCAGCGCGACCAGCGAGGTATAGATCACCGCGATGACGCTTAGCGTGAAGACCAACGGCGTGAAGAACGCGCTCGCCTCGGGCAGCATGGGCAGCGAGAAGCGGATGAAACCATAGGCGCCGTATTTCAACAGCACGCCGGCCAGCACCATCGAAGCCGCCGTCGGCGCCTCGACATGGGCGTCGGGCAGCCAGGTATGCACCGGCCACATCGGCACCTTGACGGCGAACGACGCGAACAGCCCGAGCCATAGCCAGTACTGCATGTCGACCGGGAAGTCGGTCGCCATCAGCGTCGGGATGTCGGTCGTGCCGGCGACGTAGTACATCGCCAGGATGGCGAGCAGCAGCAGCACCGAGCCGAGCAGCGTGTAGAGGAAGAATTTGAACGCCGAGTATACCCGGCGCGGCCCGCCCCAGATGCCGATCAACAGGAACATCGGGATCAGCGTGCCCTCGAAGAACAGGTAGAAGAGCACGAAATCGAGCGATGAGAAGACGCCGACCATCATCGTCTCGAGCACCAGGAAGGTGATCATGTATTCCTTCACGCGGCTCTCGATCGCACGCCAGCTGGCGAGGATGCAGATCGGCGTGAGGAAAGTGCTCAAGAGCACGAAGAACAGCGTGATGCCGTCGATGCCGACGTGATAGGCGATGTTGAAGTCCGGCATCCATGGCACGCGCTGGACGAACTGGAACTCGGCCGTCGTCTTATCGAAACCGAACCACAACAGAAGCGACAGCACGAAGGTGATCAGCGAGGTCCAGAGCGCGACGTTGCGGGCGTTGCGCGCGACGATGGCCTCTTCGCCACGGATGAACGCGATCAACAGCGCACCGACCAACGGCAGGAAGATCGTCAGGGAAAGGATCGGAAGTTCGGTCATGGTTCGACCCTTACGCCCCCGGCGCCAGCAGGTACCAGGTGACCAGCGCGGCGACGCCGATCAACATGGCGAATGCGTAATGATACAGATAACCGGTCTGCAGCCGTGTCGCCCGGCGCGCCAGATCGAGCACCGCGGCGGCGATGCCGTCGGGCCCGACGCCGTCGATGACAGCGCCGTCGCCGCCCTTCCACAATCCCCGGCCCAGGTGGTTGGCGGTGCGCACGAACACGACGTCGTAGAGTTCGTCGAAATACCACTTGTTGAGCAGGAACAGATAGACCGGCCGGCATCGCGCGACGATGCGGCCCGGCAGGCCCGGCCACAACATGTACATGACATAGGCGATCGCAATGCCGACCGCGCCGACCGCGAGCGGCAACCCCTTGACCCACGCCGGGACGTAATGCGCTGCCTCGAGCACGTTGTTCTTGGCGAGCACGACGATGCTGCCGCGCCAGAACGCGCCGTCGGCGTCGACCATGCCGAGTTGCACGCCGATGTAGCCCGAGAAGATCGCGCCGAGCGCCAGGAGAACGAGCGGAATGGTCATCACCTTGGGCGATTCGTGGACATGCGCCAAGACCTTCTCGTCGGCGCGCGACGCGCCGTGGAAGGTCAGGAACAGCAGCCGCCCGGAATAGAACGCGGTCATGATCGCCGCGGCGATACCCAGCCAGAAGGCATAGAAGCCGACACCCGAATCCGCCGCGAAGGCCGCTTCGAGAATCAGATCCTTCGAAAAATAGCCGGCGAAGAACGGCACGCCGACAAGCGCCAGACTGCCGACCCACATGACGCCGTAGGTCAGCGGAATGAGCTTCCACAAACCGCCCATCTTGCGCATGTCCTGTTCGGCCGACATGGCGTGGATCACCGAGCCCGCGCCCAGGAACAGCAGCGCCTTGAAGAAGGCGTGGGTCATCAGGTGGAAGATGCCCGCCGAATAGGCCGATACCCCGATGGCGAAGAACATGTAGCCGAGCTGGCTGCACGTCGAGTACGCGATGACCCGCTTGATGTCGGTCTGGCAAGTCGCGACGGTCGCCGCGAAGAAAGCCGTGCTGGCGCCGACCACGGCGACGACGCCGAGCGCGGTCGGCGAAAGCTCGAACAAGGGCGAGAGCCTGGCTACCATGAAGACGCCCGCGGTCACCATGGTCGCCGCATGGATCAGCGCCGAGACCGGCGTCGGGCCCTCCATCGCATCGGGCAGCCAGGTGTGCAGGCCGAGCTGCGCCGACTTGCCCATGGCGCCGACGAACAGCAGCAGGCAGATCAGCGTCAGCGTGTCGAACTGGAACCCGAGGAACTCGATCGTCGTGCCGACGTACTCGGGCGCGGCGGCGAATACCTCGTCGAAGGTCACCGCGTTGAAGACGAAGAAGATCGCCAGGATGCCGAGCGAGAAGCCGAAATCGCCGACGCGGTTGACCAGGAACGCCTTGATCGCCGCGGCGTTGGCCGCCGGCCGCGTGTACCAGAATCCGATCAGCAGGTACGAGCACAGGCCGACGCCTTCCCAGCCGAAGAACATCTGCACCAGGTTGTCGGCGCTGACCAGCATCAGCATCGAGAAGGTGAACAGGCTGAGATAGGCGAAGAACCGCGGAATGTGCGGGTCGTGCGACATGTAGCCGATCGAATAGACGTGGATGATGAACGACACGGTGGCGACGACGAAGATCATTACCGCCGAAAGCGTGTCGAAGCGCAGCGACCAGTCGACCTCGAAGGCGCCCGAATCGATCCAGATGATCGGTTCGACGGTTATCGTCCGGCCGAGCAACGCGACGTCGTAGAACACCAACCACGAGGACAGCATGGCGATCGCCATGAACACGCAGGTGATGATCGCCGCGGCACGGTCGCCCAGCGCGCGGCCGAAGAAGCCGGCGATGATCGCGCCGATCAGGGGCGAAATGACCGAGGCGGCGTGCAACATGTCGCTCAGCCCTTCATCACGTTGATGTCATCCACCTCGATCGAGCCGCGATTGCGGAAATAGACGACCAGGATGGCGAGACCGATGGCAGCCTCGGCCGCCGCGACGGTGAGCACGAACATGGCGAACACCTGGCCGGTCAGATCGTCCAGATGGGTCGAGAACGCGACCAGGTTGATGTTGACCGCAAGCAGCATCAGCTCGATCGACATCAAGATGATGATGATGTTCTTGCGATTGAGGAAGATGCCGAAAATGCCGAGCGTGAACAGGATCGCCGCGACGGTCAGGTAATGGGACAGGCCGACGGCCATCACACACCCTCCCCCGGCGAAACCTTCTTGAGCTCGACGGCTTCGGCGCGGGTGCGGCGCACCTGCTGGCCGACGTTTTGCTTCCTGACCCCGCTGCGCACCCGGTGGGTCAGCACGATGGCGCCGATCATGGCGACCAGCAACACCATGCCGGCGCCCTGGAACAGATAGACGTAGTCGGTGTAGATCACCGCGCCGAGCGCCTCGGTATTGGTCGTCCCCGCCGGCGTCGGCGTCGCGGCGGGCGCCTGGCTTTCGGGCGCGAGACTCCAGCCCGCGATGACCAGCACCAGTTCGCTCAGCAGCAGGAGGCCGATCATCGCGCCGGTCGGCAGGTATTGGAGGTACCCCTCGCGCAGCGCCGTAAGGTTGATGTCGAGCATCATGACGACGAACAGGAACAGCACCGCGACCGCGCCGACGTAGACGACGACCAGGATCATCGCCAGGAACTCGGCGCCCATCAGCACGAACAGCCCCGCCGAGTTGCAGAAGGCGAGAATCAGGAACAGCACCGAATGCACCGGATTGCGCGCGGCGATGACCATCACCGCGGCGCCGACGGTGACGGTGGCGAACATATAGAAGGCGAACGTCACGAGGATCATCGCGGTGCCTGCCTTTCGGTGGTGTCGATCCGACTCATTCGCACGGCCTAGCGATACGGGGCATCGGCGGTCAGGTTGGCGGCGATCGCCGCTTCCCATCGATCACCGTTGGCGAGCAGCTTCTCCTTGTCGTAGAGCAGCTCCTCGTGGGTCTCGGTGGCGTATTCGAAGTTCGGCCCCTCGACGATGGCGTCCACCGGACAGGCCTCCTGGCAGAATCCGCAGTAGATGCATTTGGTCATGTCGATATCGTAGCGCGTCGTGCGCCGGCTGCCGTCCTCGCGCGGCTCGGCCTCGATGGTAATTGCCAGCGCCGGACAGACCGCCTCGCACAGCTTGCAGGCGATGCAGCGCTCCTCGCCGTTGGCATAGCGGCGAAGCGCGTGCTCGCCGCGGAAACGCGGCCCCAGCGGCCCCTTCTCGTAAGGGTAGTTGATGGTCGCCTTGCGGGTGAAGAAATAGCGCAGCGTCACCGACATGCCCTTTATCAGTTCGACCAGCAGGAGCGTACGCGCGGCGCGATCCAGGAATGACATGGCTATCTCCTCACCGTCATTTCGGCACCCAGTCGAAGGCGACCAGCACACCCGAATAGAATGCGACGGCGCCTAGCGAGAGCGGCAGGAAGACCTTCCAGCCAAGGCGCATGAGCTGGTCGTAGCGGTAGCGCGGGAAGGTCGCGCGGACCCACAGATAGACGAACAGGAGCGCCGCGACCTTGCCGGCGAACCAGAACGGCCCGGGTATCCAGTTGAACGGCGCGATGTCGAACGGCGGCAGCCAGCCGCCCAGGAACAGGATCGTCGTCATGGCGCACATCAAGATCATGGCGGCGTATTCGCCCAGGAAGAACAGCGCGAAGGTCATCGCCGAATACTCGACGTTGTAGCCGGCGACCAGCTCGGCCTCGGCCTCGGGCAGGTCGAATGGCGACCGGTTGGTCTCGGCCAGCGTCGAGATGAAGAAGATGACGAACATCGGGAACAGCGGAATGAAGAACCATAGGTCGCGCTGTGCGAGCACGATGTCGGTCAGCCTGAGCGAGCCGACGCAGACCAGCACCGTGATGATGACGAAGCCCATCGAGACCTCGTAGGACACCATCTGCGCGGCCGAGCGCAGTGCGCCCAGGAAGGCGTAGCGCGAATTGCTCGCCCAGCCCGCCATGATGATGCCGTAGACGCCAAGCGAGGAAATCGCGAAGAGATAGAGAATGCCGACGTTGAGGTCGGCGATCACCCAGCCCTCGTTGACCGGCATGACGGCCCAGGCGACCAGGGCGAGCACGAAGGTCAGCATCGGCGCCATGATGAACAGCACCTTGTTGGCGCCGGACGGGATGATGGTTTCCTTGGTCATCAGCTTCAGCGCGTCGGCGATCGGCTGCAGGAGGCCGAACGGGCCGACGACGTTGGGGCCTTTGCGGATCTGCATGGCGCCGATCACCTTGCGCTCGACATAGGTCAGATAGGCGACGGCGAGCAACAGCGGCACGAGCAGCGCGACGATTCCCGCGACGATGACCACGCCCGGCCAGATGAAGCCATTCCACATCTCAACCATCGGTGCCGGTCGCCTCCTCGCGCGGCGCGACGAACAGCGCGCTGCACTCGGCCATGGTCGGCGAGGCGCGGCTGATCGCATCCGTCATGTAGAAGTTCGCGATCGGCGTCGTGAACGGCGTCGCGTCCATCGTGCCCGCGGCGCCGAAGGGTTGCCATTCGGCGGGCGTGACTTCGTCGACGTCGGCGAGCCGCGGCGCGATCTCGACCATGCGGGCGCGAACCTCGCGCAGCGTGTCGTACGGCAAGGCATGGCCCATCGCGGCCGACAAGGCGCGCAGAACCTTCCAATCCTCGCGCGCCGCGCCCGGTGGAAACACGGCGAGCCGCGTCCGCTGCGGCCGGCCCTCGGTGTTGACGTAGGTCGCGTTCTTCTCGGTATAGGCGGCGCCCGGCAGGATGACGTCGGCGCGGTGCGCGCCGCGGTCGCCGTGGTGGCCCTGATAGACGACGAACGCGTCGCCGAGGCGCTCGGGGTCGATCTCGTCGGCGCCCAGCAGATAGACCAGCTCGATGTCGCCGGCCGCCGCGCCGTCGAGGATACCGCCGACATCCCTGCCGCCCTCGCCCGGCACCAGGCCGAGATCGAGGCCGGCGACCCGCCCCGCCGCGGTGTGCAGCACGTTGAAGCCGTTCCAATCGTCGCGGACCATGCCGTAGGCCTCGGCGATGGCGCGCGCGGCAGCCAGCACGGCGGCCCCGTCGGGCCTCGTCAGCGCGCCCATGCCGACGACGATCATCGGCCGTGCGGCAGCCTGTAAAACTCCGCAAAATGAATGCGTTCCGGCGAGTATCTCGGCCAACGAGTCAGGCCCGGCGCCAAGCATATCCGCCTTATAGGTAAGATCCATGGCCGGGCCGACGACGCCAACGCTGAAGCCACCCATGAGGTAGCGTTTGCGTAACCGGGCATTGACCAGCGGCGCCTCGTAGCGCGGGTTCGTGCCGACCAGCAGACAGGCGTCCGCGTCCTCGATTCCGGCGATCGTCGTGTTGAACAGATAACCCGCGCGCGCCGCTGAATCGAGCTTGGCGCCATCCTGGCGACAATCGAGATGGGGCGAACCCAGGGCCGCCATCAGGTCCTTCAACGCGACCATCGCCTCGGCGTCGGCGAGGTCGCCGGCGAGCGCCGCGATCCGGTCGCCGGCGAGACCCTTGGCGCGCTCGGCGACGGCGCCGAGCGCCACGTCCCAGTCGACCGCCTCGAGGCGGCCGTCGCGCCGCACCATCGGCGTATCGAGGCGTTGCAGGCGCAGCCCGTCGTTGGCGAAGCGCGTCTTGTCGGAGATCCACTCCTCGTTGACGTCCTCGTTGAGCCGAGGCAACACGCGCATCACCGTGGCGCCGCGCGCATCGACCCGGATGTTGCTGCCGACGGCGTCGTGCACGTCGATCGACTCGGTGCGCTGCAGTTCCCACGAGCGGGCGGCGAAGGCGTAGGGCTTCGACGTCAGCGCGCCGACCGGGCAGAGGTCGATGATGTTGCCTGACAACTCCGAGCTCAACGCCTTCTCGATATAGGTGTCGATCTCCATGTGCTCGCCGCGATTGACGACGCCGAGTTCGGTGACGCCGGCGATGTCGTCGAGGAAACGGACGCAACGCGTGCAGTGGATGCAGCGCGTCATGTAGGTCTTGACGAGCGGCCCGAGGTCCTTCTCCTTGACCGCGCGTTTGTGCTC
>Ga0209987_10001647_pt1 | contig 12233 bp, 9 predicted proteins | sample N074metaG_FD_182134 | JGI IMG/M metagenome (GOLD analysis project Ga0209987, IMG submission 182134) | Deep subsurface microbial communities from Kermadec Trench to uncover new lineages of life (NeLLi) - N074 metaG (SPAdes) (version 2) | ecosystem: Environmental > Aquatic > Marine > Ocean trench... | reverse complement strand
CGGCGAAACGGTCTTGCCCGACTATCAATTCCTGCGCGGCGATCCGGTCCAAGGCATGAACGGCGCCGCCCATACCGGGTCGGGCTCGATCCGCGCCGGCGGTCAGGAGCATTTCTATCTCGAAGGCCAGGTCGCCATGGCCCTGCCCGGCGAGGGCGGCGAGATACGTGTCTATTCTTCGACCCAGCATCCCTCGGAAGTGCAGCATCTGGTGGCCCACATGCTGGCCAAACCGCTATCGGCGGTGGTCTGCGAGTGCCGGCGCATGGGCGGCGGTTTCGGCGGCAAGGAGAGCCAAGCTTCGCAATGGGGCTGCATCGCCGCATTGGTGGCGAGCGTGACCGGTTCCGCGGCCAAGGTCCGCCTCGACCGCGACGACGACATGATCATGACCGGCAAACGCCACGACATCAGGGCAGACTACAGCTACGCCCACGACGACAAGGGCAGGCTGTTGGCGGTGGATGTCGAATTCAATGCCCGTTGCGGCTTTTCCGCCGATCTGTCGCTGGGCGTTTGCGACCGCACCATGTTCCACGCGGACAACGCCTATTATTATCCGAACGTGCGCATCCGCTCGCGCCGGGTAAAGACCGATACGGTGTCGAACACGGCGTTTCGGGGCTTTGGCGGGCCGCAGGGCATGGTGTTCGCGGAACGAATGATGGACGAGATCGCGATTCGCCTCGGCATCGATCCCCTGATCGTGCGCAAACGCAATTTCTATGGCACCGGCCGGGACATAACTCCCTTCGGCATGAAGGTGGCCGACAACATTGCGCCACGATTGATTCGGGAACTCGAACAAACCAGCGACTACCGGCAACGGCGCAAAGCCATCAAGGCGTTCAATCGCAAGAACCGCTTCCTGAAAAAGGGAATCGCCCTGACCCCGGTAAAATTCGGCATCGCCTTCACCCTCAAGCACCTCAACCAAGCGGGTGCGCTGGTGCACGTCTATACCGACGGCTCGGTGCAGGTGAACCACGGCGGCACGGAAATGGGCCAGGGCCTCTACACCAAGGTCGCGCAGGTGGTGGCCGAAGAATTCGGCATCGATTTCGACAGCGTGAAGATCACCGCGACCACAACCGACAAGGTGCCCAACACCACGCCGACCGCCGCCTCGTCCGGCTCCGACCTGAACGGCATGGCGGCAAAGCGCGCGGCCGAGACCATCAAGGACAGAATGGCCGAATTGGCCGGCCGTCTCTATCAGGCGAAAAAGTCGGAAATCCGCTTCGCCAACAACATGGTGCGACTGGGCGAACGGGAGATCTCCTTTGCCGAGCTGGCGAGCACTTGTTTCCTGGAGCGGGTCTCGCTTTCGTCCACCGGATTTTTCGCCACGCCGAAAGTCACTTGGGACCGGGAAACGGCAAGCGGGCAACCGTTCCTCTATTTCGCCTATGGTGGCGCCTGTTCGGAGGTCACGATCGACACGCTAACCGGTGAAATGCGGATCGACCGGGTGGACGTGCTGCACGATGTCGGCACGTCGCTCAACCCGGCCATCGACATCGGCCAGATCGAGGGCGGTTTCGTGCAAGGCATGGGCTGGTTGACGACGGAAGAGCTGGTCTATGACGCTTCCGGCCGGCTCACCACCCACGCCCCCTCCACCTACAAGATTCCGACGGCCGGCGACGTGCCGGAAGATTTCCGGGTTGCATTGTGGGATTCCAAGGGTAACAAGGAACCGACGATTTATCGTTCCAAAGCAGTGGGGGAACCGCCCCTCATGTTGGCGATCTCGGTGTTTTCGGCGATCACCCATGCGGTGGCCAGCCTTCGTCCCGGCCGGGTGCCCCGGCTGGACGCGCCGGCGACCCCGGAGGCTATCGCCCGCGCCGTCAGATCCATGTTGGACGAATGAGCCGATGCCCGTCTGGTCCACCATATACGCCGCCCTGAAGCGCAACGAATATTGCGCCATGGCGAGCGTGGTCGAGGTTCGCGGTTCCGCGCCACGCGAGGCGGGTGCCCGCATGGTGGTGCTGCGGGATGGCGGCTTCACCGGCACCATCGGCGGCGGCGCCTTGGAGTGGCAGGCCATCGCCCACGCCCAAGCCGCGATCGCAAGCGCGGTTTCGAACCGGAAAGTTCCGCCGCTGCGCACAATCCAACAGGCACTGGGTCCGGATCTTGGCCAATGCTGTGGGGGCATGGTCCACTTGCTGCTGGAAGTTTTCGAACCGGCGCGCCTGGCCGAGGTGGCCGCGCTGGCCGAGGCCGAAGCGGCGGGTCCGTTCCTGACCGAGGGCCGGATGGAAGAGTTCCGCGTGACCCGGACCATTGAAGAGGACGGCACCACGAACCCGGCCGCCGACGGAAATGACGGCCCGACCATCAACCAATCCCTCCTGCGCGAACGGTTTGGCCGACCCAAGCAGACCTTGGCGCTGTTCGGGGCGGGCCATGTCGGGCGGGCGCTGGTCCTCGCATTGGCGCCGCTCGATTTCGAAATCGTGTGGATCGATCCGCGGAACGACGCCTTTCCCTCCGTGGTGCCGGGCGATGTGCGCGTGGTGCGGTCGCAAAATCCGGTCGAAGAATTGACGAAGCTGCCGGACAATGCTTTCGTCGTGGTGATGTCGTACAGTCATGCACTCGACTTCGACGTCGTTCATGGCGCGCTGAGGGCCGGGCGCTTCGCTTATGTCGGCTTGATCGGGTCCGCGACGAAACGGGCGCGGTTCCAGAACCGTTTGCGCCAAGGGGGGATGGATCAAATGGATATCGATCGGTTGGTATGTCCGATTGGCATCGCCGGCATCAAGTCCAAACAACCGTCGGCTATCGCCACTTCGGTCGCCGCGGACCTGCTGCACCGGGTGGAAGAATTGGCCCACGCCAAAAAAGGGAATAACGCGGCCCCACGGAATATCGCGCGCAGGGTGTCGGGAACGTGAACGAAAACGTATCGAACGTGGGGAACCACGAAGGTTCGGATAGTTACCTTTTGGAAGCGCGAAATATCGTCAAGGTCTTTGGCGAACTTCGCGCCAACGACGATGTCACGCTGAGTCTAAAACCCGGCGAGATCCATGCGCTATTGGGGGAGAACGGCGCAGGCAAATCGACTCTGGTGAAAATCATTTACGGTTCCCTGCAACCGACGTCGGGGCAAGTGTACTGGAAGGGCGCGCCGGTCGATGTCGCCAACCCCTCGGTGGCGCGGGAGCTGGGCATCGGCATGGTGTTCCAGCACTTTTCCCTGTTCGATTCCTTGACGGTAACGGAAAACATCGCGCTTGCCCTTTCCGCGGACCAAGGCATGGCCGGCTTGGCCGAACGGGTCGCAAAGGTATCCACCGACTATGGCTTGCCACTTCGGCCCGACGCCCTGGTCGCCGACCTGTCGGTGGGAGAGCGTCAGCGTATCGAAATCGTCCGCTGCCTGCTGCAGGAACCGCGCTTGCTGATCATGGACGAACCGACCGCGGTCTTGACCCCGCAGGAGGCCGATCAGCTTTTCGTCACTTTGGAACGCCTGGCCGGCGACGGCTGTGGTATCCTATACATTTCCCACCGGCTGGAAGAGGTCAGACAGCTCTGCCATGATGCGACCATCCTGCGCCACGGCAAACTGGTGGCGCGGGTCGACCCGCGACAGGAAACCGCCGCGTCCCTGGCCAACCTAATGGTCGGCAGCGAGGTTGCCGCGGTCAGGGCCGACAAGGGGATAGCGCCGGGCGCACCTTTGCTGGAACTCGCCAACCTGTCCTTGCCGACGGACGATCCGTTCGGCGTGTCGCTGAAAAACATCGATCTTCAAGTATGCGCCGGCGAAATCGTCGCCGTGGCGGGCGTCGCCGGCAATGGCCAGTCGGAACTCTTCGACGCAATTTCAGGCGAAAATCCCACCGCCGACGAAAACGCCGTGAAACTGTCGGGCGAGCCCTGTGGCGGTGAAAACATCACCATGCGGCGGCGGCGCAATGCCGCCTTCGTGCCCGAGGAACGCATCGGCCACGGCGCGGTGCCGAATTTTGCATTATCGGAAAATGTCGTGCTGACCCATCATTCCGTGGGTGAAGGCATCGTGCGCAACGGTTTGATCGACCGCGCGGCGGCACAGAAAGTGAATATCAAGATTACGGATTTGTTCGACGTTCGAAAGGGGACGCCCGACCCCGAGGCCCGCTCGCTGTCCGGTGGCAATCTGCAAAAATTCGTCGTCGGCCGGGAAATCACTCTCGAACCCAAGATCCTGGTGATCAATCAGCCGACCTGGGGCGTCGATGCGGGCGCCGCCGCGCTGATCCGCCAAGCCCTGATCGATCTGGCGCGCGGTGGTTCCGCGATCTTGGTGATCAGTCAGGACCTGGACGAAATTTACGAGATCGCAAACCGTATTGCAGTGATATCCCGGGGCGAGCTGTCGCCAGCCTATCCGGCGGAGGAAATTAGTCTGGAGCGGATCGGCCTGTTGATGGCCGGTGCGCATGAACAGGCCAATCCAACCGATCAAGCGGCGGCTCCGGCATGAAAATTATCCTGGAAAAACGGAGCGAGCGCTCCAAAGCAATGGCCTTCTTGTCGCCGGTGTTGGCGATTGCGATCACCGTCGTGATCGGCGGGTTCATTTTCAGCGGCCTGGGCCTCGATCCCTTTCATGCGCTTTACGTTTATTTCATCGAACCGGTCACCGATCTTTGGTCGATCGAGGAATTGATCGTCAAGGCGGCACCTCTGATCCTGATCGGCGCCGGCTTGACGATCTGCTATACCGCGAACGTCTGGAACATCGGCGCGGAAGGGCAGCTGACCATCGGCGCCCTGTTCGGTTCGGCCCTCCCGGTCTATTTCACCTCCTGGCAGTCGCCTTCGGCCCTGGTCGTGATGCTGATACTGGGCGCCGTCGGCGGGGCACTGTTCGGGGCCATTCCAGCAGCCTTGAAGAATCGATTCGGCGCCAACGAAATCCTGACCAGTCTGATGCTGGTTTATGTCGCGCAACTGCTGCTGGACTGGCTGGTGCGCGGACCCTGGCGCGATCCGCAAGGTTATAATTTTCCACAGTCGGTCCCCTTCGAAGGTTGGCAGTTGCTGCCCCTGCTGGGGGAGGGCCGGGTTCATATCGGCGCGATCTTCGCGGTCGTCGCTGTCATCGCGTTGGCGATCATGATGAGCCGCTCCCTGCGCGGCTTCGAAATTCGCGTGATCGGCAGTTCGCCGCGCGCCGGTGCCTTCGCCGGCTTCGCGCGCAAACGCGTGGTCTGGTTTTGTTTCATGCTGTCGGGCGCCCTGGCCGGTTTGGCCGGTATCTGCGAGGTTGCGGGCCCGAGCGGTCAATTGCAGCCGACCATTTCGCCGGGCTACGGCTTTACCGCGATCATCGTCGCCTTCCTGGGCCGTTTGAATCCGATCGGCGTGCTTTTCGCGGGTATCCTGTTGGCGATCAGCTACCTCGGCGGCGAGGCGGCGCAGGTGGAGTTGGGTATCTCGGACAAGACGGCCCAAGTATTCCAAGGCATGCTGCTGTTTTTCATTCTCGGCTGCGACACCTTGATACTTTACCGCATCAAATTCGTGTCCGCGCGCGCGGCGGTGACGGAGGTTTGAGGAGAAAACAATGGGCGCCTTGGAAGCCGTTATCTTGACCATCATCACCGCCTCGACACCGTTGCTGTTGGCGGCCATGGGCGAGCTCGTGACCGAACGATCGGGGGTCTTGAACCTGGGCGTCGAAGGCATGATGATTATGGGGGCGGTCTGCGGATTCGCCGCCGCCTACACCACCGGATCGGCCCTGTTGGGGATCGGCGCCGGGCTGGCGGGCGGCGTGTTCATGTCCCTGCTCTTCGCCTTCCTGACCCAGACGTTGATGACCTCCCAGGTCGCCACCGGCCTGTCCCTGACCCTGCTGGGCCTGGGCCTGTCGGGCTTGATCGGGGAAGGCTTCACGGGGCTGCCGGGAGTCAAACTCAGCGCCATCGATATCCCCGTGTTGACCGACTTGCCCTTCGTCGGTCCGATCCTGTTCGGCCAGGATATCCTGGTCTATTTCTCCCTGGTTTTGGTCGCGGCCGTTGGCTACGTGCTGTTCCGCACCCGGACCGGCCTGATCATCAGCGCGGTTGGCGGCAACCATCATTCGGCCCACGCCCTGGGTTACAACGTCATCAAGGTGCGCTATGCCTGCATCGCCTTTGGCGGCGCCTGTTCCGGCTTGGCGGGCGCTTACTTGTCGCTCGCCTATACGCCGCAATGGATCGAGAACATGAGCTCGGGCCGCGGCTGGATCGCCTTGGCGCTGGTGGTCTTTTCCACCTGGCTGCCAAAACGGGTCCTGATCGGCGCCTACCTGTTCGGCACCGTCTGGATCATGGGCCTTTATGTCCAGGCCCTTGGCGTGCCGATCCCCGCGCAACTGCTGTCGTCCCTGCCCTATCTCGTGACGATCGTTGCGTTGATCGTCATCTCCGGCAACAAGACCTTGACCAAAGTCAACACGCCCGCGTGTATCGGGCAACCGTTCGCACCCGAGAGATGAACGTAAAAACGCCGCCATCGCTTCGCGGTCGGCGATGACGGCTTTCCAACAAGCGCCGCAACGACAACTTGTGAGGCGAGAGGAGTCATCATGAAAAAGTTTGTGAGTTCGGTCGCAGTAGCTCTGGCGATAGTTTTCGCCGCGGGGGCCGCGTCCGCCGCCGGTAAATTGAAGGTCGGCTTTATCTATGTCGGGCCGGTCGGCGATCATGGCTGGACCTACCAGCACGACCAGGGCCGCCTGGCGATCGAAAAGGAATTTGGCGACAAAGTCGAAACCATTTATGTCGAAAAGGTCGCGGAAGGTCCCGATGCCGAACGTGCCATCGAGCGTTTGGCGCGCCAGGGCGTGGGCCTCATTTTCACCACTTCGTTCGGCTACATGAATCCGACCCTAAAGGTGGCGAAGCGCTTTCCCAAAGTGAAGTTCGAGCACGCGACCGGATTCAAACAATCGAAGAATGTTGCGACCTACAACGCGCGCTTCTACGAAGGCCGCTATATCATCGGCCAAATTGCCGCCCAGGTTTCGAAATCGGGTGTCGCCGGCTATATCGCCTCCTTCCCGATTCCGGAAGTGGTTATGGGCATCAATGCCTTCATCCTGGGCGCGCAGACCATCAATCCGGATTTCAAGCTGAAAGTGATCTGGGTCAACTCCTGGTTCGACCCGGGCAAGGAAGCGGATGCCGCGAAAGTGCTGATCGGCCAGGGCGCCGACATCATAACCCAGCACACCGATTCCACCGCGCCGTTGCAAATCGCCGCTGACAAAGGTGTTTTCGCCTTCGGCCAAGCCTCCGACATGATCGCATTCGCGCCGAAAGCGCAATTGACCTCGATCGTCGACAATTGGGCGCCCTACTACATCGAGCGCACCAAGGCGGTGTTGGACGGCACCTGGAAATCGGACGACACTTGGAAGGGCCTGGCCGCCGGTACGGTGGAGATGGCGCCCTACACCAATCTACCGGCCGATGTGGTCAAGATGGCCCAGGATACGGAAGCCAAGATAATTTCCGGCGAACTGCATCCCTTCAAGGGGCCGGTCTACAAACAAGATGGCTCGGAGGCGCTGCCCGCCGGCAAGAATCTTGATGACGGCACCTTGTTGAGCATGAATTGGTACGTCAAAGGCGTCGACGGACAATTGCCGCAATAACCGGCCACCAACGGCAATACTGGGCCGGCGCGCGAACCCACCTAGGGGTCTGGGTCGGCGCGCCGGCCGGTATGGAATTAGGGAGTCGATTTGACAAGCGCGTTCCTTGCCGACTGGCTCAATCTATTGATCCGCTGGGCCCATATGATCGCCGGCATCGGCTGGATCGGCACTTCTTTCTATTTCATCGCCCTAGACCAGTCCTTGAAGCGGCGCGAAAAAATGAAGGAAGGCGTGATGGGCACCGCGTGGGAAGTCCATGGCGGCGGCTTCTACCACGTCGAAAAATTCACGGTCGCACCCAAGGAATTACCCGGCGACCTGATTTGGTTTAAGTGGGAAGCCTATCTCACTTGGATGACCGGCTTTCTGTTGCTGGTCGTGCAGTTTTATCTCGATGCCGACGCCTGGATGATCGATCCGGCGGTCATGGACCTGGAATCCTGGCAGGCGATCGTTATTTCGGTGGCAAGCCTGGCGGTCGGCTGGTTCGTCTATGACGGCATCTGCCGTTCGCCGATCGGCAAACGCACCACGCTACTGGCGGCGGTCGGCTTTATCTGGATCCTGGCGGCGGCCTACTTCTATTCCCAGGTTTTTTCCGGCCGGACCGCGCTGATCCACGTCGGCGCCTTCATCGGGACTCTGATGGCGGCCAACGTGTTCGTCGTAATCATTCCGTACCAACGCAAAATCACCGCGGCCCTGCTGGCGGGGCAATCGCCCGATCCCAAATTCGGCGCCATCGGCAAGCAGCGCTCGGTTCACAATACCTACCTGACCCTGCCGGTCCTGGTGACCATGGTCAGCGGCCATTACCCGATGCTGTCGGCGCATCCGCAAACCTGGCTGATCGTCGCCTTTATCATCGTTGGCGGTGCCTGTTTGCGTCACGCTTTGGTCAGCCACGAGGTCGGCGAACCCTTTTCCGGCTACGCCTGGACTCTGCCAGTCGTCCTCGCCGCCCTGTTCGCGGCCATATGGTTGACCTCGCCTCAGCAGCGCGATACCTCCGGCCTGGATGTGTCGGATGTCGAGGTCATGGCCATCGTGCAGAAACACTGCGTCGCCTGTCATGCGGCGAATCCGAAAAACGAGGGCTTCGATGCGCCGCCGAAGGACGTCGTGCTGGAGAATATCGATCAACTGCGCCGCCATTCCAAACAGGTGGTGCAATTCAGCGTACAGACCCGTGCCATGCCGCTGGGCAACGAAACCGGCATGACCGACGAAGAGCGTTCCCAACTCGGCGCCTGGATCAACGATCAGTAGGGGCGCAAGCGTGGCCTGCTCCATCGACGATCTGAATCGGATGTCGGCCGGCGAATTCGCTGCCGCGCTCGGCGATGTCGCGGAATATTCGCCCTGGGTCGCGGCACGGGCCGCCGCCGCCCGCCCCTTCGCCGACCGCGCCGCGATCATCGACGCATTTACCGGCGCCCTGCGCGATGCCTCGGGCGACGAGCGGCTCGCCGTCCTGCGCGCCCATCCGGATCTGGCCGGGCGGGCCGCGGTCGCCGGTGAACTATCCGATGATTCCGAACGGGAACAGGCCGGCGCCGGGCTCGACCGGCTGACCTCGGAGGAGTTCGAGCGCTTCACCGCGCTCAATGCCGCCTACCGGGCGCGCTTCGGCATCCCGTTCATCTTCGCGGTCAAGGGCGCCTCCAAGGATAGGATCCTGGCCGCCTTCGAAGCGCGCGTCGACAATGACCGGGCCGCCGAATTCGCCAATGCGATCGACAATGTCTGCCGCATCCTGCGCTTCCGCATCGAAGATCGGGTCGTGGGATGACGACGGTCCCCAAGGCTGCATCCCGAATCCTGCGCGGCCGCACGGTCAGCTTTCACGACAATCCGCGAATCGTCGGGGCGGCGGATGCGGTCACCGCCCACGACGACGGCGCGGTGGTCGTCGCCACCGACGGGCGAATCCTGTGGCATGGCGCTTTCACCAGCCTGCCGGACCGGCACGCCGGGGCGGCCGTCGACCATTTCGGAGACCGCGTCATCCTGCCGGGGTTGATCGATGCCCACGTCCATTTCCCGCAACACCGCATGATCGCGGCGCCGGCCGAGGATCTGCTCGAATGGCTGAACCGTTTCGCCTTTCCCGAGGAAGCGCGATATGCCTCGCGCGATCACGCCGAAGCGGCGGCGGAGAGCTTTCTCGACACACTGATCCGCCACGGCACCACCTGCGCGCTGGCCTTCTCCTCGGTGCACAAAGGCGCCGCCGATTGTTTGTTCCGGGCGGCCGAGCGGCGCGGCCTGTGCCTGATCACCGGCAAGACCATGATGGACCGGAACGCGCCCGATGAGATTACGGACAGCGCCGAAACCGGAGTCCGCGACAGCGCCGAGCTGATCGCCAAATGGCATGGGGTCGCGCGCCTGCGCTACGCCATCACGCTGCGCTTCGCCGTGACTTCGAGCGAGGCCCAGCTCGAGGCCGCGGGCGCCCTCTATGCCGATAATCCGACCTGCCTGATGCACAGCCATCTGTCGGAGAGCGCCGCGGAGATCGAATTCGTCAAGCAACTGTTCCCCTGGTCGAAGGACTATACCGACGTCTACGAACGCTTCGGTCTGCTCGGCGAGAACGCCGTCTTCGCGCACGGCATTCACCTGTCGGAGCGGGAGTGCCAGGCCTTGCACGAGGCCGGCTCCATGGTGGTGCATTGCCCGACCTCCAACAATTTCCTGGGCTCCGGGTTGTTCGATCTGGATCACTTGGGCGCGGCCGGGCGTCCGGTGAAGATCGGCGTGGCCACCGATGTCGCCGGCGGCACCAGCTACTCCCTGCTGCAGACCTTGGCCGAGGCCTACAAGGTCGCCCGGTTGAAAGGCCGGTCGTTCAGTGCCTATGACGGTTTCTATCTGGCCACCCTGGGCAATGCCCGTGGTCTCGGCTTGGCGCCGGAGATCGGGACTTTGGACAGCGGCGCTTGGGCCGATATCGTGGTGCTCGATCCGGCGGCGACGCCGGTTATGGCGGCCCGCAACGAAATGTCCGAGAATCTGGAGGACGTGCTGTTCGCCCTGATGATGCTGGGCGACGACCGCGCCGTGCACGCGACCTACATCAAGGGCGAGAGGGTTCTTTGACCGGGCACCAGGCCAGGGCCGGGCCAGGGCAGGGCCGGGAAATTGCGCGGGAACCGGCGCGGGAAATAGGGTATAGCTGGCCCCCATGCGGGCGTGGCGGAACCGGTAGACGCGACGGACTTAAAATCCAACGAAAATTCTAAAATATACGAAAATACTCTTGTTTATTAGTATGTTATCCTTTGACGTGTCGTGGAAATACTCCTACACATTCCTTTCACAGTTTCGTAAACAAGCGGGCGTGGCGGAATTGGTAGACGCATGGGGCTTAAAACCCCAGGCCTGCAAAGGCTTCCGGGTTCGAGTCCCGGCGCCCGCACCATTCGTCGCTAGTTGTCGTCAGAGCAACCAGAGCGGGCGGCGGGCGTTATTTTTCAGCTAAACGGAAAAGCGTACATTGCGACCAGAATGTCCGAAGCTGAAGGCTAAGCAGACGTGCGTCGGACACACCCGGTACGGGGAAAAGTAGCCAGATCCGGACATTCAAGACTTGCGATAAACCAGCGCAAATGCGGTATCGGCCGAGTGATCGTGCCCGGCTTTCGCATACATTGGCACCTCAACGACCTGCAGGTCTTTGATCAGTCCGCCGGTCTCCATATTTCGGAGAACCGGTTCAAAGCCCGCCTCTTGGAAATACGCTTTCTTGACACCGATCACAAATAGGGCGTTGGCGCGGGCGATGTCGAGCAAACTTTCAAGTGGTTCGGGACCAAGATGTCCAGATGTGAAAGTTCCTGCGGACAGAACTGCCCCGTAGTCATTTGCGATTTCATCCAATGCCTTCGTGAGATCCACCTTGTACAGCGAACGATAGAGCTGCTTCTCTTCCGCTACACGAAGCATTTTGGCCGAAATATCAATTCCATCGACCTGCTCCCGCGGAAGGTTCAAGGCGCTCGCCACTAGCCCGGTGCCGCATCCAACATCAGCAATTGGCGTGTCAGATTTGCTGGCGGCATCACGATAAGCCACGGCGATGGCGGCGGGATAGTGCCATCCTAAAGCATCGGCGAAATCCGTATCGTAGGTGGATGCAAAAGCATCGTAGTAGTCTACATTGTCTTCTGGAGTAGAGAGCTTGTACGCGTTTTCCAGAAGGGACTGGCCAGCACTTTTCTCAATCATCTGAAGCTCACTATCTAAAACGGTTCATTCCCAAAAACTGGTCACATGAGCCGACATTCCTCATTTAGCCCGCCGGTATCAAAGGTTAACCCCATCAGCAGCATTCCGGCAACCAGACTAGCATCTAAGATAATTTACCTCCGGATCGGACCACCTTCAGACCTTCCCAGCCTTGCCCGAAATGTCGCTTGTTGGGGTATAAGCGGAAGTCGATTTCCGGCAATTGGAGGTCTGCTTGTAGCCAAAACCGGACATCATCGGGTGAACTTATCCGCCCCGGCGGGGACGGCGATGCCGCCCTTCAATTCGGGGTCCAGGCGCAAACCGCAAGCTTCCA
>Ga0209987_10001643_pt1 | contig 12266 bp, 10 predicted proteins | sample N074metaG_FD_182134 | JGI IMG/M metagenome (GOLD analysis project Ga0209987, IMG submission 182134) | Deep subsurface microbial communities from Kermadec Trench to uncover new lineages of life (NeLLi) - N074 metaG (SPAdes) (version 2) | ecosystem: Environmental > Aquatic > Marine > Ocean trench... | reverse complement strand
TACTGCCCTGCAAGCCGGCATGTACCGTTATCGAGTCGTCACGATAAACTTCGGCGGCGAACTCCGCCGCCGCTGGCGGCGCAGCCGCGACCGCCAATGCGGCGATCGTGCAAAACCGACGGCATCGCAGATCGATCAATGGCGTCGCCTGCGGCGCCACCGGGCAAGCCTGGCGAGTTCCGGATAGACGTCCAGCTTGCGGCGCAGATCCAGATGATCGAGGCCGAGCCTGCGAAACAAGGCCTGCAGCTTTGCCACGCGCGCTCGTTCCGCAGTATTAATAGCGACGATTCGGGACGAGGTCAGCAGCGTCAGCCGGTGCTGACGACGCTCGGCGTCCCACAGGCGAATCGCTCCACGCTGACCGACCGCCAGTTCGAAACTGATAATGATCGGAATGACGTCACAAGACATGGCTCGCATCACCGTACGCCAGTCGTAGACATCGTCGGCTTCCGAGTCGGCCGCCAACGGACAGAAATCGGAGACGAGAAACACAAGATCGTCACGCACCGACTGTCTATTACCGGCATGCTTTGCAAGTACGTCAATGGCGTTCCTGCCGACCTGCAGGCCGCCATGGTTGAGTTCAATAATCAGCTGTTCGAGCTGGCCCTTGAGGTTTCGCTTGGCAATCAATTGCTGTTTCGCCTCGTGATACAAGGTCGTCCGGACCCGGTCACTGGCTCGCCACAGGGAATACGTCAGCTGTAGCAACGTCAGGTGCAAGAGCGCCGCTTTAGGTTCGAATAACATCGAGGCCGACACATCGGCGTAGATCATGACCGAGGCCTGAGCCTCGGCCTCCCATTCATTGATCCGGTATTCGTCAGGTGGGCTGAATTTGTCGATGTCGCGTGGATTGTCCTGCCCGGATTCGAACGGCCGGGTGCGCAAAAAGCGCATTCCGTCCCCGGCCCGGCCCAGCGGATGCCGGCCGGCGAAGAACGACAGTGCGCTCAATCGTATGGGCAGCAGTACGCCGAGCGACTGCAATTGGCGTTTATCGAGTATTGCCTCCGCGGCAGGCTCCTTGTCGCTAGTAAGCATATCCTCGCTCACGCAGGATCAGGTGAATCAGCCCTTTCATTTCCACCGGATAATTCGTCTCGATGCGATGCGTCAACATGGGATACGCAGTCGCAAACACATCGAACGGCACGACTTCCCGGCGACCATGAAACAGTGCATGTGCCTTCAGGAGCGGCGGCCAGAAACTCGATGCGCGTGAGCTGACGCCGCCATTTCTGCTGATCACGTCGCGACCAAAGCCGTTGGCATCCAGTTCATCCGCCGGGTACGAGTCGTCCGTCGGTCGGGTCGCAACGGTGATCGCATTAATTAGATGAATAATGCCCTCACTCAATTGGACATCGCGACTCGCAATTTGCTGTATTTCCGCCAGCTCATCAACCGTCAACGCGGGTTGCAGGCGTTCAATGTTCTCCTTGAGAAATGCTTTCGACTCGCTCGCAATTTGAAATTCGACCTGCCGTGTCGGTGCTTGCCATTCGATCTTGACAAGAAACCGCTGTTTGGCGGCGGCATCGAGCTCCCAGGTGCCTTCATGGGACAGTGGATTTTGTGTCGCGATGACGTGAAACGGCAGCGGTAGCGGATACGACTTGTCACCGATCGTCACCTGGTACTCCTGCATCGACTCGATCAGTGCCGATTGCGTCCGCGGGTCTGTCCTGTTGAGTTCGTCGAATAACACGATGTTATTGAAAATCGGGCCTTTGATCAGCTGGAACTGTCCCGTACCACGACCGAGAATTTCAGCGCCCAGCAGATCCGACGGTTTCAGCGTTGGCTGTCCCGATATGCGACCGGTCGTGATACCGGAGATCGACGCAGCCAGCACCGTTGCAAGCAGTGTCTTGCCCTCACCGGGCACCGATTCCAGCAGTACATGGCCGCGCGCGAGGATCGCGATGACCGTTGCATCAAGCCCGGCTTCGTGCCCTTTTACGACCTTTCCCAGATTGGCGCGTAACGACTGTGCTTTCTTTACCGCTTCATCGAAATCCAATGCCGCATCCTTTACCCGCTTGGTACTAACTTATGCCGATACACACGATAGCAAGCGACCTCCCGCGAACGAAAAACCGTTACATCTATAATTATCATTGCGAATGAATTCGTCAGCGTGCAAGTTACAACGCATGGCAAAGCGGAGGCCGCTGTTGCACCAACACTTTCACCCCGACCCTGACCACACGCCGGATGGTCATCACATCGATGACGATTATGCGGGGCCGATCGAGGACCACCCGTTATGGCAGCGAGACAATGTGATACTTAATAGTGTCGGCATCGATATCGGATCGGCCGGTACACAGATCCTGTTTTCGCGCGTGCATTTGCAGCGACAAGCCGTTGATCTCTCGAGTCGCTACCTCGTCGTTGAACGCGACACATTGTTTGAATCGCCCGTCAGCCTGACGCCGTATGCGAGCGATACGCTCATCGATGCGCAGGCATTGGGCCAGATTATCGATCAGGCTTACCACGCGGCGCGTCTACATTCGGACGACATAGATACGGGTGTCGTGATTCTGACCGGTGAAGCGCTGCGCCGCGAGAATTCGGAACCCATAGCTCGCATTCTGTCAGAGAAGTGCGGCGACCTCGTGTGCGCAACGGCTGGTCATCATATGGAGGCGATGCTCGCCGCGCATGGCTCGGGGGCCGTGCAGCTGGCTCACGATCACGGCCAGCGCGTATTGAATATCGATATTGGTGGTGGCACAACCAAGTTCGCTGTCATCGACAAGGGACGGGTGTTGTCAACGGCAGCGATTCATGTCGGCGGTCGGCTACTTGCGTTCAGCGAGTCAGGCGAACTCCAGCGCATGGACCCTGCAGGACGAATGCACGCTGAACGAGCCGATTTCCAGTGGCAACTCGGCGACAGGGTCACCGGTGCCGATCTCGAAAAAGTTGCGGTCTCAATGGCTGACGACCTGGTCGCCGCATTAACCGGTTCTCTATCACCCGGTGACGTGGAGAACCTGTACCTGACCGACCCGATCGAATCGCTGCGCGATATCGACACGATCGTGTGCTCGGGTGGCGTGGCCGAGTATGTGTACGGGCGTGAGCAGCGCGAGTTTGGTGACCTTGGCAAGAGACTCGGCCATGCGCTGCGAACGCGGATAGACGATGGCCGTCTGCCGTGGCCATTGTCCCCTGACAGTCACGGTATTCGATCGACAGCGCTGGGCTGCTCAGAATTCACGGCGCAGTTGAGCGGCAACACGACTTACATCAGCAATCCCGACGCCTTGTTGCCGCGCCGCAATCTCACGGTTCTGCGGCCCGATTTCGAATTCGATGACGACTTCGATGTCGCGGCGCTGACTGATGCTATTCGCCGCCACATGGTGATGTTCGATGTGGAGCTCGATGACGACGATTTCGTGCTTGCGTTTCATTGGCAAGGGTCGCCGACTCATACTCGTCTGCGGCGATTTGCCGAAGGAATACATGCTGCGTTGACGGAACGCATCGCTGCGTCAAAACCCGTCTATGTAATTCTCGACGCGGATGTCGCCTTGAATCTCGGTGCGATATTACACCGCGAACTGAAGATCGGCGGCGAAGCGCTGGTGATAGACGGACTCGCCCTGTGGGATTTCGACTCAATCGATATAGGAAAACTGCGCTTGCCTTCGAATACGGTGCCTGTAACGATAAAATCATTGATATTCAATGACGTCGTTGACGGCGTGCATCGTCGCGAGATCGTGCATCATCCGCAACGTCCGAATCAATAAGAGACACGCGATGAGCCAACCGGAACTGACAACGGTTACACGACTGCAGGGCAACAATGCTGCGTTGCGGAGCAGCTTGGTCACTCCGCAGGGTTTCACACTGCGGTTTGAAGAAGTCCCGGTGCTCGTGCACGCGTTTCGGCGCATGGTAAGGCAGCTCGAGTTCGACATATGCGAGATGGCACTGACGACGTATCTTTGCGCGCGCGAACACGGTGTCAAATTTACAGCTCTGCCTGTGTTTCTCGTACGTGCATTTCATCACGGCGCGATATTTTACAATGCTGATAAACCCGTTCTCAGGCCAAAAGACCTCGAAGGCTGTCGAGTCGGCGTTAATCGAGGCTACACCGTCACAACCGGCGTCTGGGCGCGTTCCATATTGCAGGAAGAGCACGACGTTGATCTAAGCAAAGTAACCTGGGTCCTGTCCGGTGACGAGCACGTTGAGGCCTACCGACCTCCGTCGAACGTCGAAACAATCGCAGCAGGTGCGACGATCGAGGAGCAGCTTGAATCCGGTGAATTGGCGGCCGCTATCAACATAAAAGTCGATAACTCGAATTTTCAGACCCTGATCAAAGATCCGACCGCAGCAGGACTGGCCGCATACCAAAGCCGCGGCCATTACCCGATCAATCACCTGATTGCTGTGCGCGACGACGTGCTCGACGCGCATCCGGATCTTGCCGTCGCCATCTTCAATGCTTTCGCTGAGTCAAAAAATCGCTACCTGAAAAAATTGCGCGACGGCACAATCGAAAATCCGGACGCCACGGACAAATTATACGGGCGCATACTCGAACTCGGTGGCGATCCGTTGCCGTATGGGATCGAGCCGAACCGCCCGGTTCTCGAAAAGCTGATCGGGCACGCGCTAACACAGAAGATTCTGACCAAGCCGGTCGAGATCGAGTCGTTGTTCGCGGCAACGACGCGGACGCTTACGGGCTGACGCGATCGAGAAATTCCAGCAGCCTGGCTGGTGCGTTTTCTTCCGTCTGGTCATCGGGCAGGATGTCCCAGTATTCTGACTGCGACAGGCATTCTTCGAGATACCGCGCCGCCGAAGTTGCGTGGGCGATGTCTTTGCCGGGCACAATCAGTGCGGGAGTATCGAGGCGCAAGAGGTCCTCGGGCTCGGCACCCGGCGCCGTGTCGCGATCGAGTAATGTCCGTGGCATGGCGGTGACAATCTCCTTGTAGCGATTGACATCCATCGTTGCATACGCGGCGGCAAACTCGGGATCATTGCGAATGACAGGTGCCCAGGGACCGATACGCGGATCCTTGCCAAAGCCAACATCGGTCTCGAGCGCGAGATTGACCACGCCGGCCAACCCCTCCTTTTCAAGCAAGCCGAGATGCTCGGCGAAACGACCGTGCCCTTTGATGCGAAACCGTGCGCCGCCAACCGGCCAGTAAAGAATCATGCTCAGGACCGATTCGGGATATTTTACGGCGTAGGCGATCACCGGGCAGCAACCCATGCAACCGCCCAGCAGGTGCGCGGCGTCCAAGCCGAGGTGGGCGAGTAAGCCCCTGCCCTGCTCGACATAGTCATCCCAGGTAATGGGCTCGACGCGTCCGCCCGACAGTCCGGTTTCACGGCGGTCAAAAACTATGCACTGGTATTTGTCCGGCAGATGATCGAGCAGCTTGATGCGCGCGTAAACACCGAGCGTTGTCCACTTGTCGAGTGAGGCATCAAATCCACCTGGCGAATACATCAACAGCGGCGGTCCGTCCCCATGAATTTCGTAATTCGTTTTTATTCCATCGATGATCGCTGTTGGCATGGGGTCGTACTCTTATTTCTTGGCCTTCGGTGCACCTTTGATCTGGCGACCGGCACGAACGTCTTCACTGAATGCAGCGAGCGCGGCAAACGACGTTTTGGCAACGTTGGCGTAAGTATCAATGTCGTCGTCGAGGTGCTGCGCACCGTAGCCGATCGCCGCATGCGCCATACGGACGCGTCCGTCGAGCCATGGGCCGCCGCCGAAACCTCCAATCACCGGGATCGACACGGCCTCAGCAACAACCGCTCCGACGACCGGGCCGGAATTTGTGAAATCCAGCATTACGGCACCGGCGTCTTCGAGCATCTTCGCTTCCGCCAACAGTCGATCCTGCATGTCGGCGGCCACGGTCGCGTCTGCACCCGACATGGCCGCATACTCGATACCGTACTGCAACGCGGTCTGCGGAGTGATGCCAAATTGTGCCCAGACCGGGACGCCGGCGCGCGTCAGCGCCGTCACAGCCTCAGGATAATCGGCTGCGCCGTCGAGTTTGATCAGATCGACGCCGGCTTCCTTGACGAATCGAATGGCCGCAGCAACCGCGGCATCCGCCCCCTCCTGCAACGGTCCGTAGGGAAAGTCGCAACTCAGCAGCGCATTCCGGGTACCTCGCCGAACCGCCTGCGTGACCGTCATCATTTGCTCCATGGTGACTTCAAGCGGGTTCGGTTGCCCCCACAGATTGATGCCGACGCTGTCGCCGACCGACATGATCTCGATCCCAACGCGATCAACAATGCACGCCATCTGGTAATCCCAGACGACGACGCCGACGATCTTCCTGCCGTCGCGCTTCATTCGTTGCAGCTCGGGAATCGTTACCTTGCCGACCATGAGACCCCTCCAAATCGCATTCTGTATCCCTGTCCCGCACGACCCTTCGGAATTCCCGTATTGTTGTTTTGCCGTGCTGGGAGCAGTGTAGCGGTTCAATATGAGCGACGCATCGTAATAATTTCGCGCGTAATCGAAGCTGCGTTATTCGCGCAGGAGCGCTAAAGTAAGCAACAAGCAATAGAGACTTGACCCATGTTGACTAAACAAAGAAACGACCTGATCACGCAGACCGGCCCAGGCACGCCGATGGGCGAAGTTTTCCGCTGCTATTGGCATCCGGCGCTGCTGGCCGAGGAATTGCCTGGACCCGACTGCGAACCAGTCCGCATCGAGTTGCTGTCCGAAAAACTCATCGCTTTTCGCGACACCGAGGGGCGTCTCGGACTTATTGATGAACTGTGCGCACACCGCCGCACATCGCTCTGGTTCGGTCGCAATGAGGAAAACGGCCTCCGCTGCCCCTACCACGGCTGGAAATACGACGTGACAGGCCAGTGCATCGAGGTGCCGTCCGAAGAACCGGACTATTGCAAGAACATCAGGCTTAAGGCCTACTCACTTGTCGAGAAAGGCGGCATCCTCTGGACTTACATGGGCGATCCGGAGAAAAAACCGCCGCTGCCCGAGTGGGAATTCATCAATGTTAAAGCTGCGCGGCGATTCACTACAAAACGCTTTCAGGCCTGTAATTGGCTGCAGGCGATGGAAGGCGGCATCGACTCGAGTCACGTCTCGTTTCTGCACAGTAAGAGCCTCGAAACCGACCCGTTATTTAAAGGCGCAGGCGGCAACAAATATAACCTCGGCGACATGAAACCCGTGTTCGAGGTGTCGGATACCGAGGGAGGCCTGTTGATCGGAGCACGCCGCAACGCGGAAGACAATCAGTATTACTGGCGCATCACGCCATGGATCATGCCGAGCTTTACAATGGTGCCGCCGCGTGGTGATCACCCCGTGCACGGTCATTTCTGGATACCAATCAACGACAACAATTGCTGGACCTGGAGTTTTGATTACAAGTCGCAACGCGATTTCACGGCTATCGAACTCGCGGCCATGGCAGACGGCCAGGGTGTTCATTGCAAATACGTGCCCGGCACCTATCTCCCGCTGGCGAACAAGAGCAATGATTACCTGATGAATCGCAATGCTCAAAAAGCCGGCCTTACGTACAGCGGCATCGAAAGCATCGCGATACAGGACGCCGCGATGCAGGAGAGCATGGGCCCGATCTGCGACCGCAGCAACGAAAAGCTGGCGCCGACAGACAAGGGCATCATGATGGCGCGCCGCAAAATCTTCAAAGCCATCAAGAACCTGCAGAAAAATGGGGAGATTCCGCCCGGTGTCGATCCCGCACACCACAATATTCGCTCAGCGTCGCTGTTGCTACCGCAGGACCACGACTACGACGAAGGCGCACGCAACGCCACCGAGGTCCACCCCGGCGAGGCGCACAAATCAGTCTAGAGTCAGGCGACGTGCTGGCGGTTGCGCTTTGACCAGGCAGCGCCGCCCAGCAATATCGCAACGAGGGCTGCGCCAATGAGCCATGTCAGCGGCGAATCATCCGATCCATCCGCTGTCTCGACAACAGAATCGATGGCTTCCTGTTTTTGTTGGGCTTTATGTTGCGCCGTGACAGCAGCGTCATCGACCATAATGAACTCACCCGTCTCGGGGTCGAACACCAGGTAGACCGATGCCTGGGTGTCGTCATCGGCAGCCCCGGCCGACCCTGCATAAATGACTGACGCGAACAAAACCAGGCAGCAAAGCACACCCGCAAATTTGTTCACACCGTTACTCACGATTCGTGGTCGTTCATCTGCCGGCTGCCCTCAGTGACCCGCGGCGCCACTCAGGAATGGTGGGAGTTCGGGCGCTTCGTCCCAGCGCCAGAGCGTCGTTGGCGTGTTCTTGACGATGGTCCAGTCGGCGGTATCGGTATTGAATCGCAGTGTGTTGCCACGTAACTCACTAGCTTCATACGCGACCTCACCGCCAATCAGCGTCAGCACTGATGTCAGCTTATCGAGATCTTCGACGGGGCCAGCCATGTAGTCGCCATTCAGTATGACGATGTCTGCGAGCTTGCCTGGCTCGATCGAACCGAGATCGTTCTCGCGCCACAGCGGATACGCACCCCAGCGAGTCATCATCAGCATGAGTGTCATCCGGTCGGGCACCGCTTCCTCCGGCACGCCCCAGGTTTCGCCGTCGATCTTGCGTGTCAGCCACATGACACCATCCTCGAACGGCGAATCCCGCAATCCACTCTGAATACCGAACTCGCTGATGACCACGCGCGCACCGGCCTTGAGCATGCTTGCCACAGGTGCGTTCAACGTCAGGTATTCCTCCCCGTAGCCTTCTTTAAGCACCCGCGTTGGCGTGTCGGTCGCGTCGCAGGAAAAGGTGTGATTAAGTCGCGCTGCCAGCTGTATTTGTTCTTGTGTAACGCCATGACAGTGATCGCTTTCAATGCGCAAAGCCCTGATCCTCGCGTCGGTCATGCCGGTCGCGAGGTAGGTTTGAAACAGCAGCTCCAATGCGCCATCGCCGGCTACGTGCCAGCCCGGAATGCCTGATATTCGGCCTTCCGCTGCGAGATCGGCGAGCGTCTCAAGATGCTCGGTGCGCCGTGCCCGATTGCTGACCGTGTTGATTGCCTGTATCGCGTCTATGTCCAGCCCTTCCGGTTCGGGAGGACATTGTTCGCGAGCTTTGATGCTGTCGTCGGCCGGTATGGACGTGCACCAGCCAACGCCGCCCGCATCGATGCCACCCACACTGCTGCCGATGCTCCACATATAGTCCGAGCCATAACCGGTCCAGTCGCCGATGCGCCGATAGGTCTCGGCAATATGCGGACTGAACGGCTGCATCCAGCGATGACCCCACGCTAAACGAATCGGCATCATGTGGTTGCGAGCCAGGTGTGAAGACGCGCTGAATCCGGCCTCACACTGCAGGTGGCTCTTGTGTGTCGTCACCCCGATCTGGGCATTCGCTTGCATTACTTCGAAATAACCCCGGATATAGGTGTCAAAATTTTCCGGTTTTGCCGAGATCAGGTCTAACCCGATGCAACGCGAGAAATCGGTGTATTCGCCGGACCAGCCCACATCTTTGCCGCGCATCCAGTAGCCGCTGGGCAATTCGTTGCCGTAATGAGCTTCGACCGCTTCGATCGCCTTGGTGTTAAGAACCGATCCACCGCGAGTACTGACAAACACCGGGTTATTGGGGCCCACAGCGTCGAGACTATCGCGAGTAATCAACGTGCCAAATGTTTTTACTGCGACACCGGCAGGGTTGAGACGAATACGAATCCACTCGCCTTCGGCCACCTGCTTTGCGCGCGCGGCAACTGCTTTGCCGGCTATCTCTGCGAGCGCTGCTGCGTTATCCGCGCGAAGCTCGATTTCCAGAAGTTCGGGTATTGTGCGCACGACCCATGGGAAGCCGGTCGATGTTTCGTAGATGTGATTGTGCGTATCGATCAAACCTGGAATGACGGAATTGCCTTTGGCATCGATCACTTCGGTCCAGTCGGCGACGAGTTTTTTAATCTCCTCGTTGCTGCCGACGGCCATAATGCGGTCGCCTTGAATAGCGATCGCTTCCGCCATCGTGACGTCCTCGGGAACATCCGAGTCCGCGGTTATAACTTTAGCGTTTACGATAACCGTCTCGGCGTACGGCGCTTTTGCCGCATTAGCGTCCACGACCATGAAACTTGTCGCGATGAGCCCAACAACAGCAACGACGACAACAGTTGGTATTCTGGAGATTGCACGCATTATTTTTTTCCCATTGGCGAACTGGCCCGCATAGCGGTCGTGTGAGAACTCACGCTAAAAGAAACAAGCTACCTTGTCAATTTGAACAGGGCTGATTTCTGCCTTTTAAATCATGAACTTAATGACGTTAGTAATCGTTTCATTTGTAGCGGCCTGGAGATGATTTACGCATGCGTCATCACGCCCGAACTTGCTAAACTGCAGCTTCCAAAATAACAAAGACATGGTTTTGCAAATAAACACTGCCTGCCAGATGCACACTGCGGCGTTCGCAGCGAAGAAGGATTGACATTGGATTTGGAAAACGCCCGCGAGGCGATTAACAAACTACGCGCCAACCTGCAAAGCGTTATCAAGGGACACGAGTTCAGCATTGATTTGCTCGTCATCGCCATTCTCGCGAAAGGACACGTACTGCTCGAGTCCGTCCCGGGCGAAGGCAAGACCTTGCTGGCCAGCGCCCTGGCTGCCTCCATAGACGGCATAACGGCGGGACGCGTTTCAGGACAACCGACATTAAAACCATCGGACCTGTTGGGCGCAGAGATCGCCTCCGGGGACGGCCGCACGTTCGAACTGATCAAAGGGCCCATCTTCAACAACATCGTCTTGTTCGATGAGCTCAACAGAACGGATCCGCGCACCCAATCTGCGTTGCTCGAAGCGATGCAGGAGTACCAGGTCACGATTGGCACCAGTACCCACCCGTTACCCGAACCGTTTCACGTCATCGCGACGCAAAACCCACTGTCGCATGAAGGCACGTGGGAGCTCGACGCCGCGGCGAAGCAGCGCTTTCTGGTCAAGATCGAGTGGTCGTTCTCGCCGCGCGAGATCGAGTTTCAGATTGCTCGCGAGGCGAAGAGCTTTCTCAGAGAAAACCTGGAACGCATTCAACCTGTCATTACGCGTGATGAGTTGCTTGCCGTACAAAACCTGATTCAGGACGAGATTGAATTGTCGGACGCGATGGTGCACCTGATGAATGCCATCACGGTGGCAACGCGCCGCATGGACCCGTCGTATCCGGAGCATGCGTTTGAGGTTGCGGGTCTTGGTCCGAACGTTGTTAGCGTAGCGGGTGGCGCCAGCTCCAGAACCACCGCATTCTGGCCGCCGCTTCTGCGCGCGCATGCATTTTATCATGGCCGCGGCGAAGTCGTCCCTTACGATATTTTCGCAACAGCTTCTGTAATGCTCAGTCACCGCATCGAGACCAGTTTTCCGGCCGATATGGAGCAGCTTGTAAACGTCGTTCTCGCCGAGCGTGGCTATGCTTACTAGTTCCGTACCTGGCAGCGCTGCATCCATCATTGACCGGGACGCCTTGCATGCGCTCGGCGTACTGGTGCCCATACAGTTCCATCCGGTTAAGGTTCTGCCGGGCCGGCATCCACTCGGCCGCGCAGGCGATGGCATGCGGCTGCTGCGCACACGCTCGTATGTGCCCGGCGAGGACAATCCGCGCGATATCGATAAATTCAGTCCAGCGGGTGACCTGCAGGTCATGGAATGGGAGGACGAAGCGCAAGCCTCCATCACCTTACTGGTTGATCGCTCTGCGTCGATGGATTCGTACCTGAAGGCGCCGATTCGCAATGCCTGTGTCATGCAGCTGGTCTATTCATTGTGGCGCGCGGGCGATCGGGTGGGGCTGGCGATATTCGATACTAAGGTGCGCGAGCAGATCCGCGCCGCCAATCTACGCTCACAGCTGCAGCAAACGGTGCAAGCGTTGCGCATGCGACATCCGTTGGCAACAACCGACGTGTCATCGGTTCTAAGCGCGTTCGTGCGCCAGGATCAACGCCGGCATTCTAACCTGCTGTTTGTCGTATCCGATTTTGTCACGACCGACGGCAACGACTTTAACCCGGAAGTCGAGTGGCGCGATGCAATCAACGAGCTTCAACAAAACATCGTACCGGTGATCGTTTCCTTCGAGTTGCCGCCACAAACCGAAGGCCTCGTAAAGCTCTGCGACGCCGAGCGACCTGCCCGTCGCCTCGCATGCTTTACGCATGACCGAGTTCGAC
>Ga0209987_10001642_pt1 | contig 12276 bp, 11 predicted proteins | sample N074metaG_FD_182134 | JGI IMG/M metagenome (GOLD analysis project Ga0209987, IMG submission 182134) | Deep subsurface microbial communities from Kermadec Trench to uncover new lineages of life (NeLLi) - N074 metaG (SPAdes) (version 2) | ecosystem: Environmental > Aquatic > Marine > Ocean trench... | reverse complement strand
TGTATCGTCAGAGCATGTGGGAGACGATCGGCGGCGGAACGTCCGAGATCATGCGCAGCGTGGTCGCCAAGCAGACGCTCGGACTGGCGGGCCGCACCTGAGGTCTGGACCCGAGCGGTTTCGAAAGGCGCGGAAGCTGGTTTCCACAGGTTTCTAGCGTTCACGGGGGGGACGGGGTCAATGCTGACGGTGGGTCCCCACCCCGGCAACCTCCATGGGGTAGCCTCCCGTCGTGTGGAAGTGTTGTTTCCGGGGATTCCCTCTCGTGCTCGCCATGCCCGGTGCACTCGGCCTTGCCGCATGCGGCGAGGCCGAGTTGACGATCCTGCGGATCGAGACCGTCGATGCACAGACCGGTCGACCCACCCCGGCTCGGCTCGAGGTACGAGCGTCCGATGGCGAAGCCCTTGTCGCTTCGGACGCCCTGAGGGTGACTCTCGAGTGTGAGGTGGCGCCCCCACCGGACTGGGCGGCGTGGATGGTGCAGTCCGATCGTGTCGAGAACCCGCATACGGGTACGACCCAGTTCTATTCCAGCGGAACGGCCAGCCTCGTACTTCTGCCGGGGCGTTACCACGTCCGTGCATTCAAGGGGCTCGAGTTCCGGGTCGCCAGTGTGGAGGTCGAAGTCGTCGCCGGAGCGCAGCACGTCCAGAAGATCCAGCTCGAGCGTTGGGCGGATCCGGCCGCCGAACACTGGTTCGGCGCCGACGATCACCTCCACATCACGCGCCGCACACCCGAGGACGACGTGCGCATCGGCCGCTGGATGGCGGCCGAGGGGCTCCACATCGCGAATCTGCTCCAGATGGGGACGGCCGCCCAGTTCAGCGTGACGCCCCAGCACGATTTCGGCCGGGCCGGCGAGCATCTCGAGGAGGACACCCGCCTCTTCTCGGGACAGGAACACCCGCGTACCCACCTGCTGGGTCACACAATCACCCTCGGCGCGGACGAGCCCATCGATCTCCGCGAGACCTACATGTTGTACGACGGATTCTGGCGTGCGTCGCGTTCCCTGGGAGGAGTCAGCGGCTATGCCCACTGGGGCGCGGGTCCAGCCGGTGACGGTCTCGCCATCGACGGCCCCGAGCAACTGTTGGATTTCATCGAGGTGCTCCAGTTCGAATTCCTCGACACGGAAGCCTGGTACGGGATGCTCGACCTCGGGATCCGTCTCGCACCGACGGCGGGAACCGACTTTCCGTGCGGACCGTGGAGCCTGCCGGGCCGCGAACGTTTCTACACCCGCGTCGATCAGGAGCTGTCGCGCCGCGGCTGGCTGGCGGGGATCGAGCTCGGCCGGACCTTCGTCACCAACGGGCCTCTGTTGGATTTTCGCGTCGACGACGCCGAGATCGGTGACCGGATCGGCCTTGCCGCGCCGGGCGACGTGCGCGTGACCGGCCGGATTCGTTTCGATCCCGAGCGCGACCTTGTGCGCTCGGTCGAGCTGATTCACAACAGTCGCGCGATGATCGTGCCCGTCACGCCGGCCGGTCCCGGCGAGCTTCGATTCGACTTTTCGCACCGGATCGAGGAGGGCGCCTGGTTGGCGTTGCGGGTGACGGGAGAGAAGCTCGACGAAGTGCCGCTGACCGCCATGCCGATCCCCGACTGGGCCATCGCGATTGCTGCCCGGGTCGCATCCGGAGCCTCGATCGACGCGCGCAGGGCCCACGCCAAGACGATCCCTCCACGCCCCAGCGCTGCGCACACTGCACCCATCTACGTGAGTGTTGCGGGCAGCGCCGAGCTCGGCTTCCAGAAGGGAGCGGCCGGCCGAGCGCGAGAATGGATCCGGCGCCTGGAAGATCTCGAATCCCGCCTGGGGGACGATCGCATCGAGTCGGTCCCCATCTGGGACTGGGTTCCGTACAGCGACGGGCTCAGCCTGGAACACCTGAAGGCCCACCGTGCAGCACTGATCGAACGCATCCATCGCTCCCGCGACTGGTACGCCCGGCGCGCGACGGGACCCTAGAGGCCAGACGCCGACGGCGTCCCCGCCCGCCCGCCTAACTCGTTTGGTCCGGAACGTCGAAGCGCAGCAGGCTGGCTCGGCCGGGGGCGGCGTCGATCCAATGCAGGATGTCGAATTCGACCTGGGCGATGGCGCCGTTGAGAAAGCTCGGGGCACAGGGTCCGACGAGCAGGGTGAGCAGGTCGCTCACGCCCGGGTTGTGGCCGACCAGGGCGGCGTGGTCGATGCCGTCGTCCAGCTCCTGGACGGCACTCAGCAGGGTCCCCGGCGTGCACAGATACAGGTCTTTCCGGGCGACGATCCGGTCTGGGGAAACACCCAGCGGCTCGACCAGAGCCGACGAAGTCTCGACGGTTCGCCGCGACGCGCTGGTCAACAGCGTATCCGGGACGGCGCCCCGCTGGGCCAGGCTCCGGCCCATCGCCTCGGCCTGGCGCTTGCCCTGCTGCGCCAGCGGGCGGTCGAAGTCACGCCGGCCGGCGTCGCCGGCCCTGGCCGTTCCATGCCGGATCAAGGTCAGGAGCTTCATGGAGTCGGAGCATGCGCTGGATCGCTGCGGGCGCAACCGAAGCGATCCACGGGGGTTGCATTGGGCCGTTGAAAATTCTTCTCCAAATGGCCCACCAAATGGACGATATTGCGCGGCCGAGGGAGCGCACATTGGCCCGACGAAACACAGATTCCAGCCGCCAGCGGGACTGGGTCGATCTCACGGATCAGGACCTGCTCGACGTCCAGATCTCGAAACTGGCTGTGCGCGTCGTGGGAAGCCCGCTGGAGGAGCGGGTCGATCGGCTTGGCGACGAGCTGAACCGGTCCGGGCTGATCTTTCGCCCCAGCGTCTGGCTCTCCACCGACTGGTTTTCGCCCCATGGTGTGCCCGGCTTCGCCATTCCGTTCGTTTTGGCCCATCCAAGACTCGTGCGCCTGGAACGCAAGCAGATGCTCGACTGCGAAGGGGCTCCTCGCGGCTGGTGCATGCAGCTGCTGCGACACGAGACCGGTCACGCTCTCGACACCGCCTATCGACTTCACTGGCGCAAGGACTGGCGCCGGGTCTTCGGCCGCGCATCCGTAGCCTATCGGCAGACCTACATCCCGAAGCCGGGAAGCAAGCATCACGTCCACAACCTCGACGACTGGTACGCTCAGAGCCATCCCATCGAAGACTTCGCCGAGACGTTTGCGGTGTGGCTGCGTACCCGGGGCCGCTGGCGCTCCCAGTACCAGGGCTGGCCCGCGCTTCGCAAGCTCGAGTACGTGGACGGACTGATGCAGGAGATTGCGAAGGCGCCCAAGAAAGTGCAGTCGCGGGAGAAGCCCGACTCGCTGGTCACCGTCCACATGACGCTGCGCGAGTACTATCAGCGCAAGAAGGATCACTACGGCGAAGAGGACCGTTCGATCTACGACCGGGACCTGAAGCGCTTGTTTACCACCCAGAAGGGTGGGCGTCTGGCGTCGGCCTTTCTGAGGGAGCGACGGCTCGAGCTGCGCCGAGCGGTCTCCCGCTGGACCAGTCAACGACCTTTCGTCGTGGACGAAGTCCTGCGCGGCATGATCCACCGTTGCCGAGAGCTCGGTCTTCGGCTCCACCACACCGAGCGGGAGACAGGCGAAGGAGCGGCCATTCTCGTTACACTGCACACGGCACGCGTACAGAGGATGCGTCACCGGGAGTACTTCCGTTGAAACGCTTGCGCATCATTGTGTTGGCCCACGAAGATCTGGTTCCGCCGGATTCGACGCAGGGGCTCTCGAAAAAGGAGATCCAGCCCTTCAAGACCGAGTTCGCAGTGGCCGACAGCCTGCGCAAGCACGGCCACGAGGTTCAGGTCCTGGGCGTATCGGACGACCTGATGCCGATCCGTCGCCTCGTCGAAGGCTGGGAGACGGACATCGTCTTCAACCTGCTGATGGAGTTTCAGGATGTTGGCGCCTACCAGGCGCACATCGCCGGTTATCTCGAGCTGCTCGGCGTACCCTTCACAGGCTGCAATGCCCTCGGCATCCTGTTGGCGCGTGACAAGGCGCTGTCGAAGAAGATCCTGCGTTATCACCGGATCCCGACGCCCCAGTTCGTCGTGTTCGAGAGGGACCGGGTGGTCCATCTACGCAAGAGCCTCCGCTATCCGCTGATCGTGAAGTCCGTCGACGAAGAGGCGTCGATAGGCATCTCCCAGGCCTCGGTCGTGCGCGACATCGAGAAGCTTCGGGAGCGAGTCGACTTCATCCACGCCAAGGTCGGCAGTGACGCCATTGCGGAGGAGTACATCGAGGGTCGCGAACTGACGCTGAGCATTCTCGGGAACGATCGCCTGACGCTGTTTCCCATCTGGGAGCTGGTGTTCAAGAAGCTGCCCGATGGGAGCCTCCCCATTGCCACGGAGCGCGCCAAATTCGACCTCGACTACCAGAAGCGCGTCGGAATCGATTCCGCTGCGGCGCTCAACCTGGGCGCGAAGGTCGAGAGGCAGATCGAGCGCCTGGCCCGGCGCGTCTACCGCGAGCTGGGCCTATCGGGCTATGCACGGCTCGACCTCCGGCTGGCTCCCGACGACACGGTCTACGTGATCGAAGCCAACGCGGCGCCGGATATCGCCGATGACGAGGACTTCGCGCTCTCCGCGAAGCAGGCGGGGGTCGATTATCCGCACCTCCTGCAGCGCATCCTCAACCTGGGGCTGTCCTGGCGCCCGCGCTGGAAGGCCGACTGAACCGCCCCGTCTTTTCCGGAGACTCTGGTGGTTGAATCCGACCTCCATGGTCGGCACTCCGCTCCAGCTCGATTTTGCCGCGCTGCCCGCTGCCGAGTCGAGGCTCTTTGCCGCGTTGCGCTAGGTATCCATTCTACCCACAGATCTATAAGTATCCGTATAGAATATGTTTTTTCGTAAAGTCAGGTCTTGATTCTTGATTGCTAACGCGGCGCGTCTATGCTGGTGACGCCTCGAACCCAGAGTCGAGTCCGTGGGGTGGGAGCCAGAAGCCTGGGTGAGAGTCCAGCCAGGAGCGGGAGATGGACGTTCTCCAGTGGATCACGCACCTGCCGGTCCCGGCGCTGAACCGTTGCCGCGTTCCCTACCGGCTCGACGACGTCACCGACCTCGGCGAGGAGGTGCGGGCGCACGAGGTGGGCCTGTCCCAGGCTGCCATCGAGCGGCTGTGGGATGCCGTCGGACTCCTGTATCGGGCGGGTCTTCACCCCGCGATCCAGGTCTGCATCCGCCATCGCGGCGCCGTCGTTCTTCACCGGGCGCTGGGCCACGCAGCGGGCAACGAGCCCGGCGCTTCCCCCGAAGATCCGAAGGTGCTTGCCACCACGGCCACGCCCTTCTGCCTCTTCTCGGCGTCGAAGGCCATCACGGCCATGGTGATCCACAAGCTCGACGAGCGGGGACAGCTCCACCTCGAGGATCCCGTCTGCGAATACATCCCCGAGTTTGCGCGCCACGGGAAGGACCGCATCACGATCCGCCACATCCTGGCCCACCGGGCGGGGATTCCGAACCTTCCGCCCGAGGCCATGGATCTCGATCTGCTGCCCCGGCCCGATCGCGTGGTCGAGATCATGTGCGAGCAGAAGCCCCAGACGCGCCCCGGTCGACTGCTCGCCTACCACGCCGTCAGCGGAGGGTTCGTTCTGGGCGAGGTGGTGCGAGCCATCACGGGCCAGGACATCCGGACCGTCCTTCACAAGGAGATCCTCGAACCCATTGGTCTGCGCTGGATGAACTACGGCGTGAAGCCCGCCGAGGTCGAGCGCGTTGCCGTCAACGCCGTCACGGGTCTGCCGATGCCACCGCCGATCTCCACGGTCATCGAACGTGCCCTGGGAACCACGTTGGCCAACGCCGTCGCGCTCTCCAACGACCCGCGCTTCCTGACCGGCGTGATCCCGTCGGCCAACATCGTGAGCACGGCCTACGAGCTCTCGGCCTTCTACCAGTGCCTGCTCAACGGGGGAGAGTTGGGCGGCGTGAGGGTGTTCGAGCCGCGTACGGTTGGCCATGCCACCAGCGAGCAGAGCTACTGGGAGCTCGACCTCACCCTGGGTGTCCCGATTCGTTACGGCTTGGGCTTCATGCTCGGTGGGAATCCCGGCCTCTTTGGTCGCGACGCCAGCGAGGCCTTCGGCCACATCGGCCTGTCCAACGTGACGGGCTGGGCCGATCCGGAACGCGATCTTTCGGTCGGCATCGTCACCAGCGGCAAGCCGTTGCTGGGCGCCCACATCGTGCGCCTGGTCAACGTGATGCTTGAGATCGGGAACGCCGTCCCCAAGCTGGGCGGCCGCCGGAGCGGCGGCTGACAGTTCGCCGGAGCGGCGAACTGCGGGAACGGCCGCTGAAGGGGCGATCGGCGACCGCGAGGGTTGCTACTTCTTCTTCCAGCCCGAGCCGTCGTTGACGTACTGGCCCGCTAGTGCACGCCCGATCAGCTTCGCGCCGGCCTGGCTGGCTACGACCGAGGGATCGAGCCCGTTCTTTGCAGCGAGGGCGGCGTAGCTCTTCTTGCGGGCCGCGTTCACACTCTCGACCAGGGCCTTTGCGCTTTCGGGAGCGCTGCTCGAAACCAGCCCGACGCTTCCATCGGCGCGTTCGCCGACGTGGCCGGCGGCCTTGGCGGCGTCGAGTTCCGAAGCCGCCAGGGAGGCTGCGGCCGATAGGCAGAACAGCAGGGCGACCAGGGCTCCGATCATTCGGATGAGGTTGCGCTTCGACATCGTCGTTCTCCTCCAGCTCAGAAGATGTCTTCGTTGTCGGCGAAGAGATCATCGAGCTCCTTGTCGACCTTGATACGGATCTCGTGCTCGATCTTCACGTTGAGGTTGATGACGATGGGCTCCCGGGGTGCCTCGACCTTGATCGTTGGAGCACAGCCGACGGCCAGGGCCAGCCACAGGGCGAGTCCGGCGATCGTGCAGCCTTGCATGCCCATCGAAGTTCCTCCCATCGGTTGCCGGCAGCCTATCGGCCCCCAGCAGCCGGGTCCAGCCGCGAGCTCGCCGTGCCCATCAGACGCATCGGATCGAGCCTTGATTCACCCCGATCCCGCCTCTCATTCCGGATCCTGATGCTGGCCCGCGCCGAAGCTGGCCAGGTGCTTTTGGATCTGGGCCGGAATCTCGTACGACACCACGCTCTTGCGCAGCAGATCTGCGAGCTTGGCGTCGAGCTTGAGGTTGAACTCCACCGGGTGGCCGTCCAGATAATCGGGATTCGCGCCCGCGATGTGGAAGGTCACCACGGAGTCGTCCCGGGTGTTGCCGTTCAGGGTCAGCTCGAGCTCGGTCCAGTGGAAGTTCTCCAGCGCGCTCAGCGCCAGTGCGAAGCCCTCGTTCCCACCGCCCATGGCGTCGACGGAATCGTCCGGCCGATAGCGCAGCCAGCCGCCAGCTTCGGATCCGCGCAGCTGGCCGTTCTCGATGAAGACGTCCGCGCCGCGCAACGAGACGGGGAGCTGGCCCGAGAGCCGGCCCTCGCCGCTGAGCCCGTCCAGAGGCACGAGCGCGATGAGCTCACTCAGCTCCACGTTCGTCACGCGCAGCAGCAGTTCGGAATCCTGACCCGGGTTCAGTCGCCCCTCGGTTTCGATCAGGCCGCCCGCGAAGCCCCAGCGGCCCTGTTCGAGCTCGATGGATCCGTCCGCGTGCAGGCGAAAGCGGACCAGACCGTTGGTGAGCTGGAGACCGAAATCGACCGAGGCCACCGAGAACAGCTGGCCCGCGGGTGTGCTCAGGGGCCAGGGACCGTCCAGCGTCACGGCGCCGTTGAGGAGTCCAAGATCTACGGCGAGGCTCTTGAGGTTGAAGTCGTGAAAGGCCACTTCGACCCGGGTGTGAATGTCACCGGGCTTCCAACGGACAGCGCCGCGGACCTCCAACCTACCCTCGGCGAGCTGGATCCACGGCGCCAGCAGGGGGAGCAGGGTGACGGGTTGGAGACCTTCCGGTTCGAAGTGCAGGGGGTCGAACTCGAAGGACAGCTCGCCCGCGCTGGCGTCGAGGTCGTGGTGTCCGCGGGCGCGTCCGACGACGCCGGCCACCGGATCGCGCAGGCTGATCTGAAACGGCATGGGCTTCTCCAGCGGCTCGGCCGTCATTTCGATTTCCAGAGCCTGGATCGGGACCTCGGTCCCGTTGACAGCGGCCGTGAAAGGCTCGGTGCGGGCGTCGATGTGCAATCGACCGCCGGCGAATTCCAGTCGTCCGACCACGACCACGGTCCCGACCGGGACGTCGAGCGTGACGCGGAAGTCTTCGATCAGCAGATCGCCGAGCTGGAGTGGCGACACGGCAGTCTCACCCGCTTCGGAAGCGGCCGCTTCGGAAGCGGGTGAAACGGCCGCGCTCGCGAGCAGCGAATCCAGCGAGCCGAGGCTCAGGCCTTGCTCATCCAGTCTGAGTCGGATTTCGATCCCTGAGATCCGAACTGCGTCGACCCGACGCTGACGCAGACCGCCCGCCGAGTAGTCGACGGTGACGCGTTCGATGCGAAGCTCGTCCTCGCTGCCGAGTCGGATCGCCTCGACCTCGGCGCGTTCGATTCCCAGCTGGACGACGTGCAGCGAGGCATCGCTGACGCCGCGCCGGGCCAGCTCGGCCAGGATCAGACGTTCGGCCTGGGGCTCGAGGTTTTGCTGGAGCCACAGGCCGCTGGCGACGGCGATCCCGAGCAGCAGCAGCAGGACGATGACGAGGTGCCGAGCCATTTGGGGAGGATAGTGCGCCGCGTTGTGATGAGAGCCATCGGATCAGGATGTCCTGGGGCATAGGAGCGCCATTGGAGGCGTGATGTAGAGTCATGATGAGGAGAGCGTCTCGTTGCTGTTGGATGCGCGCTCGGTGCCCGGCGGCTCCGACATCGAAACCGATATCTGCATTGTCGGTGCCGGCGCGGCCGGCATCAGTCTGGCGCTCGAGCTGGCCGGATCTCCCCTGCGAGTGGCCCTGCTCGAAAGTGGCGGACTCGAGTCAGAGCCCGATACCCAGGCTCTCTATCGGGGACGCGTGTTCGGCCGCCGATACTTCAGTCTCGACACTGCGCGTACCCGTCGTTTCGGTGGGTCGACGAACTGCTGGCAGGGGATCTGCGCGCCACTGTCGCGCCTCGACTTCGAGGCTCGCGAGTGGGTCGTGAACAGTGGTTGGCCCTTCAGTGCCGAAGAACTCGAGCCCTTCTACGTCCGCGCGCGCCGGATCTGCGGTCTGCCCTCCGAGCCCGCATCACCGAACGGCGAGGGGGCGTCCGCCCTCCCCTTCCAGGGGCCTGCAATCGAGACGCGTCTGCTCGACGTCCATCCTCGCCGCTTTGGCCAGGATCACCGGCACGCCGTGACCCGCGCGCGGAACGTTCGCACTTATCTTCATGCCAACGTGATCGAACTCGAGACGCCGTCCGATGGAGGGCGGATCACGAGCGTTCGCGTGGCGACTCTGGAGGGCGGTCGCTTCTCGGTTCGCGCGCACTGGTTCGTGCTCGCGACCGGAGCGATTGAAAACGCGCGTCTGCTGCTCGCATCGAATCGGATCCGGAGCGCCGGAATCGGCAACGAGCACGATTGGGTCGGTCGGAATTTCATGGAGCATCCTCATGTCGTCGCCGCCGTCTTCCTGCCGTCCTACGCCGACCTTTCCCTGGGCCTCTACGAACCGCCGGGTGGACAGACGCCGGGCAGCATGGCCGTTCTCGGCCTCAGCGAGGCGACCCAGCGAAGCGAACGTCTGATGTCGGCGTTCACCCGGCCGGTCTCCCACGCGGATCTGCCCGACTTCGAGCGCGCGCTCGCGAGCGTGGTCGGCGACATCGACAACCGCCGGGATCGTCCGGCGCAGCGGGCCCACTTCTTTTTGGGCCAGTGCGAGCAGGCGCCCAATCCGAGCAGTCGCGTGCGCCTGATCGAGCAGCGCGATGCCCTCGGGATGCCCAGGGTCCAGCTCGAGTGGCGTCTCTCGGACATCGATCAACGCAGTCTGCGGCGCAGCCACGAGATTCTTGCGCGGGAGCTGGGCCGGGCCGGGCTGGGACGCCTTCAGCTGCTCTTGAGCGAGTTCGCCCCGGACTGGCCCGAGGATCTCGGCGGCGGCAGGCACCACATGGGAACGACGCGGATGAGCGACGATCCCGAGCGCGGCGTCGTTGATCGCAACGCGCGCGTTCACAGCGTGTCGAATCTGTTCGTGGCCGGAAGCTCGGTCTTTCCGACCTCGGGTGCCGTCGGTCCGACCCTCACCCTGGTCGCCCTGGCGATCCGACTCGCGGACCAGCTGAAGCAGCTGCGAGCATGAGGTCGCAGCGAACCGATCGACGCAGCTTCCTGCGCACTGCCGCGAAGGCTACGGCGTTTGCGGCCGTCGGGCCCGGACTCGCTTCGGCACTGCTGAGCTGTGCTCGGGACGGCGCGCTCGGCCATCGGCTGGCACTCTTTTTTGCCGACCGGAAGGCCGCGGCCGCGGTGGGGGTGGAAATGTTGAAACGACGCGACGAGCCCCTCGACGCGGCCGAAATTGTCGAGCTGCTCGCTGGCGACCAATGGACGCGCTGGAACGAGTGGTCGACGAGCGACCCCGCCCAACTTGCCGCCGCCCTGCGGGAGCAGCACCGCCTGGACTTCGACGAGGAGAGATTCGAAGTCGTGAACGGCTGGGTCCTGTCGAGGACCGAGGCCCTGCTGTGCGCCCTGGCGAGCGTCTCGGATTGAATCTCCCGCCTTCGAGCAGCGCCGCAGTTTCGTCGAAACGCGAGGTGCGGGGAGAGAAAGTGCCCGAACTCAGCATCTAAGATGTGATGCGGCAGCGGAGATCGTGAATTCGAGCTGGGGTTTCGCGGTGTCCTGTTACCAGCGATTATTTCAAGCGGCGGGGATCCCGCGGTGGTGGGCTCGAAACACAAGAGGCTTCGTGCGAGCACGGGGATCTACACTGCGATCCCGAGCTCCTCTGCCAGCTCACGAAAGGCAGCCTGCCAGTGCGGGCGCAAGTCGCGGCCAGTCACTCGACAACGTGACGCCCGCGGAGGCCTGCTTCGGCCGGAAACTCACGGGGATCTCGGAGCGAGAGAAGATCAAGCGACGTACCATGCGAAAGCGGAAGAGGAGGTATCTGGCCTGAATGGCGGTCTGGGTTGAAACCACGAGCCGTCACTCAGCAACGTCGATCCGGCGTGTGAAATATCTTGATGATGTGCAAAACAACGCATGAGCGAACGTAAAGTGAGGGTTCGCAAACGATCAAGCTTCTGGCACGGGCCAGGGGATCCGCGAGAACCGGCTGACACACGGATGGCGCGCGGCTGGCAGATCGATGCAGATACGGTTGCCGGTCCCGTGCGTGCAGCTCGCGCGGAGTCCGAAGAATTGCGAGGTGAGTGGTGACCCGATTCGTGGGCTGGCTATTGCTGATCGTCGGATTCGCGGTATTCGCGATCCGGCTTCAACACGAGGGACCCTATGCACTGCCGCGTGATGGAAATCTTCGCGCCGGTGTGTTGGCACTGCTGCTCGGCGCGGGTCTGGTGCGACCGTGGTTGGGTGCAGTTCGAGGCGCGGTCGTGATTACCCGCATCGGGTTGGTGATTTCCCCCGTCGTCCTCTTCTTTGCGCTCTACTCCACATTCGCCGAGCTCGAAGAAGTCGTCGTGCTTCGCGCCAAGCTCGAGTCGGGAAACACTCGCGACCTGCGCCTCTGGATCGTGGACCACGAGGGGGCGGCGTGGGTCACGATGCCCCGAGCGAAGGCAGACGCCAATGGGCTCACCGACACGACGGCGAAACTTCTCCGCAGAGGAGAACTGCGCTGCATCAGCGTGAAGCGATTCGAAGCATACGCGACGGTGGATCGGATCCATCAGCTGCGACACGAGAAGTACGCGGTTCAGCGGTTCGCCACGACCGTCGGCCTGTTCGGTCGCTCGGCCGGAGAGAACGTCGTGGCATTGCGCCTCGATTCGTGCCCGGACGGTTGAGCGCAGACAGGTAACGCGATGCCCGACCTGAGCGTCGTGATGTGTGTCTACAACGGGGCTGCGTACCTGCGCGACTCCCTCGACGGTGTCCTCCAGCAGTCACTTTGGGAATTTGAGTTCGTAATCGTCGACGACGGCTCCGACGACCAGACGCCCGAGATTCTCGCTGCCTACGCGAAGAGCGATCCACGGATTCGAATCCTGCGTCAGGAAAACGCGGGCGTGGCGGCGGCTCTGGCCAGAGGTTGCGGCGCTGCCCGGGGCGATCTGATTGCGCGCATCGACGCTGACGACATCCCGCTGCCCGAGCGCTTCGAACGCCAGATG
>Ga0209987_10001641_pt1 | contig 12279 bp, 13 predicted proteins | sample N074metaG_FD_182134 | JGI IMG/M metagenome (GOLD analysis project Ga0209987, IMG submission 182134) | Deep subsurface microbial communities from Kermadec Trench to uncover new lineages of life (NeLLi) - N074 metaG (SPAdes) (version 2) | ecosystem: Environmental > Aquatic > Marine > Ocean trench... | reverse complement strand
TGGGTGACCGCCATCAGACTGATGGCGGTCACCCAACTCAGGGACAGTGAAATGAGAATGACGTAAAACAGGGAGCTGGCAAACTCACCAGTATTATCTGGCGACATGCCGATCGCAGAGAATGCCAGGATGCCGATGATGGTGCCGCCCAACAGGGCCCAGATGGTTTTCCCCACGGCTTCGCCCGCCGCTTCCACGGCGCCCATGCCTTGCCGCATTCGCACCAACATGCCGTCGGCCACCACAATGGCATTGTCCACCAACATTCCCAGGGCAATAACCAGCGCACCCAATGAGATTCGCTGTAATTCTATGCCGAAGATATTCATAAAAAACAGGGTGCCGGCCACTGTTATCAGCAATACGGCACCAATGATGATGCCCACGCGCACCCCCATAAACACCAGCAGCACGGCGATCACAATCGCTACCGCCTGGGCGACACTGATCAGGAAACCACCGACGGATTTATCGACTTCAGCGGGCTGGTTGTATACGGCCTCCAGCTTCATACCCATTGGAATAATCGGCAGGATGTCGCGGATTTTCTCGATCACTCTCTGGCCCACGTCCACCACATTCAGGCCACCCAGCATGGACAAGCCGATGCTCAATCCGGGCTGGCCATTCACATAATAGATCTTGTTCGGCACTTCCTCGTAGGCCCGGGTAATGGTCGCAATATCGCGCAGGTAAATCAGCTTGCGGTCATTGGAACTGATCAGCACATCACCAATTTCCTGCACCGATTGGAAATCGCCGGTGGGGCTAATCCGCAGGTAGTCGTCACCCACTTGCACATTGCCCGCGTTGACCACAATATTCTGGGATTTCAACACGCGGCCAATGCTAGCCAGGTCTATACCCAGTTCTCCAATGCGCGCGCGGGAGATGTCCACATAGACCACTTCCGCCTGCTCGCCATCAATGGTGACCTTGCGCACTCCTGGCACCAACACCAGCTGCTTTTTAATGGCGTCCGCCGTATCGTGCAAATCGCGCCAGCTATAGCCCTCGCCGGTGAGTACCAGGTAGACACCGTAGACATCACCAAAGTCATCGATGACCATTGGTGCCATGGCGCCGGGTGGCAAATTGGGTGTGACGTCGGAAATCTTACGCCGTAACTCGTCGAAAATATTGGGCAGGTCGTCGGCTTTGTACTCGTCTTTAAATTCGATCAGGATGTCAGACAAGCCGGGGCGCGACACCGACATTTTGATGCGCTTCAACTGGGGCAAGCGTTGGATGGCATCTTCCAGGTGATAGGTCAGTTCTTCCTGTACTTCCCGCGCCGTAGCGCCGGGATAGCGGGTGAGGATCTTTGCCGACTTGATAGTGAAGGCCGGGTCTTCAAGCTTACCCATTTCCTCAAAGGCGCTAAGTCCGCCACCCACCATGATGACAATAAGCAACCAGGAGATGACCTTGCTCTTTACAGCGTATTCGCCGATATTCATGTACTATTATTCCTTTTGGTCAGCGGTGTTAAGCGGGGTCATCTGCGCGTGGAATAGCCTGTTCAGACTGGGCCATGCGGGTCACCTTGATGCCCTCGGCCATGTAGGGCGCACCCACGGCGACAATTTCGTCGCCCGCATTCAGTCCGGTCAGAATTTCTATGCGGCTGCCCGCCATGCGGCCGATTTCCACCTCCCGGCTGGAAACCGTCATGCTATCCGCATCCAACACCCACACTCGGGGCGCCAGGCCGCTGTCCGCTTGCACAGCTCTCACCGGCACCCAGGTCACCACTTGCTGGTCTATGATTTTGGAGAAGTCCACCACCACGGTGGTGGTCATACCGGGTAACACCACAAACTGGGTCGGTGCTGGCATGGTGAAGGTGATCTTAAACGTTTGCGTCTTGGAGTCTGCCTTGGTGGCCACCTCCTTGATAGACAGGAAGAACTCGTCTTTGCGCCCCTCGAAAAGCGCCTTGGCGAAAACTTGCTGGCGGCTCTCCTCTGTGCCGCGACCTTGCCGGTCGCCGCCGCGGAAGCCGCGCACCAGTGACTCGGGCATGTCGATGCTGATATCCAGCATGTCAACGTTTTGCAGGCGGAATACCGTTTGCTTGCCCAGCACTTCCTCGAAGTTTTCCACCATGCGTGTTGCCACGCGCCCGGCGAAGGGGGCATGCAGTTTGGTATATTCCAGATCCTGATTGGCCTGGCTTAAGGCTGCCCTTGAAGTGCGGAACTTGGCTTCCATGCGGTCGTAGTCGGTACGCGAAATATTGCCATCGACAATCAACTCTTTGCCACGCGCGAAGTTAGATTTGGCGTTATCGAAGGTTGCCTGGCGATCTTCCAGGACAATTTGGAAGTCCGTGGGGTCCAGGCTGGCCAATATCTGACCCTGGTCGACCATATCACCTTCCCGCACCATGATTTTTTGCAACTGGCCAGCCACCCGGAATGCCAGGTCGGCTCGCTGGGAGGCATCGACGACGCCGGGGAAACGTCGCACCGCGGCCCCCTCGCTGCTCTCAACCGTATAGATCTTAACGGGACGTATCGGTGGTGGCCCAACTTCTTCCACTTTGCCGCCACAGCCCGCCAATATTGCCAGCGCAAAAATTGCGCTTATGCTCTTGAAGTAGGAACCTTCCATGCTGCTTACCCCCTCTAGCTAACATCTTTATCTGTATACGCAGATCATAGCAGTTACTGCGTTTATTGGAACTTGCTTATCACTCGGCGTAATATTCTAATCAAGTAATGCTCTGGAAATATACATGGCAAACACACAAGTTGAACAAGTGTTCGATATTCCCGCCAACCAGCTTTGGGAGTTGATAGGCGACTTTGGGGACATGAGCAAATGGACAGGGCTCCCGCCAGAGACATGCATTCAAGAGGGGGACGGTATCGGCAGCTTGCGTACACTCAGGTTCCGAAAAGGAGAAATAATAATCGACAGGCTGGAGGCAGAGACGGATACTAGCTACACCTATTCGATTGTGAACAACGACGAAACGCCGCTCCCTTATAAATCCTACAGGGCGACCATGTCCGTCGAGCCCGTCAACGCAACGCCGAGCCGATTTGTCTGGGCAGGGGAATTTGAACCTGACGGAATCACTGATGATGAAGCTGTTGTCTTCGCGCAGAACATGTACAGCATGGGTATCGGTTATATAAAAAAGGCGGTGGATGGGCTCTAGTCTAACCGTCCCTCGAAATAACTAACACGATTGCAAACGATATGATCAATTATGACGGTACCGCAGTGCTGGTGACCGGTGCCGCATCTGGTATTGGTGAGGCATTGGTGGCGGCATTCAGTGCGCGCGGAGCGCGAGTCATTTGCGCGGATGTGGACATTGCTGGTGCGGAAGAGACCGCCGTTTCCACCGGCAACGCTGGACTAGCAATTGAGTGTGATCTTTCCGACCCTAATGCAGCAGCGAAGTTGATTGAACAAAGTTTTGCTGTTTCAAACCGGCTTGATCTTGTTTGCTCGAATGCCGGTATTGGGCATCGGGGCAGTGTCATCGAAGAAGAGATGAACGGCAGCGCAGCCTTGTCTCGTCTGTTTGAGGTTAATTTTTATGCGGGCCTAAAGATCGCCCAAGCCTATACTCAAATTCTTGAACAAAATAGCCAACGCGGCCGCCTCATGGTAACGGCGTCTGAAAATTCGCTCAGCGTTCCTGAAGCCGTAAAGAGCGGAAAGATGGCGTTTTATGGCGCGACTAAACACGCGCTTCTTGTAGCGCTTGAATGGATGCACATTGATCAAAAAGATGGTCCTCTGGATTTGCATGTGCTTCTGCCTGGTGCTGTCTACACACCCTTGCTGGCCAGAGCATTACCAGACCCTTCCATGGCCCCACTTGAGCTAGAGTTGATTTCCGCAGAACGCTGCGCGGAAGTCGCACTGAACGGCTTAGACAAAAATCTCTTTTATATCCCCACGCAAGCCCATTTACTGGAGGATATGCAACCCCGGGTGGAGGCGATAAGACGCGCCTTGGAAGTTCTCGACATCAAGAAAACTTACTGACCCCGTAAACCGACCAGCGAGAGAAGGGAGCTTGGTTGGAAATTTACTTGGCGAGTCGTAGCTTGGCCGTTTGCCGACTTAGCGCGACAATATTGCCCGCGCAATCCCATAGTGTCCCGTCCTCTTCCAGTACACCATTGGTCAAGTAGCGCATTTCGAAATGACACTGGATCGGGCCGGCTTGGGGCTTGGCGCGGATTTGTACGTTGAGCTCCAGGGTAGGCACCCATCCGACGGGCCCATAATAATTAAAGACGGGAGGCGGGAAGGCATCGGTAAAATACAACAACTCAAAAAGATCCACAGGCCGCTCGGCTTTATCCAGGTCCTTAAACTCAAGCCACCCATCCCAGTAAGCATTACCGGTAGGCTCGCCTAAAAAGCTGCGTTCCATGCCAGGCACAACACGCATGGTTGTATATTTTCTCACTTTAATCACATCAACGGGCCCAGGCACGCCCACACATTCGTCGAAACCGGGGATCGCGGGAGCACCCGCTGTAATTCGAGTCTCCCCTTTTAATAGATGAAGTTCGGTGTAGGCCGCCGTTATCTGTACCTTAAGTACGCCTTCCTGAACCATTTTCACCATGGCAAAAGACGTTGAGCCGCCGCGGCGTAGCACTTCAATGTGGCATTCGATGGGGCCGAGGTCTGGCGACGCTATATAATAGGCGTTTATTGTGAGTGGGTCTCGGTGGGGTAGCGCTTCACTCAAGGCTCTAGCCGCTACGGCCAACACGTATCCGCCGTTGGGCACTGGGCCAATACACCAGTCGTCACACAAATGGCCACGCCAGTGAAGGTCAGCGATTTTCTCTACCGCGGAATCCTGCCTAAATCGATTCATAAATACCTCTTACTTACACTTTGCTAATTTGGATGCCCTGGCGTAGGGCCCGTAATTCTACAACAAGATGTCGCCTTCACATGATTATCCGGTCAGACATGAAACATTTGATAGGGCCGTCATGTTACCCTCACCCGATATTTTTTGATTGGAACATTCAGATGAAGGGTTTGCTTAAGTTTCTGAAGTGGTCGGGTCTACTACTTCTATTGGCCATCGTGGCCACCTATGGGGTTGCAAGTAGCGGATTGAAGGAACTCGACCAGGCCGCCAGAGATGACCTCGGCGGTGATTATATCCAGACCGAGAACGGCATATTATCCTATACCCGCCAGGGCTCGCTGTATGGGCCCATATTAATTTTAGTCCATGGCTTCAGTACGCCAAAATTTGTTTGGGAGCAGGTGACGCCGTCGCTACTAGCCGCTGGTTACCAGGTCATTACCTTCGATCACCTCGGCCGCGGCTTTTCCGATCGTCCCGAGGGGCCCTACGATTCCGCGTTGTACCAAAGTGAATTAAGCGGTCTAATCACTGGTTTGGAGCTTGCTACCCCGCTTACCCTGGTTGGGTATTCGATGGGCGGCGCCAATGTGATTGATTATGCGGCTTCTAATCCAGAGCAGGTCAAACAACTCGTTCTGATAGCGCCAGCTGGCTATATGCGCAACGCTGAATCACTTTCACCATCGACGGAGCGAATCACAACATGACATATGGTCGTGCTGACGCGGTCGCCACAGCACTTGTGAATGCGCTTAATGACACTTAAGCCAAGAGACAACCAAAGTGCTAATTCGGGAGATAGCTCAATAATCAATATTGCCGGGATTTTTGTTGGTAATTTATTGTCTTAAAAAAACGAAATAAAGGAGCAGTAAAATGCCCACGACAGATCTTAAGCTCATCGATCAAGGCAGCCTGCCCAAACCGGGGCCTTTGGGCCGTCTGGTTCGCTTGGGTTTTGGGGCCGCGTGCCTTTACTACAGCTACCATCTGATTGCCGTCTTTCCTGATCACCTGATGGACGGAGAAAATATCCGGTCCTTGTTATGGAACGAGATTTTGGGCGGCCTGTTTTTAATCAGCTATGTCATTAATATCGGCTATTCGCGGGCCTGGAAAAAGTGGCCTGCCTTGGTAAGTATTCTGTTGCTAGGTGGGGCCGCCGTCTACAGCCAGATGACGACAGGGAGTTTTGAAAGCCCATTTATTGCAACCGTTCTGTGGTTTTGGCTGTTTTATATCTTCACTCATCTGGGCGGCGTTCGTAATTGCCGCCAGTATCGGCACCCCGGGCTGTGAAATGCGCGCGTTCCACGACTTGTGGAGCCGCCTGACGGGAATCTTGACCAAAGAACATATTTGCCCGGTCGGGCCCCTGACCTCCATCGATCACTGGGAATCAACTCAAACCTGGATGAAGAACAAATAAAAAAGTGGCTTAGCGAGAGTCTGCTTTTGGCACTTTCTGCTGTTTTGAGTTGGCCTGCCAGACTGATGTGCCCGGTTAGCCCATTGACGTTCTACTCGCAAAGAAAGACCGGGATGTTCCTGTCGGTACTCTTCTGATAGTCGTCGTAGGGAGGATAGTATTTGACGCAGGTTGGCCAAAGCGCTGCCTTTTCCTCGTCGCTGACGCGCCTGGCAGTTAATTTTCTTGTTTTGCCTCCTTGCGTAATTTCAACCTCGGGATTCTTGATGAGGTTGTTATACCAAACGGGATTTTTCGGTGCGCCACCCTGGGAAGCGACCAGGATCACGCCCTCGTCATGGGGTACATGCATTAGGGGGATGGTCTTTATCTTGCCCGATTTGGCGCCTGTCATTTTTACCAGAACGATGGGCATGCCGCTGAAGCTATTCATCAATCGACCGCCTGAGAGCCGGTAGACCACCACGTTGAATTTGGTGAACGCTTTCAGGAGCCAGCGGGGGGGAGGCTTGGTACCTCTGCCGGTAGTCGCGGGGGTTTCAGTCGAGTCTGTCATGGCTTAAGAGCTCCAAATTGTCAGTTTTTCGGTTGCCGCCTGCGGGCGCCCACCTGGTTTGATTGTAGTGCATTCTCTCATATTTCGCCCGCATAATGATCCGGGTGTGAGGTAGCATACTCTAATGGGTGAAGACAGATGAAATTGAAAATATTGGACGGTGCCGATGTCGAGTAACTGGAGGCTGGGGCTCAGTTTTTCACTGGTCACTGCCGTTATGTGGGGTGGTCTCCCCATCGCCCTGAAGGTCGTCCTGGGCGAGATGGATAGCATCACCGTCACCTGGTATCGCTTTTCAATATCTGCGGCGATCGCCCTGGCTTGGTATGGTCACCGCAGTGGCGGCGCGATCAAGCGCTTGCTCAGTCGACCGTTGTGGCCGTTCACCGCGCTTGCTGTCGCCGGTCTGTTGACGAATTATATCTTCTACCTGATTGGCCTTGACCACACCACCGCCGAGGCGGCACAGATTTTAATCCAGCTGGCTCCCCTGATGTTGTTAGTTGGTAGCGTATGGATATTCAAAGAGCCTTTCTCAGCGCCGCAGTGGCTCGGGGTGATAGCCTTCACGATAGGCCTTCTACTGTTTTTCCATCACCGCCTGCGTGCTCTGGCGAGCATTGATGAGAGCTATCTGCTCGGATTGTTCGTGCTCTTACTCGCCGCCGTCACCTGGGCTGGCTATGGACTGGCGCAGAAATATCTTCTTAAACATGTCAACGCCAACGACTTGCTACTGTTGATCTATATCGCTGGCGCGCTCTGCTTCTTGCCAGCCGCGTCCCCCGGCCAAATCCTGCAACTCGATGGGCTTGCGCTAATTATGTTGGTGTTCGCTTCATTCAATACTATTATTGCCTACGGCAGTTTTGGTTTAGCGATGACTCACTGGGAAGCCAGCAGTGTCAGCGCCGTCATTACCATCGCCCCGCTGCTGACCCTGTTTTTCGTATTCTTGAGCAATGCTCTCTACCCGGGTTTTATACAGACTGAACCATTGGACTGGCTGAATTGGCTGGGTGCGGTGCTGGTCGTTGGCGGCTCTACCCTGGCGGCCTTTGGAGCAAGGCTTTAGGGTTCATTTTTTGAACTGCGACATGTAATTCGGGGGACAGTTCACCTAATTCGATGAATTTGCCAGAACTGTCATCCCTGCTGCAACTGCTTGATGACCTCTGCCGCCAAGTAGTCATCGGCGGGGTCATCGGGCATAGGGAACGTAATACGGCGAGTCAAATTGGCGTAGCGTTGCTTAAACACGGCGGCGATAGTGTCGTAGGTACCGCGCGGCACAAGCTTATCCAGCACTTCATCGGTGATAATTTTGGGCATTTCCTGCCATTTGCCGGCGCGAGTCATATCGAGCAACTGCTGCCCCTTGTCGAGCCAGCCAAACAGCTCCAGGCTGGGCCAGTAGGCGGGCGTGGAGAGCAGGAACCCCAGCATATTGCGCTGTTTTTCCCATTCACCCACAACGGTCTGTTCGTCTTTACCGGTGGCGGTCAGCGGCCCCAGCACCAGTTTGAAATCACTGCCATCGCGACCGGCCTGGTCAAAGCCGCTCTGCAATCTGGGCAGACATACCTCGCGAACATACTCCGGCGCGGAATTAGAAGGGTGGGTAATCATCCCATCGGCAATGCGGCCCACCATTTTGGTCATAGCCGGACCCACCGCACCGGCCAGGATAGGGATCGCCGGGTGTTCAATAGGGCCGGGATTAAAGAAGGGCTGTAACTTGGTGAGGGTATAGTGCTTACCTTCAAAGTTGAGGCGGTCGCCAGTCTGGAAGCTGTGAAAGATGGCTCTAAGGGCCTGTATATACTCGCGCAGCTGCGGTACTGGTGAATCCCAGCGCGCCGAGTAGCGCTTCTCAATATTGGGTTTGATCTGGGTACCCAGGCCCAGTTCAAAACGTCCGCCCGACATTTTTTGCAGATCCCACGATGCGATGGCGGTAATCATTGGGCTGCGCGGAAAGGCCAATAACACCGAGGTGCCGACTATCAGCTTGTCCGTTGCATTGAGTGCCATGGCAGATATCAGCAAACCGTCGTGCACGGCATCGGGCACCTGTAAACCGTCATAGCCCATGGCCTCAGCTCTGGCGGCGCGTTCCGCCACCTCGCCGGGGCCCATGGTCTCCATACAATTTGCAAATACCTGGAACATGAACGCTCCCCCTTGACTCACGTTAATAAACAGCTAAACTGATAATAAGTTTAACTTACTATATAGATTTTGCAATGACCAAATTACAAACTCATCAAATAGGCCAAATTCTGATGCTGGCCGGCAAAGACTTTCAGCGCCGCCTGGATCGAGATCTGGCGGAGCGGGGCGTGAGTGGGATAGGTTCCCGCCACCGGGTGATATTTTTGCATCTGGGCCAGCACGGTGCTTCCCGCAGTGTAGACCTGGCCCAGGCCGCCGGTATTCGGCCACAGTCGATGATGACCATCGTGCACGAACTGGAGGAACTCGGCTATCTGGAGAGGCGGCCAGACCCCAGCGATTCCAGGGCCAAGTTAATCGATTTTACCGACCAGGGTCGCGGGCTGATCAATGAGTTGACCCACTCCACCAATATCGTGTGGCAACAATATGAAGCGATCGCCGGCAAGAAACAACTGGAACAAACATTTGCCGGGCTGCAAGCTCTGCTACAAGACACCCAGGGAGACCATGCATGACTGACAAGGTCGCATTTATAACCGGCGCCAGCCGTGGTATCGGCGCGGAATCGGCAGTGGCGCTGGCAAGGCTGGGTTACAAGGTCGCTATCACCGCCCGCACCCTCACCGACGGCGAGCTCCACGATCATATCGGCCGCGCCACCGCCCTGGCCGGCAGCCTGGAGGCAACCGCTGCCGCGGTTAGCCGTGCCGGTAGCGAAGCCCTGTGTCTGCGAGGCGACATCACCGATGAAGTTTCCATGACGACGGCCGCCCAGGCCGCGCTGGACCACTTCGGCCGGGTAGACCTGCTATTCAACAATGCTGTCTACCAGGGTACTGGCAATCAGGAAAGCCTACTCGAGGTCACCAGGGCGCAACTGCAAAACATCTACCAGGGCAATGTCTATACACCGCTTGCGCTGATTAAAATCTTCTTGCCCGGCATGCTTGAGCGACGCCGCGGTAGTGTGTTTAACATGCTTTCTGCGACCGCCTTCATAGACCCACCAGCCGCCGCTGACAAAGGTGGCTGGGGTTTCGCCTACCCCTCCTCAAAGGCTGCCTTAGGGCGTATGGCCGGTGCGCTGCGCGCTGAACATCCCGGTTGCGGGCTGCGGGTATTTAACCTGGAACCCGGTACCGTCATCACCGAAGTGATGAAAGCGGCCGGTATCGATGTGGAAATATTGAAGCGCTTCAAGCCCTGCACACCTTCTGCAATCGCCGCGGTGGTCGCCTGGCTGGCCGAAAATGAACCGCGTGAAGAATGGCAACCCAATGACGTGTTGCGAGCACCAGCGATCGCCAGGGAACTGCAGCTGCTGACTGCACCTTCATTGTTAGGAGAACAATCATGAGCCTGGTCTTACTGGAAAAACACGAGGGCTATGCCATAGTCACCCTCAATCGCCCCGACGAAATGAACGCCCTGTCCCGCGACTTGCGCAAGGAATTTGTCGCCGTGTTTGAACAGTGCACCGGGGATGACAACGTGCGAGTCATCATTCTTACCGGTAATGGTCGCGCTTTTTGCGCGGGGTTTGACCTCAAGGAACTCGGCTCTGATCATTCGCACAGTGCTGCCGAGGAAGTGAATAATGCCCTGGCCGGGGCAATGGCAGCCTTTGACGGGCCCATTATTGGCGCGATTAACGGTCATGCCATTACCGGTGGCTTTGAGATGGCGCTAGCCTGCGACGTGTTGATTGCCTCGGAGAACGCCCGTTTCGCCGACACCCACGCTCGTGTAGGCATTTTGCCGGGCTGGGGCCTAAGCCAAAAGCTACCGCGCCTGATTGGCCTGTCACGGGCCAAAGAAATCTCCTTTACCGGGGCGCCGGTGTACGCCCAGCAAGCTTATGAGTGGGGTCTGGTGAATCACGTGGTCGCCGCCGATAAGTTGCTGGACACGGCCGTAGAAATGGCGCAGAACATGTGTGCCTGTGTTCCCCATATTCTCAAACAGTACAAGCCGCTGATCGATGAGGGCTACTCAATGCCCCTGAACGAGGCAATGCCCTGGGAAGAAGCCAAAGCCATTGAGTCGGCCAAGCTGGTCAGCGCTGCAATCATCGAGCAGCGGCGCGTAAAAGTGCTGGAAAAAGGCAGGGGAGAACGGCCATGAAAAACAAAATTGCGCTGGTCATGGGCGGTGGCGCCGGCACCGGTCGTGCGACCGTGCTGGCGTTCGCGGCAGCCGGCGCGACCGTGGTCATCGCCGATATTAATGAAGAGGGTGGCCGCAAATCTCTGGCTGAGCTGGAAGCAGCCGGGGGCGAAGGCTTGTTTGTTCGCGCCGACATGTCGAGACAACAAGACATAGAAAACGTTATCGAGGCCACGCGCAGCGCCTATGGCGCCCTGCATGCAGTGTCCAATAACGGCGCACGTGGCACCAAAAACCTGCCCTTTACCGAGATGTCAGAGCGGGCCTGGGACAACTGCATGAACGTGACGCTCAAGGGCGTCTGGTTGTGCATGAAGGCCCAGCTTCCTTTCATCGAAGAGTCCGGCGGCGGTGCCATCGTCAATGTAGCGTCACTCTCTGGTACCAAAGGAGAACCCCATCAGTCAGTCTACGCCGCCGCCAAGGCCGGCGTGATCAACCTCAGTAAATCCGCCGCCACCGAATACGCCAAACGCGGGGTGCGGGTAAACACCGTATGCCCGGGCGGCATCCGCACCGGCGGCATGGATTTGTACCTGGATAAAATGCCGGAACTGAAACAAAAAGTGCTCAATGTTCACGCCATGGGACGCCTGGCCGAACCCGAGGAAATCGCCGATGCAGTCGTCTATCTATGCTCCGACAGGGCCTCCTTCATCACCGGCCAGGACCTTATTGTAGACGGCGGCGCCCAGGTTCGCTCCACCGTCATCGACCTCTAGATTTCCATCCAAAAAAACAGAGGCTATGGGCGACCCTCGCGGCATTCCCCAAGGATGGTGTCACATAGTAGACACTATTTTGTTTCCGCGGTTGTGTTAATCTCACGCCCATAAATCTAATAAGTGATATGAGGAAAGCTGTATGTTCAACTGCAATACTTTACGCCCGATCGTTGCCGCCGTAGCACTGGCCAGCCTGTCGTCGACCGTCTACGCCCAATTGGAAGAGGTGATTGTCACCGCGCAGAAACGCGCAGAGTCAGCACAGGATGTGCCCATCGCAGTTACCGCTTTTGACAGCGACGCGCTGACAGCAAAGCAGATCACCTCTTTTCACGACCTGCGCTTTGCGGCCCCCAAT
>Ga0209987_10001640_pt1 | contig 12282 bp, 12 predicted proteins | sample N074metaG_FD_182134 | JGI IMG/M metagenome (GOLD analysis project Ga0209987, IMG submission 182134) | Deep subsurface microbial communities from Kermadec Trench to uncover new lineages of life (NeLLi) - N074 metaG (SPAdes) (version 2) | ecosystem: Environmental > Aquatic > Marine > Ocean trench... | reverse complement strand
CGCTATCCAGCAAATTATTGAAGACGCAGGAGCGATCGTACTTGCCGACGCCTGGTTGGCGGGCGGTTTCGTTTCCACGCAGCGCTGTATTCTGTCGCCTAACGATATCCAGGGTCAGGTGACGCGTGCCGCAGGCCCGGCGTTCGAGCGAATGTTGGCCGCGGCCGGCGCATCAATCGCGTCGATGCCGAGCTCGGAAATTTACACGGCCATGCAAACCGGCGTGTTGGATGCAGCCAACACCAGTTCCGCAAGTTTCATCTCCTATCGCATCTACGAGCATGCCCGTTGCCTGACGGCGCCGGGAGAACATGCATTGTGGTTCATGTACGAACCGGTGTTAATGGCGAAGCGGAGCTGGGAGCGGCTCAACGACGAGCAGCGAGCGGCTTTGCTCCGCGCCGGCCAAGTGGCCGAGCGCTATTTCTTCGAGCAGGCGAAGCAGCTCGATCAGACGATGGAGGAAATCTTCAGCCAGGCCGGTGTAGAAGTCGTACACATGAGCAGCGAGCAGCTTGAAGCTTGGAAGCAGATCGCCATCGCGACTTCTTATCAAGTCTTCGCAGAAAAAGTCCCGGGTGGAGCCGCGCTCATCGAGAAAGCACTCGCCGTCGAGTGAGTGACGAGAATTTCATCGATTTACTGATACGTGGTGTGCACGCGCTGTCGCGCGCGTCTGGCTCGCTCGCCGCGCTGTGTCTGGGCAGTGCCTGTGTCGTCGTCTGCCAGATGGTCGTGATGCGTTATGCGTTCGGCGCGTCGACGATTTGGCAAAATGAGTTTGTGACATTCGCCATCGTCGCAGCCACGCTCCTGGGCAGTCCCTATGTCCTGCTAACCAAAGGCCATGTGAACGTCGACCTATTGCCGCAGTACCTTAGGCCCGAGGCGCGACGATGGCTAGCGCTGTTCGCCTCCACGCTCGGCTGCCTTGCCTGTGCGGCGCTAGCCTGGACGGGCTGGCAGTACTTTTACGAGGCTTGGACCGAAGGCTGGGTCACGCCATCGCTGTGGGGGCCGCCACTGTGGATTCCGCTGCTTCCCTTACCGCTTGGCCTCGGATTGCTGACACTGCAATACACCGCCGACATCTTCTGCCTCGCTTCGCGGCGCGAGATTCCGGCCGGCCCGCCGACTGCGATCGGTAGCGAGCCATGAGTCCGTTAGTCATCGGCATTCTGATCGGCATTACGACGATCCTGGTACTGGCAACCGGGATCCCGGTTGCATTCGGGCTCGCCATCGTCGCGATGGGCTTTCTGGTGTTCTTTGAGGGAATTTTCAGCCTCGGTTTCGTCGGCGAACTGTTCTTCTCCGGGCTGGCGGATTTCACGCTGGTTTCCATTCCGATGTTCATTGCAATGGGCGCTGCCGTGGCTTCCTCCCCGGCCGGTAGCGACCTGTATGGCGCGCTGGATCGCTGGCTGAGCCGCGTGCCGGCGGGCTTGGCGATCGCCAATATCGGCGCGTGTGCAATCTTCGCGGCCCTAAGCGGCTCTTCCCCCGCAACCTGCGCTGCAATCGGCAAGATGGGCATTCCCGAGATGCGCAAGCGCGGCTACCCGGACGGATTGGCGACCGGCTCGATCGCCGCTGGCGGCACGCTGGGCATATTGATCCCACCCAGTGTGACGATGATCGTCTACGGGATCGCCACCGGAACGTCTATCGGCCGGCTGTTCATTGCCGGCGTGTTGCCGGGACTGATGTTGACGCTGATGTTTATCGCCTGGTCCGTGTTCTATGCGGCGCGCAACAGCTCAGTGCCGATGCGCGACCGTCGAACATACAGCTTGCGCGAGAAACTCGAACTCGCACCACGCGTGCTGCCGTTCCTGCTGTTGATCGCGGGCATTCTGTACGTACTGTACGGTGGCGTTGCGACACCCTCGGAGGCGGCCGGCGTCGGCGCGATGATGTGCTTCATCCTGGTAGCGGTCATCTATCGGATGTGGCGACCACGTCAGATCTGGGGAATTCTTAAGAGCAGTACCCGCGAGAGCGTCATGATCATGATGATCATCGGCGCGGCAGCGCTTTTCAGTTATACGCTCTCGAGCTTGTTCGTCACGCAGTCGATCGCGGAGTGGATCGCAGCACTGGAAGTCAATCGTTGGGTACTCCTGGGCGTGATCAACCTGTTTCTGCTCGTGGCCGGGTTTTTCTTGCCGCCGGTGGCCGTCATTGTCATGACGGCACCGATTCTCTTACCCCTGATCACACAGGCAGGTTTCGACCCGTATTGGTTCGCGGTGGTGTTGACGATCAACATGGAGATCGGTTTGATCACGCCGCCCGTCGGACTGAACCTCTATGTCATTAGCGCTATCGCCCCGGATGTCGGGCTGCCGAAGATACTGGCCGGAGCCGCACCCTTTGCGTTGCTGATGATGGTCAGCATTTTGTTATTATGCGTATTTCCACAGATCGCCACTTGGCTTCCGGATCTCCTGATGGGTTCCGGCACCTGAGTATTCCGCGACGTTAACAGCCGCTTTGCACTCACGAGAGACGCCCACGAGGTCGACCCCTATGACGGACATATCGCCTACCGCCGGCATGCAGCCGCCGTCCACCAAACGCCTGCTAGTAAGTACGTTGGCCGCTGTCGCGGTCGCGATCATACTGCTCGTTACGGCCATACTCCCCGCACAGTACGGGATCGACCCAACCGGCGCAGGCCGCCTGATGGGTCTGACGAGCTTGAGCAGTTCCGGCACGCGGACGTTTGAGATTACCGACGTGATTGGCGGCAACGAGATTCTACGCACGGTGGAGATTCCCGACGCCGGCGAACCGACACCCCTGCCCAATCCGGGAATCTTTCAGGAAAGCGCCACACCGGCACGAACCGACACGTTGAGAGTGCCGATCGGCCCTTTCGAGGAAACCGAGGTTAAGGTCGTCATGAGCGAGGGCAAGATGATCCTGTTCTCGTGGGAAGTCGACCGGGGTAATATTTATTCCGACTATCACGGCCACGATCCCGCGCTCGGCAGCGCTTTCTGGGTCCGTTATCGTGAGCAAATGGAAGGCTCGGGCGGTGAAGGCTCGCTCGTGGCTCCATTCGGCGGCGAACACGGCTGGTACTGGGTCAACTACAACGAGTTTCCGGTCGTCGTGACGCTGACGGTCGAGGGTTTTCACGACGGCCTCGTCGACTACGGGATTTTCTGAGCGTAGCGGATCGCGTACACCGGCAAGCGCATGCGCCAGACTCGAAAGGACTTCGTTCTATGATTGTCGAGCAAATCTGGACCGGCAACAGCTACCGGAACTTCAACTATCTCATCGCCTGTGAGGACACCGGCGAGGCGCTGGCTGTCGATCCGCTGGACCATGGCAAGTGCCTGGCGGCGGCTAAAAACAGAGGCTGGGAAGTCACGCAGATCGTCAATACGCATGAACACGGCGATCATACCGGCGGCAACGCGGCGATGATCGCGGCGACGGGGGCACAGCTGCTGGCTCACGAGAACGCGAAGGACAGAATTCCGGGTATCGATCGGGGACTGGCTGCGGGTGACGTCATCAAAGTCGGCAAGACGGTAGAGCTTGAGGTTTTAGACACGCCCGGCCATACGATGAGCCACGTCTGCCTGATGTCCCACTCCGATCATCCGGCCCTATTCTGCGGCGATACCTTATTTAACGCCGGCGCCGGCAATTGTCACAATGGTGGTCACCCGAACGAGCTTTACCAAACCTTCGCAGCTCAGCTCGATGATCTGGGCGATGCGACGTTGATCTATCCCGGCCATGACTACATCGTCAATAATCTCGAGTTCACGCTCGACCGCGAACCGGACAATCAGCAAGCAACGAAATTGCTGGAAAACATTCGCGACCAGGACCCCGGGCAGGCGCTGGTCACGACGCTTGGGCTCGAAAAAGAAATCAATACGTTTTTTCGCCTGCACAATCCATCGGTCATCGCGCGACTCCGAGAAGCGTTTCCCGAGCTTCCGGATCAGCCCGACGCGAAGACCGTATTTTTGCGGCTGCGGGAGCTGCGGAACGACTGGTAGGCGCAGTCGATTGCGTCAGATCGCGGCCCTTCTGGCCGCTTCAGGTACAGTGTTGACCGTTACCGGCAGCCGATCCGTCGCGTAAAACCACCGATACCGAAAAAAAATGTTAGGCTAACGTTTGTCTCACGTCCAAGTTCAACGGAGGAGTTCTCCATGCGCTTTTGCGGCAAGACTCTATCTCTCGTTCTCGGCCTAATCCTGGCGACACTCTCTGGAGCCACACTCGCCCACCACGGCTGGTCAACCTATTCAAATGGTGAATTCTCGCTAACGGGCGTCATCGTCGAAGAACATTTCGGCAATCCGCACGATCGACTTACGCTCGAGGCTAATGGCCAGCAGTGGAATGTCGTTCTCTCCACTCCGAGACGCAGCCGAAGTGCGGGCTTTGGCGAGGACAACGTTCAGGTCGGAGACACCGTGACCGCTTACGGCAACCGGCACGCAGACCAAGCCACCTTCGAGATGAAGACGGTACGCCTCAAGGTCGGCGAGGAACTCTACATCCTTTATCCGAACAGAACGTAACGGCAAGCCGTCACCGCTGTTTCGGGCTTAGGTCTGACCCCGCCCTCATGGCGGGGTTGTCTTTGTGTCCCGCCCAAGAACCTCGGTTCATGTAACCAGGGCCGATCAGAGATCGTGGCTCAGGGACGCTCAATATCGCACATTATGTGAGAAGTGCGACTCAAATCCCAGACGACGGAGTAAACTCTTCCCTGTCTCCAGTTGTGCTCAAGACAATAAAAGTCTCGCACCTGATTGCGCTAGGCTTGAGTTCCGCTGGGGGCATACTCACCGCAATGTATCGCTCCTTCGGCTGAACATGAATGCCAAAACCACGCCAACATGGAGGCTCAAGAACAATGAAAGCTACCGACGTTCGCATTCTTCCAGCGTTGGATCCTGGTGATACGTATTTAGAACCCAACTTTCTGGTGGTCGAAACAACTTTGGATGAGCAAGGCGAGGCCATAACCAGCATCGCTCATGTCAACGCCGATGATGGCCAAGGCTGGGGACTGAGATCTCTAGGACAGATCGCGGCTACGACACATTCAATGGCTCGGGAATGGGCCGTCGCATACGCCGCAAACCAAGAGATTCCTCTCGTGTACGAGCGAGATGAGACGGCGTAGTCTTCGATCTACCCGGGATCGTTAAACTGATTTACCAAGAACTCCGTATAACTAACTGTTTTATCCAACTTTTTCTCCGGAAATAACGCTGAACGACTCTCGTATCAGGGACCGCCGATCAGTAGCGGATTGAAAATTGGAGCGACTGAACGGGTTCGAACCGTCGACCTGTACCTTGGCAAGGTACCGCTCTACCAACTGAGCTACAGTCGCATACCGCACTAGTGCCTGGTAGGAACCCACCTATTTTACCGTCCGACCACGAGCCAGAGCAATCGGCTCTAGGTCCGGGCGCGCATGACCGGCCAGGCAGCCCGTAGATAATCCGCCATCGACCACAGCGTCAGCACGACCGCAACCAGCAGTAACAATCTGCCGATATCGTAGATGGGCCAACCGAACTGCGGATAGTAGTAGAGCATGAAACTGATGCCGAAGATTTGTAGCGTCGTCTTCCATTTCGCGAAATCGGTGACGGACACCTGGGCGCTCTCACCCAGAGACGACATCCATTCCCGTAACGCCGACACCGCAATCTCCCGGCCGATAATGACCACAGCGACTATCGTCGTGAAAAAGGTTGGATCACTTTGCACCAGTAGCACTAAAGCCGTCGAGACCATGAGTTTGTCTGCGACCGGATCGAGAAAGGCACCGAACTTGGAGGTTTGATTCAGCCGTCGCGCCAGGTAGCCATCGAGCCAGTCCGTCAGCCCAGCCAAGCCGAACAGGCATCCTGACGCCGGTCGCGCCCATTCAACCGGCAGGTAGAACACAAGCACCACCAGCGGAATAGCGAGAATCCTGAAGGACGTAATCGCGTTAGGAACGTTTATCGGCATGACTAGTCCGCATGAAAATGTTCGTAGATCGATGCGGCGAGCGCATGCGAAATCCCTTTGACTCGCGTGAGGTCATCGACTCCGGCCCGGGTGACTGCCTGTAGACCGCCAAATTGCCTTAAAAGCTCCCTGCGCCGCTTTGGGCCCAGACCCCGGATCTCCTCCAACGGCGAGGCAGACTGTCTTTTCCGCCGGCGCCCTCGATGTGCGGTGATCGCAAATCGATGCGCTTCGTCGCGAAGCTGCTGGATCAGGTGCAAGGCCGGTGAAGTCGCGGGGAGAGCGATCGGCCGAGTTTGCTCCGGCAGATAGAGACGCTCGCGGCCTGGGCGACGTCCCTGCCCTTTTGCTACGCCGACTATCTGCATGCCGTCCAACTGAAGCTCCTGTACGACTTCGAGCGCCTTGTTGAGCTGGCCACGACCACCGTCTATGACCAACACATCCGGCGTAGGTGCTTCTCCTTTCTTCACGCGAGCATAGCGTCTCTTCAGCGCCTGAGCCAGCGCGGCATAATCATCTCCAGCTACTACGCCGGAGATATTGAAGCGCCGGTAATCAGACTTTACCGGCCCTTCGGCACCGAATACCACACAGGAAGCTACAGTGGACTCGCCACCGGTGTGACTGACATCAAAACACTCCAAGCGGCGGGGCACCTCGTCCATATTCAGTACTTCAGCCAGGGCTTCGAGCTGCCGAGTCACCGTCGCATGGGATTTCTCTCTCATCCCCGCCGCGTGACGTGCATTCGTTAGGGCCATCGCAAGCCAACGTGCGCGATCGCCTCTGACGCGATACTTGATTACGACCTTGTGGCCCGCGTTCTCACCCAGCATCGCTGCGAGAACCTCTGCTTCCGGTACCGACTGACTGATGAGGATCTCTTTCGGTGCATCGCGTCCGCCGTAATATTGCAGAAGAAAAGCCCGCGCCACTTCGCTCTCGCCAACGTCAGCGACGACGTGCGGAAAGTAGTCACGACTCCCGAGCAGCCTTCCGCCTCGAAAGTACATGACCGTCACGCAATGAATCCCCTGTTCGAATACCAGGCCGACCACATCAAAATCTCCGCTCGAGCGGGACACCAGCTGCTGCGCCTCGACGGCCCTGAGCTTGGCGAGCTGATCGCGGAATTGTGCCGCGTCCTCGAACCTGAGCTCGTCGGCAGCCTGTTCCATCCGCGCGGCAACACTTTCGGCCACCGCTTCATTGCGGCCTTGCAGGAACAACATAGCGTGCTCGATATCCCGAGCGTAATCAGCCGCCGAGATCAAGCCGACGCACGGCGCCGTACAGCGCTGGATCTGATACTGCAAACACGGCCGTGTGCGATTGGCGAAATAACTATCCTCACAGAGCCGCAGCTTAAACAGTCTCTGTAGCTGGTTTAAAGTTTCGCGGACCGGGCCAGCGCTGGGATAGGGTCCGAATAGGCGTCCAGACTTTTTTCGAGAGCCGCGATAGAACGACAGGCGCGGATAGTCGTGGTCGGTACTGACATGGATGTAGGGATAGCTCTTATCATCGCGAAACACCACATTGAAGCGCGGCCTGTGACGCTTGATCAGGTGGTACTCCAACATCAGCGCTTCGGCTTCCGTGCGGGTTACGGTGACCTCTACATCCGCGACCCGCTTCAGCATCACCATCGTCTTGGCGTCGTGGGGGCGGCCCTGGAAGTAGCTGCCGACCCTGCGCCGCAAATCCTTGGCCTTGCCGACGTAGATGACACGCCGCTTGGCATCGAGCATCCGATAAGCGCCGGGTCGATGCGTCAGATTCTTCAACATCGGCCGGGGATCGAACGCGCCAGGGGCGAGTGTGCTTTCTTCGACAGATCTCATGTTGCGCTGAACGCCAATTGCTTAGCACGAGCGACGGCGTCGCGAAACATGGCGGGCGTCAGGCGGCGAGTCTGCGTGTTGTAGCGGCTGCAATGATACGAATCGACTAGCCAACGGCCGTCTTCGAGATCGTGTTCTGCGCCGTGGCCGAACCCATACCGGCTTTGTTTCAAGCGCAGTGCCCTTATAACCGCTCGGTGCGCAATGCCTCCCAACGCCAGGAACACGCCCCCTCGCGGAAGCGATTCGAGTTCGCTCGCTAGATAGCGGTTACAGGTCTGTACTTCCAACGTCGTGGGCTTGTTCTGCGGAGGTAGACATTTTACGGCGTTCGTGATCCGACAGCCCAGCAGCTTGAGCCCATCGTCAGCGGAAGTAGACCTGGGTAGTGTGGCAAGCGCGAGATCGTATAGCGTCTGATAGAGCAATATGCCCGCGAAGTCACCGGTAAAGGGTCGTCCGGATGCGTTCGCACCATGTTTACCGGGTGCGAGTCCGACGATCAGGAGCCGCGAGTCAGGATCACCGAAAGCTGCAACCGGCGCATTCCAATAGTCCGGATGAGACGTCTTTAGCTCGGCGAGAAACGCCGCAAGGCGAGGACAGCGCACACAATCCGGATCGAAACAGCTCGACGTGCCCAACTCTTAGCCCGAGAAGAATCGCAACGAGGCCATCGCTCCTACATTCACTTTTGAGCGCGGACGTGGCCGGCGATCAGCATCGCGATCTCCAAGGCCTGCTCGTAGTTCAGACGCGGATCCACCTGCGATTTATAGGCGCGCGCAAGATCGGATTCTTTCAGCCCACGGGCGCCGCCGATGCATTCGGTCACGTTCTCGCCCGTCAACTCCAAATGTACGCCACCGAGACAGCTGCCCATTTCCTCATGGATACGAAAGGCTGCTTTAAGCTCGGCGAGGATATTATCGAAGCGCCGTGTTTTATAGCCTTCGGCGGTAGATTCCGTGTTGCCGTGCATCGGATCGCACACCCACAGAACGCGGGAACCGGTTTCGCGCACGGCCTGGATTACTCTCGGGAGGTGCTTCTCGATATTTTTCGCACCGAAACGTGTAATCAACGTCAGTCGGCCAGGCTCGTTATCGGGATTCAACACGTGGAGCAGTGCCTGAAGATGCTCGTCACCGAGCCCAACGCCCACTTTGATGGCTATCGGATTGGAGATACCGCGGAAAAACTCTACGTGGGCGCCTTCGAGATCGGCGGTGCGCATGCCGATCCACGGATAGTGCGTCGTCAAGTTGTACCAACGCTCCCGATGCGGGAGATATCGCGTCTGGGCCTGCTCATAAGCCAGATGCAGGCCCTCGTGGGAGGTGTAGAACTCTACCCGTCGGGAATGTAGCGCGTCACCAGTCACGGACTCGAAGAACTCAAGCGAATCAGACACGGATTCAACGATCTTGTGGTACTCGGCCGCCATCGGCGACTCGCTGACGAACTTTAGATCCCAGTTTTCCGGGTGATGGAGATCGGCGAAGCCGCCATCGATCAGCGAACGCACGAAATTCAGCGTCAACGCCGCTCGCTCGTAGCCGCGCAGCATCAGGTCAGGATCTGGCTCGCGATCCTCCGCCGTGAACGGATTGCGGTTGACCAGATCACCACGGTAGCTCGGCAATGAGACACCGTCACGTGTCTCCTGGTCGGCGCTGCGCGGCTTAGCGTACTGACCCGCCATGCGCCCGACCCGAATCACGGGTTTTCGCAATCCCATGACCAATACCAGCGACATCTGCAATAGAATCTTGAGCTTCTGGACGATGATCTCCGAGGAGCACTCGGCGAAGCTCTCAGCACAATCGCCTCCCTGCAGCAGAAACGCCTCGCCCCGCTGAGCGGCGGCGAGATGCCCCTTCAGCGCCTCGATCTCCCAGGAGGTGACCAACGGCGGCAGACGGTTCAGCGCGGCGATAGCATTCTGAAGCCGCTCACTGTCGTTGTAGAGCGGCTGCTGGCTGGCTTCCCGAGTCTGCCAGCTGGCCGGATGCCAATCGGTTGGATTACTGGTCTGCGTCATACGGCCGGGACTATACAAACCCCTCTTGCGCAGTGCAAAAAATAGCCGCTAGCCCGATGCTGGTATGATGCAGTGTATGTCGCTCGTGGCTTCCAGCTTGAGACGTGTGTCCCTTGCGGCCGTCCTGGCCGTCGGCTGTAGCATGTGGCTGGGAGCCCAAGAAGATGCGTCCGAGGACGGCGGGTCGACGGGCGGCCGTATCGTCACGCTGATTGCGATTGACGGCGCTATCGGCCCCGCAACCGCGGATTTTCTGACGCGCGGCATCGCTGCCGCTGCGGCAAACAACGCTGCGCTCGTCGTGATCGAGATGGACACACCCGGCGGGCTGGATACCTCGATGCGGGAAATTATCCAGGCGATCCTGAGTTCCCCGGTGCCTGTCGCCACCTTCGTTTACCCGCAAGGTGCCCGTGCGGCTAGCGCCGGCACCTATATCCTCTATGCAAGCCACATCGCCGCGATGGCGCCGGCGACGAACCTCGGTGCCGCAACGCCGGTGGCCATCGGCGGGAGCGGCGGCGCCCCGGCCGCACCAGCAGCGGAGGACGAGCAAGACGAAGACGACGCCGAAGACACCGGCAGCGAGCCGGAGTCGGCTGCCGACGAGCCAGCAGAGTCCGATATTCCGGCACTTGTGACCGCTATGGAGCGCAAGGCGGTTAACGATGCGGTCGCCTATATTCGCAGCCTCGCTGAACTGCGCGGCAGGAATGCCGATTGGGCCGAACAAGCCGTTCGCCTGGCTGAGAGCCTGAGCTCACAACAGGCGCTGGAGGCAAACGTTATCGATCTGGTAGCCGTCGATCTGGCAGATCTGCTCCAACAGCTCGACGGCTGGGAGCTGGAGATCGACGGCCAGGACGTGACGCTCGCGACCGCCGGGCTCTTGTTTGAACGTATCGAGCCCGACTGGCGCACACAATTTCTGCAAGTCATCAGCAACCCGACCGTTGCCTATATGTTGATGCTGTTGGGCATCTACGGCCTGATTTTTGAAGGCTATAACCCCGGTGCGATCGTTCCCGGTGTCGTCGGTGCGATCGCCATGCTGCTGGCGTTGTTCTCATTTCAGATTCTACCGATCAATTACGCGGGTCTCGCGTTGATCTTGCTCGGGATCATCCTCATGTTTAGCGAATTTCTGGTGCCGAGTTTCGGCGCGCTCGGCATGGGCGGGATCGCGGCTTTCGTTTTCGGCTCGGTGATCCTGATCGACTCGGACGTGCCTGGATTCGGCGTGTCGACGTCGCTGATTTTCTCCATCGCGCTCGCCGGCGCCCTGACGCTGTTCGGTATCGTCTGGTTCGCGATGAAGTCCCGCTTGCGACCCGTCGTCAGCGGTCAGGAAGCGCTGCACGGCGCGTCCGCCGAGGCCTTGGAGAATTTCGACCGCGAAGGACAGGTGCGGGTACACGGCGAGCGCTGGACAGCGCGGAGCAAAGATCCAGTTATCAAAGGACAACGCCTAAACGTGACCAAGGTCGATGGTCTCGTTCTCCATGTACAGCCCGCCGGCCCGGACCAACAATAAGGAACCATCATGTTTGACCTGTCGCCCCTCATTTTCATTGCCGTACTCGCGGCGCTCCTGTATAGCGCAATCAAGATCCTGCGCGAGTACGAGCGCGGCGTTATCTTCTTGCTCGGCAGATTCTGGAAGGTCAAAGGACCGGGCCTCATCATCGTCATTCCCGGAATCCAGAAGATGGTCCGGGTGGATCTGCGCACGATCGTGATGGATGTGCCATCCCAAGACGTCATCTCTCGTGACAATGTGTCGGTGAGAGTCAGCGCGGTCATCTACTTTCGGATCATTGACCCCGAGAAAGCCATCATCCAGGTGGTGAATCGCGTCGAGGCGACCAGCCAGCTTGCGCAGACCACGCTGCGATCCGTACTCGGTCAGCACGAACTGGACGACATGTTGTCCGAACGCGAGAAACTCAATGCGGATATTCAGGGAATCCTCGATCACACGACCGAAAGCTGGGGTATCAAGGTCACGAATGTCGAGATCAAGCATATCGACCTGGATGAGAGCATGATCCGCGCGATTGCCGCGCAGGCTGAGGCGGAACGCGCCAGGCGTGCCAAAGTCATTCATGCCGAGGGGGAATTCCAGGCGTCGCAGAAACTTGCTGAAGCTGCGGGTATTCTCGGCGGCGAGCCGCAAGCATTACAGCTACGCTACCTGCAAACGCTCACCGAGATCTCAAGCGAGAAGAACACGCATACGATCGTGTTTCCGTTGCCGATGGACCTGATCAGACCGATCCTCGAGCGGCTCACCCGCCAGACAGACGATTAGGATCAAATAATCTTCTTATATATTAAGTAATTAACTAGTATTTATAACGTATTTTATCAGGAATAACC
>Ga0209987_10001639_pt1 | contig 12282 bp, 11 predicted proteins | sample N074metaG_FD_182134 | JGI IMG/M metagenome (GOLD analysis project Ga0209987, IMG submission 182134) | Deep subsurface microbial communities from Kermadec Trench to uncover new lineages of life (NeLLi) - N074 metaG (SPAdes) (version 2) | ecosystem: Environmental > Aquatic > Marine > Ocean trench... | reverse complement strand
AACAACCTCGCCATCCAATTCACCGACGACTCCGTAGAAACCCGGGTTCGTGATCATGTAGGTCAACATCCCTTGCGCTACCTCGGGAGCCGGAAAGTCCTTGGGAAAATTGTGTTTCTCGGCAATTTCTGTGAACGCCTCGTAGCAGATGTTTCCACAAGGTTCGATATCAGCTGTCGTTGGTTCTCTAAGCGAAATATTCAATTTGTTCCCCCATTTTTCTTATGACCGAGCGGAATATGATCGGCATCATATGCCAGTCGGCCTTCAACGTAGTTACCACTTTTCTATTCGACCAGGTTAGCTCCGCCATCGTTCGATTTCCCGGGGCGTATCCAGTACTTGTATTGAGGTGTCCATTCGCTTTCACCCAGTCCGGCCAAAGCGTGCAGGTTCGACATCCCTGGCCCACGTTATGAATAACGAGTAAACGATCATTCTCGCCAAACAGGTCTAGCAATGTAGCCTCACCATCCAGCGTCGAAAACGTGTAATTCTTGATCTCGACTCCGGTATTTGTTTTTCGAAGCGCGTTTAGCTTCATTGTCAATTCAAACAACTGTTTTTCGATTTCGGCAATTTCGTCGCTCATCACATGACCCCTCTGTGGAAGAGGGTGGAAAGATGATTCCATCCTGTCTGTCTTCAAACAAATGGGACAAGTATTCGGTTACGCTAAGCGAGTGTTTTGCTCGTCGTCTTCATATTACGCGGCGTGTCGTAGATAGTGCAAACGACGTTTCGCGATGGTTCTCTTCTTGATGTTTTCTCGTTTCAATAAAATTGATTGGCCGCGACCGAAGTAAACATCGGCTGGCGTCAGGTTTTTCAAGCTCTCGTGGTACCGCTGGTGGTTGTAGTGATCAACGAATGCCTCGATCTGCTTTTCAAGATCACCGGGTAGAAAGTAATTCTCCAACAATATCCGGTTCTTCAACGTCTGGTGCCAGCGTTCGATCTTGCCTTGCGTTTGCGAATGATACGGGAAGAGAATTGAGGACACCCATTATTTTGGGATGAATTGAGAACGCTTTACGCACGAAAGTACGAAAAATTGACTAATTGGCCATCGGCGGATTAGAAATGAAACTATCGAAATCCTTCTCAGCGAATTGATGGGTGTCCTTAAATTTCCCTCAGCGAATTGATGGGTGTCCTTAAATTCCCCTTAAATTCCCTCACTACTATGTTCTCGAACGGACACAAAAAGGCGATGTAGATGTCACACGCTGGCAAGACTGGTTCCTGGGCTGCCTGCAACGGGCGATCCAGGGAAGCGAGGAAACCCTAAATGCAGTAATGGTCAAGGCACGCTTCTGGGACCAATTTGCCAAAACGCCGCTCAACGACCGCCAGATAAAAGTATTGAACAAGCTACTGGACAGCTTCGAGGGTAAATTGACCAGCTCCAAATGGGGCAAGATAGCAAAATGCTCACAGGACACGGCAACCCGCGATATCAAGAACCTGATTGAGCGCGGCGCTCTCAAGAAGGACCCGGGCGGCGGGCGGAGCACGAGCTATTCGCTTGTAGAGCAATAGGGCTGGGTATCATGAGATTCGCGTTTGTTGAAAGATCAAAACGGGAACCGCAACCCAAGCAACGAGCGGTTATGCATTCGCTTGCTGACAGATGTTGAGAAACGGCAGCGACGCATTGCAAACGCATTCGACAGGAGTACATCTCAGTCACAGGCTGCAATCTTGGTCAGGGATAATGAGCGAACCTCAGCAGGCTCTATGCAAACAAATGCCCCACCGCTAAATTCCAATCCATCTTCTCCCCCGCACTCGTTAAGGGCACACAGGTCTCTGAATCGATATCCACATCCGGAAGCTGAGCCTCAATCCACTCGAGCGTGTTTTGCTCATCGGCAATTGACGGCAACCTGTACCAATCAGCCAACACCTCCCCTCGCTGATCCCTGAACACGATCTTGCCACCCACTCCCCGTTCACAACCAAAACCACCTTCATGCACCAGGCGATGATGTCGGCGACAAAGCTGTACAAGATTCTCCAAAGACGTCTCACCACCGTCCGCCCAGTGTTTAATGTGGTGTCCGTCGATGAATTCGGTGCTGGTACAACCGGGGAAGCGGCATCCCTGGTCTCTGGCACGCAGTGCGCGGTTGATTGACGGGGGGATCGAGCGGGATTTTCGGGAAATGGATAGCGGTTGGGCGTTGTTGTCTTCGGTCAGTTTGATGATAGAGCAGTCGCAGGCAATGCGGCGCGAGGTTTCGGCTGGGATGTGGGGGGCGTGTTCGATGTGGGACAGATTGGCGCTGGGTTTTGTGCGCTTTGGCGACGTCCCCGCGGGGACGTCGGGGGGTGGACCCTCTTTCAGGGTATCCGGTGTTACGTGGACCACGACCTGGTAGCGATCTGCCGTCGAGGTCGTTGATGGGGGTGTGTTCAGGTAGGTTTCTGCTATTTGGGCCAGGGCGTCGGCGCGTTGGGTGGAGAATGATTCGTGCTCTGACGTCCCCGCGGGGACGTCAGCATTTGTGTCCAGGGAATCCATCGCCCGGTCCAGGGCCTTCATGATGACCGCGGCCTGCTCTGCGGACAGTTTTGCAATGATGACCAGGGAGCCGTTTTCATCGTAGTGATAACTGAGCTCCCGGGCCTTGTGTTGTTCGTTGGCATTGATGGTGTCTTGCAGGCGTACGCATCGGCGGTACTGGGACACCAGTTTCTCGACGTGATGAGCCGTGCCGTGGCGGGCGATCATGAGGAGATAGTCTTCGTTGTCTGTGGTCGCGATACGGGTCATGGCGCGGACCTTTGAATAGCTCAGCTCGCCTCGTTTGAAGCGCTCGCTCATCGTGGGCAACTCGGCCAATGCGTTGGCGACGCGTACCTTCTCGCGGGCCGCGTGCATGCCGATGCCGCAGCGAAAGTTTAACCAGTGTGCGCAGGAGGCCATCCCCAGGCGTTCCCAGTGTTTGTGTTGATCGAACTGGTGGATCAGGGTGAGCAATTGGTAAGTTGCGGCGAAGATATAGGCAGCGAGCTCGGTGATTTCAGCGGCCAGTTTTTCGCACTGTGCGTGTGCCGGGAATCTTTCGGCTAAAGGGGCTAAATAGGTGATGTTCACGGGTCCCTCCGGAGTCATTTTGAGCCTGTTATTTGTACGGTATTTTACTCCTAAAGCGTTGATTCAACAAGCGTTAATGGGCATTCCGGGATGCCGTGTGGGACGATGTCAGACTGTCTTGGTGCTCCCCAAAATACCTGGAAAGAGGATGCTGAGTTGGGCGGGCAGTTACCGAGAAGGAATTGCGGCAAGCCCTCCGCAATGCACACGTATCCCTTCGACGGTTGTTGTGGGCGCCTACCTCTCCCTGATTGCCTGAATGCGGCTTTTCTGGGTTAACATGATCCAAACCACGTATTCAGTTATCGGGTAGGACGACCAAGGTAAGATCGGAAGAGCCCGTAATAATAACTGCGCTTTTGCGGTCGAGTGACTGTGAGAATTCGTAAGTCGCAACGCGATCTGGGTCGATGCATACAATAACGAAAGAAGTCCTCTCGACTGCGTTCGGCCTCCTGGCACTTGGCGCAGTGTTTAGCAATGTACACGCTCAGGAACTCACGTTTTACGGAGCACTAACGAGTGACTATGTGTACCGGGGCGTATCGAACAGTGACGGGCATGCCGCCGTGCAACTGGGCATCGATATCGGTACTGACATCGGATTCTTCGGTGGCGTCTGGGCATCGACCACGGACGTTACTACAGGCAACCGGAATCGAGCTCGAGAGGTCGATTTCTACTTTGGCTATGTGCGCTATTTTGAAAATGACTGGAGCGCCTCCCTATCGATCAATCGGTACACCTACCCTGGGGCGGAAGGCAACGTCGGTTATGACTATAACGAATGGGCGGCCATTATCGGCTTCAAGGATCGACTGTGGTTTGAGTTTGACTACACTGACTCTGTGTTCGGCCACGACGAACCCGCTTACAATCTTGAGGTATTGGCAAGTTGGCCTTTGCCGGCGTCGCTGACATTGACCGCCGGTCTCGGCTACTTCGACATGTCAAGATTTGGAGGTGATGCTTATTCCTATTGGCAGATCGGCCTTGCCCGCCCACTGGGATGGGCAATGCTCGATCTACGTTACCACGACACCAGCAACGTGCGGATCAACCCTCCCGACCTGGCTGATCCGCGTATCGTGCTGACGATCAGCGTGTCTTTCTAGTCCGCCTCCAGAGGGCCGCGGCGCCCAGCAACAACAAAACCGGCCAGGATATCGAACCACCGCTTTTCCTTCGCCGTGGCGGCTGTGCCTGATCATTATTGTTGATCGTGATCGTTTTTGTAACGACTGCCCCGAGCGATGCGCCTGTCGCGTTGCTCAAATTAACGGTGAAACTCTCAACGGATTTTCAGGTCTGGACCGTGAATGTCTGCTTTCATCAAGAGCAGTCGTTCAGATCACTCATTCTGGTCGGTTTTGAAGGGCAGCTAACGGCTGCGGTTTCAACCGATCGATGCAACACATTGGTTAAATCGTTCGGCTGGTGTTTCGAAGTGTAACGTTTCTCTCGGTCGTTCGTTAAGTCTTCTCGCTACGGCATTCAATCTGTTTTGGTGAACGTTCGACAGGTCCATTCCCTTTGGGAAGTACTGTCGTAGAAGACCATTGGTATTCTCGTTCGAGCCACGTTGCCAGGGGCTTTGTGGATCACAGAAGTAAACCTTGATATCGGTCGCCAGGCTGAAGCGCTTGTGGTTGGCCATCTCTGAACCGCGATCCCAAGTCAGTGACTTATAGAGTTCCCGCGGTAATTTGTGCGCTTGCTTGATCAGGGCGTCGACCACTGTCTTGCTGTCTTTGCTTGGCACCCTGACCAGCATTACGTAGCGCGAGTGACGTTCAACTAATGTGGCGATCTGGCTGTCCTTGGTGCCGCACAACAGATCTCCCTCCCAGTGACCGGGTACGGCCCGGTCCTCAACCTCAGCGGGCCGTTCACGGATCGACACGGCATCGACAATTTGACCATGGTCGGGACCCTTCTGCGTATGGTGGCGCGAGCGGCGCATCGCGCGAGTACGCCTCAAGTGCTTCAACAGCTCTTTCTTCAAGGCCCCACGGGCCTGGATGAACAAGGTTCGGTAGATCGTCTCGTGTGACACCTGCATGTTTTCATCACCCGGGTAATGGCGCTTTAACCACCCTGCAATCTGTCGTGGCGCCCACTGCAACTGCAGCTTCTTCGCTACGATGCGTGCCAGCGCGCGGTTGTTAGCCAGTTTACAGGTCTTTGGGCGATGCGCCCGATCCCAGGCGGCTTGTTCGGCTTTGTTGGCTCGATAGTGTCGTCGGCCGCCGTTACGGCTGATCTCTCGACTCACCGTTGACGCTGCACGACCCAGTGAAGCTGCGATCGAACGTTGCGACTGGCCGGCGATAACACCACGCGATATCTCTTCGCGTTCTGCCAGCGTCAACGCTCGTTGCGACCGCTTTCTCTGCGGCGGACGTATCCCACCCGTCCGTGCAAGAATGCCCTGTATCGATGAATGGCCGCGACCGAAATGACGAGCAATTGAGTTGAGTGATTCGCCTTTTTGCCAGCGATCCCACATCTCGGCTTTGTCAGTCTCGGTGTAATAGATTCTCGTTGGATACTTCATTTTCAACATCCTCCTCTCTATAGTTAGAGATTAGGTGTTGCAATGACCGATTGAAACCGCAGCCAGAAGCGGCCGTTCGCCTGGTGCAAGACACAGTCTCGGCGAACCTGGACCACATAGATTTCTTACCGTCCGACAGTGGTGGCGAACACTATCACTCGGATGATGTTATCGCCTCGGGCTCGGAGTCGACCATCGCCACCGCCGCGTATACCAGTGGTGTCAGCGCGATTCGCGTTGCCCAGCGCAGCCCGACGTTGCGGCTGATCGCATCGGCGATGGGTGGCGAGATTCGGTAGTACAGCTCGACGAACTTCCGGCCCGCCGCGTTGGTCAGCAAATAGTCGTCTCGGAATTGGCGCAATACTTTGACTTCCGGTTCGAGATAGGAACCGTACGCGGCGGTCGCGACGAAGCAGCCGCCACCACTGCCACCACCCGATGGCGGCGGCGGCGGTGCCTGATCATTATTGTTGATCGTGATCGTTTTTGTCACGACTGCCCCGAGTGCGGCGCCTGTCGCATTGCTCAGATTAACGGTGAAATTCTCATTCGTATCGACGGTCGTTTCATCGGTTATCGCGACAGCAAAAGTCTTGGACGCTGTCTCGGCATCCAACCAGTTCAGGGTCCCGTTGGTCGCCGTATAATCGCTGCCACTCGTTGCAGTACCGTTAGCTGTCGCGTAGTCGACGCTTGCCGCTCCGGCCAGACCGCCTGTTCTTTCCACAGTCACCGTCACAGTGCCAATACTTTCGCTGACTGTCGCGCTGGCGGCGTCGAACGCAACGCTGCCAGGTGTTGATTCCATGAAGTAAACCGTACCGGTGACGCCGAATGGCGTGCCTGTTGTATTGCTGAGCACATAGATCTCGCCACTGCCGTCAATGCCGAACGCCAACAGCGATTCCCCAAGCTCCGCTCGGCCCAGAATTCCCATCTCCTGTATCGCATTGGCGCCATTAAGATAGAAGAGCCGACCACCAGAGCCGCCGAACTCTCCGAAGTCACCAAATACATAGCGACCCTCTAATCCCGGATGCCGGTTACCTCTGTAGACAAAGCCACCAATGATTGCGATGCCTTCATCGTGGTCGTACTCGGCGACCGGATCAACCAGGCCTGCTGGCACTCCCGGATCGACCGCCGTTACGAAACCATCGGCATTGCCGTTCGGGTCGAAGAAAAAGCTGCCTTCCTTCAGATTCCAACCGAAGTTGTCGCCAGCTGTAACAACGTTGATCTCTTCTATGTCGTTCTGACCAACGTCGGCAACCCAAAGATTACCGGTTATCGAATCTATAGACATGCGGAATGGGTTACGGAATCCATAGGCGAAGATTTCTTCCAGGTGCCCGCCGACACCAATGAACGGATTACCGGCCGGAATGCCGTAATTACCGTTGGGCGAATTATTGCCCGTTGGATCAATGCGCAATATGGCCCCGAGTGGGTTTGACGGGTCCTGGCCATTGCCCGCTCCGTGGCCGGCCATTGGCGTCCCAATGAAGTCCTGCCCGTCAACATCGTCAGCGCCGCCACCGTCACCGAACGCGATATAAAGCAAGCTATTGCTGTCGAAAGTGAGTGCCCCGGCATTGTGATTGAATTGGGGTTCATCGACTCGCAGTAATTCGCGGGCTGAAGTCGGGTCGACCGGGACGGCAGTATTGCCTGGGTCCGGGTCGTTCCATTCCGTAATGACCGACTGATGATTTGCGAGCGTGCCACCTGGCATCGTCGAATAGTCCGCTGCACCCGCAAGCGGTTGTGACGTATAGGTATACAACAGTCCGTTATTCGCAAAGTCAGGGTGGAACGCGAGGCCGAGCAATCCTCGCTCGTCAAAGGAGTCTGGCCCAAATGCCCCTAGCGGTACGAGCAACGCCGAAACGTCGAGATAGACGGATGAATTGCCGGTCGCCAGATCGACTGCGATGATCTGTCCCGGCTGGTCAACCACATACAGCGTCGCCATATCGTTGGGGCTGTTGGTCGCCGAGACCGGTGAAGCCAGTCCCCCGACTGTCGATTGCACATCAATCTCAATGGCGCCCAATGGAATAGTCGCAGGTATTGGATCGTCGAGCGGACCACCCACCGGCTCATCCGCGGTGAACGAGAAGTCGTCCATGACAATGTCAGAAGCGCCAGTATTCTGATACTCGACGCTATCAATCAGCGTATCACCCATGCCACGGACCACGACGAAGTTTTGGAAACTACCGGTGATTGTCATACTCGCGATGGTCGCTCCGTCGGTGTCGATCGCACGCACCTCACCGGCACCGCCGGGCGTATCACGAACCCAAAGATTGACGACACTAGCAGGCGTTTCGAACGTGATTGTGGCTGTCACACCCGGGCCAATGTGCCATGAATATATACCACTACGATAATAGGCCGGAGTGCCGACAGTTTGTGCGTTGCCGTTGGTAAATGTAGCGGTAATAGGTGACGCACCAATCGAAAAATTGCCTGCGCCCACGTTCTCGAAGCTCGTGCTAACGGTGTCCCCTTGTGCTGGCTGGGAGAGTGCGCCTATCGCGATGATTGTCAGAGCCGAAATGAACGATCCGGGACGGAAAAATTTGCTGAACATGCCGGTGTCTCCTTGCTGAGTGGCGCCTTATCGTCGGACGCGTTTAGCAGTAAGTACCATCAGCACGGTCATTGGTTCATTGGCAGTCGTGGGCAATCTCGAGTTCAGCCAGCGCACGGCATGCGTTGATCATTTCACCGCCCTGCCCGGCGCCGGACTGAGACCTGCGCAGGATAGCGGCAATGCGCACGCCATCGAGATCCGGCACACGCTCGAGCAGCAACGCGATCACACCGCTCACGTTGGCTGCTGCAAGTGAGCTGCCAGAGCGAAAGTCATAAGTGTTGTTCGGTAGTGCGACCATGATCTGTTCACCGGGCGCCAGTAGCGCGCCGATCTGCAGAGTCTGGGCAGCAGCGGGCGCAGCGCTAACTGCAATTACACCAGCATGTGCAGCAGGGTAATCACTCTTGTCGCTTGCCAAGGTCGGCTGTGCAGCGACGATGACCGTGCCGTTCTGCAGCGCCTTGTCTATCAGCCTGCCCAGTAGCGGGTCCCTGGGGCCCGATATGCTCAAATTTATCAGGTCCGGTCGCGAACGCACGACATAGTCGAGCGCCTTCGCGAGGGTAAAGCTGTCGCAGCGAGCGGTCTCGGAGTCGCCGGTCGCCCAACAGGCGCGCAGCGATGTGAGATTGGCGGCAGGAGCAATGCCAACTATGCCTTTGCCATTATTGGGATTAGCGACAATCAGGCTGATAACCGCTGTACCGTGCGCAGTCGAAGGTTGCCCACGACTCGTCGGAACGAAATCCTGCGATCTAATTCGACTCGCCAGAAAATCCTCATGCCGCAGGTCAACGCCGCTATCAATGACCGCAATCTTTACACCTTTGCCATCTGCGTACTCTTGCGCTTTTGACACGCCCATTAGTTCGAGAGCGTATTGATAACCAGCGTAGGGATCGTTGTACTGCGTATTCTGCGATGTCTTGCTTTCGAAAACATGCATTTCCTGCGCAGACTCCACTCGCGGATCACGATTGAGTTTTTCCAGTAATTGCGCCAGCTGCGCCGATCGCGCCGGCGCATAGACAACGCAATACACACCCAGCGACTCAATGGGCCAGTCATCGACCAGCGTCATGTTGTAGTCGGCAGCAAGCGCCTGCGCATTTTTTTGCATGGCAGCTGAAACGCGATATCGAGACCGATAACGATAGTTCTTGCCGGGAACGGGTTTATTGGCAGATTTTCCCGCCAGACCGCCATTGAATGTCACCATCACACTCGAAGGCGTCTCGAGATCAGGGGCTGTTTCCCGGGCCGACGCGGCGGCCAAAGGCGCGAGCAATAATATCAGTACAAGAATGCGTGCAATACGATGTTGCATGAAAACCTCAGCGGGACTCAACCGGCAATTCCACTGCGACAATCGCAGCATTCGAAATTGCCGCATCGGATTCGATACTTTGCGTGAAGTCTTGCAGTTCACTCATGGATCTCGCCGGCAGCCGAATCACCACCCGGTAGTTACCGGCAGAATCGGGTCCGGCAACCGACACCGGTGCAAGAGCGTCCAAGGCCGCACTGCGTGATTGCGAATCGACTTCCTCATTAAACGAGATCTGCAGAACGTAATCGAATGTCGCTCCACCGCCGGCACGGGTGGCTGTTTCGAAGACCTCGGGCGTTGCAACGGAAACGTCGGTCTGCGTCCAGTTCAACACCACCGCCAATATCGCGACTGTCGCTGCTACGGCACCACCAACCCAGGCCAATGTCCGCAGCGGCACCACCGATTTATCGCGCGGCGCGTTGGCCAAAAATTGCTCGGCATCAGGCTTCGGCGCCAGCACTGCGACCGAATCGCTATGCATGGATTCCCCCACCGCACGCAGGATCGGAAGTTCTGCTACGCACGCCTTGCAATGCCGCAGATGTTCCTCCATCGCACGCATCTCTGCCTCGTTGAGTGTGCGGTTGACATACCATGGCAACAACTCGCACAGCTCTGCAAATTCTCTACCTTGTTTCTCAGCCAACATTTGCTCCGTGTTCATATCCCATCCTCACCAGCGCAACCCTGAGATGCCTGCGCGCGTTATGGACTCGCGTTTTGGCGGTGTTCACTGGACAGCCCGCGATCTGGGCAACCTCTCGATAGGTCATGCCAAGATAGAGGACTGATTCGATCATCATTCGATGCTCCGGGCTCAGCTCGTCAAGCGCTCGGGCAAGCACGTCATCCAGCTCAACGATTTCGCAGCCGTCGAACTGCGGCTCACGGGCCTGCGGCTTGGCCACCAGCGGCAATCGGCGCTTTCTTAACCTCTTGATGCATTGGCGATATCCAATACCGAGAATCCACGTTGACACTTTTGAGGACCAACGAAATTTATCGGCGTCGCGCCAGACGATAAGCATCACATCATTAACGAGCTCTTCTGTCAGACAATAATCGCGTGACAGCCGATAGAGAAAACCAAAGAGCCGCGGGAAATACAGATTGTAGAGTTCTGTGATGGCATCACGATCGCCGGCGACAACACCTTTGAGCAGCTCCCGGTCATGCGCATCCAGCGATCGCGCCGCTTCACGTTGGCCGGAATACTTCGAAGTCCTCACAATTACCATCCGCAATCGCGCGACAGGCGCGCAGCCTCACCAAGTATGTACCTACTTCAGGCAAAAGGTTCACCGCCAGTCGGCACTGCAACAGCCCGGTAAACGCGGTTTCCTTGCCCGTATGCGGCTGCAGAATCTGCTGACAACCGCATTGCTAGTATCTCATGACGGGTTTTTCCAGGCAGAATGAACAACGGGCTCGCAAGGTGCCCGTATCTTATTGTTTTGTATGGTGCCGGCACCAAGAGTCGAACTCGGGAACTACTGATTACAAACTATTTGCGCGCATTTCGCGTTCAATTAAAGCGAATCGAAGTCAATCAACAACGGCGGTATAACTGGCGTCAACGGTCGGAGAGCGACGATCTGCGAGCCACGCTGAGCCTAGTGTTGTGATTTTTTCGGAGAATTCCCGATTGAGAATAGCATTGCGATAAACTTCCGGATTCTATTGTGGAAATTAGTTGCCTCCATCGGTGACTGAAGCCAAGCTTTGGCTAAAAGCGCGGGATCAGCGCCCGCGATACCTGGACGTTGCCTGAATGTCTGCGTTCACCGGTTGAATCAGCAACCGATAGCGGACGTTCAGATCAGTAGGTATTGGAAAATTCGAGCGGCTGCTTTCGGCCAGATATAGGTGTTCCGTTCTGCTTTCAGCGATAGTTCTTGCAGCTGGCAGGTAGCTGTCAGTGAAGGCGGGACATGCACCTGCGGATTACGAATATTTCGGCCATTAGCGGCCATCGCAGAATATTGTCAGGTGGCTAATTTGGCAGCCACGTAATCACGTTCATACGTGGTTATTTCGTGACTGTTTTGCCAAGGGTCGCTGAAATACAGCGAATACGCTAACTTGTGATCGGTAACCCGGAGCTTCAAACCATGGCTTTCAAGATGTGTCTTCCAGTGCAAGAATTCTTCACCGGTCGCACCAAACGCAATCACATCGGTAGTTTTCGGGCTCTCTGATTCGAACAAAGCGAGGTGAATCGTACCTTCCGGATTTTCAATGGTCAGCGGGCCGTTCTTGACCGCCCAGCCCATTAGCGCATTGACGCGCTTGAAGCCCAGCACTGACAGATACCACTCCTCGGCCTCGCTCCAACTCCCTACATTTACGTGAAGATGATCGACTGCATTCAATATTGGTGCCATAAGTTGTACCTAGAGTTTCATCATTTAAGTCGGTGAACGTCTGCTTTGGGTTGCGGTTTCAATCGGTCGATGCAACACCTAATCTCTAACTATAGAGAGGAGGATGTTGAAAATGAAGTATCCGACGAGAATCTATTACAGCGAAGCAGACAAGGGGTTGATGTGGGATCGCTGGGAGAAAGGCATATTTGATCTGTTGGACTAGTATCGCCTGATTAAGGGATACATATATATTTGATGTAAAAATACTTATCTGCGTAAACATCTGATGCTAGAGGAAATTTATTGTCGTGGGAC
>Ga0209987_10001638_pt1 | contig 12289 bp, 10 predicted proteins | sample N074metaG_FD_182134 | JGI IMG/M metagenome (GOLD analysis project Ga0209987, IMG submission 182134) | Deep subsurface microbial communities from Kermadec Trench to uncover new lineages of life (NeLLi) - N074 metaG (SPAdes) (version 2) | ecosystem: Environmental > Aquatic > Marine > Ocean trench... | reverse complement strand
GATGTCAATCTGCACCCCCGGGCAGGTTTTACTATATCGACTCAACACGGGGGGCAATCGATGCAGGCCGATGTGGTGGCTGGTGGCGAGGCGCAGGCGCCCGGAAACCTCGCCGGATAAGTCCCGTACCGATTGCTCTGCGGCCAATAGTTGCTGATAAACCGCATTGGCGTGGGGCAGCAACGCGATACCCGCTTCCGTCAAATTGATAGTGCGGCCTATACGGTCGAACAACGCGGTACCCAGAGACTGCTCCAGCAGTGCGACTCGCTTGCTGACTGCGGGCTGGGTGAGGTGCAGTTTGAGAGCCGCCGCAGAAAAAGACCCGGTTTCCGCCACCAGCGAAAAGGCCCTGAGGTTTTGCGTATCCATTATCTATTCCTAACAGGAATCCAAAGTATAAAAATAATAAATTGGAGTTATCAATAGGTCAAGTTTAAAATGCCAAGCTGAATAGACAGGAGAGAGCAGATGGCGGGACAAACACTGTATGACAAGTTGTGGCAGAGTCACCTGGTAGAGCAGCGCGATGACGGTACCGCGCTGATCTACATAGATTTACAGCTGATTCACGAGGTGACCTCGCCCCAGGCCTTTGAGGGCTTGCGCCTGGCAAACCGAAAGCCCTGGCGTAGGGACGCCAATCTGGCCGTGCCGGACCACAACGTGCCGACATCCGCGGCGGAGCGCCTGGCGGGCATAGAGGGCATTGCCGACCCGGTTTCTCGGCTTCAGGTGCTCACCCTGGATGAAAACTGTGACAGCTTTGGCCTGGTTGAATTCAAGATGAATGATCCGCGTCAGGGCATTGTGCATGTGGTGGGGCCGGAGCAGGGCGCGACCTTGCCGGGAATGACTGTGGTCTGCGGAGATTCTCACACTTCCACCCACGGGGCCCTGGGTGCGCTGGCCCACGGTATAGGCACGTCCGAAGTGGAGCACGTGCTGGTCACCCAGTGCCTGATGCAGAAAAAAATGAAAAATATGCTGGTGCGCATAGACGGCCAATTGCAAAAAGGGGTTACCCCCAAAGACGCGATACTCGCCGTTATTGGCAAGATAGGTACCGCCGGTGGCACCGGTTTTGCCATCGAGTTTGGCGGCAAGGTGGTTCGCGATATGAGCGTTGAGGGGCGCATGACCCTGTGCAATATGTCCATAGAGGCGGGTGCCCGCATGGGCATGGTGGCGGTTGACCAAACCACCATAGACTATGTCAGGGGGCGCACCTATGCCCCCAGGGGTGAGCAGTGGCAGGCCGCCTGCGAGGCATGGGCTGATTTGCACAGTGATGAGGACGCGGTGTTCGATAGCGTGGTGGTACTCAATGGCGAGGACATTATCCCCCAGGTGACCTGGGGAACCTCACCGGAAATGGTGCTGCCGGTTGACGGTATCATTCCCAGGCCAGAGGATATGGCGTCTGGCGCACAGCGCGAAGCCGTGGAACGCGCCCTGGCCTATATGGGGCTTGAGGGCGGCAGCAAAATTTCTGATATCAAACCGGACAAGGTGTTTATTGGCTCCTGCACCAACTCGCGCATAGAAGATCTGCGCGAGGCGGCGCAGGTGGTCAAAGGCAAAACCATCGCCTCTTCCATTAAAGAGGCCCTGGTTGTTCCGGGATCGGGTGCCATCAAGCGTCAGGCAGAGGAGGAGGGCCTGGACAAGATTTTTATCGCCGCCGGTATGCAGTGGCGCGAGCCGGGCTGCTCTATGTGCCTGGCCATGAACGCCGACAAGCTGGAAGTGGGGGAGCACTGTGCCTCCACCTCCAACCGCAATTTTGAGGGCCGCCAGGGTTTCGGCGGCAGAACCCACCTGGTGAGCCCGGCGATGGCCGCCGCCGCCGCGGTGGCGGGCCATTTTGTAGATGTCAGGGACTGGTAGAGGAGAGAGTCATGAAGAGTTTAACCGTAGTAGAGGGCATTGTGGCGCCCATGGATAGGTCTAATGTGGACACCGACCTGATTATCCCCAAACAGTTTCTGAAATCCATACAGCGCAGCGGTTTCGGTCCCAACCTGTTTGACGTGTTGCGCTACCTCGATGAGGGTCAGCCCGGTCAGGACTGCAGCCAGCGGCCGCTAAACCCCGATTTTGTGCTGAACCAGCCGCGCTATCAGGGGGCATGTGTGCTGCTCTCACGGGCAAATTTTGGTTGTGGCTCAAGCCGTGAACACGCGCCCTGGGCATTGGAAGATTTTGGTTTTCGCTGCATTATTGCCAGCAGTTTTGCTGACATTTTCTACAATAATTGTTTCAAGAACAGTATTTTACCGATAGCCTTGGACGAAGATGTTGTAACTGGCCTGTTTGCGGCGCTATACGCCGATGACGCCTACAGCTTGAAGGTCGACCTGGAGCGGCAACTTATTGTCAAACCCGACGGCGATACCATCGCTTTCGAGGTGGACAGTTTTCGCAAACACTGTCTGCTGAACGGTCTTGACGATATTGGCCTGACCCTGCAACGTGGCGATGCCATCAAGGCCTTCGAGCAGCAGTGGCGGCAAAAATCGCCCTGGCTGTTTGGTGCAATTTCTTAATCAGTAGAAAAGTAGAGAGCGGGAGATTATGAGCGAACAATACGATGTGGCTGTTGTCGGTGCCACCGGCGCTGTAGGAGAGGCCATGATTGCCATCCTGGAGGAGCGTGAGTTTCCCGTGGGCAATCTCTATCCACTGGCCAGCAGCCGCTCCTCCGGTAGTACAATTCAATTCAGGGGCAGTGCCGTGCGGGTCACAGAATTGTCCGAATTTGATTTTTCCACCGCCCAAATTGCTTTATTTTCAGCCGGTGGCAGTGTTTCAGAGGAATTTGCGCCCATCGCTGCCCAGGCGGGTTGTGTGGTCATCGACAACACCTCGCAGTTCAGGCGCGAGGAGGATATCCCACTGATTATCCCGGAAGTAAACGTTGAGGCACTGGCGCAGTACAGCACGCGGAATATTATTGCCAACCCCAACTGCTCCACCATTCAGATGCTGGTGGCACTCAAGCCCATTTACGATGCGGTGGGTATAGAGCGCATCAATGTTGCCACCTACCAGGCGGTTTCCGGCAGTGGCAAGAAGGGCGTGGATGAATTGGCCAGCCAAACAGTTGGGCTGCTCGGCGGCAAGGAAGTGGAGTATGAGGTCTATCCGAAACAGATAGCCTTTAACGCGCTGCCCCAGATTGATGTGTTCCAGGACAACGGTTACACCCGGGAAGAAATGAAAATGGTCTGGGAAACGCAAAAGATCTTTGATGATCACAGTATTCAGGTAAACCCCACCTGTGTGCGCATTCCCGTGTTTTACGGGCACTCGGAAGCGCTCCATATCGAGACTATCGATAAAATCACGGCGGATCAGGCCAGAACTCTGTTGCAAAATGCCCCGGGGGTTACGGTGGTGGATGAGCGGGTCGATGGCGGTTATCCCACACCCGTGGGCGATGCTGTAGGCAAAAACTCGGTGTTCGTAGGTCGCATTAGAGAGGATATTTCACACCCCAGGGGGCTGGACCTCTGGGTGGTCTCAGATAACGTCAGAAAGGGCGCTGCACTCAATAGTGTGCAAATTGCCGAATGCTTGATTAATACCTATTTATAAAAGATACTTGAGTAAGTGACTAAGTTAGGGGCCTGGTCGTTATAAGCGTTGTAGGGTGGGTGAGGCATTACGCCTTGTTCGTTTCGTAACCCTCTGAAAATATTGAATTAGTACGCTGGTAACTTCCTGGATTAGTAGTCGCGCCCGTGGGCGCCGGCTTTCACGTTGAAGGTAAAATAATAAGGCAATCATATGGCTCGTAGGACTGCTGCAGTTATACTAACTCTGGGCTGTTTACACGCCGGCGGTGCATCGGCACTAGGCCTGGGCGAACTCACCCTGGATTCATTTCTAAACGAGCCTTTCAAGGCAAGCGTAGATCTCCTCAATACGCAGGGGCTGAATCAACACCAAATCAGAATACGGCTGGCGACCCTAGACGACTTCGATCGTATGGGCGTCGACCGGGCCTATTTTCTGACCAGCATCACCTTTGAAGTAAAAATTGACGACGATGGTCGGGCTCAAATCCTGATAAGTTCAGATGCGCCTGTGTTGGAGCCCTATCTGGATTTTATCGTTGAGGCGCGCTGGCCCTCCGGGCGCTTGCTCAGAGAGTACACGGTGCTGATCGACCCGCCCGTTTTTGATTCCACCCAGGTGGTTACGATTTCTGCGCGTGAATTGATTGCCGACGCCGATGGTGATGGAGCATCCGATGTAAAAAAGTCTCAAGCGGCAGCAGCCAGTAGTGGCACCCAGGTTAAGGTCGCTAAATCCGGTTTGGCGCCGGGCGAGATGCCACAGCGTAATTTTAGCTCCGATGCCGCCCATGACCCGACAGCGGGCAATCGTTACCTGATTCGTCGCGATGACACCCTGTGGGACATCGCACTCAAGGCCAGGCCCCAGGACACCTCCGTACATCAAACCATGCTCGATATTCAACGCCTGAATCCCAGCGCATTCATAGGCGGAAACATCAATCGAATAAAAGCCGGCTATGTTATCTATCTGCCCGCTACCGGCGATATCAGCTCCACCGATAACGCAGCGGCGCTGGCCGAAGTGCGCCAGCAAAACCAGGATTGGCGCGATGGCGTGAGTTCCGATAGAGGCAGCGCTGGCGGCGCATCGCTGCGTATATCCACCGAACCGGCCCCGGAGTCTGCCGCTTCCAGTGTTGGTGATAACGATTCGGCCACCGGGTCGGCCACAGAGCTGGCCAGCCTGGAAGACCTGGCACGGTCAGAGCGCGGTCGGGAAGAAGTCGAAACACGGCTCAGTGCCATGGCCGATCAAGTGGACACTTTGGAGCGCATTGTCAGTTTGAAAGACGACCAGATCGCAGCTTTGCAGAGTGCGCTTGCGCAGGCCAATGCCGACAATGGCGAGGCCGATAGCGTCGGCGGTCAAGCTGAATCCGATGCCAGTGTAGACCTGCAGCTAGATGCGATGGCAGCCGTTGCCGACCTCGAGGGCGAGGCCGCCGTTGAAAGTGACCCCGATGTTGACAGCAAGGCCGAAACGACAGCGCCGGCCACAGTTGAAACACCCCCACAGCCGAAGCAAGCTGCGCCAACACCCCCCCGGGAAGAGGGCGGTTTGTTTGACAATATGCTGGTCATCGCAGGCGGCTTGATCGCCCTGGCTATTGCCGCGTTTGCCTTCATGCGTCGCAGACGCAGCGACGACGATGAGGAGGAAGCACCCGCAGCCAAGGATGTTTTCGCCGATATTAAATTGGGCGAGCAAAAACTCGATGTGGACGCCGCGCCCCCGGCAGAGTCCACCGATGAAGCCCAAGAGCCCGCCGGCAACAGAGGCTACGGCCAGCGTAAGCACGACGAGTACGCCGACGATATTGACGCCGTCGACGCCCTGGCAGAGGCAGATATTTATATCGCCTACGGTCGATTCCCCCAGGCCCGTGACCTGCTCAAGACCGCGATAGACAGTGAGCCCAACAACGCAGCCTACAAGCTCAAAATGATGGAAGTGTGTGCTGAAATGGGTGATCAGGCAGATGTTATGGCACATTATGCCGACATCAAAGCCCTGGGTGATGCCGTCGCTCTGGCGGCCGCCGACGAAATAGCAGGCGGCCTGGGTGGTGTTGCCGTTCAAGCCGAAACCCCCGTGAGTGATGTGGCAGCTGATGCCCCGGACTTGTCGGATGAGTTGGATATCCCCGAATTGGAAGTGTCTGGTTCAGATATCAATGATCTTGACCTACCTGATCTTGACCTGGGTACCGGTAGCGAGGAGGTTAATCTGGAGGAAGACTTCGGCAGTCTGGAAATTGAAGGGTTTGAATCCGATGACGATGATTTGGATTTGTCAGCCGATTTCGACAAGGCCGATGCCGTCGGGGATGACCAGGAACTGGTTTTTGCCGAGGACAGCGATGCCATGTCCACCAAATTGGACCTCGCCCGTGCCTATCTCGACATGGGCGACCAGGACGGTGCCCGACAAATTTTTGAAGAGGTGGTTGCCGAGGGCAGCGACGAGCAAAAAGAAGAGGCACGGGCGCTGTTAGAGCGACTCAGCTAGCTATTGCACAAGTAATCCCCACCCCATTTTCGGCTGACCCCCTTCCTGTGGGCAGCCGAATTGCCTGTTGTATTGAGTACGATGGCCGCCCTTACAGCGGTTGGCAGCTACAGCCACAAGACCATGTCACAACGGTCCAAGCCGAGATAGAGCGCGCTCTGGCGGGGGTAGCAAGCTGCCCAGTGCGGGTACATTGCGCGGGGCGTACTGACACCGGCGTACACGCCAGTGCTCAGATAATTCATTTCGAAGCGCCGGTAGTGCGCAGTGCCAAAGCCTGGGTGTTGGGCAGTAATACTCACTTGCCCGAGTCCATACGGGTGCTGTGGGCGGTTGCTGTGCCTCCCGATTTTCACGCTCGTTTCTCTGCGGTGTCCCGACGTTACCGCTATATCATCAGCAATACCCGGGTTGCCCCCGCACTATTGCAGGGTCAGGTCAGTTGGCAGCGCAAGCCGTTGGATGTAGATCTGATGCATCTAGAGGCCCAGTCTTTGCTGGGGGAGTGCGATTTCAGCTCCTTCAGGGCCGCCAGTTGCCAGTCCACCACTGCCATGCGAAACGTGCACCATATCGAGGTCACACGCCGCGGGCAAATGGTGTTGATAGATATTCAGGCCAATGCCTTTTTACATCACATGGTGCGCAATATTGCCGGCTCATTGATGGCGGTGGGCAGCGGGGTGGAAGGTAAAGGTTGGCTGGCCCGGCTGTTGGCGCTGCAAGATCGCAAACTGGCGGCAGACACGGCGTCCCCCCACGGGCTGTATTTGGTCCGTGTTGCCTACCCGACGAAATATACGTTGCCCGAACTGCCAATTGGCCCACTTCTGGTGGGCAATTAAAGACAGCCCGGCCGCTGTTCTGTTATCATACGCGATTGTCTTTTCAGCATATTCCCGGGTATTTAGTGGCGCATACGCGTATCAAAATTTGCGGTATTACCAGGCCGGCAGACGCGCTGCTTGCGACAGAGAGCGGGGCAGACGCCATCGGTCTGGTCTTCTATAGCGGCAGCGCCAGGGCCGTCAGTATTGCGCAGGCTCAAAAAATTGTCGCGGTAGTCCCTCCTTTTGTTTCTATTGTCGCCCTGTTTGTGGACGAGACAGCTGCGGCAATAAACGCTGTACTGCAGGGGGTGGCTGTGGATGTCATTCAATTTCACGGCGATGAATCTGCGCAGTTTTGCACGCAATTCCAGCGCCCTTTTATCAAGGCGATCAGGGTTAAACCCGAGCTGGATATCGCGGCGGCGTGCGGTGACTATGCAGTGGGGCGAGGCATACTGCTGGATGCCTGGCAGGAGGGTGTGCCCGGGGGAACAGGTCAGTCATTTGACTGGCGCAGGGCGTTGGTGAACCTGCCACTGCCGTTGGTGCTGGCCGGTGGGCTCAACGCCGACAATGTTCGCACCGCCATAGCACTGATACACCCCGCGGCGGTGGATGTGAGCGGTGGCGTGGAACGAGCGCCCGGCATTAAGGATGGCGACAAAATTCGACAATTTATCGAGGCGGTACGACTCGCCGATCGAGCGTAGATGGAAGGCGTAATGAAACCAGATGTAACACAAGCAGATTATTCCAGTGTGCCGGACGAGCACGGTCGATTTGGTATTTACGGTGGCAAATTTGTTTCTGAAACCCTGATGGCAGCGCTGGCAGAGTTGGAAGAGCTATACACGCGTTTGTCCAACGACCCCGCCTTCCAGGCGGAACTCGATAGCGATCTGGCGCATTACGTGGGACGCCCCTCGCCACTGTATGAGGCGGTGCGCTGGTCCCGGCAAATTGGCGGCGCGCGCATATTCCTGAAACGTGAAGACCTCAATCACACCGGTGCGCACAAGGTGAACAACACGGTGGGTCAGGCCCTGTTGGCAAAGTACATGGGCAAACCACGGGTGATCGCCGAAACAGGGGCCGGCCAGCACGGTGTGGCAACTGCGACAATCGCCGCGCGCCTGGGCCTGGAGTGCCAGGTGTTTATGGGCGAGGACGATATCAAGCGGCAGACGCTTAATGTTTATCGCATGCGTCTGCTGGGCGCTGAGGTTATTCCCGTCACCTCCGGCTCCAAAACCTTGAAAGATGCCATGAACGAAGCCATGCGTGACTGGGTAACCAATATCGACACCACCTATTACATCATTGGCACCGTGGCTGGCCCGCATCCCTATCCCTTGATGGTGCGCGATTTTCAGTGTGTTATCGGCCGCGAAGCCCGTGCCCAGTCGCTGGCCCAGGTGGGCAAACTACCAGATGCCCTGGTTGCCTGTGTGGGCGGCGGCTCCAATGCCATAGGCCTGTTCCACCCGTTCCTGGAAGATGAATCTGTGGCCATGTACGGGGTAGAAGCGGGCGGTCTGGGCGTGTCCACGGGGCAGCACGCGGCGCCGCTTCAGGTCGGCAGCCCGGGTATATTGCACGGCAATAGAACCTATTTGATGCAGGACGACGACGGGCAGATATTGCATACACACTCTATTTCGGCCGGGCTGGATTACCCCGGAGTGGGGCCAGAGCACTCCTGGTTGAAGGACATCGGCCGGGTAAATTACGTGGATGCTGACGATGAGGAGGCCCTGCGGGCGTTCCATACACTCACTCGGGTGGAGGGCATCATGCCAGCGCTGGAGAGTAGTCATGCGCTGGCCTACGCCGAAAAGCTGGCGGCTACCATGGATCCGGATCAGACTATTATCGTCAATTTGTCCGGCCGCGGCGACAAAGACATACACACCGTTGCTCAACTCGATGGCATTAAGGTTTAGGGAAATAACACATGAGCCGTATTGCCAATCGATTTAAAGCACTGCAAGCACAGGGTCGCAAAGCGCTAATACCCTATTTTGTCGCCGGAGACCCGGGCATGGACGCCACCGTGCCCCTGATGCACCGCCTGGTCGCCGCCGGTGCCGATATTCTGGAACTGGGCATTGCTTTTTCCGACCCCATGGCCGAGGGGCCGGTTATCCAGTTGGCGCACGAACGCGCCCTGGCTAACGGTGTTAGCCTGAGGCGTTCCCTGGAGTTTGTGCGCCAGTTTCGGGAGCAGGATCAGGATACGCCGGTATTGCTCATGGGTTATGCCAACCCGGTGGAGCGTATGGGCTATGCCAACTTTGCCGATGCGGCTTCTGCCGCCGGTGTTGACGCTTTGTTGAGTGTGGATATTCCGCCGGAAGAAGTGGCGCAGGTGAATGCCGAGTTACGCCGCGTGGGCATGGACAATATTTTTCTGATTGCACCCAATACACCGGAGCCCAGAATCCAGCAAATTGTAGAGCAGGCCAGCGGTTTTATTTACTATGTGTCACTCAAGGGTGTAACAGGGGCCGGTCATTTAGACACGCAGGAGGTGGCTGCACGAGCAGCTGTGATACGCCGGCACACCAGCCTGCCACTGGCGGTGGGCTTTGGCATCAAGGATGCTGCGTCTGCCAGGGCGGTAGCCGAGGTTGCCGACGGTGTTGTGGTGGGCAGTGCCCTGGTCAATGCCATGGCCCAGGCGGTAGAAAATGGCGGCGCCCAGGATGCTGCGCTGGAAGCTGCCGCGGCGCTGTTGGGTCAAATTCGAGAAGGCATAGATACACTACACTAACAGGGGGTAGGGTGTTTATAATGAGTTCACATTACGGGGAATGTCATGAGTTGGATTGATAAAATTTTGCCATCCGGTGTTCGTCAGGGCGAGGGCGGCCAGCGCGCCAGTGTCCCTGAGGGTTTGTGGAAGAAATGCGTTAAATGCGATGCGGTACTGTATCGCCCGGACCTGGAGCGCAACGACGATGTCTGTCCAAAATGTGATCATCACATGCGTATCGGTGCGCGGCGCCGTCTGGATGTATTTTTGGACGAGCAGGGCAGGGAGGAAATTCTCACTGACATAGAGCCGGTAGACAGGCTCAAGTTTAAAGACAAGAAACGCTATCGCGATCGTCTGTCTGCGGCGCAAAAAGCTACCGGTGAGAAAGATGCTCTTATCGCCATGCGCGGAACCCTGCGCGGTTTACCGTTGGTGGTGGTCGCCTTCGAATTTAAATTTCACGGTGGCTCCATGGGTTATGCGGTGGGCGAGAAATTTACCCGGGCTGCACAATTGGCTCTGGCCGAGAACATCCCGCTGGTGTGTTTCTCGGCTTCCGGCGGGGCGCGCATGCAGGAGGCGCTTATCTCCCTGATGCAAATGGCAAAAACCAGCGCCGTTATAGAGCGTATGAAGCAGCAGTGCGTGCCCTATGTGTCGGTCATGACAGACCCAATATATGGCGGTGTATCGGCATCACTGGCCATGCTGGGCGACATCAATATTGCCGAGCCCGATGCCAGGGCGGGCTTTGCCGGCCCCAAAATCATTGAACAAACCATCCGTCAAAAACTACCCAAGGGTTTTCAGCGCAGCGAATTTTTGCTGGAGCACGGCGCGATAGACATGATTGTTCACCGCAATGACATGCGTGACACGGTTGCCAGGTTGCTGTCAAAATTGTCCCACACGCCACTGCTTGATGAGCCCCCCGAAGAAATCGCGCCGGTAGAAGAATTGGAAGGGGATGAATAAAACCACACTGGACCAGTGGTTACAGCGTCTGGAGTTGCTGCACCCCAATGAAATAGACCTGGGCCTGCAGCGCATCACGGCGGTGGCCGAACGCATGGGGTTACTGCCCCTGGCGCCGCCGGTGATCACCGTGGCTGGCACCAACGGCAAGGGGTCTACGGTGGCTGTGCTGGAAGCGGTTTTGACCCAGATGGATTGCGTGACAGGCAGTTGCACCTCCCCGCATCTTCTGCGCTTCAATGAGCGTATCCGCGTGGGCGGCAACGATGTTGACGACCTGGAAATAATCCAGGCGTTTGAGCAAATAGAACAGGCCAGAGACGAGATAAGCCTCACCTATTTTGAGTTTACCACGCTGGCGGCACTGGTCATTTTTCGCAAGCGAAAGGTGGATGTCGTTATTCTGGAAGTTGGCCTGGGTGGTCGGCTGGACGCGGTAAACATGGTTGATGCCAGTATGGCTATCATCACCAGTATCGACCTGGATCACCAGGACTGGCTGGGTGATACACGGGAGCAGATAGCCGTCGAAAAAGCGGGCATACTGCGAGCGGGGCAGCCTGTGGTGGTTGCCGAAAGAGAACCACCGGACTCCCTGCGTGAAAGGGTAGAGTCGCTGGCCTGTGACGCCTACTACAGCGGTGAGCAATACCGGGTAGAGCAGAGGGGCGGCAGCTGGCAGGCGACCTTGTGTCGTCCAGGTGGTGGCAGCAGGGCGATAGCTGAGCTTCCCTGTACTGCGCTGTTGCCGGATAATATAGCGGCGGCACTGCAAGCACTGCTGTTAATGGGCTGGGAGTTTAGTGACAGGCAATTGCAGCGTGCCCTGGCAGGGCTGCAACTGCGAGGCCGACGAGAGCTGCAAAGTTTAGCGGGGCGAGAGTATCTATTAGACGTGGCGCACAACCCGGCTTCTATTAACAAACTACTTGAGTATATTGATTCAACTCCTTGTAATAAAAGGACTATTACATTATTTTCAGCAATGGCTGATAAAGACTATGCGCAGATGATAGAAGCATGTGCCGGGCATTTTGATGCCTGGTTTACGGCGGATCAGCCGGCTAATCCAAGGGCGGCCAAAGGTGCTGACATCGCCGCCAGTCTGCGTGCCCAAGGCATAGAAGCAATCAGTGTCAGTAAAAACATTCGCCAGGCCTTCCGCCGGGCCCAGAGCGTGATGGCTGAGGGCGACAGGTTGGTAGTGTTTGGTTCATTTTATACCGTGGCAGATGTGTTGCCGCTGTTGGACAAAGAAAAGCAAAAGAGGGCAAGGGCGCAGCAATGAACGATATCCTGAAGCAGAGGCTGGTTGGGGCGCTGATACTGCTCGCCCTGGGCGTTGTGTTTTGGCCGATTATCTTTGTCGAGCAAGACGCCACGCCGCTGGGTGAGGCGGCTCAGATCCCTGTGAGGCCCAGTGTTGACACAACGCCCCTGGTGCCGCCCCAGAAGGGCGAGTTGCGGTCCTCACCTGAGATAGCGGCAAATCTCGCGATGGAACTGGCTGCGCCACCGCCGGCGGCCCAGGCATTGCCGCAGCCCAGCACTGAGAAACAACCCAGCGCCGTAACAACCAGCGTCGATAAGCCACCGAGCAAAACCCGAACCCAGGCACCTGCCAAGCCGG
>Ga0209987_10001637_pt1 | contig 12292 bp, 9 predicted proteins | sample N074metaG_FD_182134 | JGI IMG/M metagenome (GOLD analysis project Ga0209987, IMG submission 182134) | Deep subsurface microbial communities from Kermadec Trench to uncover new lineages of life (NeLLi) - N074 metaG (SPAdes) (version 2) | ecosystem: Environmental > Aquatic > Marine > Ocean trench... | reverse complement strand
CTTCATGCGGGGCGTACCAACCCGCAGTGCCAGCCGGGCAGCGCCGACATTCGACGACCGCACGATGATGTCGGTCAAGGTCATCTCCGGCGGCACGCGGTGCAGATCCCTGATCCGCTGGCGGCCATATAATATCGGCCCGGCAGTGTCGATCATGGTATCGGCTTTGGCGACTCCGGTGTCGAGCGCCAGCGCCGCGGTCAGCACCTTGAAGGTCGAGCCCAGCTCGTAGCGCCCCTGCACGGCACGATTGAAGCGCGGACTTAGCTCCGCCGGCCCGGTGAATCGCGCGGGTGGCAGGTTCGGATCGAAATCGGGCAATGAAACCAGCGCCAGCACCTCGCCGGTGCGGACATCCATCAGCACCCCCACGCCGCCTATCGCCGTGAACTTCTCGACCCCGGCGGCAAGCACTTCGCGCAAAGCGGCCTGCACGGTCAGGTCGATCGACAGCTCCAGCGGCGCGCCGAGGCGCGCCGGGTCGCGCAGCCGCTCATCGAAATAGCCCTCGGCACCGCTTGAACCGACCAACTCGGCGTAGCGCACATCCTCGTTCTCCGCCCGTACGCTGCCGACGATATGCGCAACCGTTCGGCCCGCAGGATAGATCCGCATCGTTCGCGAGCCGAATTTCAGACCGGGATAGCCAAGATCCAGAACCTGCTGGCGCTGCCTCGGCGTGATCGGCCGCTTGATCCAGGCGAAGCTGGAACTGCGGGACAGACGCTTGACCAACCGCTCCGCCGTCATATCCGGGAAGATCGCAGCCAGATCGCGTGCCACCGCCGCCGGATCCTTGATCTCGCGCGGATAGGTGTAGAGCGAGAACGCGGGCAGGTTGGCGGCGAGAAGGTTGCCGTTTCGATCGACGATCTCGCCCCGCACCGGCGTGGCCAAGCCCGCGCCCCGCGCGAGTTGCGGCTCGACCGGTTCGGTCAGCGCCATCAGGCCCATGCGGATGCCAACGGTGGCGTAAACCAGAACAAGCGCCAGGATCACCACGATCAGGCGCCAGTCGTCGCGCGAACGGGTGGTCGCGCCGCCGCGCGACGCCGGCTGGCCGCGGCCATGCGCCTGCCGGAAGGGCGGGGCCGCGAAATCGCTCACTCTAACCTCCAACCCACTGGCCGCGGCATCGGGACCGGCCCACTGATCGGCGGCGTTGGCTCCGAGCCCACGACAACCGTTTCTGCCTCCGTCTCCGGCGCAACATCGCCCGGCGCAAGCACTGGCGTCCGGGGCGGGAACGGGATCGCCGCAACTTCGTCGAAATGCTGCGGCCCCATCGGCTCCAGGCCCAGCAGGTTGTTGTGCTGTGCAGCCAGGCGGACGAGGCGGTCGGGAGCGTTCAGATAGGCCCACTCGACCCGCAATACCTCGACCGCCTCGCGCTCAGCCGCAATCTGGCTGCGCAATTTGTCGTCGCGGCCGAGTACCGTCTTGGTGCGATAATTGATGTGATATGCCCAGGCGGCGGTGGCCACCACGGCGATCATCGAGAGGGCGAAACCGAGACGGTTCATCGCCGCCCCACCGTAATCAGCTCGGCCACGGCCGGTGCCTGTGGCAGGCCAAGCCGCACCGGATCTACGCGCACGGGCGGCATATTCGTCCGCACCGCCGTGCGCAACCGGGCCGAGCGGGCGCGTGGATTAAGCGCGATCTCGGCCTTTCCGGCCTCGATCGCCCGGGCTGGGCGCTGATAACGCGGCGGCGGACCCTGACGCGCGGGCCCGTGGCGTGAACCCTGCCCTTCCTGGCCCGACGCGAACTGGAAGTAGCGTTTGACGATCCGGTCCTCGAGCGAATGGAAGGTCACGATGACCAGCCGCCCGCCCGGCCCCAGCACCGATTCAGCCGCCTCCAGCGCCTCGACAAGCTGGCCGAGTTCATCGTTTACCGCGATCCGAAGGGCCTGGAAGGTTCGCGTCGCCGGGTGAATCTGCCCCGGGCGCTGCCGCGGCAGGCAACCGGCGACGATCTCGGCGAGTTGGCCCGTCCGGGTGATCGGCTCTCCCGCCCTTGCCGCGACGATGGTTCGCGCAATGCGCCGCGCCGCCCGGTCCTCGCCGAAATGATAGATGATGTCGGCCAGGCCGCGCTCGCCGGCCCGGTTCACCAGATCGCAAGCCGATGGGCCGGCCTGCGCCATCCGCATGTCGAGCGGCCCGTCGCGCAGGAAAGAAAACCCCCGGCCCGCTTGGTCGAGCTGCATCGAGGAGACGCCGATGTCCAGCACGACGCCGGTCACCGGTCCGGCTGCGTGCGCCTCGGCGATCCGGTCCAAATCAGCGAACACGCCATCCACCAGGATCAGCCGGTCGCCGGATGCCTCGGCCAGCGCCGCGCCGGCCGACAACGCCTCCGGGTCGCGGTCGATGGCGATGACCTGCGCTGCGCCGCGTTCCAGAAGAGCGCGGGTATAGCCTCCGGCGCCAAAGGTGCCATCGATGAAGATGCCGCCGGCGATCGGCGCCAACGCCTCCATCACCTCGTCGAGAAGGACGGGGATGTGCGGGGCCGCGGGCGGATCCGTTTCCCCACCGGCGCTCATCAGTGAAGCCCGCCGAGCCGGATCGACGGCGCCAATTCCTGACTGCGGTCTTGCGCGGCGGCCTCGTAGGCCACGCGCTTGCCGGGCTCCCAGATCTGGAAACTCGACCCCCGGCCGACGAAGCGCGCCTCGTTCCCGATGCCGATCTGTTTGCGGAGATCCTTCGACAGCACCATCCGTCCGGCGTCGTCGACCGGAATCTGGCGAGCGTCGGTGACGATTCGCAGGGCCAGCGCCTCGGTATCGGCGTGGCTCAGTTCCATCGCCTCGAATTGCTCGACGACCTTTTCGTAGCCGGCCTGGGACAGCACCACATGGGCATCCGGGTGGTTCATCCGGGGCAAGACCACCACATGGCTGGAGCCGACGCCCTCCAGAACCTTGCGATAGTCCGCAGGCAGCGAGACGCGGCCCTTCGCGTCCACCTTGTGGGTCGAGCTGCCTGTAAAGAACTTCAACACTTTTCCACGCCACCCCGCCGTCTTCCATCGGGCCGTCTTCCACTAGTCGCTTCTGGCGGGAACAGGGTCCGGAACGTGAAAGGGCGGACCGGGCTATTTGCCTATCAGTCCGCCCCCTGTCCCTCAGTCCGGCTCGACCTGTCTTGTGTCTGGATGTTGTCTGCCGCCTTCGTCACGTCCGAGTGTGTGTTCGGGGCGCCCGCCGATGCCTGTATGAAACTGCCTGTTTTTGTCGTTGCCGGCGGGCGCCTCTGAATCAGCTTATACTATACCACTCTATCCCACTTCAAGGTTTTTTTCTTCCAATTTGCCCCACTTTGTGTTTTACTACCCTTGCTTGCACAGCCACTCCCTCTGTGCAGGCTAGCGTACACAGCACAGGTTCCATGTTTTACGGGACCGAGATCGGCCGGGCGGGATGGCTCCCTCCCGGCCCCATCTTTTCTGCGGTATCGAGGTACGGATGGCCTGAAAACCGTGTTTTCAATCTATCTACGTGAAATTAAAAGAAAATTTTTGCGTTATTTCACTCGTTACCACACATTATCCCATCCTATGGCGAGCGCCGTGAAAATCCACATCATCCCGCTCCCTCCCGATCGCGCGTCTCAGAGGCCCGGCACATCGCCCCACGGCATCGCCGCATGATGCGTGACCCGGTCCTTCTGCTCGGCCAGCCCCTTCTCGACCCCCACGACCGGGTTGACGCCCTCGAAGTGCCCGGCGGTGCGCGCCCGACTGGATTAACTATTACAACGGTGACCGGCCTCATTCGAGTCTTGGCGGACCGACCCCGAAAGAGGCCTATGAAACAGGCTGGAGAAATGAAAAACTGGCGGCGCAACTGAAACTGCAGGCCACTCTAAATATGCCGCAACCTGGTCCAGAAAATGTGAACACCTCTGTCGAACTGGTCCGGGATATGCAGGCCAGGGCAAACTTCGATCCGGCGCTGAAGATCGGCCCCTGGGTGATAAACAAGGCGGCCGAGCACGGATTGCACGGATTGATCGTACGTGCCCTGGCGAATGACACCATTGATTTCGGCCCGCCCCTGATCATCAACGAGGGGCAGATCGACGACATGTCCGACAGTGTTGCCCGCGCGCTTGATGATGCGCTGGTTCACGTCTCCGCGCTGTAAGCGGCCGGATGCGGTCTTGGAGATGACACCATGACGCACGGTTGGCAGGTGGGAATCGATATCGGCGGCACGTTCACCGACGTGGTGGCGGTGAGGCCGGCGACCGGTGATGTTCGCACCGCAAAGGTCGAAACCCAAACCGACGATCGCGTCGCCGGTCTGCTGGCGGCGCTTGATGCGGTCCGGCTCGCGTGGTCAGACGTCGATGATCTGATCCACGGCTCGACGATGGTCACCAATGCCATCGTCGAAGACACCCTGGCCACGGTCGCGCTTGTCGCCACCGAAGGGTTTTCCGATACCCTGGCGATCGGTCGCCAGAACCGCCGCCATCTGTACCGGCTCGACCTGCCGCCCAAGATTGAGCCCCAGGTGCCGGCAGAGCGCCGTTTCGAGGTCGCAGAACGTCTCGATCATGACGGCCGGGTTCTCGAAAAACTGAAACCCGCCTCGATCGACGATGTCATGACGCGGATCGAGGCGAGCGGCGCGGAGGCGGTGGCGGTATCGCTGCTGCATTCCTATGTCGATCCCCGCCATGAAGAGGAACTCGGCAAGCGGCTTCGTGAAAAGTTTCCCTTCGTGGCGCTGTCGAACAGGGTCAATCCGGAGGCGCGGGAATACGAACGAACGGCAACCACGGCCCTCAGTGCCAGCATCATGCCGCTCGCCGCCGGCTATCTCGATCGTCTTGAAGACGCGAAACCCGAAGCGTCCCGGCTGCATCTGTTCCATTCCGCCGGCGGCATGGCATCGCCGGACGCACTCCGCGACTTGCCGCTCGCTCTTGCCATGTCGGGCCCTGCCGCCGGTGTTGCCGCAGCCGTCCGTCTCGTCGGTGAGCTGAATATCGACCAGGCCATCAGTTTCGACATGGGCGGCACGACCACCGATGTCTGCCTGATCCTCGACGGACAGGCGCGGATTTCGAGCGATCGTTCATTGGGTTCCCGCCCGTTGCGCCAGCCCATGGTCGCGGTCGAAGCGATCGGGGCCGGGGGCGGATCGATCGCCAGGCTCGACCACGGTGCGCTTCGCATCGGCCCGGAAAGCGCCGGTGCCGATCCGGGGCCTGCCTGTTACGGCCGGGGCGGCAGCCATCCGACCGTAACCGACGCCAATCTGGTGCTTGGCTATATGGATCCGCAACGGGTTCTCGGCAGTGGTCTGCAGCTTGACCTCGGTTTGGCCCGGGACGTGCTTGCCTCCCTGGGGTCGGATATGGACATGACGGTCGAGGCCGCGGCGCTCGGTATCGTCAGGGTCGCCGACGCGGTCATGGTCGGGGCATTGCGCCGCGTCACCGTGGAGCGCGGCATCGACGGCCGTCGATGTACCTTGCTCGCCTATGGCGGAGCCGGTCCCATGCACGCCGTCGAGGTGGCTCGCGCCTTTGGTATCTCCACAGTGGTGGTTCCGGCCCACTCCAGCGTTTTTTCCGCGCTTGGGTGTGTAAGCGCCGAAATGAGCTACTCCCAGCAGCGCACGGTGCGCATGGCGGTGGGCGAATGGGACACCCGGCGCCTCGATGACGTCAGACAATCCCTGCGCTACCGTCTTGCGGCTCCCTTGATGGCGGCCGGCTACAGCGACGGCGATATCTGCGTCGAGGAAGTGGCGGCGGTTCGCTACCGGGGCCAGAGCTACGCCATCGAGATTGCAAACCCGATGTTCGACGATCTTGAACGGCTGGGGCGGGAATTCCTCGATCTGCACGAAAAGCTTTATGGCTTTGCTACAGACGAACCGTGGGAACTTGTATCGATCCGCCAGCGCGTCTCGATTCCCCGGTCCCGCGACGATTTTCGCTCGGCGGTCGAGGGCGGCGATGGATCCGCCCTGGTGAAGACGGCTCTGTGCACTTTCAAGGTCGGTGGCGCCGTGCCGACGCCTCGATACGACCGTGCCGACCTGGCTGTCGACCGGGCACTGTCCGGGCCCGCAATCGTCGAGGATGCGTCCTCGACGGTGATTGTCCCGCCGGGGGCGACGTTGACCCCGGACGTCCATGGTCATCTGCATATCGAAACCGGAACAGCGTCATGACCGTAGCCGTCGATCCCGTGACTCTGGAGGTCATTCGTAACGCCTTGACCGCGGCGGCTGAGGAGATGTCGCTGATCGTCATGCGCTCGGCACGATCGCCGTTGCTGCGCGAGGCAGGTGACCTTTCATCTGCGCTCACCGACGGCGATGGCTATCTGATCGCGCAAGGCCGCGATATTCCCATGCATATGGGCGTGATGAGTTTCACCGTCCGCGAGTTCCTGAAACGCGTGCCACGGGAAACGCTGGCCCCCGGCGACGTCTGGTTTCTCAACCTGCCGGAAGTCGGCGGCAACCACCTGCCCGACGTCAAGGCGATCCGACCGATCTTCCTTGACGGCGCCATTCGGGCCTTTGCCGTGAGCCTTGCCCATTGGGCGGACATCGGCGGCGCCGTCCCTGGCAGCTATGTCGTCAATGCCACCGATGCCTGGCAGGAAGGGCTGCGCATACCGCCGTTCCGGCTGTTCACGGCACAGGGACCGGACCGCGAGAAACTCGACGTCGTGCTCGCCAATGTGCGCGGAGCCGAAGAGCGTGAGGGCGACATCCTGGCTCAGATGGCGGCGACCCGGACGGCCGATAAACGCCTTCAACAACTCTCCGCCGAGCATGGCACCAACACGGTCATGGCGGCCATTGTCGCGATTCATGACCGCGCCGAAGCACAGATGAGAACAGCGCTTTCTGCCATTCCCGACGGTGTCTACGAGGGAGAGGATTGGCTCGACGATGATGCCGCCGGCGGCGATCCCATGGCGGTTCGCGTGCAGGTGACAATCGATGGCGACACCGCCACCTTCGATTTTTCACGAACCGACGATGCCGCGCGGGGACCGGTGAACACAACGCCCTTCATTGCCGCGGCTTCCGTTTTCTACGTGGTCAAGGCGCTGTTCGGGCCGGACATCCAGCCAAGCGGTGGATGCTACCGACCGCTCAACATCGTCACCCGTCCGGGCTCACTGCTCGAGCCGGGGCCGGAGCGACCGGTTGTGGGCGGCAATCATGAAACGTCGCAGCGTATTGCGGATGCGGTGTTTCGGGCATTCGAGGCGGTCGCGCCGAAGCGTCTTTCGGCCGGCGGTTCGACCACGTCGGGTCTGGTGCTGTTTGGCGGCCGGCGGTCCGATGGCGTCTGGACGACCCTTTACGAAACTCACGGCGGTGGCGAGGGTGCGCGGCATGACCGTGACGGTGCGCCGGTCGTCCGCGTTCACATGTCGAACGTCATGAATACGCCGGCCGAAGTCATCGAAGCGGAGTATCCGATCCGTGTCGAGTGCCAGAGGCTGCGCCGCAACTCCGGCGGAACCGGACGGCACCGGGGCGGCGAAGGGCTTCACCGCGAATACCGCGTGTTGTGCGAAGACATGTCGGTTACCTCGATGTTCGAGCGTCGTATCGTGCCGCCATACGGTCTGCAGGGCGGCGCCTCCGGCATGCCTTTCAAGGTCACGATCATGGAGAAATCCGGCGCGAAATATGAGCTTCCGGGCAAGGCCAATATCCGGCTCGGGCCAGACGACATTGTCGTCGTCGATAGCTGTGGCGGTGGCGGTTACGGATCGCCGGGAACAAACGAATAGATGCATCTGTCTCACTCTGCAGGAGATCAAGTCCGATGAAACTCGAGAACAAGAAGGCAATCGTTACCGGCGCCGCCAAGGGAATGGGTGCCGCCATTACCATGACACTGGCCCGTGAAGGCGCCGACCTGGTGCTGACGGCCCGCGATACTGTGGCGCTGGAAGAGGTGGCGGCGGACGTCCGGAGGCTCGGACGCGAAGCGCATGTGGTCGCTTGCGATGTCATTGAAGAAGCGCAGGTCAAGGCCATGGTCGACAAGGCGCTGGAGGTCTTTGACGGGCGTATCGATATCCTGGTCAATATAGCCGGCGTTACCGGCCCCATCGAGACGCCGGTGCAGGACATCGATGTCGACGATTTCAACTATGTGATTATCGCCAACGAACGCGGCACCTTCCTGCCGATCAAGCACGTGGTGCCGACGATGATCGCTCAGAACAGCGGCAAGATCGTCAATATCGGCGGCACCTCGGGGCTTCGCGGATACGCGATGCGGACGTCCTACAGCGCATCGAAATGGGCGATCCGCGGCATCACCCGCACGGTGGCCCTGGAACTCGGCAAGCACAACATCAACGTCAATGCCGTTTGTCCCGGCATCGTCGAGACACCGCGCATGATGAAGCTCTGTGAACGCAAAGCCGAAATACGCGGCTGGACGGTCGAAGAGGTCTACGAGGAGTACGTCCAGGATATGGCCCTGAAGCGTGTGACCACCGGACAGGACGTCGCCAATGCCGTCCTGTTTATGGCCAGTGAGGACGCCCGTCAGATCACCGGCCAACACATTGCAGTCGATGGTGGCTGGGACGTCTGATTCAGGGCTGGAAAGGAGTGGTCGCCATGAACGCAGCAGACGCATCTGAACTGGATCCGGAGAAAGCCCATGTATGCAGAATACGATCTTGCCATCCCCGAGACCTTGAACGCAGCTCTGGGCATTCTGGCTGACGGCAATGATCCGAAGACCTTGGCGCTTGCCGGCGGCACCAATCTGATTGTCGATATCCGCGCCAAGCGCGCGCGGCCCGAGCGGGTCGTCGGACTGGGCGACATCGATGAATTGCGGGGTTTGGACGGCGATGGCGAGCGCATTTCCATCGGTGCCCGGACCACCGTCAGCGACCTGCTGGCGTCACCGGAGATCGCTGGCGTGGCGCCATCGTTGATCGATGCGGCAAAGGTCTTTGGCGGGCAGATGGTGCGCAATGCCGCAACGGTCGGTGGCAACATCGCCTGCGGCTCTCCGGCTGCGGATCTGGTGCCGCCGCTCCTGTCACTGGACGCCGAGGTGACGTTGGCCAGCAAGTCCGGCACCCGCACGGTCGCGCTCGATGACTACTATCTCGGCTACAAGCAGGACGTGCGGCGTCCCGATGAGTTGATCACGAAGATCTCCTGGTCTCGTCTGCCGGAGAATTCCGTAAACTCTTTCTACAAGCTGGCGCGCCGCGTGGGGGACGCCATCACGGTCACAGGGGTGGCGGTGACGTTGGCGGTCGCAAACGGCACCTGTGCAAAGGCGCGGATCGCCCTTGGTGCCGTCGCGCCGGTGGTGTTACGGGCAAAAAAGGCCGAGGCGCTTCTCGAAGGCCAGGTGCTGACGCCTGCCCTGATCGATGCCGCCGCCGCCCAGGCGGTCGCCGAATGCAGCCCCATCGACGATGTGCGGGCATCCGCCGAATATCGCCGGCACACGGTCGAGGCGCTGACCCGCCGCTTGGTGTCCCAAGCCTGGCAAGAGCTTTCTTGAGGAGGAATGAACATGTCCAGGGAGAAGATGATCACGCTGCGTATCAACGGGCGCAATGAAGAAACAAGCGTTCCGCCACACCGGACCCTCCTCGAAGCGCTCCGCGAACTCGGCCATGTCGAGGTGAAATCCGGCTGCGAAAAGGGGGATTGCGGCACCTGCGCCGTGCTTGTCGACGGCATCGCGTTGGATAGCTGTCTGACGTTGGCGTGGATGGCCGAAGGCCGGGAGATCACAACGGTCTCCGGTCTCGGCGAGGGCGATGCTCCCCACCCCTTGCAACAGGCGTTTTCCGATGGAGGGGGCATTCAGTGCGGCTATTGCACGCCGGGAATGATTATCGCGGCGAAGTCGATGATTGACCGGAACCCGGACCCGTCCGAGGACGACATCCGCATCGGCCTGAGCGGGAACCTGTGTCGCTGCACCGGCTACACCAAGATCTTCGAGGCGGTGACCGAGGCGGCGTCCGTCATGCGCGCGAGGGGAGCCAGCTGATGACCAAGGTTGATCATGCCACGCAGCCGGCGCCGGCCAATGTCGAGTTCAGCCAGGTCGGCAAACGCCTCACCCGGACTGATGCGCCGGGCAAGGCGGCCGGCAAGACCCCATTTGCCGGAGACTATGTCATGCCCGGCATGCTGCATGTGAAGGTCGTGCGGGCCGATATCGCAAGCGCCCGGCTACGCCGGCTCGATGTTTCCAAGGCTCGTGCCCTGCAAGGTGTCGTCTGCGTGATCACCGCCGCCGATTTGCCCGATCGCATGGTCGCGACCGATATTCCCGGCCAGACGGGTCAGAAGCGGTTGGATACCGATCAGCAGATTCTGGTCAGGGAACGGGTCCGCTATTTCGGCGAGCCGCTCGCCCTGATTGCCGCCGAAACCCGCGACATCGCGGAACAGGCCATGGAACTGGTCGAGTTCGAGCTTGAGCCGACTCCCGGCGTCTACGATCCGGAAGAGGCGTTGAAACCCGGCGCGCCTATTGTCCAGGGCACAGACAACGTCGTTGCTCAGCACAAGATCAAGAAAGGTGATGTCGAGGCAGGGTTCGCCGAGGCCGACGTGATCGTCGAAAACACCTTCAAGACGCCGTTTCAAGAACACGCTTTCCTCGAGCCGGAAGTGGGGCTCGCCTGGATCGACGAAAACGATGTCGTCAATATTCGGGTATCGACCCAGGTGATCGAGCATTTCCGGGCCGTTGCCGATGCAATCGATGTGCCCCACAACAAGGTGCGCATTCGCGGCGCTATGATCGGTGGCGGCTTTGGCGGCAAGGAAGACATGACCGTCGAACTCTATCTGGCGCTTCTGGCAAAACAGACGCAGCGTCCCGTGCGGCTGGAATACACGCGCGAAGATTCCTTTGTCGGGCACGGCAAACGCCATCCGTTCAAGCTGACATACCGGACCGGGGTCACCAATGAGGGCAAGATCACGGCCGTTGACGTGCAGATCATTGCCGATTCCGGCGCCTATGTGTTCTTGAGCCCCTATGTCCTGCTCTATGCCGCGGTTGCCGCGCCCGGCCCTTATCGTGTCGACAATCTGAATGTTTATGCGCGCGCCGTGGCGACCAACAACATGTTCACCAGCGCGTTTCGGGGGTTCGGCGGATTGCAGGCTTGTGCGGCCTATGAGCAGCAGATGGACGAGGTTGCCAAGGCGATCGGCATGGACCGGATCGAATTCAGGCGCCGCAACTTCCTCAAGTCGGGTGAGCCGATTTCAACGGGTTTCATCCCCCCGAGCGCGATCTGGACGGATCAGTGCGTGGAAAAAGCCTGGGCGGCGCTGGGCGAGCCGACGCCTGCCAGAGGACCAATCAAGATCGGCCAGGGCATTGCCGCCTACCAGCAGAGCTACGGGCGTCTCACCTTCCTGCACGATACGTCCGAGGCATGGGTCGGGGTTGAAATGGATGGCACCGTGGTCGTTCGCTCCGGCGTCACCGACATCGGTGCCGGGCAGACATCGGCATTGGGACAGATTGCCGTTGAGGTGCTGGGCGTCACCCTGGAAAACGTGGTCATCTACAACAGCGACTCGGCGGTGACGCCGCTGGCTGGAACGACAACCGCGACCCGCGCCCTCTATATGACCGGCAATGCCACAAAGATGGCGGCGGAAGCGGTGCGTGAGCGCCTCGTCGAACGCGCCGCCAAGGAATTCGGCGTCGATCCGGACGAGGTGGATATGGCCTTTAACGCGGTGTTTGTCATCGACAATCCCGACAAGTCCATGACTTTCATCGAGCTCGTGAGGATTTGTGCGCTGGAGGGCATTCACCGCTCGGAACTGGCAATGTTCCGTGCGCCCTTCTCCGGCTATCTCGATCCCGAAACCGGGCAGGGGCAGGCTCATCCCGACTATACCTACGGTGCCCATGCCATCGAGGTCTCGGTAGACACCGATACCGGAGAGGTCAAAGTCTTGAAGAGCATCGCGGCGCATGACGTTGGCCAGTGCATCAATCCGGCCGCGGTCGAGGGCCAGATCGAAGGCGGCGCCCAGAATGGCCAGGGATACGCCTTGAGCGAGGAAATGCTGTACGAAGAGGGTCGGCTCGTCACCCCGTCCTTCAGCGAGTATCTGATGCCGACCTCGATGGATGTCCCCAAGGTGGAGTGCATTATTCTCGAATCGCGAAGCGGTATCGGCCCGTTCGGCGCCAAGGGCATCGGCGAGCCGGCGATGACCCCTGTCGCGCCGGCAATCGCCAACGCGGTAGCAGATGCC
>Ga0209987_10001636_pt1 | contig 12293 bp, 8 predicted proteins | sample N074metaG_FD_182134 | JGI IMG/M metagenome (GOLD analysis project Ga0209987, IMG submission 182134) | Deep subsurface microbial communities from Kermadec Trench to uncover new lineages of life (NeLLi) - N074 metaG (SPAdes) (version 2) | ecosystem: Environmental > Aquatic > Marine > Ocean trench... | reverse complement strand
CCGTTAAATTTGATGGCGTGTTGACCACCGCTGGCCTCACCGCAACAACACCAGGTGCAATCGGCTAATGGCAGATAGCAGCCCCGGGGGGCTTTCGACGCTGTGGAGTATTCTTCGGTTTCTAAAGCCCTATAAACTGCGCATGCTGCTGGCAGCAGCGGCTCTGCTGTTTACCGCCGCAGTGACCCTTTCCATGGGCAAGGGCGTACAGGTACTAATCGACCAGGGCTTTGGTGGCGATAGCGCCGACCTGCGCAATGCCATTACCCTGCTGGTGTCACTGGGTGCGGCAATGGCCGTGGGCACTTTCCTGCGCTTTTACATGGTGTCATGGCTGGGAGAGCGGGTCAGTGCCGACCTGAGACTGGCGGTGTTCAATAATATCGTGCGCCTGAACCCCGGGTTTTTCGAAACCAACCGCAGCGGCGAAATCATGTCGCGCCTGACCACCGACACCACCTTGCTACAAACCATCATCGGCTCCTCCATGAGTATGGCCCTGCGCAGCAGCCTGACCCTGACCGGGGCACTGGTAATGATGTTTATTACCAACCTGCAGCTGAGCCTGTACATAGCTGTGGGCGTCCCGCTGGTGCTGATGCCCATTCTGATCTACGGCCGCCGCGTGCGCAGCTTATCCAGCCAAAGCCAGGAGAGCATAGCCGACGTGGGAACCTATGCGGGGGAAATCATCCAGCATATTAAAGTCGTGCAGAGCTACAGCCGGGAGGGCTTTGAGTCCGCCGCCTTCGGCAAAGAGGTGGAGCGCGCCTTTTCAATCGCCAGGAAACGTATAAAAGTTCGCGCACTACTGATTGGCAGCGCCATTCTTCTTCTGTTCACCAGCATGTCAGCCATGCTCTGGTCCGGCGGGCAAAGTGTCATTGCCGGGCACATGACCGGTGGTGAGTTGGGCGCTTTTGTGTTCTACGCAATCATGGTGGGCAGCGGGGTGGCGACCATTGCCGAGGTGTGGGGCGAATTACAACGGGCAGCCGGGGCCGCCGAGCGCCTGCTGGACCTGCTCAACACCCGCAGCCCGATTGCCGATACCGGCGAGAACAGCCTGTCTGAAAGCTCAGCGCAGCCCGAGGTTCATTTCAACAAGGTCACATTTTTTTACCCTACCCGGCCCAACTATGCCGCACTGGAGAATTTTTCATTGCACATAGAGCGCGGTAAAAGCCTGGCACTGGTGGGGCCATCCGGCGCTGGAAAATCCACCGTCTTTGAACTGCTACAACGGTTTTACGACCCTCAACACGGCACTATCTTGCTGAATAACGAAGATATTCGCTCCCTCAGCCTGGCGCAACTGCGCGGCCAGATGGCTCTGGTACCGCAACAGCCGGCACTGTTTACCGCAGACGTGCGCTACAACATCGCCTACGGCAAGCCCGATGCCACCGACCAAGAAGTATTCGCCGCAGCCAGAGCGGCTCACGCCCACGACTTCATCAATCAACTGCCCCAGGGCTACGCCAGCCACCTCGGTGAGCAAGGTGTGCGGCTATCCGGGGGACAGCGGCAGCGCATCGCGCTGGCCAGAGCTATATTGAACGACCCAAAAATTTTACTGTTGGACGAAGCCACCAGTGCCCTGGACACCGAAAGCGAACACCAGGTGCAGGCGGCACTGGAGGACTTGATGCACAATCGCACAACGGTAATCATCGCCCACCGCCTGTCTACTATTCTTCACGCCGATAAGATTGCAGTCATGGACGGCGGCAAGGTGGTGGCAACCGGTACCCACCAGTCGCTGTTGCGTAGCAATAGTCTCTACGCCCGCCTGGCGGAGCTACAGTTTCGAGACCCCAAAGGCCAGGATGGGCCAGCTACACCCGATCAAGCAGCCGAACACGATCCCGACGCTGCTGATTAACCCGGGCGAGATCGCCCAGGGTATCTTTGGATATGCCAAAAACATGCTCCAGCCAGCTTACTGTCAGCCGCGTATTGTTTGCGGTACAGCGGAACACAGCCGTCAGGGGCGCCCGGCGTAAAATGCCGGTAGATTCCTTCCACACAGTACGCAAGTGATCACCTGTGGTATCTCTAGCGGCCTCATATCCCATGGACAGAACCTCCGCTGACTCCATCAGCGCCTCAATACCAACCCACTCTACCATTGCGCCTTTTTCGACAGTGTGACGCAGCCCGCGTCGCAGCTTGCGGGCAAGATTGCGAAATTCCCTGTCCACACGGCCACCAAAGACAGGATCCCCGGCGGCTTTCAATTGGTCATCAACCGCTATTTCACGCCAATCGGCCAGGCTGAGCGCCGATTCTATCTGGGGGAAAACCAGCTTCTCCTCGACATTCATGTGCTCATACATCTTTTCAACGTAGTCCCGGCCCTCTTTTACCACCGTATCACCGGTGATACTGCCCTGCCGCCAGCGCTCAATATCCGCCAGTAATTTTTGCCCCTTCACCGCCATCAGGTCGTGTTCCCGTTGCAGCGTGTCGACATTGTCCGCAGCGCTGGCATCCACTTCCGCAACCCGGCTGTACACCAGGTCTTCCCGCGGGTGGTGGAAGCGATCGGGCCAGACCACCATATAGTCCATGGTCTCGTACAGTATGTGCGTGTCCACCAGTTCCCCCGCATCCACAGCGTCCAGCTGCTGGGCAAACACCTGCATCACCCTGGCGATGTGTTTATGTTCGGCCCGCAGCGCCGCCATAATAGGCTGTTCTGCGCTGACCCTGGGCTTCGGCTTCACTGCCTTCTTAACCTGCCTGGTTTTCGCCCTGGCTTTTGTCTTTGTTTTTGCTCTGGCAACCATTCCATACTCCCCTTTTCTTCGCACAAACTATAGCAACAGCCTAGCCTGTCTAAAACCCCACTATATTGATCCTGCGCATGGAACACAAAAAACGCCGACAGGCTGCCGGCGTTCAGTGTAAAACCTTGAACTGCTTTGTTGAGCTAACTGAACTCCCGCACCAGGCCGGCTATCGATTCCTTGGCATCGCCAAACAGCATTCGGGTGTTGTCCTTGTAGAACAGCGGGTTCTCAATACCCGCAAAGCCCGATGCCATGGAGCGCTTGAGTACAAATACCGTTCTGGCTTTGTCCACATTGATGACCGGCATGCCGTAAATCGGGCTGCCCTCGTTCTCTCTGGCAGCGGGGTTTACCACGTCATTGGCGCCGATAACAATGGCTACATCCACATTCTCCATACGCGAGTTGATGTCATCCATTTCCAGTAATTGGTCATAGGGCACATCCGCCTCGGCCAACAATACATTCATGTGCCCGGGCATACGCCCCGCCACAGGGTGAATACCAAAGTTCACTTCGGCCCCATTTTTCTCCAGTAGCTCGCACAACTCCTTAACCACGTGCTGGGCCTGGGCCACCGCCATGCCATAACCGGGAACAATCGCCACAGTGGTGGCGGCTTCCAATATATAATAGGCATCTTCAGCGGAGATCGGCTTGATTTCGCCCTCCACCTCGGTGGTATCGACTCTGGCACTGCCAAAACCACTGAACAGCACATTGCTCAATGAGCGATTCATGGCCTTACACATAATCTGGGTAAGAATAATACCGGACGCCCCCACCAGCGAGCCCGCCACGATCAGGATGTTGTTATTGATGGCGAAACCCGCGGCACAGGCAGCCAAACCCGAATAGGAGTTCAACAGGGAAATCACTACCGGCATATCCGCGCCGCCTATGGGAACAACCACCATCACACCAAACAACAGGGACAGGCCGATAACCAGGTACAGCCATTGCGAGTTGGCCGGCTCGATGCAAAACATCACCGAACTAACAAGAATACCCAATACAATCAAACTGTTGACGACCTGTTGGCCCTTGAACATCAACGCGCCGCTGCCAAGCTTCTCACTCAACTTGCCATAGGCAACCATGGAGCCGGTAAAGGTTAAGCCACCGATCAGGATCGACAATACGATAGTGACCGAAGTGAAGGTATCGTCTGCTATTGTTATAGCGGCCCAGCCAACCAACAAACTCGCCAGTCCACCAAAACCGTTAAACAGCGCTACCATCTCTGGCATGGATGTCATTTGCACCATACGGGCAACCGCACCGCCGATGATGGCACCGACCACAAAACCCAATAAAATCCATTGGTACTCTACGATGCCCTGGTCCAGCAATGCCGCTGCTACCGCTACCAACATGCCAATGGCAGAGAACATATTGCCTCGCCTGGCCGTGCCGGCAGAGCCCAGCAATTTCAGGCCGTAGATAAACAAGCCTCCGGATACGACAAACGCGAACTGAATGACCAACCCCAAATTAGATGCCGTTTCCATTACTGGCTACTCCCTTTCTTCTTGAACATGGCCAGCATGCGATCAGTTACCAGATAACCACCGACGACGTTGATCGTCGCGAGGGCGACAGCGGCGGCCCCAAGCCAGTTGGCCAGGTCCTGCTGGCCAGTACCTGCCAAGCCAATCGCTCCCACTACGGTGATACCCGATATGGCATTGGCGCCAGACATCAGGGGAGTGTGCAGGGTGGAAGGCACCTTGGTAATTAACTCGAAGCCCAGAAATATGGACAACATAAGAATAAATGTCAGAAATACAATTTCCATCAGCTATCTCCTGCCAGAATTTTTTTGATAGTTTCATTGGTCACTTCACCACCGTGGGTGATGATGCACCCGGGGAGGATGTCGTGCTCAAAATCGATAATGAAGGCATTGCTCTCATTGTCCCAACTGTCTTCAACCAGGCTGAACAAGTTGGACGAATACATCTGGCTGGCATCGCGAGCGACCTCGTTGGACAAATTTCCCAGCCCAATAACGGTTACGCCATTGATATCGACGGTCTCGTTAGGCACCGAGCCCTCCACATTACCGCCGGTTTCAGCCGCCATGTCCACCACCACTGAACCGGGGGCCATTCCCTCGACCATATCCCGGGTCACAATAACCGGTGGTTTGCGGCCAAAAACCTGGGCCGTGGTAATCAGTACATCAGACTCGGCGATAAACGCCTTTTGCGCGTCCCGCTGTATCTGAATTTGCTCCGGCGTGAGCTCTTTGGCGTAACCGTCTGAAGTCTCGCCTGTGTCCCCCAGGTCAATTTCGAGGAAGCTGGCACCCAGCGACCTCACCTGCTCGGCAACAACGGGGCGGGTGTCAAATGCGGTAACTTTGGCGCCCAGGCGTTTCGCCGTGGCAATGGCCTGTAGCCCCGCTACCCCCGCGCCGATAATAAACACCTTGGCTGGCTTCAGGGTGCCCGCCGGGGTCATCATCATGGGGAAAATCCGCGGCAGCTTCGCCGCGGCCAACATCACCATCACATAGCCCGCAAGGTTGGCCTGGGAGCTCAGTGCATCCATTTTCTGGCTGCGCGTTGTGCGGGGGATCATTTCCATACTGATAGCCGTCACCCCCTGCTTGCGCAGGGCCTCAACCAGCTCATGCTCGTTAAATGGATCGAGATAGCTGATATGGATACAGCCGGATTTCATCAGGGCAATTTCTTCCATCTCGGGCTTGCGCAAGCGCAGTAGCATATCCGCGCTAGCGAACAATTCCCTGCGGTCGGTGGAGACGGTGGCGCCCGCGTCTATGTACTGGGCGTCGGTGAAGCCCGACCCCTCCCCCATACCCGCTTCTATGACTACCTCGGCACCCATGCGACACAGCTTTTTCGCTATATCGGGAATGATAGGCACCCGGTTCTCTCCCGGGTGGGTTTCTTTAGGTATCGCTAAACGCATATCGATGTTACCCCATGCATGGTGTGTTTTTATCGGCCGGTGACTGTAGCACAGCTATGATTTTGCTGGAATTATGACCAGTATTCAGATGCTGAATCAGGCTGCGTGCAGCCAGCGGACAGCCACCATAACCCAGTTGTGCTCTGTGTGCCCAGTTTACGGCACCGGGACGGCGTGCGAATGACTGCCAAGGCTAAATAATTTGACCAGGCCCGCAATCAGAAGCCTTCCAGCTCTGCATATGACCACCAGGGCGGTAGCAACTGCCGATATTCAACACGGGAGTAGCGCGTATCCACTAACAGGGCTCGCCCACTGTCATCAGCACGTCGCACCACCCGGCCCAGCGCCTGATCTACCTTTTGCATGCCGGGATACAAATAGGCATAGCGAAAGCCCTGTCCATAGCAAAGTTCAAAGTAGTTGCGCAATTGCTCGGTGTCCCGGTTCACCTGCGGCAGGCCCACACCCACTATCACCACCGCACAGAGCCGCTCACCGGGCAGGTCTATGCCCTCACCGTACACACCACCCAGAATGCAAAAAGCCAGTACATCCCTGCGGCACTCCAACCAATCCAGCAACTCGTGCCGCTGCTGCTCGCCCTGATCGGGGCTCTGCTGCCAGAGCGAGCGGCCCCAACTCCCCAAGCCCAGCGCTTTTAATTGCTCTACGCAATCCTGTAAGTAGCGATAAGAGGGGAAATAGACAATACAGTTGCCGGACTCCAGCGCCAGCCAATGGTTTAGCAGCGCCGCCAAAGCAGGCAGTGAATCGGCTCGCTGCCGAAACCGTGTATCGATATGGGTCGCGACCGAAACCTGCATTTGCCCTGTTGAGAAGGGCGAGCTCAGCCGCCTGCACACCGCGTCATGTCGCAGGCCCAGGGACGCCCGGGTCCAATCTATCGGGGACAGGGTGGCCGAGAACAAGGTCAACGAACACAACAGCTGTTGCCTGTGTGCCAGCAGCCGCGCCGGGTCCAGGCAGTTCAGATCCAGCTGCAAACTCTGCCCTATCGTTTTGGAGGCCCCACTGTTGCCAGGCGCAGCACGGCTCATCTCGAAGCGATAGTCACCACCCCAGTTTTCGGCCACTCGCAAAAACTGCAGCACCTGGAAGTAGAAGTCTTTCAGCGCCGGAAATCGCTGTAACAGAAGAGCGTCATCCGCCATCGCCTCTCCCAGGCTGGCAACCAACTGCTGTAACACATCTTGCAAGCCCTCCGGCAGCTCGACAGCGCTGTGGAAGTCGTCCTCCCGCCAGGGCTGTTTTTGCAGGGCCAGCATCGCCCTGTTCACCTTTGCCAGACTGTGGACAATGCTCGCCTGCGCCTGTTTCGCCAGCTGTTTTTTTGCCCGCATCAGAGCGGCCCTGGACAGGCTTGCGCTGTACATCTTGCGGGCCCGCGAGGGCAGGTTATGGGCCTCGTCCACCAGCACCGTCCAGCGCTGCTGGCCAGACTCCATCAACTGCGAAAACAAAGGTGTCAAACTGTAAAAATAGTGTAAATCAGCGATGACGATGTCTACCCAGGGCAGGAGGTCCTGGGCCAATTGATAGGGGCACAACTCAAAGGTTTTAGCCAATTTTTCGATGTCGTCTCGGGTCAGGGATGGCGACCGAATGGCGGCCTCCCGCGCCGCTGGCAGTTTGTCATAATAACCCCTGGCATAGGGGCAATCGTCTCCGTGGCAGGCTTTCCCCGGGGACAGGCAAATTTTGTCCCTGGCGGTCAAACTCATGGCGCTGCCGGCAAAGCCCGCGCTGCGGAAGTGTGCCAGGGTTTGTTCCGCCGCGCGTCTGCCCACAGATTTTGCTGTGAGGTAGACCAGCTTGTCATGTTTGTCACCGGCCATGGCCTTGAGCGCAGGAAACAGGACCGCGGCGGTTTTTCCGATACCGGTAGGCGCTTCCAGCAGCAACTGGCCGCGCTGCGCTATGCATTTGTACACCAACTCGGCAATATCCCGCTGCCCCGCGCGAAATTCGGCGTAGGGAAAGCGCAGCCTGGCGATGCTTTCGTTGCGCCTACTGCGCAAGCCGTCCAGCAACGCCAGCCAGGTGGTAAACCGGTGCAGCGAATTCTGGAGAAATTCGTCCAGTTCTGCGGCGCTGTAGTGGTAGCGTGAAACCCACTCCTCTTCGCTGTCGATATTGAACCAGGTGAGCCTCACTTCCAGCCGCTCCAGACCCTGCTGCGCACAGATTATGGCAGCGTACAGGCGGGCCTGGGCCAAATGCAGCTGCTTGACCGACTCGGGAATTGTTCTGGGGTTTACCCTGCAGGTTTTGATTTCCTCCACCAGGGTGCGGCTTGCATCATAGCCATCGGCTCGACCCCGCAGCAGCAGGTGAACACCGCCGCAAACGTGACGATACTCCACGGGATACTCGCTGGCATAAGACGCCGGGCGCTTGTTGAAGACGCGCTGATGGCCCTCCGTACCCTGCACGCCCGTGGGCGAGGGGGTAAAGCGATGATCTATGTCGCCGCTGCGATAGCAGAATTCTGCCAACTCACGAATACTTACCACAGCGCTATCGGGCTGGCAGGTCGCCTCGACGGCCTGTAATTCAGGCACCGGCCCACTCCACCCAGGCAACTTGCGCTGGTATGGCGTTTTCAGCAAAAAAGCGCAGCCAGCGTTTCTGGTTGCTCTGCAGTGAGTCGCCCGGCCCCTTAACCTCGATCATGCAATATTTCCCAGGGCAGCCCTCAGCGGGGTTGCCAAAGGCAATCAAATCGGGAAAGCCACTGCGGTTTTCCGCCGGATCAAACAGCTGCCGTTCCCAGATGGCGAACAAATGCTGCGGCGGTATCTGTTGCAGGGCGATATCCACCATAGCCTCGTCCACCTGTCGCCAATCTACCCAGTGACATTGATAACCGCAATAACGCCGGTAGGCGCCCATCAACTCCTCGCGCAGATTGCCATGGCGCAGTTCCAGAAGCCGCTGCGCTATGGCCTCCTGTCGGTTCGCCAGAAAATCACCTTCATACATATCGCGGGGGCTGCCCTGGTAGGGGTGGTGAAACACCCCGGGAATATCAGCAAAAATCTGTTCCCAGAATGCCAGCCCGAACAGGGTATTCATCAAGGTGTTTTCCACAAAATACACCGAGTGCCAGTCACCGGCTAAAAAGTTCGCCGCCGCCAACTCCACGCCTTCGCCGCCCGGCTTCAGAGTCAGCTTCATTTGCTGAAAAGAATCGGTCTGTCTGCGCTGTGTGGGCCCGCCCAGCTTGCGCCGTGCCCGGCTCAATAGCTTTTCCGCAGCTTCTTGCTCCGCCTCGCACCAGGGTGAGGACAAGATACTTTCACACAGCGCAACAACCCCGCTCCAATCGCCCTGTACTGCCAGAATGCGGGCCCGTCGCTCCCGGGCGGGATGCCGGTCGCTGCGTTCAAAGAGCGCAGTGGCCAGGTCGAATTGCCTGCGACGCTCCAGCTCCTTGGCCACCCTATTCCAGGCGCGCTGCCAGCGCCGCAGACCCACAGGAAATTCAATCGATGTTACCAGCATGAGTGCGGCCACCTGCGCCATGCCCTCATCGTCATCCAGTTCCAGGTAAGTGTAAAAATCATCTTCCGCGCCACAGCACGCCAGGTATTCATCCAGCGCTTCGCGGCAGGGGAACAAGCGGTGCTTGGGATCCAGGGCATAGGGGTAATATTGCGCCACGCCCAGGTCGCGCAGGACAAAGTCGGTCATACCCTGATGGCGATTGCCAAAAAACAGTAGTTGCAGCAGCTCGACAAGCTCTACCCCCGTGGGCGCAATGAATGTTTCCTCGCCCTCCCGGGTGAGCAAGCGCAGATGCTGCTCCGGGGTCAGCTCGAGTTCATCAATGGCCTGTAACAAAGACACTTTGCCCGCAGCACGCCCACGGGGCAGAACATCGCCATAGGCTTTGGCCAGTTCCACCACGGTAAAAAGCCGACCAAGGTTCTCCACCTCAAGACCGGCCGCTACACTTACCGCGCCCGCCCTCTCCAGTTCGCGTACCACTGCTGGCAGCGCGCCTATCTCCGCGTAGGCCAGCTTGCTCAGCCTGAATTGGGGTCCGCGCCGGGACAGCAACCGCACATAGAGGCACTGCGCCGCTTGGCTCAGGCCGTGAAACCGCTGCAGAAACGCCCGTTCCTCCGCATCCAGAATATCGAGATACTGGCGCTGCACTGTTTCGCACAGGCTGAGAAAATTATGCAGGTAATAAAGCGCTGGCAGCTCCGGTTGCAGCAGTTTGGGCCGGTTCCCCTTCCGGTTCTCCACCCAACTACGCCCGAACTTTTTCGGCGGGCCGTTGTGCCTGCTGTAGCAACACACCGGGAATAATGAAAGCCAGACCCAACAATGTTGCCGGATGGATGACCTCGCCCAGAATTGTTGCTATAAAAACCAGTGATATCAATGGCGACAAAAAGATCAAATTGCCCACCCGGGCCACGCTACTGGACAGTCGCAACGCCATAGTCCACAGGGCAAAGGTAATCCCCATCTCAAAGCATCCGACATAGAGTGCCGCACTCAAGCCCTGCCAACTGGACAGCACTACGGTGGACATCACCAGGCACAGCAGCAGGGCAAAGGGCGCGGCCAACAGGAAATTCAAGCAAAGGCAAACTATGGGGTCCCGCTGGCTGCGGGTGTTGAATATCCAGTACAAGGCCCAGATAACCGTGCTTAGCAATGCCAGCATCACACCTTCCAGGCTGGCAAACTCCATGGCCAGCACCCGCCCCTGGGTGGCGATAACAACCACTCCGGCATAGCCCAGCAAGGCGGCCAGAATATCTCTGCCGGATAACTTCTGGCCCAGTAGCGGCACCGCCAGCAGAGCCATGGTAATAGCCCAGGTATAGTTTATCGGCTGGGCCTGTTGCGCCGGCAGCAGGTCGTAGGCCCGCAGCAGCACCAGGTAATAAATCAACGGATTGAGCAAGCCCATAAACAGAAAGTAGGAAAAATTTTGTTTGAGATATTGCCGCAGTAAATGCCATTTTCCACTGCGCCAAACTATCGCGCTCAACACGACGGCCGAGCAACTGATGGCATAAAACAACAGCTGCACTACATCCATCTCTCGCAGCGCCAATTTAAATGCCGTCGCCACCGTCGACCACAACAACACCGACGCCAGGCCCAGGGCAAGGGCCTTGCTATCTGCGGTCATTGTTGCACCGGGGTGTTAGTGCGCCGGGATATTGTCGGCCGTGGCATTTTCCTACCTGTCGTTACTAGCCAGAAGAGGTGGGTGAGGTGCTATCTTAGCCGATGAAATGCGGGCTGTCAGAAAACGGGCTTGCCCGGCCCCCTAGTTCGCACTGTACCGGCGACAGCTTTTAGGGCATTCTTGGGCACTGCAGTAAATAATCATAAGTAAACTGTGAGAGAACCCTGCCCTTGAGCTCTACGACACATGACAACCCCGATTTGACCCTCGCCCTGGCGCTGACGCCCATTGTTTTTCTGATCTCCCTGCTGGCCTGCTCGGTCTACCTGTTTGGTGCCGATTCAAGTTACGGCGCCAACCAGATTGCCCTGGTGCTGGCTACCTGCGTGGCAGCCCTGGTAGGACGCAAGGTTGGCGTGCCGTGGAAGGAGGCCCAGGAGGGTATCATCTCCGGCATTGCCATTGGCCTGGGCCCCACCCTGATCTTACTGGCAGTGGGCATGTTGATCGGCACCTGGATTTTGGCAGGCACGGTGCCAGCCATGATTTACTACGGCGTACAAATTCTCAATCCGGGCATTTTTTACGCCGCCAGCGCCATGATCTGCGCCATTATAGCCATTAGCATAGGCAGCTCCTGGACTGTGGCGGGCACGCTGGGTATTGGCCTGATGGGAATAGCCGGCAGCTTTGACCTGTCCCCGGCCATTACCGCCGGTGCTATCATTTCCGGCGCCTACTTTGGCGACAAGCTCTCGCCCATGTCAGACACCACCAATCTCGCCGCCGCCGCTACCTCGGTGGATTTGTTTGATCATATACGCCACATGTTGTGGACCACGGTTCCCAGCTTTGCTATCGCCCTGATTATTTTCCTGCTGATCGGTGGCTCGGGCGGCACCACGCCCGCCGAGATCGAGACTCTGAAATCCAGCCTGCTGGCAGAATTCAATATTGGCGTGCACCTGCTGTTTCCACTGCTGCTAATGCTGGGCCTGGTGTACAAGAAGTTTCCCGCTTTCCCCGCCATTATTGTCACCGCATTGGCCGGCGCCGTGCTGGCCCTGCTGTTTCAGCCCGAGACCGTTGTCAAACTGGCCGGCGACAACCCGGGCCTGGGCACAGGCTTTATCATGTTCAAGGGTATCTGGATCAGTTTGTTTGACGGCTATACCTCCAACAGTGGCAATGAATTTCTCGATGCCCTGCTTAGCAAGGGCGGCATGAGCAGCATGCTCAATACGGTCTGGTTAATTATGGTGGCCCTGGGTTTTGGCGGCGTGCTGGAGCGCACCGGAATCCTGACCTTCCTGTTGAAGCTGGCCCTCAAGCGTGTCACCGGCACCGGGTCCCTGATCACTACCACGGTAGTGACCTGT
>Ga0209987_10001630_pt1 | contig 12311 bp, 9 predicted proteins | sample N074metaG_FD_182134 | JGI IMG/M metagenome (GOLD analysis project Ga0209987, IMG submission 182134) | Deep subsurface microbial communities from Kermadec Trench to uncover new lineages of life (NeLLi) - N074 metaG (SPAdes) (version 2) | ecosystem: Environmental > Aquatic > Marine > Ocean trench... | reverse complement strand
TTGAGCAAGATATCATAGGCTATTGCAAACCCCGCATTGCCAATTTCAAGTTGCCAAAACGGGTGTTCGTCATCGATGCCCTGCCGCGTAATACCATGGGTAAGGTGCAGAAAAACCTGTTGCGCGAGCGCTATGCCAACGCCTGCCAGGGGTGAGCGGGCAGCTTAAAAGGTGAGAAGCCGGCGCAGAAAACTGTCCTCGTCCTTGCGTTGGGCCCGCAGCAGGAGCAACTCGCTTAACTGTTCTTCAATTTCATCGGCCACCGCCGTCCTCAGGCTTTGCAGCTTCTTTTTGCCCAGCTTCTTGCCCTTGTACTCGGTCAGGTCTATGGGCTGGCCGAAGCCAATATAGCAACGCTGGGGCTTGGGGATAAGTGAGCCCAGCAGACCGGTGGGTATGGGCGGCAGCATATCGCTGCGAGTATCAGCGTTAAGTAGGCCCACACGCTTGAGCAACGAGCCCAGCATGGACTTGGGCAGGTCTTCGCCTTCAAGCAGGTGACCATAGAACTCGTCCGGGCCCACCATACCAAAGGGCATAATGGTATAGCCGTGCTTGGCGGCCAGCTTGATAAAGCCATAGCGCTCGCGCCACTGCAGGGCGTACATTTCACTGGCATTTTTTACCGCTTCGTGGGCGCCGCCGGGAAATACCAATAAATCTGAACCATTTTTCATCAGGGCACTTCCCACATCGGGGTGGCCTATTACCGCGCCTCGCTCGACCAGGTATTTCCCCACGGCGTCCACGGTAAATAGAAACTTGTCGCCCATAGGTCTGAGAAAACGCCCCAGCTCCTGTAGCATAACCGGCCCCAATACCAAGCCGTCCAGCGCGAACAGTGAATGGTTGCCAATAAACAAACAGGGCCGTTCGGGAATGTTCTCAGCGCCTACTACGGTGGGCTTGAACACACGTTTGACGATGGCGTAAACAATATCCATCTCAATCCCGTCGGGGGCTTCTACCGCCAGGGCCGTCGCAATATGCGCTTGCAGTGCTTGCTGGTCAAAGGGTTGATTGTCTTTGTCTGCAATGGACATGGTGGGGTTTCCGCCTGACTTGGGGCGCATATTATAGCGAATTTCAGTGGCAATAGTATTGGGTAGCCGGCATCTGGGTCTACGCCGTACCAATTGTCGGGGTGTCCCGTTTCACCATTGGAGGCCGTTATGGTATAAGCCGCTGACCCGGTTCATCGACAAACGCGTGCCCGCTGCCGAATCGGGTTCGAGAAGCTTTTTCATTAAGCCGGGTTTAAGCTATGATGCGCCGTTGCGCGCCCATCGTACATTAATTGATTGACAGGAGAAAATTATGACAACAACGTCTATGCAACTGCGTTCCCTGGTTACCGAGGAAGGCACCCTTGAACTGTCGCTGGTTGATGTTGAAATTCCCGACCCCGGCCCAGATGAGGTCATTGTCAAAGTTGAGGCCACGCCGCTCAATCCGTCCGACCTGGCACTTTTGTTTGGCCCGGCAGACATGAGCACAGCCAGGGTCAGTGGCACGCCCCAGCGGCCAGTTATTTCGGCGGATATCCCCAGTGGGCTGATGAAAATTGTGACTGCGCGCATCGGAGAATCCCTGCCCGTGGGTAATGAGGGTGCGGGTGTAGTCGTGGCTGCCGGCTCTTCCGATGCCGCCCAGGCCCTGATGGGTAAAACCGTGGGTATGGTTGGCGGTGAGATGTACGCAGAATATCGCTGCATGAATGTCATGATGTGTCTGGAACTACAGGCAGACACCTCCGCTGCGGAGGGAGCCTCCTGCTTTGTCAACCCGCTGACCGCGCTGGGCATGGTTGAAACCATGCGGGCCGAGGAGCATACGGCGCTGGTACATACCGCCGCCGCATCCAATCTGGGCCAGATGCTCAACCGTATTTGCCAGGACGAGAACATTGACCTGGTTAACATCGTACGCAAATCAGAGCAAGAGACACTGTTGCGCGAACAGGGCGCAAAATACATCTGTAATTCAAGTTCCGACAGCTTTATGAAAGATCTCACCGAGGCGTTGATTGCAACGGGCGCTACCATCGCCTTTGACGCCACCGGGGGCGGTAAGTTGGCCAACCAGATTCTCACCGCCATGGAAGCTGCCGCCGTAAAACGTATGACGGAATACAACCGTTATGGCTCGGATGTATTCAAGCAGGTGTATATTTATGGTGGACTGGATACCAGCCCCACGGTACTGAACCGAAATTTTGGTTTTTCCTGGAGCGTGGCCGGTTGGCTGTTGACGCCGTTCTTGCAAAAGGCGGGGCTGGAGAAACTTATCGCCATGCGCAGCCGGGTGGCTGCGGAGATAAAAACCACGTTTTCCAGCCACTACACCAAGGAGATATCCCTGGTGGATGTGCTGTCACTGGCAGCCATCTCGCAATACAATAAGCGCGCCACTGGCACCAAGTACTTAATAAAACCGCACATGTAAGCCGGAGCAATTGAAGGGTGTTGCAACCGCCTCGTCTTCATCACTGGGTGTACATGGGCATGCTCACCCTCATATGGGGCCTGGCATTTTTTCTGATATCCATTGCGCTTCGGTCCTTCCCGCCCATCACCCTGGTGACACTTCGCCTGCTAATCGGCGCATTGGTTTTATTTATACTGATGCGCTGGCAGGGCCTGTCGCTTCCCAGGGAGCCACTGTGGTGGTGGTATTTTTCCATGTTGGCGATACAGGGCAATTTACTGCCTTTTTCGCTGATATCCTGGGCGGAAACAGAAATACCCAGCAGTCAGGCGGGCTTGATTATGGCGCTGATGCCCATTAGCACTATGGTGCTCGCACACTACTTTGTGGCGCACGAAAAATTGACGGCGCGGCGCGTGACTGGGGTGGTGATCGGCTTCGGCGGGGTTGTGGTTTTGATGGGTAGCCAGGTAACCAGCGGTATAGGTGGGGTGGGCCTGTGGGCACAGTTGGCCTGTGTGTTGGCGACATTTTCCTACGCGGTCAACGCCGTCTACGTCAAACGATTACCCAAAATCAATGGCCTGGTGATGGGGGCGGGGTCGCTGATAGCAGGCAGTGTGCTATTTGTCCCAGTGGCACTGGTCGTGGACCAGCCCTGGACATTGCAGGTTTCACTGGATTCAGGCTTGGCAATTGTCGCCCTGGGTTTCCTGGCCACCGGCCTGGCCACCTGGCTTTACTTTAATTTGATTAATGATTGCGGCCCCAACTTCCTGTCGATTATCAACTACCTCATTCCCGCAATATCCTTTGCCGCGGGCGTGCTGCTGTTGTCAGAACCGGCTCAGCTCGCCAAGTTTCTGGGCCTGATTGTGGTGTTTATTGGTATCGCCATCAGCCAGCCAAGAAAGCGCCGTCAGTAGATCACCTGCACGCCGGTGAAATAGGCGTGGCCGTAGGCCAGGCCCCCCGCCAGCACCACGACAATGATAGCGGTAATGATCTCGGCGCCCACCGGGGGGATGTCGTCTTTCACCCAGTCTCCCTCGCGCTGGCTGATTGCGCGCATTTCCATGAAACTCCATATTGCCATAGAGGCAAACAGTAAAACCGAGCGGCTATCGCCATTGGTTATCAGGTGCGCCAGTGCCCAGATAAACACGCCCAACAGCTGTGGGTGGCGCACACCTTGCCTGATGCGGGAGTTGCGCGAGCCCACCACCAAAAGGCCGATGGCCATCATGGTCAGCGCTATAGCAGGTTGGCGGAAATAGGAAATGGGTTGATACAGAGCGCTGGGTTCCACACCTCGCCAGCCCATGACAATAAGCACCAGTGCCAACAGGGTAAGTAGCGAAAAACTGCCCTTGTAGCCGTTTTCGCCCAGCGCTTTGCGCCATGACGAGGCTATCTGCGGTGCCCGGGAGGGCAGCAGGTGAACGCCGGTGAATAACAGAATTCCGATGACCAAAAGACTCATGGCAGTTTCCCTGGATGTTGTCGGTGAAAAATCATTCTGAAGCAGGATAACACCCGGCAAGCCCGGCAAAAAGAGTTATTATGGTGCCCAGGCTCAGGAGGTCCAATGCGCACATTACTATCAATTTTCTTTAGCTGGATGGCTTTATCTCTCATGCCCCTCGGTTTCGTCCGGGCCGACCCGGTGGCGGATTTTCATCACATCATAGCGCAGCACTGGGCCTGGACCCTGGAGCAGAGTCCGCAAACAAAAAGTTTTCTGGGCGACTCAAGCGCCGCAGATCGCTGGGACGATGACAGCCTGGCGGCCCATTACGAGCGCGATGCCAGGCGCGGTGAGTTTCTTGCGGCGCTGGCCCGTATTGAACCCGCCGGGCTGGATGCCACCGACCAGTTAAACCACGCCATGCTGAGCAGGCAATTAAACAGCAGGCGCAAAAGGCACGAGTTGGGCCTGCATCTGATGACGATCAGTATGCGCGGCGGGCCACAGCAGCTGTATAGCATTGTCGAGTACCTGCCCTTCGAAACCGAGCAGGATTACCGCAACTGGATACGGCGCCTGCAGGGGGTTGCCGCCGTCCTCAGCCAGAACCGCGAGCTGCTGGAAGAGGGCATCACTCGCCAGCGGGTTCAGCCCCGGGTAGTAATGGAACGCATCCCCGGGCAGTTGGACAAGGTAATTACAGCAGACCCCGAAGACAGTCCCTTTTACAAGCCATTTAAGTCAATGCCCCGGGGCATGAAGCGGGAAATAGCTGCAGAACTTCAACGCGCCGCACGCAGTGCTATCGAAAACCAGGTAACGCCGGCCTACGTGGAGTTTCGCGACTTTTTTGTATCCAGCTACCTGCCCGCCAGCCGACAAAAGCCCGGCGTGGGTTCGTTGCCCGGGGGCGAGGACATCTACCGTTTCCTGGCCCGGGATTTCACCACTACCAGCCTTACACCGGAGCAAATTCACAAGACCGGTAAACAGGAAGTGGCGCGCATTCTTGCCGCAATGGAGGCGGTGAAAAAATCCGTGGACTTCGACGGAGACTTGCAACAGTTCAATAACTTTCTGCGTACCAGCCCACAATTTTACTACGATACACCGGAGGCGCTACTGGAAGGGTATAGGGCCACGGCAAAGCGCATCGACCCGGAACTGGTCAAACTATTTGGGGTATTGCCGCGTACCCCCTACGGCATTAAAGTCATTCCTGCGGAGACCGCGCCGGACACAACCACCGCCTATTACATGCAGCCTGCCGCAAACGGCAGCCGGGCGGGGTATTACTACGTTAACCTGTACCGGCCCGAGGTTAGGCCGAAGTATGAAATGGAAGTGTTGACCGTACACGAGGCGGTACCGGGGCACCATTTACAGATTGCCCTGGCGCAGGAACTGCCGGACATACCTATGTTTCGCAAAATGGGTAATGTCACCGCCTTTGTCGAGGGGTGGGCTTTGTATTCAGAACAACTGGGCTACCAATTGGGCTTGTACCAGGATCCCTACTCGCGCTACGGCCAGTTGACCTATGATATGTGGCGCGCCGTGCGCCTGGTGGTAGACACGGGCATACACTATTTTGGCTGGAGTCGAGCCCAGGCCATCGATTATTTTATGGCGAATGCCGGCAAGACACAGGCCGATATTATTAATGAAATAGACCGTTACATCGGTTGGCCGGGGCAGGCCCTGGCCTACAAAGTGGGGCAGATGAAAATTCTTGAGCTGCGCGACCGGGCCATGAAAGCACAGGGTGAGGCGTTTGATATACGGGCCTTCCACGATGAACTACTGGGCGTGGGTGCCATACCGCTGGATGCACTGGAACGGCGCATGGATGCCTGGATAGCGGCCTCACTTACGAGCAAAGAGCAAGCGGTCACGCAGGGGAATGAGAAAGAATGAGCAAGCAGGTGACCAGGTGGTAGCGGAGCAATCCCGCCAATTACCTATTATCGAGGTGCTGGACCCCCTGCGCGAAGCTTTTGCCCGTCACGATTCACTGGTATTACAAGCACCTCCAGGCGCAGGCAAGACCACCATGGTACCGCTGGCCTTGCTGGGTGAACCCTGGCTTGGCGAACAAAAAATTCTGATACTGGAACCGCGGCGCATGGCGGCCCAGGCCGCAGCCAGGCGCATGGCCCAGATGCTGGGAGAGGAGGTGGGCGACACGGTGGGCTACCGTATTCGCCTGGATAACTGTGTCAGTAAAAACACCCGCATCGAAGTCATCACCGAGGGCATTTTAACACGGCGCCTGCAGAGTGACCCCGCTCTGGAGGGCGTCGGCCTGGTGATTTTCGATGAGTTTCACGAGCGCAGCCTCAATTCTGACCTGGGTCTTGCCCTGACCTTGCACGGCGCTGAGCTGTTCCGTGAACAGCCGCCCTTAAAGATACTGGTGATGTCCGCAACACTGGACGGAGAGGCGGTGTCGGCGCTACTGGGCGATGCCCCCATACTCACTTCGCGAGGCAGGCAGTTTCCGGTAACGGTCAGCTATGGCGGGGCCTACAAGTTGCGCGACTCCATCATACAGCCCACGGTAGAGACTATTTTGCGCGCTTTGGCGGAGCAGGCGGGTAATATACTGGTCTTTCTGCCCGGACAAAGTGAAATAAAACGGGTGGCCAGAGAGCTCAGCAGCGCTGTGCCCCAGGCCTGTGACGACCGGGTTATCGTGGCGCCGCTATACGGTGGCATGTCGTTGAGCCAGCAGCAGCAGGCCATTGAGTCGCCGGGCCAGGGTGTGCGTAAAATTGTCCTGGCCACCAATATTGCCGAAACCAGCTTGACCATAGAGGGTATACACACCATCGTCGATTCGGGGCTGGTGCGCGAACCGGTATTTGACCCGGCTACGGGTATGACCCGCCTGGACACCGGGCGTATTTCTCGCGCCTCCGCCGAGCAGCGTATGGGGCGGGCAGGGCGGCTGGCAGCGGGCCATTGTTATCGTTTGTGGACTGAACAGCAACAACGGCAACTACCCGCTCACACCACGCCCGAAATTCTGCAGGCCGACCTGGCCCCTTTGACCTTGCAACTGCTGGCCTGGGGCGTTGAAGAACCCGGCGAGCTGGCCTGGCTGCAGCCCCCTCCCACGGGGCCGTATTTACAGTCAGTGGCCATGCTGGAGACCTGTGGGGCGGTTTCCCGTTCAGACGCCGGGGTGTGTTCGCTCACGCCACACGGGGAGTCAATGGCTAAAATGCCCCTGCATCCTCGTCTCGCACACATGCTGTTGAGGGCTCGTTCCCTGGGCGTAGGCGATACGGCCGCCCTGGTAGCAGCGCTGTTATCCGAGCGCAATCCCCTGGGCAGCGGCGGCAGTGACATAAGCACAGCCATGGCGGTTTTAAATGGAGAGCAACCCTGCCAGCCCCAATACAAGGGCTGGTTTATGCGCACCTGGAAACAGGCCAGGCGCTTTCAGACCCTGTTAGACGAGGTGAGCAGCTGTGAGGGTGCAACCGCTATTGCGCAGGGGGAGGTGTTGGGGGTGCTATTGGCCTATGCCTACCCGGACCGGGTGGCTAAACTGCGCAGTGATGGCGAGCGTTGCATGTACCAATTGGCCAATGGACGCAGCGCCGAATTGCCGGCTGATGATACCTTGGCAGGCACACCCTGGTTGGCTGTCGCCGAAGTGGGCGGACGAGTGGGCCAATCGACAGATCGAATCTATTGTGCCACGGCGCTCAACCCGGAGGCATTTCAGGACGTGCTGAGTGATCTGGTACAACACAGCGATTACGTCCAGTGGGATGACAGCAGTGGTAAATTTATTGCCGAGAAACGCGCAGAGATTGGCAAAATACGCCTGTCGCAGGCGCCTCTGGCTGAAGTTCCTGCGCAGGTCAGAGTGGATGCGCTGGTCTCGATGGTGCGCAGCCGAGGCCTGGAAATACTGCCCTGGACCCGGAATATACAACAATGGCGCTCGCGCGTGATGTTGTTACACACGGTGGATGCCAGCCAGAAAAGCGATGATAATCGCTGGCCAGATTTATCGGACGAGGCCCTTTTAGCTACCCTGGAACAGTGGCTGGCCCCCTATCTCACCGCGGTGTTGCGTCTCAAGGATTTTCAGGCACTGGATTTGAAGGCTATTTTGCACGCCTTATTACCCTGGCCTCTGCCGCTTGATTTGGAGCGCCTGGCTCCCGAGCGCTTAGCGGTGCCCTCGGGTTCCAGTATTGCCATCGATTACACCCAGACACCCCCGGTTTTGCAGGTAAAATTGCAGGAGATGTTTGGTTGCGAACAGACTCCCTGTATCGCCGATGGTCGCGTGCAACTGCTAATACATTTGTTATCACCGGCGCAGCGCCCCCTGCAAATTACCCAGGACCTGGCCGGCTTTTGGCGCAGCAGTTATCAACAAGTCAAAAAAGAAATGCGAGGTCGCTACCCCAAGCACCCCTGGCCCGACGACCCACTGCAGGCCCCGGCCACGCGCCATACCAAACGGCGCCAGGCAGAGCACAGTTAAAATAGGTAGGCAGAGGCGCAGTGACACCATGACTAAACAAGCACAAGTTCAACAGCCCTTTTGTTCTCAGGGAAATGTCCGGCAGCGTCTGTTGGTTAACCCTCAATCGGCCGCAGCAGCGCAATCCCCTATCATCGGGCATGATTGCTGCGGTGAGTGAATATGTCGCCACGGCAGGCGATGACCCGGCGGTACGAGTCATCGTCCTGGCGAGTTCAGGGCCGCCTTCTACCGGCAGATTGATATGCCTGTAGAAGAGGCCTAGAAGTTGTAACCCAACGCTATACCATAGGTACGCGGCTCAATAGTAAAGACGTTGGTGAACAAACCCGAAGACGCGCCGCTCAGGTACTGGCCCACCAGATGATCATCGTCCGCGATATTTTTCACATAGGCCCGTACATACCAGCTCCGATCAGCGGACATCAAATTGGCCTGTGCATTCCACACGTCCCAGGAATCGATCTTGTCCACAGGCTTGTTAAACATGCGGCCGTACATTTCATCCTGCCAGTAGTAATCAACGCGCAGATCCAGGGAGTGATTCTGCGGTAGGTAGAAGGTGTACTGAGCGCCCAGGCTGAGGGAGTATTCAGGAGCATTCTGCAGCGCGTTCCCGTCCAGATCCACCGCGACACCGTCGTACACTGGCAAGCCCATCGCCGTTAGACCCGCACAGCTATTAAACTGGCCACCGACATCCAGTGCTTCGAATTCATCCACGGGCATATCGACAACACAGTTGGTGGCGAGGTTAGAGTCTTTAATCAGGGTTTGATCTTCCTGAGAATTGGTGGGGTCGCGTGGGTCAACGTCGGCAAAGCCAACAACTTCAGCGTTCAGGTAGGCGAAGTTACCGTTGAGCAGCCAGTGCTCATTGGGTGCCCAGGCCAGTTCGGCTTCGACGCCAAATATCTCAGCGTCGGTGTTCTCGTTGAAGGAGGAGCGGTTGATAATTTTGGAAACCTGCAAATCCTTGTAGTCATAGAAAAAGATCGAGCCATTGGCCTGCAAAGTGCCATCCAGGAAGATGTTCTTGGTGCCGATTTCAAAGGCGTTGATGAACTCGGGCTCAAAATCTTCTTTGGCACCGGGGAAGTCTTGGGGATCGAAAGGCGGGTTAAAGCCACCGCCCTTGTAACCTCTAGAGAAGGAGATATAGGCCATCCCATCGTCGGAATAGGCCCAGTCCAGTACCACCCGACCGGTGAACTCTTCCCACTTGTCATCCTGTTTCAGGAAGGGGACGTCAATTGGCTCATCGGCGCCGATTAATTGGAATATGCGCTCGCCGTTCTCATCACTGTCGAGTATCAATTGCCGGCTGGTGACCTCCTTTTCATCCTCGGTGTAACGAAGACCCAGGGTCAGTTTCACGGTGTCAGTGAAATTGTAATAAACCTCTCCGAATACCGCTTGCGAGGTCAGGGCATACTTTTTGGTGTGCTGTTTCAGGTGCGGTGCTACCCAGCCGTAGCCGTCCATACCCACTAGGGGCGGTACCACCGCAGTTAAATAGTCAAAGCCATTGGCAAAGACGTAGTATTCAGTGGCGATTTCTACGTCCATGTAAAAGGCGCCGGCTAGCCAGTTGAGGTTGCCATCGTAATCAGAGGCGACGCGAAACTCCATCGAATACTGTTCATTCTCTCCCCTGGAATTGTCATAGGCTTCCAGGCTGTCGCCTACATATTTGATGTGGCCGCCGACCGAGCCGGTCCCGTTTTCAGATTTGGCAGAAATGGGCAGCAAGCCGTCAGCCCAGAAGGTCTCGTAGTTTTCCGGTGCGATGGCCTGCAGCAGTGGCGACAACTCTATTGGGTCATTCTTACTCCACAGGTAATCCATTTCTGACTCGACGAAGGTTTCCTGATATCCACCGACGAAATTGAGGGTGTGATTGTCCAGTGCGTGAGAAATGCCCAGCGTCACCAAAGTTTCGTCAGACTCGTAGGTTGGATCAAACTCCGAATACACCTTACGCAGGTCGGTAGGGTTGAAAGCTCGGGCGTTGGTGCCTGATTCATAGATGCCAAAGGGGCCCAGCACGTCCGTCGATGCCAGCAGCTGCGTCCACTGGGCATTGGGGTGAGGGAAATCAAAATCGAGCCCGTCGGGTGAACAACCGAGCAATCCGGTGGTTTCGTTCAGGCACATGGTTTTCTGGCTACGGGTGCGGGTGCTATCCTCTTCGAAGTAGGAGAGCATTAAATCAACCATGGTGTCATCGGAGGCCTCCCAGACAAAGGAGGCCCTCAACGCGTACTGATCGCGTCCGTCAACATCATTGCCGGTATACAGGTTTTCGGTATAACCCTCCCGTTCCAGCCACAGACCAGAAAATCGCGCGGCGACGCGATCACCCAGGGGAATATTAATGTGGCCATTGATTTTCTTGTGATCGTAATCGCCATATTGGCCTTCCAGGTTACCGCTCATAGCCTCGGTGCTGGCTTTGGCGGTGCTCATATTAACTGCGCCACCGGTAGAATTGCGACCGTACAAGGTGCCCTGGGGTCCGCGCAGTACTTCCAGCGTCTGCACGTCGAAATACTCGGTTTCGAACAGGCGCGGACTGATAATAGGTACCTCGTTAATATGGATACCCACACCGGCATCACCCGAGGCAGCCACCAGTGTGTAGCCAATACCGCGGATCTGGAAGTTGGAGGCGGTGAAATTGGTTTTGGCCACCGTCACATTGGGGGCCGCAAAACGCAGGTCGTGAAAAGAGGTGATCTGCTTTGCCGTCAGCGCGTCGCTGTCAAAAGCGGTAACTGCGATGGGTACATCCTGTGCTGACTCTGCGCGTTTCTGCGCGGTGACGATCACCTCTTCCAATTGGGCATAGGCGGTCGACGACAGGCTGGCCAGGGCTACGACAGCAACTATTGGACGTACGATACAGTGGTTCGACATACAGCTTTCCTCATATCACTTATTAGAGTTATGGAAGTGAGAGTAGCACTAGCGGGGGTCGAGTATTACCCCCAGCGGGTTTGGGCGGAAATCTAAGTGCTCCTGAAAATTTATTGTTATAAGTGAGCTCGACAACAAAATTAGCAGAAAGCCCTGTACGGGTCTAGTCTGTTTTATCCCACTGGGCTTTTAATTTGCCTGGAAGCCCGTCTGCCCATGGACTGGTTCCGCTTTTCCGCTTCTCCGGCCATGCGGTCGCCCACGCTGGGGTGCTGCGCCGGAATTTCTTTCATGTCATTTTTCGCCAGGGAGCTCAGTATAAATTCCGGCGTAGTAACACTGCGCCCCTAGGTCGGTCAGGGTCAGGCCCAGTGTCCGGGCCTCGGGCCGCAGTTGCAGTTGGGCTTCCTGCTTGCCCGAGCGAAATGGGTCAGCGAAGATCCCCTCACGAATTTGACTTACCTGCCCATTTGCAAAGTCCATTGCTGAGGCTTGAACAGCTATTGTATTCTGCTTAATTTGGATGGCGAGATATATTAGTGTTAGAAACACTGCAAGTGCACCTACAATTTCGCCTATAGGTCCAATCGCTTCCCAATTCATCGCATTACCCTATTAGATACATAACGCCTAATAGCTGCGGCGGTGAAACCGTCCGCAGCCTTTACTTGTTAAGGGCGGGGCGTTCAAGCCGCTCGGCCAGCCAGATTTTTATGATGGATTGGCGGGTAACACCCAGCCTCGCTGCTTCTTTATCAAGAGAAGCGATCATCCACTCAGGAAAATCAACATTGACCCGCCTGGGAGTCTGATTTGGACGTCTAATGCTAGACAAGTCGAGATCATTAATAATGTCCTCCCTGCCCTCGTCAAATTTTTTGTCGAAGTCTTTAGCTTTCATAAATCTCTACCTCAGTTACGCGAGATCGTCTTACGGAAATAATTCGAACTTCTTCGCCACGGTCAGTCACTATGGCCGAACAAAAC
>Ga0209987_10001629_pt1 | contig 12327 bp, 9 predicted proteins | sample N074metaG_FD_182134 | JGI IMG/M metagenome (GOLD analysis project Ga0209987, IMG submission 182134) | Deep subsurface microbial communities from Kermadec Trench to uncover new lineages of life (NeLLi) - N074 metaG (SPAdes) (version 2) | ecosystem: Environmental > Aquatic > Marine > Ocean trench... | reverse complement strand
CGATCCCGGTCACCCGATGCCGTACTGGGGCATGGCACACGCGATGGGGCCCAATCCGAATAGCCGCTACGCGCGCATGCCGGACGATCCAAAGGGCGAGGGCCTCAAGGCGATCAAGATGGCGCTTGAGCGCATCGATCGGGCCAACGAGGTTGAACGCGATTTGATTAATGCCCTTTATGTTCTCTACGACAAGGAGAGTATCGCCGACGATGCCGAGCGCGATCGAGCCTATCTCGCGAGAATGCGTTCGCTCAATGAGAAATACCCGGAAGACCCGGACGTTGCCGCATTGTTTGCCGGCTCGTACATGTCCATCGGGCGCTGGGACTACTGGGACAGTGAAGGCCGCGCCAAGCCAGGCACGATGCGGGTAGCGCTTGCCCTCGAGCGCGCACTAAAAGTCACTCCTGATCACCCGGGTTCACTGCATTTGCATATTCATCTGATAGAAGCGTCGCTGACGCCCGAGCGCGCGCTTGGATCTGCTGATGCACTTGAGGCCACCGTGCCGGTCGCGGGGCATGTGGTGCACATGCCCGCGCATATCTATGTTCGCGTCGGCCAGTATGACAAGGCGATCGCAAGCAATATCCGTTCACAGCGCGTTGACAAGGAGTTCGTCGAACTCTGGGGAGATCATCCGTTCCCGAACATCGGTACTTATCCACTGTCGCACAGGATTCACATTCCGCATGCGATAGATTTCATTCGCTACGCGGCAACCATACAGGGCAATTACATAGTAGCCATCGAGGCAGCGCAGGCATCCGCGAGCATGGTCACTGGTGATGCGCGGGATATCCGCAACGGACAGAAACGCTCGGCAGGACCGTGGCTGGTCAACAAGATTTTCGGCAAATGGGATCAGCTGATTGGCCACGCGCCAAACCAGTCCGGCACTCCGTACCTGGATGGTATCTGGGCGTACTCAGTAGGAAGCGCCTATGCCGCAACTGGCGACATGACGAATGCTGAAGCGGAACTCACGAAACTGGAAGCAATTGCCAATGCGTCAGATGTCGATGAATATCCAGTCGGCGCGTCGCCGGTTTCTGCTGTGTTGCAAATTGCGTCGCTGGGTCTCGCTGGGGAAATCCTGCAGGCCAAAGGTGATTATGGTGCTGCGATCACCGCCTTCGAGGCAGGTGTTGCCATCGAGGATCAAAATAATTACACGGAGCCGCCGGATTGGGCGCAGCCGATGCGCCATTATCTTGGCGCGGCCCTGTTAGAGTCTGATCGTGCCGCGGAGGCAGAGGCCGTGTACCGGCGCGACCTGCGCTGGAACCAGAACAACGGCTGGTCGCTGTTCGGTCTCTACCAGGCACTTGACATGCAGGGCAAGGAAGGTGAAGCCGAGGCCGTTTATGCCGAGTACCAGGCGTCCTGGCAAAACTCCGACGTTATGCTGGCCCGCTCGCGACTTTAGCAGGCTGTTGAAAAACGCAGTTTTTCTGCAGCCTGCTAGACGGTACAGGGATGTACCGACATTTTTGATGGCTGCAAGCCATTGAAAGTGGGAGCCATTCGAAAACCACGTTTCCAGACAGGACGTCTCAAAGCCGCGGAGCGCAGGGATGCGTGAGAGCGGCGTTCGGATGGCGATGTTGAAAAAGCCATGGACGGCTTTTTCAACAATCAGTTTAGGGTACCTCAATAGCTTGTCAGGATGACGACAGGAAGAACGGGTCAGTAGTGGCCCGTTCAAGATTCGGTAGTGCGGGGATCTCGATTTTCAAACCAGGTGTCGACGAAGAAGATGAGAAAATGCGGCGGACGAATCTTCGTTATATTGATGGCAATGATCATTGCCACATCGAATACTGCTTGTGCGGATATGAATAACGGGGCGCAACCTCGCCGACAGATCACATCCTGCCCACCAGGGATGATCTTGATCTGCGAGAGTCGGCAGCAGCAGATGCCATCGAAGGGTGGCGCGGAAGAAGAGATCCCGCTGTACGATTTCTGCCGCTGCGAGTCCGATGTTTAGTGCGGGCGCAAGTCTTCTATGCTGGAATTGCAAAAAAAAGCCTCGTAGTGCAATGAGTATCGAGAGACTCTCATTCCTGATTCTGCTATGCGCAGCCAACCTCGTTGCGACCGGCATTGCTGCCGCACAAGCGGCAGATCGCATCCCGATCATATTTGATACCGATTTCGTTATGCCGCCACACGACGACAGCATGGCACTGATGCTGGCACTGCAATCCCCCGAGATCGAAATCCTGGGTATCACAACCGTTGCCGGAAACGAAAGTGTTGAGACCGCAACGTCTGATGTCCTGAGAATGCTCGAGATCGCGAACCAGGCAGACATCTCCGTATACAAGGGCGCAGACATGCCACTGGTTCACGAAAAAAGCGACTATGCGGTGCGCAAGTACGGCAGGTGGTACTCGAACGAACCTCCGGCAATCCCGCCGGGTGGGTTTGCGAGCAGGAAGGCGGAACCGGAGGCCGCAGTTTCGTTTATCGTCAGGACCGTCATGTCGCGACCGAAAAAAGTCACCATCGTGGCAATCGGACCATTGACCAACATTGCACAAGCCATTTGCGCCGAGCCCGCCTTCGTCCAAAACGTCAGGCAACTCGTCATCATGGGTGGTGCGGTAGCGCTGCTTCCGGACGGCGCAGGCAATATTACGCCGAACGCCGAATTCAATTTCTGGGTTGACCCTGAGGCAGCGCGCGTAACGCTTCGCTCCGGTATACCGATCGAACTGTCACCATTGAATGTTTCCCGCAAGTCAGCCTTGACCAGCGACTGGTACGAGAAAATGGTGGCGACTGACACGCCGCTGACAAAACTGCTCAGGGACACGTTGGGACGCCGATTCGAAGAGGAGCCCGGGCGGTCCTGGTTCATGTACGACCAGATCGCGATGGCCAGCCTGATCGATCCGAGCCTCGTGACCTCAGAGCGACTCTACGTCGATGTGAATATCGAGCATGGCATCAGCTATGGCGTTTCAGTCGGCGGTCGGGAAATCTGGCCGGGCGCCGAAGGGGCACAGCAAATGAGCGTACAGTACGACCTCGACTGGCCAAGATTTATTGAAATGTTCGTGGCCAGGATTCAGCGTCCACTGCCGGAAGTGCATGTCGACGCGCCAGACTGATTCGCTCGGCCGGAGATGCCCGAGCGCGGTGTTGCAGCGTGACCTGTATCACACCTTTGCCGATTCGGGCGAGTTTTGAGACCTGAACGACACCTCTAATGGCCACAATTGACTTAATATATCCCATATGACGCTTGGGCTGCGTTACGGAGGTTGCTATGGGCACATCAATGTTGTGGACTCTTTTGTTCCTGGGCAATGTGGCCCTGCTATGGCTGTGGGTTAACTACGTAATCAAGGTGTTGAAAGGCCAGTGCCCACATTGTGGCAGGTAGCAAGAACGGCTGTTCCTGACAATCTGGATAAAATCACCTGCATTCGTCCGCGGGCGGGTCTTCATTTGTAGTGCCCTGCTGTCGTAAGGTGCGACGTCAAGAAAAAGCATCGGCCGGAAGCAATTCTCGCGCATCGGCAACGAAATTCCGGGAAAATCGCCTGACCCTGCAGGCAAATTTTTCCTACTGACCGCCATCCGGTAATGAGTACAAAAAACGAACGACGAAAATAAAATTGCAACGGGTAGAAAACATCCAACGTGACTCATTCGCAATTTCGTTGGACGGGAACGTCAAACTCACGCAAACACTTCAACACCATCGGTACGAGTTTCATCGCGGTAGCGCAATATCGGCAGCCGCCAAATTTTCAGGAAATAAAATAGTGTTTCTTGTTCGAATACCACGCAAACAACTATCAACTACTTAGCGCGTGATCCAAATCACAGTTTTCCGATCTACTGCTCAATCGACGTAACTTTCTGCAGTCGCTGTTAATAGGTTCGCATCAATGTTTGGCAGAAAGGCCTATCTTTGAACCATGGAGACGTACCACAAATAGGAATTTGCGGACAATTTATGAAGCGATCATGTAATCAGCTGTAAAAAAAGTGCCTGACGGGACGCGCTATTTCAGCTAGGAGGAAGCTCGATGAATAATTTCAAATCGTTGCTTTGCAACCCTACCTTCTACCTGCTCTTAACTACAACAATAACACTGCCAGCCATGAGCAATGCCGAGAGCTACAATTTCAAGGTGTCATTCGCGGACGTTCCGGGATTTGAGGAGATCCGTACCGCGAATTATGGTGCGGCAATCGATATCCTGGAAAAAAGGGCAGATGATGCCAACAATCAATACGTCCACAATGAACTGGCGACACTCTGCGCACTGTACGTTGTGAAAGGTAACCTGGCAGCCGCTCGCAGGACATGTCATGAGGCGGTCGAAACAGACCAAAGCGACGCGTCGTACAATAATCGCGGTGTATTTCGAGCTCAAGTCGGGGATGCAGCCGGCGCGGCGCTGGATTTTGAACGTGCCAGGGTCCTCCCGGACGATCAGCAGCGCTATATCGAGGAACTTATGAAGCGTGATGCGCGGATGATCGCCAGCGGTAACTATGCCGAAGTCCTAAGGCTCGCGGCGCGGCGCGTCCAACCTGATTCACTGCAAGCTTTGGCCAGTAGTGTTCGCGGTGCAAGCGTAGAGGATCTTGGCAACTAACCATTGGGCTCATCGCAGCACCGTTAGATTTGCTGGTTCGATCACCAAGTCTGCTTCAGGCAGCAATTACAAGGCAGCCAAACGCGAATCGTTTGGGTGCCTGCGATCAATTCATAATATCGCAGCCAGTGGCGAGCGATCAGTCGCCGATCTTGCTGAGCACTACGGCTACTACGGCGCCGCCGATGCCACCGCGAACGGCCTCAAGAACGATGTCCGCTATGGTTGCGTTAAGATTCGAGAGATTGAAGTTTCCGTAAAAAATAAAGTCAGCGGTTCCCCATACCAGGAAGCCAACGATGGCGCCGGCTTTCAAGCCATCGACTACCGAGGTCGCACCGCTGCGGGCTTCAATCGTCATCGTCACCAGTGCGGCGTAAAACAAGATGCCGCAGAATCTCGACGACATCTGCACGATCTTCGAGGACAGGCGCGATTGGTACGCCGCAGCGAAATAATCTGAAGAGCGCAGGGGTACGCCCGCCCACATACAGATGGCGATCATCCAGCAGGAGTCGTCCTTCAGGTTCAATGCGAGACCGCCACGGACAAAAATCATGGGGTTCATACCCTGGACGCGGCAGTCCAATGCCTACGGCTATGCACAGGCGCTTGATTGCACCTGGGCCCGGTACAAAAACGACAGGGGCCGACGGTATGCCGATCGTGATAATTTCGATGATGCCATCGACTTCATTGGTTGGTTCACAAACCTGTCGAACAAATCCGCAGGTATCTCCAAATGGGATCCGTACAATCAGTATCTCGCCTATCACCTATCACCTATCACCTATCGCGAAGGGCAGGCTGGCTGGCAGCGCGGTTCTTACAAACAAAAGAGCCGGCTTAAAAAATCGGCGAGGCAAGTGGACATTCGGGCACGAGAATGGTCGATACAGTTGCAAAGCTGCAGGGCAGCGCTGGACGACCGATGGTGGATGTTCAGACTTTAGTTACCCGGCGTTAACCGAATAGATAACAAACGGCGTTGAATTCCCAACCTGTCTGATTTGAAGTGTAAGACTTGATTTGGCGCTTGAATTCTCGTGCAGCGTAGTGGTTAAATCCGGCCCCACAACTTTTCCATATCCCCCAGGCGGAGTCTGGCGTTGATGCGTAGTGTGAACAGCGAAATTTGCCAGTTTGCTGCTTGTTTGTCCCTGTTGCTCACGGTCGGTCAGCTTGCGGTTGCCCAGTCAGACGGCAATGTGGTCGATGACGACGAAAACCATGTCACGACTCCCGCGGTGGCGCCGGACATTCGAGAGGACGACATTCCGGGGAAATTGCGGCGCGGAGATCTCGTAATCGTGCCGATCCCGATCTCCAATCCGACACTGGATACCGGACTTGTCGTCGTGGGCGCCTATTTTTATCCGCAGACTGAAACGCAAAAAAATCAGCAACCGGCTTCTGTAACCGGTGCTGGTGCGCTGTATACCAGCAACGACAGCACGTTATTTGCCCTCGGCCATCAAAGTTACTGGGACGAAGATAGCTGGCGCCTGGGCGGAGCGATTGCTCATGCCGACCTGAATTTGACTCTGCTACTGCCGAAATCGGTTGCCAATCGAGACCGGGTCGACTGGAACATTAAAGGCGACATTGCTCTGGTCAAGCTCTCTCGCAAAGTATTTGGCAATTGGTATGCCGCAGTCTCAGGCCGGTGGATGGATATTGAACAATCGTTCGGACTTGGCATGGCGCCGGGCGATTTGGAGGTCGTTCCAGGCAATTTTGCTGTGGACGCTGACATCACTACGGCTGGTCTCGGTATTGCGATCGAGAACGACTCTCGCGATCTGCCAATCAACACCTACGCCGGGCACAAGTTTGAGTTGTCGGCGCTGTTCAATGACGAGAAGCTGGGTAGCGACAAAACCTACCAGTCCTACAAATTGGCTTACAGTTCCTATCATGAACTGTCAAAACCGATGGTGCTCGCGTGGGAGATTCAGGGATGTGCGCGCGAAGGGGCCACGCCTGTCTGGGATGCATGCCTGATACCGCTGCGCGGTTTTTCGGCGCTTGACTACATTGGCAAGCAGTCGGTCGCTGGCCAGTTCGAAGCACGCTACAGGCTCAATTCCAGATGGGGCGTTGTAGGATTCGTTGGTGGCGGCTACATCAAAAACTCGCCATTCGATATCCGCGATGACACCTTCATTCCTAGCTACGGCATCGGCTTACGCTTCATGGTGTTGCAGTCGAAGCGGATCAATTTGCGGGTCGATTACGCGCGTTCAAAAGATAGCGATGCGTTTTACATGTCGATTGGTGAAGCATTCTAGCAGGCCGTTGAAAAACTCAGTATTTCTGCAGCCTGCTGGTCGGCACAGGGATGTACCCGTCAGGTCTAAGGAATTCGGACTAAAGACAAAACCTCACCGACACTCAGCGCTCGGACGCGTACCCCGCTTGACATTGAAGCGGGTCATTGCGGTACTCATGAAAGAGGACTAAAGGTAAGTTCTCACCGATCAGGCGCGTAAGCGCAATGATCGAAGGAGAACTTGGTGCCCAGAGCGAGACTCGAACTCGCACATCCGTAAGGACACGGCGACCTGAACGCCGCGCGTCTACCAATTCCGCCACCTGGGCAGGTCCGAAATGCGTACAATTGCGATTCTTTGCGGGTGGCGCACTGTACTCAAAGCGTCACGAGCCTGTCAAACGGAGCAAAACTGCTTGTCCAAGCGTAAAAAGTCCACATCCGGACGTGGCGCAACCTACAAACACCCGATTCCAAAGCGTAGTGCGATTCTCAAATTCTTGCGTGATGCCGGGCAGCCGTTAAAAGCCGAAGCGCTGATGAAGGGCTTTGACCTTAAGGGTCAGCGCATGCGTACGCTTCTTATGGACAATCTCAGCAAGATGGTCAGGGCCGGGCAGATCATCGAGAACCGGCGTAGCGAGTTTTGCCTGCTGGAAAAGCTGGAGCTGATTACCGGTACAGTATCCGGACATCAGGACGGCTTCGGCTTTTTACGCCGGGATGACGGCGGCGAAGATATGTATCTGTCGGCGCGCGAGATGCGCGCGATTTTCCATGGTGACCGGGTCGCGGTGCGAACTGCAGGCAAAGATCGTCGCGGCAGGGATGAGGCCCGGCTTGTGGAGGTTCTCGAACGCGGTACGCGCGAGGTCGCCGGCCAGTTTATTCGCGAGCGTGGCATCGGCGTGGTCATTCCGGATAATCCGAAAGTCGCGCATCGCATTCTGATCGCGAAGGGCGAAGCTGGCGCGGCAAAACACGGCCAGATTGTGGTCGCGAAAATCCTGGATTTTCCAACGCATGTTGAGCAGGCAACCGGCAAGATCGTGCAGGTGATCGGCGAGCCGGGAAAAAAGGGTATTGCCACGGACATTGCGATTCATTCGCATGGCATTCCAACCGACTGGCCGAAGGCGGTTCGGCAACAAGCCAAAAAACTGGGTCGCGAAGTATCCGAGCACGACAAGAAAGATCGTTTCGATCTGCGCGACCTTAATCTGCTTACGATAGACGGCGCCGATGCCCGCGATTTCGACGACGCAGTATTTTGTGAGCCCTCCGGCAAGGGCTATCGGTTGCTGGTTGCCATTGCCGACGTGGCGCACTACGTGGAAAAAGGAGTCCCGCTCGACAAGCAGGCGATCCGGCGCGGCACCTCTGTTTACTTTCCGGACCGTGTGGTGCCGATGTTGCCGGAAATTTTGTCGAACGGGCTTTGTTCGCTGAAACCCAGGGTCGACAGGCTTTGCCTGGTCTGTGAGATGCACGTCGACGCGGACGGCAAGGTCTCGCGCGCAAAATTCTATGAAGCTGTCATGAGTTCGTCGGCCCGCCTGACCTATGGCCAGGTCAACGATTTCCTGACAGGAAAATCAGCAAAACAAATCCCGAAATCGGTGCAGACTGACGTCAGGCATCTGTACGACGTATTCAAAGTGTTTGCAAAAAACCGCAGCAAGCGCGGTGCGATCGAACTGGATATTCCGCAGACGCGAATCGATGTCGACGAACATGGAGCGGTAACCAGCATTAGGGCCGTGCCGCGTAATGACGCTCATCGCCTGATCGAGGAATGTATGATCGCGGCCAATGTTCAGGCGGCCAAATTTCTGCGCAAACATAAGGTAGCAGGCTTGTACCGGGTGCACGCGAAACCGGATCCTGATCGATTTGAAGAGTTGCGGCAATATTTGCTGGAACTCGGACTCAAGGTGCCGCACCCTGACCACGTGCAGCCACGGCAACTGAATAATCTCATGCAAAAGGTGAAGGACCGGCCGGACAGTGTCGCCATTTCGATGGCGTTGCTGCGCTCCATGTCACACGCGGAATATACGCCAAAAAATATCGGCCATTTCGGTCTGGCGCTCGACGCTTATGCGCATTTCACATCGCCGATTCGCCGCTATCCGGACCTGCTGATGCATCGAGCAATTCGCCACATTCTGCGTGGAGGGAAGGCAGGTAACTATGGTTATGACGGGGGTGCGATGGAACAGCTTGGCAGTATTTGTTCGGAGCACGAACGGCGCGCCGAGGACGCAACACGCGAAGTAGATGCCTGGCTCAAGTGCCAATACATGGAAGACAAGGTCGGTGAGCAGTACGAGGGTGTCATTACCGGTGTCACGAACTTTGGCGTGTTCGTACAATTACCCGAACTGCAGATCGATGGCCTGGTACATGTGACCAGTCTGCAGAACGATTACTATCGATTCGAAGCCAGTAGCCAGTCGTTAATCGGAGATCGCAGCGGCACCCAGTATCGCCTGGGCGATCGGCTAGCGATCGTAGTTTCGCGCGTCGATCTGGAATCGAAACGCATCGATTTTCAACTGGCCATCGAGACCAAAAGCAAAAAGCGTAAACGATGAGCAAGGCCAGATACGTAACCGGCCTGCGTGCGGTCGAGCAACTCCTGTTACGCTCGGCAGCCGAGATCGTCAAACTCTACGCCGAATATCAGACGGCAAACCCCCGCGTCGAATCGATCATTTCGCAAGCGAAGTCGCGCGGCATCGAGATTCAGTCGGCCAATCGTGCACGATTGCAGCAGATAGGCGGTGAGGCGCGCCACCAGGGCGTAGTCGTTGAGGTAAAACGTGAATCCATCCTCGATGAGGCTGCATTGCGGACCCTGGTCGAAAACAAGTTAACGGGTAACGAGCAAGGTCCGATGTTGCTGCTGATTCTTGATGGCATTCAGGATCCGCACAATCTCGGCGCCTGCATTCGATCCGCAGATGCCGCCGGGGTGGATGCCGTTATTGTGCCGCGGCACGGAGCGGCGGGACTGGGTCCAACGGTCAGCAAGGTTGCGGCCGGTGCGGCGGAGAGTCTGCCTTTTGCCTCGATCAACAATATTGGCAGGGTGCTGAGCTGGCTCGGCGAATACGGCGTTACCGTCATTGGTACCAGCGATGCCGCGGAGAAGACGATCTACGACGTCGATTTCCGCGGATCCGTGGCCCTGGTGATGGGCAAGGAACACCGTGGAATCGGCAAACGCATTGCTGATCGTTGTGACGAACTGGTCAGCCTGCCGATGCAGGGCACGGTTTCAAGCCTCAATGTGTCGGTGGCTACCGGCATTTGTCTGTACGAGATAGTCAGACAGCGAAGATAAAGGCTATATCGCCCGCTGGGGCGGGCTCCTACGACAATTTTGTTTATTCGAATGCCCGGAAATTGTAGCAACGATTCGTAGGAGCTCGCCCCAGCGGGCGATGTAACCCGGGGACAAACCACGTTTTTTGCCCGGCAAATTGCTTGCTTAGATGTCGCCGCTTGGTTAGCATGCGCCTCCCCGTGAATGAGTCGGGGACAACCTCTTGCTTCACCGGCTGGGCCGGGGAAGCTTTAATCCGTAAGGGCATTCTGACGCCATATCAGGGTACCCGATGGGATTTCATCCAAAAGGGTAGACAATGAGACATTATGAAATCGTGTTTCTGGTTCATCCGGACCAGAGCGAACAGGTACCTGCCATGGTAGAACGCTACCAGGGCATGGTCACCGGAGCCGACGGTGCTATTCATCGCACTGAGGACTGGGGTAGGCGCCAGCTGTCACACCCTATTAACAAGGCGCACAAGGCGCACTACGTTTTGATGAACGTAGAGTGCGGTCATGAGGTGATCAAAGAGATCACGAGCGCTTTCCGCTTCAACGACGCAGTACTTCGCCATCTCGTCATTAGTCGCAAAGAGGCTATTACGGCAGCATCGCCGATGGCGCTGGCAGTCGAGGAGGAGAAAGCGAAGGAGCGCGAGTCGCAGCGTCGTCGTGACGCCAAGGCAGTTGCTGAGACTGCAATGCGGGCCGAAACCGACGCGGCGAAAAAAGAGGCGGCCGCGAAAAAAGCAGATGCCGAGCCGGTAGACCAGGCGCCTGCAGAATCAAGCGAAAAGGCGGCTGCGGCCGAGGTCAAAGAGACTCCCGCCAAGCCCGAAGAATCTTCCGCTGCTGAGGCTCCTGCCAAGCCCGAAGAATCTTCCGCTGCTGAGGCTCCTGCCAAGCCCGAAGAATCTTCCGCTGCTGAGGCCGAAGAGGCGGCTGCTGCTGAGGCCGAAGAGAAATCCGCTGCTGACGCCAAAGACAAAGACAAATCGGCAGCCGATGCACAAGCCGCTGCCGAAAAGACCAGCGAAGCTGATGCCGGGGAAGCGGCGGCAGAAACCAGCGATGAAAAACCTGAAGCAGAGGCAGCCGAGGAATCGACGGCCAAAGCGAAAAGCGCCTGACGGAGAGTTAAATTATGAGTCGATATTCACGTAGACGTAAATACTGCCGCTTCACCGCTGAGGGAATCACCGAGATCGATTACAAGGATCTCGGATTATTGAAGGCATACGTTACGGAGACGGGCAAGATCGTGCCGAGCAGAATCACCGGGACCAAGTCGCACTATCAGCGGCAGTTGTCCACTGCGATCAAGCGAGCACGTTTCCTGGCTTTGTTGCCGTACACCGATCGGCACTGATCAAGAGTCTCGGCGGAGCCTAGTCGTGCAGCCGATAGCCGCGTGGCTGATCAGCCGACCGCAGAATGCAGTCCTGGGGCTGGCGGCAACCTATGTCCTGTTCCTGCCACTTGCGGGCATATTCAGTGGCGCAGTGATGGTGCTACTGGTGCTGCACCACGGCGTACGTCGGGCGATGATGTACGCGCTGCTGGCGGCAGCCGTGTTGGCATTGATGGCGTTGCTGTCAGGGGGTTCGGCGCCACAGATGGCGTTCGCTGCGTTGATGAGCTGGCTGCCGGCTTATGTTTTGGCGGCGCTGCTCGGAAACTGGCGTTCACTGACATTGACGCTGCAGGTATCGGTCGTTGCCGCATCGGTCGGACTGTTAGGTTTTTACGCGGTCCTGGGAGAACCGAGCGTATTTTGGAGTAGCTGGCTTGCTGACGAAGCTGCCATGCTGTTCCGGGAAATGGGCCTGCATGAGCAGGCCGCGGCGCTGGTTGAAAATCAGGCGGCAATCGCGCAACAGATGACAGTATTGTTCGTTTTTACAATATGGTCGCTGTACGCTTTTGGATTATTGCTTGGCTACGCCCTTTACTCGGCGTCGCTCGAGCAAAAGTCGGTTTTTGGCCGGTTTTGCGATTTGAATTTTGGTCGCGTGCTGGCGCTAATAATGGCAGTTGCTTCGGTTGCTGCTGTGCTGAGCGGAGCTGTCTGGCTACGGAATTTCGCGTTCC
>Ga0209987_10001628_pt1 | contig 12328 bp, 12 predicted proteins | sample N074metaG_FD_182134 | JGI IMG/M metagenome (GOLD analysis project Ga0209987, IMG submission 182134) | Deep subsurface microbial communities from Kermadec Trench to uncover new lineages of life (NeLLi) - N074 metaG (SPAdes) (version 2) | ecosystem: Environmental > Aquatic > Marine > Ocean trench... | reverse complement strand
GATAATTCCGCCGGCGTCGATACTTCCGACCGCGAAGTCAACATTAAGATCCTGCTGAGCGACGTCGCTAAAAAAGAGGGCCTGTCGCGCCCCAGGCGAAATAAGCTGCTTGCATCGATGACCGACGACGTCGCCAGCGCCGTGTTGCGGAACAATTATCTGCAGACCCAGGCAATCAGCATGAGCGAAATTCGATCGCCCGAACGCATCGATGAAACGGCGCGTCTTATTACGAGCCTGGAGCGCACCGGCCTGCTCGACCGCGACATCGAATACCTGCCCGACGTTTCCGAAATCGAAGAACGCCGTATTCGGAAAAAAGGATTCACGCGGCCTGAGCTGGCCGTGGTCCTGAGTTATGCGAAGATCGACCTGTACGACGGACTTATTGATTCCAGCGAAACGCTCGAAGACTTCCTGAGGATCGATCCGCTGCGCTACTTCCCGAACGTATTGCGACGGCGTTATTCGGAGTTTCTGCCCGGTCATCGTCTGAGCCGACAGATTCTTGCAACACTGATCTCGAATGACATTGTCAATCGTATGGGGCCCGCGTTTGTAAAACGAATACAACTGGACACGGGCGCCAATATCGTGACGATTGCGCGCGCCTATACGATCTCGCAACAAGTGATTCGGGGTGGCAAGTTGCTGCGCACGATTGAATCACTGGACAATGAGATTCCGGCAACGGCACAAATGTCGATGATGTTCGAAGTCAGCCGCACGCTGCGGCACGTGTGTTACTGGCTGATTGAACAATTCGGCGATGCGCTGGAGATTGAAACTGCCGTCGAGCGTCTCAAGGACGGCATGACGGCCGTCTACGCTCGACCGAGCGCAGCCATGTCGACGTCGGCCCGCGCCCGGCATCAGAACGCATCAGAAAGCTACGTCGCGATGGGCGTGCCCGAGAAACTCGCGCACCGTATGTCGCGCTTGTTGCTTACACGAGCCGCACTCGATATCGCCGACCTTGCGTCGATACACAAGCGCGACGTTCTCGAAACTGCCAGGCTGTACTCGGCATTCAACGAGCATCTGGGTCTTTACTGGATGCACACAAGTGTCGAAGACCTGGAAGTACAAGGTCGCTGGCAGGCCATGGCACGAAGCAACCTGCGCGAGGAGTTTTATCACTTACGTCGCAAGCTGGCGGCACAGCTGCTGGCCGGTCGCAGCAAGCGTGACATGGAGCTACGAGTTGCAGAATGGTTGCAAGAACACGCGAGCGAGGTGAGTGACTTCAAAAACATGATCGAGGAAATGAAACTTCGTAGCGAGATTGATTTTGCAACGCTCACGGTCGTTGCTCAGGAATTACACGACCTCATTTCAGACTAAGTCAACAACAGGGAGAAAAAATGGCTGGCAAGCTTGTTCTCTGCCGTCACGGCCAGAGTGATTGGAATTTAAAAAATCTGTTCACGGGTTGGACCGACGTCGACCTGACGGATAAGGGTGTTGAGGAAGCAAAGGACGCAGGTCAGGTTCTTGCCGACCTGCCTTACGAATTCGATATCGCATATACATCCTTACTCAAGCGCGCCATTCGTACACTCTGGTTCATGCTTGAGGAGATGGACAGGATGTGGATTCCTGTCGTCCGTGACTGGCGCCTCAATGAACGCCACTACGGTGAGCTTCAGGGTCTGGACAAGGCCGAAACAGCGGCGAAATTTGGTGATGAGCAGGTGCACATCTGGCGCCGCAGCTACGATATACCACCGCCGAAACTGTCCGACGAGGACGAACGCCACCCGTCACACGACCTGCGTTACGCGGGTATCGAAAATCTGCCCGCAACCGAGTCTCTCGCCACGACACTCGAACGCGTCATGCCGTGCTGGAACGAGCTGATCGCGCCGGACCTCAGGGCGGGCAAGAACGTCTTGATTGCCGCGCACGGCAACAGCCTGCGCGCGCTGGTCAAAATGCTCGACAACGTTTCAAACGAAGAGATCACAGGCTTCAATATTCCAACCGGTATTCCGCTGGCCTACGAACTCGACGACGATCTCAAGCCCGTATCAAGAGAGTTCATCGGTGACCCGGATGTGGTCGCGAAGGCAGCTGCTGCGGTTGCTGCGCAAGGCAAAGCCGACCAACACGGCTGAGGGCGGGGGACTGCTCATCCTCATGGCTCGCTGCGCTGCGCTTTACTTCCGATGAGCAGTCCCCCGCCCATAGCCGTTATCAGGATTGTTTCCTTGGATCTGAGCGCGGTTTTTTCCTCGCCGGATCGACGACACGTACGAGCCCTTCCTGAGCCGTTGACGCGACCAGCCTACCTTTCTCCGTAAAAAACTGCCCGCGCGCGAAGCCGCGAGAACCCGAAGCGTTGGGGCTATCGATCGAATACAAGAGCCACTGATCGATTTCGACTCGGCGGTGAAACCACAGCGCATGATCGAGACTTGCCATGATGATGTTGTCGCGAATGAACGAGAGTCCATGCGGCAGCGTGCTCACGCCGAGCAATTCGTAATCCGAGACGTAGGCAAGCAAGTTCTGGTGCAGCGCCTGGTCATCGGGTAATGCGTCGACCGCGCGAATCCAGACATGGTTAATCGGCGGCAACTTTTCGCGTTTCTCAAAGTTCATCACGCGAACCGGGCGAAACTCGAATGGCCGTTTCTCGGCGAGGAATCGACGCATCTTCATCGGCGCGCTGTCCGGCAAATTTCTCGCAATATCATGCAATGCCTGTAAGCCATCCGGACCGGGAACATCGGGCATCTCGGCGTGATGCTCCAGCCCGTCTTCGGGCGCCTGAAACGACGCGGCAAGATTCAGAATTGGCCTACCGTGTTGAATTGCGACGACGCGACGATTGGAAAAACTGCCGCCATCGCGCGCACGATCCACTTCGTACACAATAGGTGCATCGGTATCGCCGCGACGCAGAAAATAGGCGTGAAGCGAGTGGGCAACCCGGTCTTCTACGGTATTTTGAGCCGCAGACAAGGCCTGCCCAAGCACTTGCCCGCCGAACACCTGCGGACTGCCGATGTCGCGGCTGTCGCCACGAAAAATATTATTCTCAATGCGCTCAAGCCGCAGCAGCGAGATCAGGTCTTCGAGAACGGGATGCATCGATTTTTTTGATTTGCTCAAGTGTCGGTACGCCCGCCATTGACCGCAATTCCGCTGCCGCTGACAAACACGGCGTCATCGCTCGCCAGGAACAAGACAACCTTGGCGATATCCACGGGCTCGCCAAGGCGGCTGGCGGCAGAGTTGGCAATACAGAAATCACGCAGGTCTTTGTTTTTGCGAAACACCTCACGACTGGTCTGTGTCATGACAGCGCCCGGCTGCACATAGTTGGCCGTAATTCCGAACTCCCCGGTTTCCGCTGCAAGCGCCCGAGTGATGGCGGCGAGATTTTTTTCCGCCATGTCGCCGGCTGCAGTAGCGCGTGCTGAAAATACACTGCGTAAAAACCCGATATTGATGATGCGACCCGCCGGACTTTTCTTCAGGTAGGGTAACGCTACACGTGACATGGACAGAATAAGTTCGGCGCGATGATTTACAAGCCGATCGAACGCTGCTCCTGCCGATTCGATAAGCCCATCCGTCGGCAACGCGAAGTCCGTCACGAGGATATCGATGCCACCCAGTTTCTCGACAGCTGCCTCGATTAATGCAGGCAGTCGTCCGGAGTCCATATACGCTTCACTGTAGCCCTCAACACCTTTGACGGCCGCGAAGTACTCTTCGACGCCACTATTTGGCGTATCAACCGCGAGTACAGTCGCCCCGTGCTTGACGAGCGTACGTGCAATCGCTTCGCCCAGGCCACCGCCAGCGTTCGTGACAAGCGCTTTTAGTCCGTACAACCGCAGGGGATCGCCCATTCTTGCTCCTTAAATTTGGCCCACGCAGAATTTAGAGTCGTTCTGAATGCAGATAGTCTGCGAATTGTTGCTGCAATTCAATCATCACTGGAAATTGACATTTAATCACGTGCGTAGATTTAACAAAACCGTTGTGACATCAAGGTATTGGGCCTGAAAAACCGAAATTACGTGCTATGCTTGGTCGCGATTAAAAGCTACGAAAAGTAGCGCAATCCCATTGCAAGGGGGGGACATGATGCTCATCAAGAATAGCTTGCCGACACTGGGTCGGTACGCGTTTGTAGCCGTTACCGGATTTATGCTCACGGCACCGGCCATCGCGCAGGACATTTTCGAAGAAATCATCGTTACCGCGCAAAGACGCGACCAGAACATTATGGAAGTACCTGTTGCTGTCACGGCCGTTACGGGCGCTCAAATCGAAGCGTCAGGCATTAAAGACATGTTTGACCTGCAACAAAACGTCCCCGGCCTGATCGTTGGCCAGAGCCAGACCGCAACAACCTCAAATTTCGCGATTCGCGGTATCGGCAGCACGGCAAATAACTTCGGTGTGGAATCGTCAGTTGGTCTGTATGTCGACGAGGTATACCGCTCACGTCAAGGCTCAATGATTAACGAACTTGTCGACGTCGAGGCCGTTGAAGTACTGCGCGGCCCGCAAGGCACTTTGTTTGGCAAGAACACGCCAGCAGGCGCAATCCTGGTTCGCACCGTCGCGCCGAGTACTGACGGCAGGAACGGGTTTATTGATCTAACGGCAGGCGATTTCGGCCTGGTCCGACTTTCGGCTGCGTCAAATTTTATTCTCAGCGATACCACGGCATTGCGCGCAACAGTATTTTCGTCGCAACGCGATGGTTACGTCGATGACGATAACTTCGGATCCGATTTCCACAACGATCGCGATCGCTTCGGCGTTCGACTGCAGCTCCGTTGGGAGCCCAACGATTCATTCGATATGCGCATCATCGCGGACTACGCGGAAATTGACGAAACCTGCTGCGTTGCCGTGTCGCGCGTAGACAGCCTGTATTCGAGAGCCAGTCTCGCCGGCGTTCCGGAGAACGGAACGGATGCTATATTCCTCGGCCTCGGCGGCACGGTCTATACCGATTTTCCGTATCCGCAGCCCTTCCTGGACGCGCTGGCGCCACTGCCTGGAACTATCGTGACCGGTGTCGGATTCGATGAATTTCGCACCAGCTACGACTCTGCGCCGATCTCCCAAAGCGAGGACAGCGGTCTTTCGGTTATATTCAACAAGACCTTCGATAATGGCATGACTCTTTCATCGATTTCGGCCTATCGCTCGTTCGACACATTCGATTCAATCGACGGCGACTTTTCGAATACGCCCATTTTTGTCCGCACGAACGATTCGGAGCAGTCATCGTTTTCGCAGGAATTTCGCCTCGCAGGTGAGTTTGGCGACGGCGGCAACTGGGTCACGGGCGTCTACTATTTCGGTCAGGAGATCAGCAACCTGACGGTGACCGACGCGGACGTGGCTTTCAATCCGTACGTCCTGGCGACCAACCCAGACCTGGTCACGCTAATGGCGGGTGCCACTCAGGTTATCGCCCTGGTGAACAGCCAGTTGCCACCTGGCGCTCCACTGTTGCCGCCGGTCGTACAACCGTATTCAGCCAGCAGTGCTGCGCTGAACGACTTCAACCAGGATCAGGACGGTTACGCGGTATTTGGCCAGGTGGACATCCCAATGGGCGACAAATTCCAGCTTACGCTCGGTGCACGCTACACGGACGAGACCAAAAGGATTACCGGTATATTTACCGACACTTCAGTAGGGCCGCCGCCAGACCTGGTGGCTATGCAGACCGCCCTGATCGCCGCGTCGCTGGGCCAGCCTTTTGACATATTCGCCTTCCTGCCGATATCTGCGCCCAACGAAAGCTGGGGCAATTACCTTCTCACAGAATTATCACCTCGCCCGAACATCAACACAAAACTGGAAGATGACAAGACGACAGGCACGGCGAAGCTAACATGGTTTGTGAGTGACGACAGCATGCTTTATGCGTCTTTCGCCACTGGCTTCAAGTCAGGCGGTACAAACACGGATCGCATCGACCCATCGATCGATACTGTCTTCGGCGCCGAAGATTCGACATCGTTTGAACTCGGATACAAGGCCGTCCTGGGTCCCGTGCGCTTTAGCGCAGCCTTGTACCAAACCGATTTCGACGACTTCCAGGCCAATACGTTCACGGGCACCGGATTCAACCTGCAAAACGCCGGTAAAGTCGAAATCAATGGTTTTGAAATCGAAGGCACGTGGCGTCCCACCGATAACCTCGAATTGCAGGCGTTTTACGCTCATAACGAGGCCGAATACGTGTTCTTCCCGGTTGGCACTTGCTGGACTACGACACCATTCCACACTGGTCTTCCGGACCCGGCACCACCGGGCCCCGATCCTGTGCAGTGCGACCGCACAGGCGACCCGCTGCCCTACAACCCCGAGGATCGCGCGTTTGTTGCAGGAACCCAGAATTGGGCAGTGGGCAACAACAACCTGTGGTTCCGCGCGGAATGGAGCTATGCATCTAGTCAGTTCACCGACGGTGATCTCGATCCGCTCACCGAGCAGGACTCGTTTAGCATTATCAACCTCCGCCTCGGACTCGACATCGACAGCTGGAATTCAACGCTGACGCTGTGGGGACGCAATGTTACGGATGAGCGTTGGTATCACGGATCGTTCGATGCACCGATTCAACTCGGCCGTATGAATTCCTATCCGTCAGAACCCGCCACGTACGGTATAACGTTCCAAAAGAACTTCGACTAGGACTTTAGTCACAGGACACGGGGCAGCGGAGCAATCCGCTGCCCCGTTTTTTATTGCGGTATGATCCGGACGATGAGTCCCGCGATGCACAATCCCAAGCTCAAAGTAGCGCTGGCACAGATCGCGCCGGTCTGGCTGCAGCGCGAAGCAACGACCGCGAAGGTCGTCGAATGGATTGCGTCCGCCGCGGCCGAAGAATGCTCGCTCGTCGCGTTTGGCGAGGCGATCTTGCCCGGCTATCCGTTCTGGATTGAGCGTACGGACGGCGCCCGTTTCGATTCCGACATACAAAAGCATCTGTTCGCGCATTACGCCGAACAATCCGTCGTCATTGAACGCGGCGATCTCAATACGGTATGTGCTGTCGCAAAGAAGCATGCGATCGCCGTCTATCTCGGCACGATCGAACGCGCCACCAATCGCGGCGGTCACAGCCTGTACTGCTCGATGGTCTACATCGACGCCACAGGCGAAATTCGCTCTGTACACCGCAAACTCATGCCCACTTACGAGGAGCGCCTGGTCTGGGCCACTGGTGACGGACATGGCCTGCGCACGCACTCGCTCGGCGCATTTACGGTTGGCGGCCTGAATTGCTGGGAAAACTGGCTGCCACTGCCTCGCGCCGCCCTTTATGCACAAGGCGAGGACCTGCACGTCGCTATCTGGCCGGGCAGTCAACGCAACACCGAGGATCTCACACGATTTATCGCCAAAGAAGGTCGTTCATTTGTCATCTCGGTCTCGGGGCTGATGCGCAAAGAAGACATCAGCAGCGATCTGCCGCATGCGGACCTGATACTTGAGAGCGCAGACGCGTTAATGGCAGACGGCGGCTCCTGCATCGCTGCGCCGACTGGCGAATGGCTGCTTGAACCCGAGACGGGCTGCGAGTCGCTCCGCACAGCAGAACTGGATCACCGAATCGTATTGCAGGAACGCCAGAACATGGACGTGGCCGGGCACTATTCCCGACCCGACGTCACGCGACTTATCGTCAATCGCAAGCGACAATCAACAGCCCGCTTTTCTGACTGATATTGCCGCCACTCATTTGGGGCCAGACAATGACCATCAAGCACGAAAATATTCTGGGAACGATCGGCAACACGCCGGTCGTCAAGCTGAACAAGATCGGTCCGCAACACGTAAACCTGTACGTCAAGATCGAATCATTTAATCCGATGGGATCGGTCAAAGATCGCCTGGCGCTCAGCGTCATCGAAAACGCCGAGAAGAACGGCGACCTGAAACCCGGACAAACCGTCATCGAGGCCACGAGCGGCAATACGGGCATTGCCCTTGCGATGGTTTGCGCACAAAAAGGCTACCCGCTCGTCGTAACAATGGCCGAGAACTTCTCGGTTGAGCGGCGCAAGATGATGCGTTTCCTGGGCGTGAAAGTAGTCCTGACACCAGCGTCGCTCAAGGGTAGCGGCATGCTCGCGAAAGCCGTCGAGCTGGCGGAAAAGCATGACTGGTTTCTCGTCCGGCAGTTCGAAAACGAAGCGAATGCCGACGCACACTCGCGAACGACTGCGCCCGAAATTCTCGCGGCCTTTGCGGATGATGGGCTGGATTATTGGGTGTCGGGATTTGGCACGGGTGGCACGCTGAAAGGTGTTGCACGTGTACTCAAGGAGAAAAGTCCCCGCACTCAAATAATTGTTTGTGAGCCGGACAATGTCCCCATCCTCGCGAGCGGCATCCCGCAGGAACGTGATGACGATGGCAGCCCATCGGCCAGCCACCCGATGTTCCGACCCCACCTGATGCAGGGCTGGAGTCCGGATTTTATTCCCAAACTTGCCGAGGATGCGGTCAAGGACAATCTTATCGACGACATCGTCGCTATCGCAGGTGACGACGCCCTCGATCTGGCACGCGCGCTAGCCAGGGACGAAGGTATTTTTGTCGGCATCTCGTCCGGAGCAACACTCGCGGGGGCAATTGCGGTTGCAGAAAAAGCCGAGGCTGGCGCCAATATTCTCTGCATGCTCCCCGATACCGGCGAGCGCTACCTGAGCACACCCCTGTTCGACGGTATTGAGGCCGACATGAGCGCGGAAGAACAAGAGATCGCGCACTCGACACCCAACTATCATTTCGATTCTCCGCCACCCCCACCGCCTGCAGCGTCGGATACGGACGAGGCCACGGCCGCGCCAGCCGATGCGCTGGAATTTCTGGATGTCACAATCCAGGACGCAGAAAATCCTGTCGTGATGTTTTCGCTTGAATGGTGTGAGTTTTGTTGGTCAGTACGAAAACTCATGGCCGAGTACGAAATACCGTATCAGATCATTGAACTCGATTCGGTCGCCTACCAGGAGGATAACAAGGGTGCCAATATCCGCGCCGCGATCCTGGAGCGAACAGGACTGAGAACCGTTCCACAAATTTATGTGGGTGGCGAACATATCGGCGGCGCCACAGAGTTTTTCGATGCGCTTAAAGATGGCAGCATGAAGACCAGGCTTGAGCAAAACAATGTGGTCTGGAACAAATCGGCGGATCGCGATCCCTATTCGTTTTTACCCGGTTGGCTGCACACACGCTAGCCGTACGGGACTGAGCGCACGCGACTATTTCGGGTCGTCGAAGAAATACATGCCCAGAGTCTCGGCGACACACGCAGGCTTGCGCTCATCTTCAACCTCAATACGGACCTCGGAGGTCAACAACAGCGCGCCCGCGCGTTTGCGTGCCTGCAATACTTTCACGCGTGCTCGAACTCGCGCACCCGAATAGACCGGCGTGTAAAAACGCAGCTTATTGGCACCGAAGTTGATCGCGCGTGCCAGGTTTTCCATGCGCACGAAATTTCCGGTCATTGCCGTAATCATCGACAACGTCAGGTAGCCATGCGCGATCGTGCGGCCATTCGGTATCTCTCTTGCACAGCGCTCGGTGTCAACATGAATCCACTGGTAATCCGATGTCGCTTCCGCGAACTGATCGATACGATTTTGGTCGATTACCACCCAATCGGACAGCCCGACTTCCACGCCTTCCAGCGCTTTGCAATCTTCTACACAACTGACTACGTACAAATGAACTTCCTTTGATTGATATGGCACATCGCGATTCTTGCGCTAGAAATACACATATACTGTTGCGGTCGCAAGTCCAATTTGTTGATAATCGATGAACCAGCTTAGTAAGCACCGCTATTTTGCTGTCGTCCTGGCCGCGGGTCGATCCCAGCGCTTTGGTGCAAATAAACAATTACAAGTATTGAACGGCCAGCCTCTGGTACGTCACGCCGCCGCCCTGGCGCGGGCTGTTTGCGGGAAAAACACACTGCTCATCGTAGGTCACGAATGGCGCAGAGTCGTCGCCGCCGCCGATCAGCAATGTCAGTTCGTCGCGATCAACGAGGACTACGGCGACGGCATCGGCACGTCGATCGCCGTGGCTGCCAAATCCCTGGCGCACACGGCAGACTGCATGCTCATCCTGCTCGCTGACCAGCCACTCATAAGCGAGGACCATCTGAACGCATTATTGTCCGCCTGGTCCGGTGACGACCAGGAAATCGTCGCGACAGCCTTCGCGGGCACTCAAGGCCCACCGGTATTGATGCCACGAGCGGCTTTTTCAGAACTGGCAATGCTCGAAGGAGACACGGGCGCGCGCAAGCTGTTGGAAAATCCGGACTTCCAACTCACGACTGTGTGGTTCGATCCGGCCGCGATCGACATTGACTCACCCGATGATCTTGATCGTCTGACTTAGCGCGAATTAGCCCGAATTGGGCGGCGCATGACCATGCTGCGCGCAGCGCTCGCAATTCACCCAGCCAGAATCGCCGTTGGTGTAGAACTCTTTTTTCCAGATTGGCAGGCGAAATTTGACGGCGTCGATTATGTAGCGGCACGCCTGGAAAGCCTCGTCGCGATGCGGTGACGATACACCCACCCAAACCGCACAATCGCCGATCTCCAGCAGTCCCGAACGATGAACACAGTGTGCGTGCAGGTGCGGAAACTTCGCCGCTGCTTCGGCCAGGATTTTTTCACCTTCGGTGATGGACAAGGGTTCATACACCTCGTACTCAAGCCGCATTACGCTTTGCCCTTCGTTGAGGTTGCGAATCCAGCCTTCGAAGCTGCAGTAAGCGCCGGCGGCATCGTCAAACAATGCGTCGCGCAGCGCACATGGGTCGATTGCCTCCGAGCTGATCCTGATCACATCAACCGCCCGCGACGGGCGGAAACAACAGGACCGTGTCGCCCTCGTTCACGACCGCTTCCCAGTCCGCCATCTGGTCGTTGATCGCGACTTTGCAATGCGCCAGCGGCTCAGCGGAACCATGCTTGTCCCGAGTGGCCTCAAACACATCGGCGGCCGTCTCAGCGGCGATGCTTATGGTCTCTTCGGATACACCGGCATGCTCGCGAAACATCGCGAAATAGCGAACCGTGATGGCTTTCGTCTCGCTGGTCATTGCGCAGCGTGCAGAATGCTGCTCGCGAGATCGTCTGGCGTGTTGACGTTATCGAGTGCAGCGGGATTGGGTTGCTGCAGCAACATCGTGTCCGAGCGAATCAATATTTTGCGCGGACACACAAGACCGCCTTCGACAAACGCGCGAATGATTGCCGCACTGTGCGCACGAAAAATGGCGCACAGCGGCTCGGGCAACCCATCGTGGCTGCTGCGAAACGCAGTAAATGGTTTCTCGACTGCGGCGTGTGCGATCAGGTGATCCAGTGTCTGCCGGTCAAGGTTGGGCAAGTCACAGGCGAGCACAAGCCAATCGACCTCCGGATGCGTTTCGAGCGCAGACAAGATACCGGCGATCGGGCCGATGTCGTCGTAGCGATCGACAATCTGCGCGAAGCGTTGGCGCTCGGCATCATCCTGCTGTTGCGCTCGCGTGGAGACGAACTGTTGCTCTGTGACGCCCTGCAAAAGCTCAACCGCCAAATGCAGCTGAGTCCGGCCGTCGCGCTGCAACAGCGCCTTGTCGCGGCCCATACGACGACTCTGGCCGCCAGCCAACACGAGTCCGTATAGTTTCCGCTCCTCAGCCACTGTATTTAAAATCCTGCTTGCCGCCCGTCTTCTCGATGAGCCGCGTTTCGCCAATCACAATGTCGTGTGACAAGGCTTTACACATGTCGTATATCGTTAACGCAGCCACGGATGCACCCGTCAGCGCCTCCATCTCGACACCGGTCTTGTGATGCACCTTGCAACGACAGAGGATGACGACATCGTTCGCGTCGATCGAGATTGCGATATCGCATTGCTCAAGCCCGAGCGGGTGGCAAAACGGTATCAGCTCATGTGTTTTCTTGGCCGCCATGACACCGGCGATAATTGCAGTCGCAAACACCGGGCCTTTCTTGCTTTGAATCTCGTCACCCTGGATCGCGGCTGACACAGCCTCCGGCAAGTGAACAATCGTCCGCGCACATGCCGCACGATCCGTCACTTGCTTGGCACTCACGTCAACCATGGTCGGTCGATTGTTTTCGTCAATGTGACTCAGCTTGCTCACGCTATCCACCTATCCTGTACATCTCGACTTTTGACAACGGGTGCGCCTCAGCAATGTCCGGACGGCGCAATTCGCTGTAACGATCCGCGCGCTGTAGCCAGATGCGCGACAGTATGTCGGCCAGCTCTATGTCGTCCG
>Ga0209987_10001625_pt1 | contig 12331 bp, 14 predicted proteins | sample N074metaG_FD_182134 | JGI IMG/M metagenome (GOLD analysis project Ga0209987, IMG submission 182134) | Deep subsurface microbial communities from Kermadec Trench to uncover new lineages of life (NeLLi) - N074 metaG (SPAdes) (version 2) | ecosystem: Environmental > Aquatic > Marine > Ocean trench... | reverse complement strand
GTGATGGGAACGCTCGCCATGGCGATGACAAAGAGGCCGGTCATCGCTGTGCCGAAGCGGAAAAATCCGATGGATTCGATGCCGTCGTTCTCGTCAAAGCCGGCGACCAGACTTGCCGCTTCGGCCTTGGCCGCGTCACCCTTCAGGGCCTCGATGCCAAAGAGGCGGGCACCCAAGAAGATCGTCAAGGCGGTCGCCACAGCCACGTAAGGGCTCGCATTGATGAAAAACGTGACAAAGGTGATGCCGGCAGTATTGCCGATGATGATGTTGGGCACCGAGGAGATCAGGGTCAGCAGGCCGCCAACGTTGGTCAGGAGCGCCTCGATCAACAGGAAGCCGAGAAGTTTATGTTTCAGACCGAGTTTCGCCAGCGACACACCGCTCAAGGTGCCGACGATGATCATTGCGGTGACATTGTTGAGCACGGCCGAAAATATGACCGTCATGACCCCATAAAACACGAGCAACTTGAGCGGATCGCCCCGCGATGCCTTGGTCAACTTAATGGCGATCCAGGTGAACAGCCCGCATTTGCTGGTCACATCGACGAACAGCGACGAACCCAAGATGATCGCGATGACCTCCCAGTCGATCCCGGGAATGTAGACCGGCAGTGTCACGGGATGGCCCAGAATCTCCACCGTTTCCGGTCGAACCAGACCGAATGCGGCCGCCAGGAGTAACGTGACTGCGGCGAACCAGCCCACGATCACTGATTTCTTGGCGTGGATTTTCTCCTCCAAGGCCAGCGAAAGGATCATCGCGACCAGGAGAACGGCGAAGAGTGCGGTGACGGTTGTTGGAATGTGATCCATGATTACAGCATCAGTAGCGGAATACCGCGTAGTTCCACGGCCAAGGCGTAAGCGGCACCGTGCATGGCCAGTTGGTCGTCGTCCTTGGTGTGCAGAACCAGAAGATCGATCTCCCGCTTCGCAATGAGTTCTCCGTATTCATCGACCCGCCGGCCCATGGCGACGACCTCATCGATCCTGATCGGCAAACCTTGAGCGTCGATTTCCGCCCGGCAAGCAGCAATGAAATCCCGGGGTTCCTTCAACAATTGCTCGGCAAGAGCTTCTCGCGCAACGTCGGTATCGATGGCCGGTATCCTGGATACCGCATCCATGTAGCGTTCGAACACCGGTTGGCTTTCGACGTGCGTCAACCAGCAGGTTCCGCCGGGTTCCGTGAACGTCACGGCCATGTTGACCAGCCGATTATCGCCGGTGAGATGGTTGGTAATCGCCATCACCCGGTCCGTGTCCTTGATGCTGTGCGGCAGCGCCCGGTCGGCGTCGGGGTGGGGCAGCACCAACACCGGCACGCTCGTGGCCTGGGTCATCACGTCCAGGTATTCACCCAGGCTGTACGGCCATTGCCACGCCTCTGAATGAAGGTGACGGTAGGTGACGATGAGGTCGGGCTTTCGTTCCGCAATGCTGTCCAACAACGCCTGAACGCTACCGAAGGCATCCCCGGAAAGAGTATCCCATCCTGTGCCCGCCCGGTCGATCGCAGTGAGGAACGAGCGTACACGGATCGTGATATCGGCTGAGTCTGCCTCATTGAGGTCGGTGACAAGCAGCACACGGTCGAATGTCGGGCGATCATAGGTGTAGACGGCCTTATCCGCCGATCTGAAAACCGATTCGAACTGATCGAGCTTTGTCATCTCTTCTATTCCCGGCTGTGGGGGAATTCGGGTCAGGGGTGGAGCGACCGGTCCTGGTCGGTCCCGGGAGTCCGGGGCATTCCCGGCGACCGCATCCCCGCGCCATCTTATACCAATGAGCGTTGATATTGACCCATAGAGATCGCCCAGGCGATCCGGGGCGCATTGCGCCTGCGGCTTGCCGGTCCAAAGACCTATTGGATGCCGGATCGGCTATGCAGCAACGGTCATGTTGAGATCGCACCTAGGCGCTCAGGTCCGGGCCAAATTCATCGCCGAGTGAGAAAGGGAAAGCTCCAGCGAGGGCTCTTACACCCAAGTCCCCGGAACAGAGCTTGGCTGGGCCGCAAGCAAACCCGGAACTAGCACGATCTCATAGATCAGCTGAAACCACAGCCTGAGAGCCGAATTGGCAGCGCCTGCTGCTTACCTATTGCTTACGGGCCCAACGATGACTTCGCTAAATCCTGCTAAGTCTTTGAAAGTAGTGGTGCCCAGGGGCGGAATCGAACCACCGACACCATGATTTTCAGTCATGTGCTCTACCAACTGAGCTACCTGGGCAACCGGTGCGGTCCCTCGCGGGCGTCCTTGGTGCGACGCCCCCGAAATTGCTGCCTTAGACGGCTGGATCGGGGCGCGGAGCGTGTATAGGCAAAGTGGCCCGAACTGTCCAGCCTTAAGCCCCAATGCCCCGTTACTGGGTCGGGTCCAGGGGCGCGCTGAGGAATTTGCGCGCCGCGGGCGCCATCGCCGGGTGGTGGGCCTCCATCAGTTCCAGCACCCGTTGGCCCAGCGGCTCATTCCCGCCGAATTTGGCGCTCAGCGTCGCCATGCGCAGAACCTGAAGATCGCTCGGTGCCACATCGAGCAACCAATCGAGGTGCGTGGCGCTCGCCTCAAAACGGCGGGCCAGGTGCAAGGTGACCACCAGGCCAATGCGGGCGTTAATCGCGTGGGGATCCTCGGCGAGCGCGCGCTCGAACAGCGCGATGGCCCGGTCGGAGCGGGCTGCGCGGCCAAGCGCTTGGGCGGCCAGGTCCAGGAGCTGGCGGTTGCCGCTCTCCGGACAATCCCGCTCCAAGGTCTCGGCCAGGAGTTCCGTGAGACGCGAGGCGGCACTTTCCAGCGCCACGATGCAGGCCCTTGTCGCAGCGCCGCGGGCGCGGCTCGCCTCGGCATAGCCGGGGCCGGATTCGGCCAACAATGGACCGAGATCGCGAGCCGGGATCGCCTCGTTGCGGCCCTCCCCGCCCGCGGCGACGATCCCGACCAGCCGGCCGGCCCCATCGACCAGAGCGCCGCCGGAGTTGCCTGGATGGCTCTGCGCCGAGTGATAGAGCCGGGCGAGGCCGTGGCCCGGCGCGGGCGCCAGGATCAGGTGCCCGGGTGCGTAGGCACGGACCCGGCGGCTCGCGATGTCCATTCCGATGGCGAAGAGTTCGGAATCGGCGTCGGCGGCGCCGCGTTCCAAGACCGGCCCCTCGCCAAGGCCCGCCACCGGCAACAGCACCAGATCGCCAGGGTAGCCGCTCGGCACCACCTCGGCGGTAAGCGAGCGGCCGTCGGGCAGGCGCACCTCCGCGCGGGCTTCATCCGCCATCACATGGCGGTTGGTCACCAGCAGGTCCGGGCCGATACGCACCGCGCTCGCCAGGGGATCGAAGGCGCTGCCAATCGCGAACACCGCGCCGCGCGCCGCGCAGACCGGCTCCGGCGCGGCACAGACTGGATCCTGGGCCCAAGCCTGGCTCCAACCAAGCAAAGCCAGCGCCGCGACAACGGTGCCGAGGCGCCGATGCCGGCTCATGGGGGCAGCTCGGGGGGCAGCTCGGGGGGCAGCTCGATCTCGACGTCTTTTTCGGCATCCTCGCGCTTGACCGTCACGGCGACCCGCTCGCCGGGGCGATAGAGCTGCAGAGCGCTGACCACGTCGCTGCTTTTGCGAATCTCGCGCGCGCCGATGCGCAGGATCACATCGCCGGCGGCGATCCCGGCCGCCTCCGCCGCACCGCCGGCCGATAGCACCCTTGCGCCGACAAGTTCGGCCCGATCCGCCAGCTCCAGATCGGCAACCCGCAGGCCGGAGCGCGCGCGAATCACCCGGCCGCGGTCGATCAGATCGTCGGCCACGCGCCGCACCAGGGCCACGGAGGCGGCGAAATTTATCCCGATATCGGCGTCGTCGTCCTTGGTGAAAATCGCCGACAGCACCCCGACCAGGCGCCCCTGCGCATCCACTAACGGCCCGCCCGAAGCACCGGGATTGACCGCCGCGTCGGTCTGCACGAAGTCCTCGATCGGATTGAAGCCGGTGCCGCTGCGGTGCAGTGCCGAGACCACACCGCAGGTGACCGAGAGGCCGAGGCCGAACTGATTGCCGACCGCACAAACCGGCGCACCCAGGGCCGGCTCCGGGGCAATGGGAAGCGGCGGCAGATCGGCCGCCACCTTGAGCACGGCGAGGTCCGTGGGCGGGTCGCGAGCGATCAGCGTGGCCGGTATCTCGCGCCCATCGGGCAGGCGCACGGTAATCGCCGTGGCGCGCGCGACCACGTGCAGCGCGGTCACCAAATAGCCGCCGGCACGGATCGCGGTCGCGGTCCCTTCCGGCGCCGCACCCGGCGGCACCTGGGACTGGCCGCCGCGCTGGTAGCCGGGCCACAGCGGCAGCACAGAGACCACGGAGTCGAGCACTTTGGCTTCGAAGGCCCAGGCTGTGAAGGGCGGGGCGGGAACGACCGCAAGCACTATGGCCGCAACCAGTAAACACAGCGCTTTAGGCATGTCCGCCGTAAGGGTTGTCGTCCGCGTCGCTCTCGGCCCCCTCCCCCGGCATCTCTCCCGTTGGAATGCGGTAGGAGCCGCGCAGCCAGCGGCCCAAGTCCAGGTCCCGGCAGCGCTTGGAGCAGAACGGCCGGAAGCGGTGCTCGGCCGGTGCCTCGCAGGTGGGACAGCGGCACGGGCCGGCTCGATCGTCGTTATCCATAGGACTCACTCTATCACGATCTCGAAGTTCGCGCCGCCCGCGTGGGTACGCAAGTCCAGGGCGCGGCCGAAGCGCGCCTCGAATGCGGCCAGGGCGGCGGCGGCGGGGCCTCGGAGAGCGGCGATCACCCGGGGTTCGGCCGCCAGCGCGATCTGGCGCCCGGGGTTCCTCAGGACGGCACGTTTGGCTGCCCGCAAAGCCTCGTAGGCGCAGGACACCGGGTCTTTAACCCGGCCCAGGCCGCCCAGACCACTGGGCTCGGTCAGCAGCTCGTGGAGTGCCGGGCGCAGGCGCCGCAGGGTCATCTCGACCAGGCCCGAGTGGCGCATGTCCTGGACCCGGCTCGACCGCGGGTCTTGTTTCAGGCCGACCTTCAAGGCTTCGGTCACGCGCTTGCGCGCGGCCGCCTCACGCAACTCGAGAAAGTCGATGACGATCAGCCCGGCGAGCCCGCGCAGACGCAGTTGCCGCGGAATCTCGGCGGCGGCTTCGAGGTTCACTTCGAGCGCCATGCCGGACCTGCCGGCGGTCCCGGAATTGACGTCGATCGCGGTCAATGTACGGACCGGTTCGACCAGCAGGTGGCCGCCCGAGGCCAAGGCGGCGTGCGGTTCGAGCAGCGCCTCGATTGCCGCCTCAACGCCTTCTCGTTCGAAGGGTGTCACGGGGTCGAGATCGAGGGACAGACGATCGCGCAAGTCCGGATGTGCAGCCAAGCGGGCTTTGGCGGTGGCGAAGCACGCCGGATCGTCGATCACGATAGCATCCGGCGGCGGCGCGGCGGTGAGCGCCGCATCGAAGGGATCGGCGGCGGCGCGCAGCAGGGCCGGCGGCGGCAGCTTCGCCGCCTCGGCGCGAAGCTCTGGCGGCAGGCGGCAACCGGTCAAGCGCAGGCCCTTGTCCGCTTGCGGCGCCCGGGTCACGCGCACGGCAACGCTATCGCCTTCGGACAGGCCCTTGGGCGCCTCGTCGAGCGGCAGCAAACCCGGGCGCTCGCAGCCGATATCGACGAAGGCGGCGGCCAAGCCCGGATCGCGCGCGGTCACTCGGCCCAGGTAGAGGTTATCGACCAGCCACGGCCGGTCGTCGCGCAGGATTATCAGGTCGGAGAGTCGGCCGTCGTCGAGCCAGGCGGCGCGGGTCTCCCCGGGCTGCGCCGAGATCAACAGGCGCCGGCTCATGACGCCCCGTCAGGGCGGATGTACCCCAGCCCCGTCAGCAACGCCAAGGTCTCGGTGAGCGGCAGGCCGACCACGTTGGGGTAGGAACCGTTGATTCGCGGGATGAAGGCGGCGGCACGGCCCTGAATGGCGTAACCGCCGGCCTTGCCGCGCCACTCCCCGCTCGCGATGTAGGCCGCGATCTCGGCCGCCGTCAGCCGCTTGAAGGTGACCGTGGTGGTAACCAGGCGTTCCACGCACCGGCCATCCGGCGCCACCACGACGACCGCGCCGAGCACCCGGTGCCGGCGGCCGGACAGGCGCCCCAGGCAGTCGCGCGCGGTGGCATCGTCTTCGGCCTTGGGCAGGATGCGGCGCCCCAGCGCGACCACGGTGTCGGCGGCCAACACGAAAGCATCGGCGTGATCCGGCGCGACCGCCGCCGCCTTGTCCCGGGCGATGCGGCGCGCGTAGTCGGCGGGCCGCTCGCGCGGGCGCGGCGTCTCGTCCAGATCGGCGGGCAGGATTGCATCGGGCTCGATTCCGGCGTGGCGCAGCAAGGCCAGGCGGCGGGGCGAGGCCGAGGCCAGAACCAGCCGTGCGGCGGCCATCGCCGGCGACCCAGCGCTTATTTGTAACGGAAGGTGATGCGGCCCTTGGTCAGGTCGTAGGGCGTCATCTCGACATTGACGCGGTCGCCAGCCAGCACCCGGATCCGGTGCTTGCGCATCTTGCCGGCGGTATGGGCCAAGAGCTCGTGGTCGTTATCCAACTTGACGCGAAACATCGCATTGGGCAGCAGTTCCAGCACCGTGCCTTGAAACTCGAGAAGATCCTCTTTCGCCATTCAGGCTCCTTTCCCCGGTTGTCCAATCCCCTAGGGTCTTATCGTCTTAGATCGAACCGATCTAAGACGTGAATAAGCCCCTAACTGCATGAGTTAGAGGGCGATTCACGTTTCAAATTGATTCTATTTGAAACGATCGCACTCTAAACGCCGCGGATCATACCGAAATCCGCCCCCTAGACAAACCCCCCCTTACACCACCGGCTTCAGATCGAGGGTAAAGCGGTCCTCGATGCGATTTTTCAGGGTGTCGCGGACCTCGCGGTAAGCCTGGATGCGGGTGTCCCGGTTGCCCTCGACGATGGTCGGATCGTGGGTGTTCCAGAACTCGACCTCGCAGGCCATGGTGCGGGTCAGCTCGACCGCCTGGTGCTGGGCCTGGGGCGAGAGCGAGACGATAAGATCGTAGGAGGTGTCCTCCAGGTTTTCGAAATCCTTGCCGCGGTGCCTCGAGAGATCGATGCCGAGTTCGTCCATGACCTCGATCACGAAGGGATCGATCTCGCTGCTGCGGACGCCCGCGGAATCGACGTAGATTCGGTGGCCGAGCAGGTGCTTGAGCAGCCCCTCTGCCATGGGAGAACGCACCGAGTTGCGGGTGCAGGCGAAGAGGACGGCGTCGGGCAGATCGTGCATGCCGGGCTATCCCCGGATATGGAGCACGCAGATGAGAGTAAACAGGCGACGTGCGGTGTCGAAGTCGATCTCGATCTTGCCTTCCAGGCGGTCGCGCAGGATTTCGCAACCCTCGTCGTGGAGGCCGCGGCGGCCCATGTCGATGGCTTCGATCTTGGACGGGCTGGCGGTGCGGATCGCCTCGTAGTAGCTCTCGCAGACCGCGAAATAGTCCTTGACGATGCGCCGGAACGGCAAAAGCGGCAAAGTCACCGTCGCGACCGCTTCATCGGCGTCGCTGCGGATATCGAACAACAGGCGGTTCTCGGCGATCGAGAGGTGCAGGCGGTAGGGCCCGGAATCGTCCCCGGTTGGGCGGAAATAGTTTTCCTCGGTCAGATCGTAGATCGCGACCGCGCGCTCGTGCTCGACGTCCGCACTCCGCCGCACCACCGTGCGCTCGTCGAGATCGATCTCAACGATCCGCCGCCGATCGCGTTCTTGCTGCCGACTGCTCATCCGGCCTCCCCGCGACCGCGTTCCGTTCAATCACCCTGGCCGCGATCCAGGCGGATTGCAACCGAAAGGGCGTGCGCGCCCAGGCCTTCGGCGTTGGCGAGCGCGATCGCCGCCGGGCCGACAGCGGCCAGGGCTTCGGGCGTACAGCCGATCAGCGAGCTGCGCTTCATGAAGTCGAGCACCGAGAGCCCAGAGGAGAATCGCGACCTGCGCCCGGTCGGCAGCACGTGGTTGGGCCCGGCCAGGTAATCCCCCAGCGCCTCGGGCGCGTACCGGCCCAGGAAGATGGCGCCGGCGTTGCGCACCTGGGCGGCCAGGGCGTCCGGATCGGCGACCGCGAGTTCCAGGTGCTCCGGTGCGATACGGTCGATCAATGCCGGGGCGGCGGCCAAGTCCGGCAGCAGGATGATGGCGCCGTGCGCCGCCCAGGACGCACCGGCGATATCGCGGCGTTCGAGCCCGCTCAGGAGGTTTTCCACGGCGCCCGCGACCGCCTCGGCAAAGGCGGCATCGTCGGTCATCAGGATCGACTGGGCCACGCTGTCGTGCTCGGCCTGAGCCAGGAGGTCGGCGGCGATCCAGGCCGGATCGTTGGCGCCGTCGGCGACCACCAGCACCTCCGAGGGCCCGGCGATGGAATCGATCCCGACCGTGCCGAAGACTTGGCGCTTGGCGGCGGCAACGTAAGCGTTGCCCGGGCCCACGATCTTATCGACGGCCCGGATTGTCCCGGTGCCGTAGGCCAGTGCGCCGATCGCCTGGGCGCCGCCGATACGGTAGACCTCGTCGATGCCAGCCAACTGCGCTGCCGCCATCACCGCCGGGTCGAGCACGCCGTCGGGTGTCGGCACGGTCATGACTCGGCGTTCGACGCCCGCGACCTTGGCCGGCAAGGCGTTCATCAGCACCGAGGAGGGATAGGCGGCGGTGCCGCCGGGCACGTAGAGGCCGGCGGCGGCGACCGGGGTCCAGCGGTGCCCCAGGCGCAGTCCGACCGCGTCGGTGTAGTCCAGATCCTCGGGGAGCTGACGCCGGTGGTAGGACTCGATGCGTTGGGCGGCGAGTTCCAGCGCCGCCACGACCTCGGGCGGACAGCGGGCCGCGGCCTCGGCGATCTCCTGGCCGGAGATCCGCAGGGTCTCCGGGGTCAGGCGGATGCGGTCGAAGCGTTCGGTGTTCTCGATCAGGGCGGCGTCGCCGCGCAGGCGCAGATCCGCCAGAATATCCGCCACGACCCGGGCGACATCGGCCTCGGCGCCGCGCTCGATCGCGAGAAAGGCCTCGAAGGCGGCCTCGAAGTCAGGTCCGCGCGCGTCCAGCCTATGGGGCATCGACGGCCTCCCGAAGCCCCTCGATCCAGCGGTCGATCTCCGCGGGGCGGGTCTTGAGGGCCGCCCGGTTGACGATCAGGCGCGAGGTTACCTCGGCAATGGTCTCGATCTCGACCAGGTCGTTGGCGGCCAGGGTCGATCCGGTCGAGACCAAATCGACGATACGGCGGCACAGACCGAGGCCGGGCGCCAGCTCCATGGCGCCGCTCAGTTTGATGCACTCGGCTTGAACCCCGCGCGCGGCGAAGTGGGCGCGGGTAAGGGCCGGGTACTTGGTGGCGACGCGGATGTGGCTCCAGCGTGCCGGGTCGTCGCTCGCCACCAGGTCCCGGGGCTCGGCGACAACCAGCCGGCACCGGCCGATGCCGAGATCGACCGGCGCGTAAAGCTCGGGGTAGTCGTATTCCATCAATACGTCGTTGCCGACGACCCCCAGATGGGCGGCGCCGAATGCGACGAAGGTGGCGACGTCGAAGCTGCGCACCCGGATGATATCGAGGCCTGGGTGGTTGGTGGCGAACCGCAACTGGCGCGCGCCCTCGTTACCGAATGCCGCTTCCGGCTCGATCCCGGCGCGGCCCAGCAGCGGGGTCAGCTCGCGCAGGATTCGCCCCTTGGGCAAGGCCAGCACCAGGGCCTTGCCGGCGCCCGCGGACGTCATGTCACTGATACCAAAGGTCCTTGATATTGACCCATAGAGATCGCGCGGGCGATCCACCGGGCAGGAGGGGAGCCGCAGGCGATGTGGGTCCCCCGAGTCCCAGATGGCGGCAAGGCTTGCCGACGCACGCCGCCCCCTGGCCCGACGGTTCGCCCGCGCGACCGGAACGGCGGCTTCCCCCAATCTTGTGGATGGGGGTTTTCGGACGTCGTCGCGCGCGTCTGCCGATGTGCCGCATCGCTGCGCCACGCGCTCCTTGCCGAAAACCCTGGGAAGCCGTCTCTATGGGTCAATATCAAGGACCTTTGGTATCAGTTCCGGTTCGGCGTGATCCGGGCGCCAGCGAGTCGGCCAAGGTTCGCCCAAATCCTCAAGGTGACAGCGGATATCGCGCACTTCGAGCCGGATCGTACCGCCGCCGGCAAACACGAGTTCGATCGCGCCGGCGCCGGCCTCAACGGTCAGCAGGTTGAGAATCTGATCCTTCTCCTGCGGGTCCAGGCCGCGAAAACGGACGTTGCGGACCCAATCGAAGTAGACCGCGCAGTTGACGCGGTAATACAGCGGCCTGGCTTCGGCCTCCTCGAAACGGGTATCGGCGCTCTGGGCCGTGGGTTCGGGCTCGGGTGGGGGGCCTTCCTGGGCTTTGCGTTCCCACATGAAGCGGTTGGCGACCATCACGAAACGCTTTTCGGATTTCAGATAGACGACATCGGCGAGCGGCACCAGGGCGTCCTGCAAACAAGCCGCCAGCGCCCCTAGGTCTTCGGCGTCGTGGGCCCTGAGCTTCAGCGGCGCGGCCGCGTTTTCCTGTGGCTTCCCGTTCACTTGATGCGCTCGATCTCGGCGCCGCAGGCAGCCAGTTTCGCTTCGACCCGCTCGTAGCCGCGATCCAGGTGATAGACCCGGTTGATCACGGTTTCGCCCTCGGCGGCGAGCCCGGCGAGCACCAGGCTGACGCTGGCCCTGAGGTCTGTCGCCATGACCTCGGCGCCGGTCAGGCCAGTGCCGCCGCGGACCATGGCGGAGGCGCCGTGGACGTTGATGCTGGCGCCCATGCGGGTCAACTCGGGCACGTGCATGAAGCGGTTCTCGAAGATCGTTTCGGTGATCATCGAGGCGCCCTGGGAAACCGACATCAACGCCATCATTTGGGCCTGGAGGTCGGTCGGGAAGCCGGGGAACGGCTCGGTCATCACGTCAACGCCCTGGAGCGGGCCGTTGGCGCGCTTGACGTGGAGCCCGCGGTTGGTCTCGGTGATCGCGACCCCGGCGGCGCCCAGCACCTCGATGACCGCACGCAGGTGCTCGGCGCGGGCGCCGATCAGGTCCAGCTCGCCATCCGTGATCGCCGCCGCCATGGCGTAGGTGCCGGTCTCGATCCGGTCCGGGACGACCCGGTGCGCGGCGCCGCCCAGGCGTTCGACGCCCTGGATAACCAGGGTGTCGCTGCCGATGCCCTCGATCTGCGCGCCCATGCGCAGCAGGCATTCGGCGAGGTCGCCGATCTCGGGCTCGCGTGCGGCGTTGATCAGCCGCGTCTCGCCCTCGGCCAGGGTCGCCGCCATCAGCAGATTCTCGGTCGCGCCCACGGAGACCGCCTGGAACACGACCTCGGCGCCCTTAAGCCGGCCAGCGACGCGGGCGTGGACGTAGCCGTCGCGCAGCTCGATCTCGGCGCCCAGCGCCTCCAGACCCTTGAGGTGCACGTCGATGGGGCGCGTGCCGATGGCGCAGCCGCCCGGCAGCGAGACCTCGGCATGGCCGGCGCGCGCCAGCAACGGTCCGAGCACCAGGACACTGGCGCGCATCTTGCGCACCAGATCGTAGGGCGCCTCGGTGTTGGTCACCTCGCGTGCGGTCATTTCGAGCACACGCCCGCCATGACCCATTTCGACGGCGCCGTTCATGCGAATCTCGACGCCGAGCTGAACCAGCAGGTTGGCGAGGGTGGTGATGTCAACCAGATGCGGCAGGTTGGACAGGGTCAGTGTCTCTTCGCTCAGCAAGCTGGCGGCCATGAGCGGCAGCGCCGCGTTCTTGGCGCCGCTGATCGAAATCTCGCCGCTAAGCGGCCTGCCGCCGCGTATTCGAATCCGGTCCATGTTGCTCTCTTGCTGTCACGCCGTCCGGCGCCCTTGGAGCGCCCATCGGTCTCAGGTGGTCCGGCCAGCGGCTAGCGGAAAGTTCCGCGGGTTCTACTGTAAGCGGCGGGCCGCCTCAAGGCTCGCCGCCACCCGACTCGCCGCTATCCGGGGCCAGGTTCCCACCTGCCGCCCGGTCGCGCGACTGGGCCTTGCGCTTGCGCAGGTTGTCGCGCAGCGCCGCGGCCTGGCGTTGGCGCTTCTCGTCCTCCCGGGCGCGGCCGCGGTCGGAAAGCCGGGGGTCGGAGAGGCCGCAGTCGGAGAGGCGGGGTTTTTCGGAGCGGTCCCGGTTCATGGCCCCGGAGACTGCGCGGCGATTGCGGCGAGGTCAAGGCGACTGGCACGGGGGCGCGCAAGGGGGGCGCAAGGGGGGCCTTGCCATGAATT